>Ga0256406_1004725_pt1 | contig 15230 bp, 13 predicted proteins | sample RumenRJG_03DNA_FD_185986 | JGI IMG/M metagenome (GOLD analysis project Ga0256406, IMG submission 185986) | Bovine rumen microbial communities from Lethbridge, Alberta, Canada - RJG_03 | ecosystem: Host-associated > Mammals > Digestive system > Stomach > Rumen | place: Canada: Alberta | collected... | reverse complement strand
GCATAGGAACCGTGGTGGCTGTGACGGCACTTTTCCTCATGGCGGGGTGGAACAATACGGCTTATTATCCGTCGAACGCTGACCTCCAGAGCTCGCTGACCATCACCAACAGCTGTAGCAGTGAGTTTACGCTCCAGACAATGGCTGTTGTCAGCCTTCTCGTACCATTTGTGATAGCATATATTTATTACGCCTGGCGGTCTATCGACAGCCGGAAGTTGAGTCGTGAGGAACTGAAAGGCGGTGATGTATATTAGCCGTTATGGTCTATGAATGAAAACTCCCGGTCTGTACGTTGACAGGCCGGGACTTTCTTCGTCAATAACAAAAGATATAAACCGCACAGAGGCTGCTGTGGAGCTCTATGCGGGTATAAAAATTGAGCACGTGACTTCATCACATCTTTGGTTGGATGAAGTGTCATCATTGATTATCAGTTAGTTATAAGCTTATTTCAGCAATTGATGGTGACGCAATTACGAATTATGGAATGACATTCCTCCTTAACAGCCCGGCAGACTGTCAATGTCTTTGTCCTGACTCATATTGCCTTGCCATCTCCAGATGATACGAAGCAGAAATTCATGTACAGGCTTACGCTCCATGGGTAGCTAAAGTCTGTACGTGACTATTTTCCAAAAACTTATTTTCGATTCAGGGTGACGCATAGGCGAAGTCAGGTGGAGTGACATCATGCAAACGTTTGCGATATATTATTTCATAATTATAAAGATTTCATTACCTATTAATTATCAATATTTTATATCTTTGCAATAAGTAAATGTAATGACAGCAATAGCAATCTAACTGATTTAGAAAATAAAGAGAAATGTAGGAGCGGCACAGAGCCAATCACAACCTAATTTAAAATATCAGCTATTCAATACAAAATAATATGACGCATCATTTATCGCAACTATCAGCACGAATCCGTGCTATCTGCATCTTGTTAGCACTCTTCTTGGTGCCAGACATCGTGCAGGCAACCGACTATTATCTGGTCGGGGACTTTAATAAGTGGACAACCAGTGACAATTACAAATTTAGTGTCTCCAGTAACCCAACTACCTCAGCTACCCTTTCGCTTACGGGTGCTCAAATTAATGCAACCTCAACCAAATTCCTCATTCTGGCTGTCGAGAATACCAGCAATTCATGGTATTTGAAGAATAATAGTTTTACTACAGTTACGGTTGGTGGCAATGCTGTTAATGCATCGTCTGCTTATAACAAATATCAGAACTGTGACTACGAAGTAAGCGGTCTAAGTACATCTGCCTCTACTACTTACACCTTTACGCTTACAGCCAATAACTCAGACATCAACGACAGTAAGCTTACGATTACCAGTAGTACAAGCTCTTCTGGGGGAGGCACAACCACTACTACAGTTAACCAGCCCGGTATCTATCTCTATGGCTCCAATTTCGGAGCAACCAGTTCAAAAGACAAGCTGCATTACAAGTTTGTTCGCAAGAACGACTCTGAATATCACTTCGCCCTCTATGCAGGATATATGCAGTTCAGCGTTCCGCAATATGGCGCTAGCAATACCAACATCACACCTTCATGGAACGGCAAATCATTTACCATCGCATATATTGATGCCGATGGAAAATTCTCTACTTTCTGTCCATCAGTCAATTACACACTGACAGGTTCAGACCCCAATGCAGCCAATGCCAAGGACTTCGGCAGCAATACCCAATGGACCATACAGGACAACGGCGGCATGTACGACCTCGTTGTCAAAGTGGATGCTGACGGCAAACCTACCTCCTGGTATTACCAGAGCGATCCCAACCGGTTGGTCGCTTACAAGGCCAGCTCTACAAGCAACTGGACAACAGAAGGCTTCCTGTATTGCGTAAAAGATGCCAACAACGAACCCACAGCTTATTTCAAAAACTTCTTCGGTACCACACCCATGGTGAAGAACGAAGAGTTTAAGTTCATCTTGGGCAATTATTGGTTTGGCAAACGTAATGACAGTGAAACTTACGGTCAGAGCGTTTCCATCGCAAACGGCTCGAAAGATGCTCCTAACCTAAAAAACCCTTATGATGGAATCTATCCCATAGAGTTCAATCCCGACCGCGATTATATCCTGGGCGGCAAGGATGAAACGCCTCTGCGCATCTTCATGATTGGCTCGGCACTGAACAGCAGTCTCTCCGACAATTATACCGACTGGGACCCTACGCAGGCTGTTGAACTTGTTTACGACAAGGACGAGCAGTGCTATAAAGGCACTGTGTCGCTGGCCAAGGGCAAGCAGTTCCGCTTCTTGCGCGACAAGAATGCTTCCGGTTCTGCCACATCTCTGGAACTGAACTTCGGTGAGGACGGCAACGTGCCAGGAGCAACGGGTTCTACTGACACCGACAACAACAACTATGTTGCCTATAACGACGAAACAGAACCGGGCACAAACATCACGTTCCGTCCCGAGACCAACACCTATAACGTGCGCTTCTATATAGAGGCAGGTACCAACATGAACGGCTTTACTTGGGATGGGGCCAAGTTCCGCTACACCATCGAACTGCCCACCCGTCTGAACGCCACCATCACCCCGACGACGGCCACTGTCAACTATGCAGCCTCGCTGACGCCGAAGGTAAACGTCGTGGGCTCTACTACAGCCACTACGCGCACCTATGCCTACACGCTCGACGGTTCTGATCCTGTTATCGACCCAAAGACAGGGAAGGCAGGAAACGAAGCCACTAAGGTTGTCACCTATACACCGGACGATGTCATTCCCACAAACGACCTCGGAACGTTCTACATGAATCCGGACAATGAGCTTACTTTCATCGACAATAACAATAACGGTACATCATCGACCCTCAAGGGCAACACCGTCACCGTGAAGGCACAGGCGGTGCAGACCATCACGGACGGAAGTAAATATCGCCTCGAAGGCAACATCGCCACGGGCACCTATGTCTTCAAGACTGCCGGCATAAAACCGACGGGCAGCTACACGATCAGTGTCACGAACGATGATGAAACCTACAATAAGACCGGCAAGGCGTCGATCAACAAGGTTACGGCTACCGTCACCGTCAAGAACGAGAAGGGCGAGGACGACGGTGTCGACGTCTACTATACCATCGACGGTTCCGACCCAGCCAAGGTCGGCAATGCGGGCGCACGCCTCGTCAACAAAGACCGTAAAATTGAAGTCTATGGCATCGTCAACCTGGAACATAACGCGAAAAACTATATCCGCGTGGCTATAGCGGGATCGAAGCCCTTAGCGGATGACGTTAGAGACGACGACGGAAAGACACACGCCTCCTGTCCATTCGATCTGACATGCAGTACCTCAGAAGGAGGATACATCAACTACCGAGATGGATACACAGATCCGAAATTGAAGACCTACGGCGGCGACGGGCATATCGTCGTGTACATCATGCCGTGGACGTCGAAGTACGGCTCACAACAAGAGTCGAAGGACAACATATGGCCGCAGAATGGTTTCCATCAATCTTATAATGAGGATCAAGATCTTGATAAAGAATATGAGGATAATAATGTTACTGGTTTGCGCGTGCCTTTCATCTATGCTTACGAGAATATCGTCAAGGACGGTGTTGTGAAATCGAAAGCGCTCACACATGCCACCCACACCATTAATATCTTTACTGATTTGGCGGAGGGACTTCCTACCAAAAAAAATGAGGTAGATCCAGAAAATAATCCTCCTTACTTCTGGTATTATGTCGACCTCGTCCCCGATGCCGACTATAAGGAGGTGAACTTAGAGGTGGGGTATTACGACCTTATGACTGGTAAATGGGCATTCACCCCCGCTACCATAGCCAATGTGCATAATGATATGTTCCTGATTTACGACGTGGCGACAGGTCAGATAAAGGATGTCACGCATAAATTCACCGGCGAACACTTCTATACCACCGGCGTGGGCGGCACAAAGAGCGAGTTTGCCAACCCCAAAGCCGATGAGCACTTCATCTATGTACAGGTGCCGGAGGCATGGACCATCAACGACAACAGTGTAAAGGTCCTTCAGAACGGTACCGAGCTGAGCGGTGCCAATGTCACGGTACAGGGCAGCGCCGAGACCTCCTGTCTCTCGAAGGTCTGCAAGATCAGCGTACCGGCAACACTCGCTGAGAACACCACGCTCACCATCCAGCCGTATCATGGTGACCAGGGTAGCTCGCAGAAACTGACGATCAACTACGTGAATGGCGGATATTATTTCTATGAGTCGGAAACGCACAAGACAACGGTTGCTCCGCTCGTCTTCAGCGCTGATGCCGACGGCGACGTCGAAGACCAGCGTCCTTATGGACATCGGGATGTCAACCATACCTTGGAGACAACAACTTGGGTACGAGTAAAAGCTGGAAAAAGCCAGGGATACGGAGACTATACGTATTATCTGACGCCGCATTGGACAGACGATTACAACGCGGAAGCGCCTACGAACACCGTCGATGACAACTGGAACGGAAAGTCGGCAACGGTCAACACCATCGCTAAGGGGAAGACCATCTCGCAGACCGTCAAAGGACTCCCTATCGATGGGAATCAATTCACGGTACAGATGATTGTAAGAGGCACGGAAGGTGCCAAGGCGACCCTAAAGTTGGTGGGTAGTGAATATACTGATACTATCTATACTGATGATGAACCTGCTCAAAAAATTCCAGTTCCTCATAAGAACGCGTCAGCCTCTGTCAGCAAGACGTTCGCGGGGTACAAAACACAGGGTACCGTCACAGCCGATGGCCGCGTTGAATATCTGCTGAAGACAGACACGAAGAACGGATGGCAGAAACTTGAGACGAAAGCGGCAGTAGGCAAAGAAGGAAAACTGACAATCAGTCTGACAGCCGAGGGCGGTGAGTTGCAGCTCTCCGACGTGACACTGCTATGTAATGCAAATACTCCTCCAGATGTATATGATGATCCAACATTTGGCCGCTCCTACGATTATCATCCGACAATATGGACGACGGCACCGACGAACAGCGACACCACGGAATATGATCTCACGGACCGTCAAGGAGCGAATGAATTCAGTTTCTTCGACCGCGGCGACAACCGCAATGCGGTCATCTACGCCGACAAGAACACGGTGCTCGGAATGAGTGAGAACACGTACAATGTGGCGGTGCCGACAGATGATAATTCTGAAGAAAATTCTGCGAAGCACAGACCGGTCTTACGGAGTTTTGGTTATGGTGGGTCGAGTGAGTCTTCTTTCAGCAATGCCACGGGCCACACCCTCGCATTCTATGACAAGCGGGGCGCCTGGGACAATGAACACACCTGGGGAACGTCTCACCAAATCACATGGGACAATTTCTTCTGGGACAGAAAATTCACCGGCACGAGCGAAGGCACCGGCGAGAGGAACACGATCTTCCTGCCTTTCTGGATGGACGAGAATCGGATAAAGACGATCTTCGGTGATGGCGCAAAGATATATAGTATCGAATCGGTAAATACGACGGACCTTACCGTCAAGGGAATACAGGCGAAACAAACGGATTCCAACACGGGAAAAGAGGTGATAGGAACGGCTGCTAATGTACCCTATATCCTCGAACTGCCGGAGGTAAAGGATGGAGTGTCGTACGCGTACGACGGTAAAAACGAGAAATTGGTGACAGTGCGCTCGATGTATGATGACTATTCTAACGCTACAACAATAGGCGATGAGAATAATCCTCAGGGTGAGTTCGTGGGCGTGTACAAGTATACGAACATCACGCCGGATACCTATGAAAAAGGTTACGATTACTATTGTTATGACGCTAAGCGCAACGGCAAGTTCAACTTCTTCAGTAAGAAGGGCGCCGACTTCAAACCGTTCCGCGCTTATCTGAAGATAAAAACGAGTGTAAGTAAATCGAAACCTTTCTACTACTTCGTTGTTGACGAGGGAGGTACGACGGGTATCGATGGTGTGAGCGCCTCGCCGCTCAGCGACGACGCACCGGTGTATAACCTTCAGGGTCAGTTAGTCAGACAGGCCGGACAGCACGAGCCGTTGCCGAAGGGCCTCTATATTCAGAAAGGCAGAAAATTCGTGCAGCAGTAAAAAGGAGGTCGATATGAAAAAGAAGTATATTAGGCCTGTCACCGAGTTTATCGTGGCACAGCCAGGGGAGATAGTGTCTGATTCTTTTGTTCAACAACTGAAAGGAGGTCGATATGAAAAAGAAATATATTAGACCTGTCACCGAGGTTATCGTGACACGGCCAGGACAGATATTGTCTGATTCTGACCCCGGAGCGGAACATGGAAATTCCAAGGAGAATGTGTTGTTCAATGATGGTGACGAGGACGACGGTACCGAGGACACCGGTTGGGTTAGGGTCGGCAGCAATGTATGGGACGAATGAGTTACCGCAAGTAATCTCTAATGTCTTGTGATGGTGCGGGAGGATAAACCCCTACCCTACGTTGCATTGGATATTTAGCGGTGTATTGACCACGTCGCTAAGGACTATAGGAGGGTGCATCAGAATTCTGGTGCATCCTCTTTTTCATATTAATGATTAAAAACAAAGCATATCACAAAAATTCAGAATCTTTGTGGTATACAATAACAGCGAATGCATTCCAATAAAACCGCGAAGAGGTCATCAGTCACTTCCAGTGTGATGCCTCCTGCCAGTTCTTCCTGATATCTTTGAGAGCGGAGGGCTTGGGCTGAACCTCACACAAGCCGATTATGTCTTTATCCTCGATCCATGGTGGAATATCACCGCAGAAGAGCAGGCCATCAGCCGGTTTTCGTTTCGTTCTGCAAGCAATAATATTGTCAATTGGAAAGAAAAATCCATTCACGTAGAACTATCGTTTTCCTGCGACCTTCCCAAAGGAATAAAAAGACATAAAAGAAGCTCATAAACATTGAGATAAAAGAAAGAAAAAAGAAATAATTTCAATTCGTCCTTTTTCTCGTTTTTTATTTGTAAGTTTGCAACAAAAAGGCGACGATATGGAAGACGACAACAGATACATCCGTTTTGACTGGGCTGCCAAGCGCATGCTGCGCGACAAGGCAAACTTCGGCGTGTTCGAGGGACTTATTACCGTTCTGCTCAACGAGCCCGTGCACATCATCGAAATTCTGGAAAGCGAAAGCAACCAGAACGACAGTGATGACAAATTCAACCGTGTGGATATCAAGGCACTCAACAGTAAGGATGAAATCATCCTTGTGGAAATACAGCAGGCACGTGAACTGTATTACTTGGAACGGGTGCTCTACGGCGTGGCAAAGACCATCACCGAACATATTTCGCTCGGCGATAAGTACGACAAGGTGAAGAAAGTCTACTCCATAAGCATACTGTATTTCGACTTAGGGCAGGGAGCTGACTATCTGTACCACGGACAAACATCCCTAATAGGTGTGCACACCAAGGACAAACTGAAAATAAATACGCGCGACAAAGGTATAATTAAAATCAAAACGCCAGAGGAGATCTTCCCTGAATACTTCATTATTCGTGTCAACGAGTTCAACAAAGTCGCAAAGTCCCCACTCGAGGAATGGATAGACTATCTGAAAAATGGACATATCAAGGATGACACGACTGCTCCCGGTCTGCAGGAAGCCCGTAAAAAGTTACAATACCTGAAAATGGACAAAGCGGAACGCAGAGCATACGACCGACATATAGACAATATCATGGTACAAAACGATGTGCTCGATACTGCAAAAATGGAAGGACGAGAAGAAGGACGAGAAGAAGGACGAAAAGAAGGACGAGAAGAAGGGCGAGAAGAAGGGCGAGAAGAAGGACGAGAGGAAGGGCGAAAAGAAGGACGAGAAGAAGGGCGAACAGAAGAGAAGAAGTCCGTAGCCAAAAAGCTAATGGCAATGGGCATAGACAAGAATTCTATTGCGAAAGCCACAGGACTAAATCCCGATGAGTTAGCAAATCTATAAGCTACTGTTCACAAAAGTGCCGCAATTCGCACCTTCTACTCAATGCATAATGTACTATCTGTGAGAGACAAGACGCATCTGCTTACCAAGCGTGAGTATCGTCCGGGCGGCGCAACTCCGCTCTATGATGCAATCGGAATGGGAATAAGCAAGCTCAACGCACAGACTGAGGCTGACGACAATGTGCTTGTGACCATTATCACTGACGGCGAGGAGAATTGTTCGCGTGAGTACAGTCTCAACATGGTAAAGACTCTTATTGAGAAACTCAAGAAACAGAACTGGACTTTCACTCTCATAGGTACCGACAACCTTGATGTTGAGGGCATGGCTGGCTCAATGGCAATCGACAATCATCTTGAATTTGCTGAGGATGACGAAGGCACCAAACGCATGTTTGCCCGTGAGCGCAAGTCCCGCATTCGCTTTAATAAATGTATGGCAGCTGGTTGCGCTATGCCTAAAGGCTCTTACTTTGATGAGGATAACAAGTAAACAATAATGGTACTTGAACTTGATGTTATGTTCCTTGAAGAACCTTATCATGCCCATGATGTTGTCGGTGCGCTAAATCAGACTACCCACTAGTTCTAATAAAGGTTGAAGAAAGAGTATAAATAAAAAATCCCTTTGGTTCTTGCGGGTCAAAGGGATTTAAACTTTTATTATTTCTTGTACTATTTGAATAGTTCGTCAATCAGTTCGCCGTGATGAGTCTCTTGCTTAGCGAACTTTTCAATTAGCTTCGCGGCATCCTCAGAGCCTTGCTGGCGTAGCTTGTCAACTATAGGCTGAAGTCCATTCTTAGCATCGAGTTCTGCTTTCTGAGCCTGCTCAAGAACTGCAAAGATGTTTACTTCCCATCTTCTCTATCATCTCATCTAGGGCTGGTATCATTGCAGTGAGGTGATTGATGTCAATGCCACACTTGCCGAACTTCTCTATCATGCAGTTTGGTATCTTTGCGGCTTCCTTTTTCATTGCCTTTCCCTTTTCTGTAAGGTAGACAATCTGTTGGCGTTTATCGGATTCACCATCGTGCCGTGCCACCAAACCGAGTTTTTCCATTCGCTTTATGAGTGGTGATGTGGTGTTTATTCCTAGCAGCAGACGCTTCCCAATGTCGTTGATTGGTTGGTTATCTTGTTCCCAAAGTACCAACAGAACGAGATACTGGGTATAAGTGATGCCCAGCCGCTTAAAGTATGGCTCATAAGCCTGAGTAATCAGCCTGCTTGCCGTGTAGATACGGAAGCATAGCTGATTATCGAGTTTGAGTTGATCGTATGTCTTTGACATTTTCAATTAACAAATCTTCTTATCATCACATCATCATATCATTCCGTCATCGAGACTAGAGCGCAGCTTCAACCAGCTTCTCTACCTCCTTCATGTTGACTGTTGGCTCGAAGCGTGCGATGACGTTGCCATTGCGGTCGATGAGGAACTTGGTGAAGTTCCACTGTATGTCGTCCTTCTTGCGTGGCTCAGGGTTAGCCTCGTTATAGAGCTTCTCCATTACGGAAGCGAGTTTTGCGTCATAGCTACCATCAAATCCTTTCTGTTCCTTGAGCCATGTGTAGAGAGGAAGTTCATTAGCGCCGTTGACCTCACTCTTCTTGAATTGTGGGAAGTCAGCACCGAACTTGAGTGTGCAGAACTTGTGGATTTCCTCGTCAGAGCCTGGTGCCTGATGACCAAACTGGTCGCAAGGAACATCGAGAATCTCAAGACCCTTGTCCTTCAAGCGGTGGTACATTGCTTCAAGGTCCTCATACTGCGGAGTGAAACCGCAACCTGTGGCTGTGTTGACGATGAGCAGAACCTTGCCCTTATACTGTGAGAGACTTACTTCGTTACCATTTTTGTCCTTAAGACTGAAATCATAAACTGTTTTCATATCCTTTGCTTTGTTTTATGCCATGTCCGCCATGATTATCATGAGAAGCATGACTTATGTTATTATATTGCTGATTATCTCGATTTCTTTTGCAAAGTTATTGAAATAATTACATATCGCAAGCGATTTAATGTTTAATTTAACCAGACTTAACTTTATATCGTCTAAGATATGATTTCATAAATATTAATTAACTTTATATTGCGTACGATGTAATATAAGTCCGCTGTAAGGAGTTATACATAATACGGTTTAAAATTCACGCCTTACGATGTTGATGTATCATTGCATGCCTTCTGAATAAGAGTGCAAAGAAAAAAAAGGCAGCCAGATAACGGCTGCCTCTTGATTATTGTCTTATGGAGTGATTATCTAATAAAATGCATCGGAGTCCATGGGAGTTCCTGCTCCGGCTTGTCGGTGGTCTGAAGGTTGTGGAACTTCTTGAGCATCCATGACATATTGTGTGCAAGGGTGCGCATGGTCTGCATTCCCTCTATGTCCTGTGCTGCCTGACCCTTCTCACGACCATAGGCGATGTTCCAATACTGCGATGTAACGACAGGCATGTTGCACATCTCGAACATCATATTCATGGTCTGATAAGCGACATCGGCACCACCACGACGGGCAACACAGACGTTGGCAACAGGCTTATACTGAAAAGCAGAGAGGTTGCTGTAAAGCATACGCTGGATAAGAGCCAGTGCGCTTCCGTTTGGAACACCGTAATAAACAGGCGAGCCGAAGACGAGAGCGTCGGCATCCTTTGCCTTTGCCGAAATCTTGTTTGTGATATCATCGTCGAAAGTACAGCGGTGCTCATCAGGATGATTCTTACACCAGTTGCAGGCTATGCAGCCTCGGATTGGCTTAGCTCCAATCTCGATAAGTTCGGTCTCAATGCCGTCCTTTTCCAATGTCTTCTGAACCTCGCTGAGTGCTGTAAATGTGTTGCCCTTACGACGCGGACTTGCGCTTACTAATAAAACTTTCATAATGCTATCTTGTATCTTGTTTGTATTGCAAAGATACAAAATTTTTCATCAGATTTTCTATTTGGTACAAGTTTTCTTTCGGGAACAGACCAAAATACAAAGATATTGCCTGCTGTTAATGATATGTTTATATCTCATTGCCATTCCCGCGCATTCTCACTAGTTCGATAGCTTCCTTACCGGTCATGTGCTAAATGTCGAGCTCTATCATGCACATTGCCTTGAAGCTCTTGCGGATTTCAGCGGCTAAGGCTTCTTCGTCGTTAGGGTTATAACGGTTGCCGAGAAGGCGGACAGCCTTCAGCTTTTCCTCGTCATTATCTAAATTCCTTGTTACTTTAAATTCTACAAAAGGACAAGACGCATGTCGAAGAAATTTCATATCTTTGCACCTACGTTCCACAGTAATTATAATAACTGGGCAACGATTTATTTCAAAGACTGATGAAAGAAACTGATATAGAGAACAAGTACAAGAATACGGACTGTGAAGACGACAAGGTGAGCAACGTCAAACTGCTTCCAAGCGAGTTTACGTCGCGGTTGCGGCTTTGCTTCGCACCGGCAGTGAAGGCGGGTTTCCCATCGCCTGCCGAGGCATACGAAGTCGACGCACTCGATTTCAACAAGGATATGATACCGCATCCGGACACTACATTCTATGCGCATGTCAGGGGTGACTCGATGAAAGGCGCAGGCATCGACGACGGCGACATTGTCGTTATCGACCGTTCTGTGGAGGCAAAGAATGGCGACATTATCCTTGCCTTCTACAACCGTGAATATACGATGAAGTACTTCGACGACACCCACAAGGACGAAGGTTACATAGAGCTTGTCCCCGCGAACAAAAACTATCCCACATTCAAGGTCACCAAGGACGACGACTTCATGGTGTGGGGTGTCGTTCAGTATGCCATCAAAAACTTGAAGATGAAGGGCGAGAGATAGATGGCTTCGAAGAAAGACAGATACTGGGCATTGGTCGATGTCGACAACTGCTATGTCAGTTGCGAGCGATCGTTCCGTCCTGACCTCAACGGTAAGGCCGTGGTGGTACTGTCGAACAACGACGGCTGCGTGGTGGCACGCAGCAACGAGGCCAAAGCAATGGGTATAACTGATGGTACGCCCTATTTCAAAATCGCGGAGTTGTTTCCCGGTAAGGAGATATACGCATTTTCATCGAACTACGAACTCTATGCCGACATGACACGGAGGCTGATGAACATCATCCGCAACAACTGTCCTGAGTTTCACCGCTACAGCATCGACGAAGGGTTTTGCGTCCTCGACGGCATGAGCCACATGGACCTCAAGGCATGGGGAGAAGATTTGCACAAGAAGATACTCCGAGGTCTGGGCATGCCCGTCAGTATTGGCATAGCCCGAACGAAGACCCTTGCGAAGGTGGCAAGCAAGTTTGCCAAGCACTACCCTGGCTACCACCATTGCTGCATGATAGACAACGACGAGAAGCGGAAGAAGGCTCTAAGCCTGTTTCCTATCGGAGACGTTTGGGGGATAGGACGACGTTGGGCCGAGAAGCTTACATCTATTAATATTACCACAGCACTTGCCTTCGCTCAACTGGGCCGTTCATACGTGCGGACAGCGTTCAATGTCGTTGCCGAACGGACATGGGCAGAACTCAATGGCATAGACTGCATACCCATTGACGACATGGACATGGTGACGAAGAAGAGCATTTGCACGTCGCGCTCGTTCCCCTGCATGCTTTCATCGGCTGCCGATATACGCACGCACATTGCCAACTATGCCGCCCGCTGCGCACAGAAGCTTCGCCGGCAGGGCAGCGTAGCCAGCGTCGTCGGCGTCTTTATCGACACCAATCACTTCCGCGACGACCTGCCGCAGTACGGCATGTTCCGCACCGTTCACCTCCTGACGCCCACCAACAGTACGCAGACGATTGTACAATCGGCGCTCTTGTGTCTTAAGAGAGCTTTCATTCAGGGATACCAGTACAAACGTGCCGGAGTCCTGCTGATGGAACTTACATCAGCTTCGGCTATACAGACCAACTATATAGACTTCAACCCCGAGAAATACAAGAAGCTGCAAAAGATAGATGCCGCTGTAGATAAGATAAACAAGATAAACGGCACCGAAACGGTTGTTCTTGGTTCGCAGCAATACACAGCAAAAAATGGCAAGGGCAAAGCTGGCCACTTTGCCGATGCCATAAAGCATGACCACAAGAGTCCGAACTATACCACAAGATGGTCGGATATTCTTGAAGTAAAATGAAGAAGTAACTTCCTACCTTTTAAATGCGGATAAATCGAATATGCCTTTCTCCGTCCATAGGAATGAAAAGAAGGCTCCGGGCAAGGTTAAGCATGTTGGCTTCACGTGGCACGATGCAAAGAAGGTCAACGCACCTGTCATCGACCAGTATCCTCTGACACTCGAATGCAAGGTGGTGAGCTGGAAAGACGGTGTACTCGTAGCCGAAATAGTCGACTCCGACATTGACAAGAGCATCCTTAACGACAAAGTCCGAATTCAAGCTTGACGATAAAGTTGATGCAAAGATACTCAACTAAAAGCGGAAACCGTAGAACAATCGGATGCGCACTTTGTTACGCATTATGTGCAAACGGTCTTTGCTGCCAAAGCTTGAGAAGTTGAATAGCATGGAACCTCCGGCAAACTTATTCCTCCATGAGTAAACGACGGCGCCACGGCCTGTAATTATGCAATTCGGAAATCTGTAGTGCAGGTTCACGCGCTCGTCGCCAACAGACACATGCGACTTTGCAAGAACGTCAAAAGCTGGCAAAGCTGATATGTGGACTAGCAAGTGGCGGTTGGCAACGTAGTTATATCCATAGCCGGCACCTATGGCAAACTCGACGATTTTCAGTTTCACGGGTTTGTCATTGGTGGCGGCATTTTCGTCTATATCTGTTATCTGACCGTCAAGGCTTGCTCCCAGGAGGAAGCTTCCAGCACTCCGCTTCTGAATATAGTTCTGTGAGAAAGCCGCAGGAATAGAGAAGCGCTTACCGTTGAAAGCATAGTAGACGTTGGCATTGAGCGCCCTCTGCTTCACAGCCCCTTTGTCAACATTCATTCGCAAGCCGTTTTCCTCGACATAGCCCTTATATGTTTTCGACGACAAAACCGACACATCGAAGCTGAATTTGTTGCCATAGGAGTTAATGTTGAACTCGTTGTCCTTGCTCTTTCCAACGAGTTTCAACGGGTTTACAGCAAGTCCCAGGGACAATCCGCGATATGATACCGACGCGCTCAGCGTTCCCCGATAATCCGACTTGAGCCTTCCGCTGTACGAGCCACTCTGCCGCCCGCCCTCAACGCCTATGGTTGCTCCCGACAAATTGGCACGGAACTTAACCGTCCAGCGGCCTGGCGGACGGTGGATGTACATCGTATCGTAGGTGATTTTGCCGTATCGGCTGGCAAGGACGGAGTCGCCATGTGAAAGGAATTTATCATAGCGGACGAGATTCTTGCTGAGCCTGTCAAACCTTCTCTTTGTGATTACGCCACTGTCGAGCTGTGTCTTGAGAATACTGTCTCCCCATTGTAACATCCTGCCTTCATCAGCGGCACGCCGCAATTCAACTCGAAGACTGTCGGCAATTCGCTTTCGCTCACTGAATTTCAGCCTCGCAGGATTACTGCCTGCCGTATTTTGTGCCTGACATGGGGACATGAAGGCAAAGAACAGCAACATAAAGAGAATAATCTTCCTAAACATATTTATTTTAATAGAAAGTACAAAGATAGCAAAACTGTTTTAATTTGCCAAATCATTGCCGGTATTTAGTTCTGCAAGAGCAAAACATGATTATACGGAAATGTACGACCTGCGAATTGCTTTTGTATACGAAAACCATGATGAACATCTTTTTGGCGTCCCCAATTGACTATTGCCGATTATGTTGTCAGTGCAAAGCAAGAGATTGAATTCTGGTTCATCCATCATTTGAAGTTAAGACATCCACAAACCTCGGAGAGGCTGTAAGTCACTGTGACGCTTGGAGCATGGGGATAACCCCCACCCCTACATTGGATTCCACAGTACCGTTTTTTTAGCTGGATACAAACGCCCGTAATATAAATAGTTGCTCATTAGAATAATTGCTCATTGCTAATTTAATTACTGCTCATTGTTCATTAATACAATTGCTCATTCATTAAATTTTTCCCCGCAACGTTTGCTATTACAATAATAATTGATTATTTTTGCCGGATATAATTTTTGGTTGTGATATGAAAACAGACAGAGAGAAGCGCGCCACACGCGTTACGCTGTATGGTGCGGCGATAAATATCTTGCTTGTAGTCTTCAAGCTCATAGCAGGCTTTGTGGGACAGTCGGCGGCA
>Ga0256406_1004723_pt1 | contig 15235 bp, 14 predicted proteins | sample RumenRJG_03DNA_FD_185986 | JGI IMG/M metagenome (GOLD analysis project Ga0256406, IMG submission 185986) | Bovine rumen microbial communities from Lethbridge, Alberta, Canada - RJG_03 | ecosystem: Host-associated > Mammals > Digestive system > Stomach > Rumen | place: Canada: Alberta | collected... | reverse complement strand
CGTGCCGCAGCTAGAGGCGCTGCGCGTTCCGATTGGCTTTTAAAAAACGCCCCTCCAGACTATGGGGAGGCTTATTCAAAAATTTACTGATCAACTACGGCACGGTGCTCTCCATGGCATCGGGCCTGCTCGCCCCCTGCGGCGGGACCATCGACGCCGGCGGGGTTGCGCTTGAGGGCGATGCCTGCCGCGCGCTGCTGCCCCTTTGCACCTTCATTCCGCAAAGCCCGTACATCTTCCCCTCAAGCGTGAGGGAGAACCTGCTTCTAGGAGGATCGGGCGTTGGGGACGACGCGCTCATCGCCGTGCTCAGGGACGTGGGACTTTGGGACGCCATCGCCTCGCGCGGCGGACTCGATCTCAGGCTCGGCGACCGCAGGCTCGGCCTCTCGGGCGGGCAGGCAAGGCTCCTCGCCTTCGCCCGCGCGCTGTTGCGCCGCTCAAGCCTCATCGCCCTCGACGAGCCCACTGCAAGCCTCGACCACCGCTGCGAGGACGCGCTGTGCAATTTGCTCTTCAAGTCACGCGGCAGCGCCATCGTCATCGCCGCCTCGCACAGGCCAGATCTGATAGCGCACGCCGACTGCGTGGTCGAGGTTGGGGGATCCCATGGCTGAGTTCCTAAGGCTCATCCTGACGAGGCCCTGGAGCGCCGCGGCGGGATTTGCGACAAGCCTGCTCTCCACCATCTCATCGATCTCCCTGATGTCCACCGCCGCATGGTTCATCGCGGCGATGGCCCAGGCCGGCGCCGCCTCGGTGCTCATCAACATCCTGATCCCCTCGGCGCTCATCAGGCTCCTCGCCGTCTCGAGGACCGGCCTTCGCTACGTCGACCGCCTCACGCTGCACGACGCGGCCTTCAGGATCATCGCCTCGCTGCGCCTGATGCTCTTTTCCAAGATCCTCGCCCTGCCCTTCTGGCAGGAGGCATCGTTCAAGGACTCCTATTTGGAGCATGCGCTACGCAAGGACGCCGCGGTGCTCGAGAACGCCTACCTCAAGGTGCTGGTGCCGATGGCCGCGGCGTTCTGCGCAGGCGCGCTCTTCGGGGCGGCGGCGGCCTGCTGCGCGGGGGTGATCCCCAGCCTTGCGCTTCTGATGCTGATGGTGCTCTCAAGCGCCCTCATTCCCCTGTTGCTCTCGCTTGCCGCGCGCCGCATCGCTGCGGCGGCAAGGCCGCTTCGCCAGGATCTTTTCAGCCAGAGCCACGATCTCTCATGCGCCCTCCTCGATCTCCTGTCTTTAAACGAGGCCGACTCCTTCAAGGCGAAGATCGCGGGCCTCTCATCGCGCATCGCCAGCGCCTCCGCCTCATCGGAGATGCTCGAGGGAGTGGCCGTCGCCCTCTCAAGGGCCGGCGCTATGGGCGCGATGCTGCTCTCCCTCACCATCTGCTCTGACATGGCCCTCGACGGCACCATGCCCGGTCCGGTCTACGTGATGCTCGCAACCGCCGCGATGGCGGTCTACGAGGCTATGTTCCCGCTTGCAACCGCGTTCTTTGATCTCGGCGAGGTCAGGGCCGCGGCTGGATCGATTGGATCTCTGGGATCGTCTTCCCCCGTCTCCCTCGATGAGGGCATCAAGGTTGATGCCATCGGGGAGATTTCCCTCTCCCATGTCTGCGCCCGCTATGGAGACAATGAGACGCTGCACGATCTGAACCTTGTCATTTCAAGCTCCGAGAACACCCTGGTCCGCGGCCCGGTGGGATCTGGAAAGAGTACGCTCTTCATGCTGATGCAGGGCTTCATCACGCCATCGTCCGGGCAGATCACCGCAGACGGAGTCGATCTCAAGGAGATCGCCCCCTCGTGCCTGCGCGCCGCCATGCCGATGACGCTCCAGGATCCCCAGCTCTTCTCAGGAAGCGTCAGGGATGTCTTCACGATGGTAAGGCCCGGCGCGACCGACGAGGAGATAAGAAAGGTTCTATCCATCGTCGAGCTCGACGGCTTCCTCGCATCGCTCCCCCAGGGCCTCTCGCAGTGGCTGGGGCCGGCTGGCCGCGCCCTCTCGGGTGGCGAGGCCAGGCGCTTGTGCATCGCGAGGGCGCTCTTTGCCTCCAAGGGATCTAACAGCAGCTTCCTCATCCTCGACGAGCCCTTCGAGGCCCTCGATCCCGATCAGGCGCTCAGGATCCTCTCTGCAATCACCTCCACGCGAAAGGGCGTCATCGCCTCGATACACGACGAGGCCCTGCCTGATGGATTCGACTGCCTCGTCACGCTGCAAGACGGCCGCGCGACAAGTCAGGATCTCAAAGCCACGCCAAGCGCCGCCGGCGCGACGGCATCGCGCCTAATCCCCGCGCCCTGAAGAGCGCAACGCGCTGTTGAAAATAAAAAAGGAGAATCAAATGCGCACTTCCCTCAAGATTTCAGCCCTCGCCGCGGCAGTGGCGTCAGTCCAGGCCATGGCTGCCGACGTGCTGACAGCCGATCCGCTGGTGGTCAGCGCCTCGCGCTCGGCCCAGAGGCTGCTCGACGCCGACTCGTCCGTGAGCACGGTGCAGGGCCCGGACGTTGCCAAGGAGGCGCCCACCGGCATCGCCGCGGCGCTGCGCGACGTCCCGGGGATCAGGATCATAGACGACGGCACCCCGCTCTTTCGGCGCGTGTCAATCCGCGGCGAGGAGCCAGGGCGCACGCTGTTTGCCGTCGATGGCGACAGGGTGTCCGACCAGAAGACCATGTCCGGCGCCCCGCTGCTCGTGAACCCCTACTTCATCGACCGCATCGAGGTGGTGAGGGGCCCGGCCTCGCTGCTCTACGGCTCGGACGCCATGGGCGGCATGGTCAACGCCATCACCAAGCAGGCCTCGAAGAAGCCCTTCGCGGCCGAGGCCGGAGCCACCTTTGACGGCTCCCACGAGGGGATCACGCTCTACGCCAACGCCTCGGGCACCGTCGGGCGCTTCCGCTACGCCTTGGGCGGCTTTGGCAGCGATCTCGGGGACATGTACCTAAAGGGCCACGAGCGCCTTGACTCGACCTCCGGCCACTCCAAGGGCGCCAACGCCGACTTCAAGTTCGATCCGACCGCCGACTCAACCATCGGCTACAAGTACGAGTTCATAGACAGCGCCGCCCGCACCGCAACGACGGTCTCCGACGAGTCCTACCGGGACTTCACCGCGCACATCCCGCAGTGGAAGAGGATCAAACACAGCCTATCCGGAGAACTTCGCAACCTTGGATCCTTTGTCGACAAGATCTCAATTGAGGCCTACTCCCAGGGCATGGACAAGGAGTTCGTCCCCGCGATCCCAATCCACTCCGCATCGCCCTACGCGCCAAAAAGCCCGCTCGTCTTTGACATCCAAAATGAGCAGAAGACCGTTGGCGGCACGCTGCAGGCCGACATGCATTTTGGCGATCTCATCGACCTCACCGCAGGCTACGACGTCTCCTACACCACGCTCGACTCGGACACCGCAAGCGACATCTCGATGACGCTGCCGCGCGTGGGACCGTACACCTTGAACTACCGCGCCACTGACCGCGACTACTACAGCCGCCAGAACGCCCTGTTCGCGCTCATGCACGCACACCTTACCGACACGCTGACCTTGAGCGCCGGCGCGCGCTGGAACCGCATCGTGGACGGCGGCGGCTGCACCCGCTCGAACTACCAGGCCTACACCCCCGACAGCAACCCCGGAAGCTCGACTTTCACGCGCACCGTGGGAAGCGCCTCGCTGGTCTGGCAGCCCGCGCCCAGGACCGCGCTGCGCGCCTCCTGGTCCCAGGGCTTCCGCGCCCCGAGCATCCAGGAGCTCTTCCTGACCACCACCGAGCTTGAGACCCAGCGCGGCAACAGCGCGCTCAAGCCCGAGAAGACCAACAATTACGAGATTGGATTCCGCTACATGGGCGACGTGCTCACCGCCGACGCGGCGCTGTTCTACTCGCATGCGGACGACTACATCGCCTCCAAGGCCGTGGGATCGGGCAGGAGCCTCTACTACACCTACCAGAACATCAACGAGGCCGAGACCTACGGCCTTGAGCTGTCGCTTGCGGTAAAGGCGGGATTTGCAGAGCCCTACGCCTCGCTCACGCTGATGAACCGAGAGTTCAAGACCGGCCGCACCGTGACCACCGACACCGGCACGCCGAAGTTCAGCGGCCGCGCCGGCGCCAGGCTCTCCGGGGAGATGTCCGAGGTGGCGCTGGGCGCCGATTTCTTCGCGCGCTTTGCCAGCAAGGGGATCTACGACGACAAGCGCATGCCCGGCACCTCGTACGTGCTGGACAACGATCTGGCAGGCTACGTGACCGCCAACATGGCGTTCACCGCCGCGTTCGGCTCCGAGCAGCAGTACAAGGTGTCGCTCAACCTCGAGAACCTGCTTGACGCCCGCTACCGCACCTCCGCTCTCATCGAGGAGCCCGGGCGCTTCGCCTCCATCACCGCGAGCGCGTCGTTCTGATCAAAAGAGACGGTACTCGATGGGGACCTCAAGCCCGAGGTCCCCTTCCTCTCCGGCCTTGAATCCCGTTATCGAGGCGGCAAGCTTTCTTGCAGCCTCATCGAGGATCGGGCTTCCGGATCCCAAGACGACGGACGATGAAACCACCCTGCCGCCCCTTATCTCAAAGTGCACCATGACCCTGCCCTCGATCCCGCGCCTCGATGCGGCCCTGGGGTAGATGAGGCTGCGCGCAAGTTCGGCCCTCACCCTGCCTGCCATCTCGCGCTCCCTTGAGTGCGGCACTCCGGCGCCAAGTCCCGGCGTCCCGCCCTGCTGCGCTTTGGCATCCTGCGGCTTCGCGCTTGGATCTGCTGATGGCTGCGGCGCAGGATTTTGCGAAGGGGCAGGACGCGTCTCCTCCCTTAAGGTCATGGGAGGATCATCCTGCCTTGCAGCGGGCATTGGTGCCTGATCCTGTTTTCTTGCCTGATCATCCCGCCTCGCCCGGGGCTTGGGCTTTGGGACGGCGCTTGATGCCTCCTTTTTGCCATTTGCAATATCAGGCTTCGCGCCCTTTTGCTCCCTTGCATCTGACGGCCTTGGCTTTTCGCGATCCTTGGGCTTTGGCTTCTGATTTGGCTTCATCTGCGGCGTGTCCAGGGCCGCCTCTGGAGGCTCGGGCTTGGGATTTCTTATTTCGGCCTTTTGCGGGTGAACTTGTTCAGGATCCGGCCTCTCCCTCTCGACCTTGGGAGCGCTCGCATGGGCGGGCTTTAGAGGCTCGGCCCTGGGCTGGGGCTTTGGATCAAGTGCCTTTTTGGGATCATCCTGCTTGGGGGATGGCTGAACCTCGGGCCCTGGCGTCTTCTGCTCCAAAGGAGCATCGTCAGTCATCCGGGCTGCGGCTGACTCCCCCGCCCCCTCCTGCACGACCACCACGCCCATTGAGGAGGAGGAACCCATCGCAGCCTGGGGCTCATCAGGCCGCGCCAGAACGAGCATCGCTCCTGCCGCCGCCGCGGCCGCCGCGAGGCCTGCGGCCCTTGAGATCAGATCCTCACTTAGCAATGCTGTCCGTTCCCGACGCCTTCTCGCCCTGCACGGCGATGATGATCCTGCCGCCTGCCTCCTTGCGGGCAAGATCGGCCATGTCGATCAGGATCCCGGATGGAGCGCGCTTGTCGATGACTACCTCGAGAACCGGATCCCTGGCACTTGAGAGCGCCGAGGCGATGTCATCCTCGGTTGCGCTTGCCGATCCCATCCTGATCTGGCCCTGCTCGTCGACCACGACCGTGACGCGGTTTGTCACCTGTGCCCGTGACGGCTGGGATGACGAGGGGAGCTGCATCTCCAGCACAGGAAGCTCGAAGCTTGCGGTCATGATGAAGAAGATCACGAGCATGAAGATGACGTCGACAAGCGGCGTCAGATCCACCCTCGCCCCTCCATCGTCGTCATCATCATCGAACATATAGAAAAACTCGAAATCTGCAAAAAGACCAGCGCCGGTCGGTCTACTGTGGCTCTAACGGCACCAGCATTTGCGGTATAGAACGGCGCAGCTTCAGTGCCGCCTTCAACTTTCTTGTCATTTTAGCAAGTAGCCGTAAGCCACGCCGTCCGTTTCCACGCCGTGTGATCGCAAAGGCCAACGCTTAGTGATTGTTTGACGTCCGCAACCTTTGATCAGTTTGTGTTAAAGCATTTTCACAATATTTACCATCATCTTTGCCCCTGGGTTCAGTCAAAACGCTCTGTTCTTTGCATGTTATACATTGATTGTCAATATCTTTTATTCAAATATACCTGACACAAAGGTATTGCCATCTTTAGAAGAAGATCACACACTGACGCAAATATCTTCACTATTATTAACATAAATTATCATCAAGGCCCGCGCCCTAGTCAGGCGCGCCATGGTCAAGGAGCAAGCAAGCATATGAAGATAGCACTGGTCTACACGGGAATTACGCCTGAGCTTCAGGCTGACGTCGAGCGCGAAGCCTCGGCGCAGATCCCGGGAGCGCAGTTCATCACGTTCAAGGATCCGACGATCATCCAGGAGGCGGTCAAGGCAGGCTACGTCACCAAGGGCGCCGCCGCCCGCCTTGTCAAGATGTTCATGGAGGCTAACGAGCAAGGCGCCGACGCCATCCTGAATATCTGCTCCTCGGTGGGCTTCGTCGCCGATGCCTGCCAGGATCTGGCGAAGTTCACCGGCGTGCCCATCGTCAGGATCGACGAGGAGATGTGCCGCGAGGCCGTTAGGCTCGGCTCGAGGATCGGCGTCATGGCGACGCTCCCGACCACCTTGAACCCGACCAAGGGGACGGTGCTGCGCGTGGCCCAGGAGATGGACCGTCGCGTGACCTTGGTCGACGCGCTGGTCGAGGGCGGATTCGGCCTCGATCAGGACAAGTTCAAGGAGCTGATGCTCAGCTATGCCAAGAAGATCGAGGACAAGGTCGACGTGATCCTCTTTGCCCAGGGCTCCATGGCCTATGCCGAGAAGTTCATCGCCGAGGCCACCGGAAAGAAGGTGCTCTCAAGCCCGCGCTTTGGCGCCATCGCGCTGCGCCGCGCCCTCGAAATGAAAGGCCTGGTCTGAGGAGGCGGCATGCACATGAAGTTCAAGATGGTTTTCCGCGCCGCCGCCGGCGCCGCGCTCTGCGCGGCTGCAGCCGCAACCGTGCTGTGCATCTCAGGATGCGACAGATCCGAGCGCGTCATGGTGATCAAGTTCTCGCACACCCAGAGCCCCGGATCGGTCTCGGATCTCACCGCGAAGAAGTTCAAGGAGTACCTGGAGAAGGCCTCGGGCGGCAAGATGCGCGTCGACATCTTCTCAAACTGCGCTCTCTCAGGCGGCGACCTGACCAAGGCAATTGAGCTCACGCAGACTGGCAACATAGACATCCACTCCTGCGCGCCTGCCAACATCGCCAACTACGATCCGCGCTTCTACGCGTTCTGGCTTCCCTTCCTCTTCCCAGATCAGGACAGCCTGCTCAAGTTCTGCGCAAGCCAGAAGGTCCACGACGAGGTGAACGGCTGGTGCAACGCCCTTGAGATGGAGATGCTCGGCATCAACTCCGCAGGCGCCCGCCAGATCACCAACTCGAAGAAGGAGATCAAGTCGCCTTCAGATCTCGAGGGCATGAACATCCGCGTCCCTGGCGCCAACGTCTTCATCACCCTCTACCGCAAGTACTTCCACGCCAACCCGACCGCGATGGACTTCTCCGAGGTCTACACCTCGCTCCAGCAAGGCGCCATCGACGGCCAGGAGAACCCCATAGCCGTATTCGCCTCCTCGAAGTTCAACGAGGTGCAGAAGTACGTGACGCTGTGGGACGGCGTGCGCGACACCACCATCTGGGTCATGAGCTCGAAGACGCTCCGCGACAAGCTCACTCCCGAGCAAGGGCAGATGGTCAAGGAGTGCGCAAGGAAGGCCCTGCAGTGGGGCAACGAGTACCTTGCCAAGAGCGAGCAGTCGATCATCGATGACCTCAAGAAGAAGGGCGTCGTGTTCACCGAGCTCACTTCCGAGCAGAAGGACGCCTTCAGGCAGCAGTGCCAGGGCATCTACGGCGACTACAAGGAAACCATCGGCCAGGGCGTCATCGACCTCTTCACCAAGGGCTACCTGGAGGATTGAGCATGAAACACTTATACGAATCCTTTGAAGAGTACCTGTGCGGCATAGCGCTCGTCGTGATGACGCTGGTCACCTTCATCAACGTCTTCTCGCGCAAGGTGAGCTTCATCAACCTCTCCTTCACCCAGGAGCTTGTCACCTCGCTCTTCGTGTGGGTGTGCTGCCTCGCCGCAGCCGCGGCCTTCAAGACCGACTCCCACATGGGCTTTTCCTACCTCACCGACAAGCTCACCGGCGGCGTGAAGCGCATCCACGCGCTGCTGCGCTGCGTGCTCATCACCGCCAACTATGCGGTGTGGCTCATCTACGGCATCGGCATGGTAATGCGCCAATACCACTACCACATGCACACCGGCGTGCTCGAGCTTCCGATCTGGATCATCGGCCTTGCGATCCCGGTTTCAGCGGTGCTTTCGATTGTCAGGCTGTGGCAGTGCCACCTCAATGGCGGCAAGGCGCAGATCCAGGAGTAATTGCAAATGACAGAATTCATCCTCTTCGGCAGCCTCGCGGCGATGATCTTCATCAACATCCCGATCGCCATCGCGCTGGGCCTCTCGAGCATCCTCACCCTGATCTATGTCGGCGATCCGCTGGGCGTCGTGCCGGCTATGATGCAGGCCACGGTCCAGAAGTTCACGCTCCTGACCATCCCGTTCTTCATCCTCGCAGGCGCCATCATGGACTGCGGCGGCATCTCAAAGCGCCTGGTGCGCCTTGCCAACTGCTTCTTCAACGGAGTTCACGGAGGCCTGGGCATCGTGTCCGTCATCGCCGCCTTGTTCTTCGCGGCGATCTCAGGCTCGGGCACCGCCACCGTGGCCGCCATCGGCTCGGTGCTGATCCCGGCGATGATAAGCCAAGGCTATGACAAGGGCTTCTCTGCAGGATTGTCCGCGATCTCAGGCTCGCTCGGCACCGTCATCCCGCCTTCCATAACCTTCATCATCTACGGCATGATCACCGGCGAGTCCATCGGCGACTTGTTCTTTGCAGGCATCGTCCCGGGCTGCATCTTCGCGCTCATCCTGTGCACCTACACCTACTTCCAGGCCAAGAAGCACAACTGGGGCGGCGGCGGCCACATGGCCTCGGGCAAGGAGATCCGCGAGGCCTTCTTCGACGCCCTGCCCGGCCTCATCTCGCCGATCATCGTCTTAGGCGGCATCTACACCGGCATCCTGACCCCGACCGAGTCGGCGGCAGTCGCGGTGATCTACTCGTTCATCGTCGGCGCCTTCATCTACAGGGAACTCAACTACAAGAGCTTCCTTAAGTCGCTCTTCACCACCGGCAAGACCACCGGCATCATCCTGCTCATCATCATGAACGCCGGCATCTTCTCGTGGGTGCTCACCGAGCAGGGGATCGCTGCAAGGCTCACCTCCTTTGCGATCTCCGCAGTTGACAGCAAGATCGTCATGCTGCTCATCATCAACGTGGTGTTCCTGCTCGCAGGCTGCGTCATGGACAACACCTCAGCGCTGTTCATCCTCGTGCCGATCGTGATGCCCATAGCCAAGGCCATGGGGATCGACCTCGTGCATCTGGGCGTGATCCTGGTGCTCAACCTCTCCATCGGCCAGGTCACCCCGCCGGTCGGCCCGAACCTCTACGTCGCAGCCGACATCGCCAAGACCAAGTTCGAGAACATCATCAGGGGCGTCACCCCGCTCCTGCTGGTGTCGATAGTGGCGCTGCTCATCGTGACCTTCGTGCCTTGGCTCTCGCTGTGCCTCATCAAGTGATGGCAGCCTGAAGGGCTTTTAGATAAGGCAGGGGCGCGATACGCCCCTGCCTTGCTGGATCAAATGAAAGGAACAAGGAAAATGGAAAAAGACAAGGTTCTCATCAACGTCGCCCCTGTAAGCGGAGCATGCAGGAGCATCGTGCCCGAGGAGATAGCAGGGGACGTGCTCGAGTGCGCAAGGCGCGGGGCCGCGATGGTCCACCTGCACGTGCGCGCCAAGGACGGCTCGCTCACGGCCGACACCAGGCTGCTTGAGGAGACGCTCAAGCTCATCCGCAGCCAGAGCGACATCATCATCGAGGTCTCCACGGGCGGGATCTCAAGCCTCTCCATCAAGGAGCGCTGCGCCCCGGCCTTCCTGCCCCTGGTCGAGGCCTGCTCGCTGAACGTGGGCTCGACGAACCTGGGCGGAGCCGCCTACGTCAACGCGCCTGATGACGTCGAGTACTGCGCACGCACGCTCCTCGAGCACCACAAGATCCCAGAGGTCGAGACCTTCGAGATCGGCCATACCGCCGCCATGGCAGACCTCATGGCCAAGTACGACTTCGTAAAGCCGGTGCTCTTCTCGATAGTCCTGGGCCACCCAGGCGAGTGCCCGGCAACCCCGCAGGCGCTTGCCGCAATGGCGCAGTTCATTCCCTCTGGGGCTGTCTGGGGGATCACCCACGCGCACCGCACCGACTTCGGGATCATCGCCCAGGCGCTGGGCATGGGCGCCAGGACCGTGAGGATCGGCTTTGAGGACAGCAACTACCTCGACTGCGAAACGCAGGTCGATAAGAACTTCCCGCTGGTTGAGAAGGCGGCAAGGCTCATCCGCGCCATGGACAAGGAAGTGATGACGCCCTCGGAGGCGCGCGCGTTCCTCGGGATCCCGCAGCTTTAGGATGAGGGCTCCCTTCAGGCCGTGACGAGCTCGATGTCCATGTTGCGGATGAGCTTGCACGCCTGCTCGGGGAGAGCGGTGTCGGTCACCACCGCATCGAGATCCGAGAGCTTGAAGGCGATGAAGGTCGCGACCTGGCCGTACTTGCTCGAATCGCAGATGAGGACGTGGCGGCGCGAGGCCTTGAGCACCGCCTGCTTGACCTCGACCTTGCCGATGTCGGGGGTGGTGACGCCGCGCACGCCCCAGGACGAGGCGGACATGAAGGCGATGTCGATGGCCAGCGACGAGATGATCTTGGTTGCAAGCGGACCCACGGTGGAGCGGTTCTCCTTGAGCACCTGCCCTCCGACATGGATGAGCTGGCTCTTGGTGCGCTCCATTAGGTAGTTCAAGACCTCGAAGTCGTTGGTGATCACGGTGAGATCGGAGCGCGGGGCAATGTCCTGCGCCAGTGCCAGCGAGGTGGTGCCGGCGTCGAGGTAGATGCAGGAGTGCTCGGGGATCATCTCGGAGGCTTTCCTGCCGATGCGCTTCTTCTCCTCAGAGGCCAGCCCTTCCTTGGTCGCATGGGAGGGCTCGACCTGGAGCTTGCGCGACAGCTCGATGCCGCCTGAGACCTGGAACACGAGGCCGTCGGCCTCGAGCTTCTGGATGTCCCTGCGGACCGTCATGTGCGACACGCCGAGCTCTTTGATGAGATCGCTGATGCCGGCGACGCCGCCGTTGCGCTCGGCGATCGCGAGGATCGCCTGCCGCCTTTGCGCTGGGATCATTTTCGCCTCCTTGGGGATCTGGCTGTCTTGATTATAACCGCCGATAGCTGGTAAGTTTTGTGAAATGGCCGATAACATTGAAGCAGGTTAACACGCATTTTTCATGCGATGGTCCAAGTTGGAGCAGGTCAAAATGCGATAACAACGCCACAGGCAAGCTGGAAGGCAAAATATGAATGCGTTCACACTGTTTATAATTTATTAACATTCTTTACCATAAACAACCAGCTTGATGTTAATATATGTTCATAAAATCATGTTTCAAACCTCATGAGGAGGTTCATCCATGCTGAAGATTGGCGTTATCGCCGACGATTTCACCGGAGCCACCGACATCGCGAGCTTCCTCGTGAAGAACGGCCTCTCCACCATCCAAGCCACCTCGCCTGAGGCAGTGGCCTCATGCCCTGACTGCGAGGCGCTGGTGGTCTCAGGGAAGACGAGATCCTGCCCATCCGCCGAGGCGGAGGAATACGCGATCCGCGCCTGCCGCGCCCTGAAGAAGCGCGGCTGCTCGCGGTTCTTTTTCAAGTACTGCTCGACCTTCGATTCGACGAAGGACGGCAACATCGGACCGGTCACCGACGCGCTCATGCATGAGCTGGAGGCCAGGATCGCCGTGATCTCCCCTGCCCTGCCGGTCAACGGCAGGACCGTCTACAAGGGCTTCCTCTTCGTAGGCGACGACCTGCTTGAGGAGAGCGGCATGCGCAACCACCCGATCACGCCGATGCGCGACAGCAGCCTCATAAGGCTCATGGAGGCCCAGTCGCATGGCAAGTGCGGCCTCATCGACCTTAAGTGCGTGCACCAGGGACCCGAGGCCATCGCCGCAAGGCTCCTTGAACTCCAGGGCCAAGGGCTCTCATATGCCGCCGTCGATGCTGTCGAGGAGTCCGATCTCATGGCCCAGGGCAGAGCCTTCATCGGGCTGCCTCTCGTCACCGGGGGATCGGGCCTGGGCGCGGGGCTTGCCGCGGCGTTGCGCGATCCTGATTCCGATCCGTCCTCAAGCCTTGAGAAGGGCATGCCGCACGGCGGCAAGGCCGTGGTGCTCTCAGGCTCCTGCTCGGTGATGACCAACCGCCAAGTCGCGCGCTACCTGCAAAAGGCCGCGGGGCTTGAGCTCGATGTCCAAAAGCTCATGGAGGGCGACAAGGAGCAGTGCGTCCGCGACGCCTGCGCCTTCGTCTGCGAGCACGAGGCAGACGATCTTGCACCGCTCGTCTACGCCACAGCCGATCCAAAGAGGCTCGCCGCCATCCAAGCGCGCTTTGGCGCCCCGCAGTCGGCGCGCGCCATCGAGCAGTTCTTCGCCAAGGTGGCAAGAAAGCTGCTCGCGCGCGGCTACGAGAGGTTCATCGTCGCAGGAGGCGAGACCTCGGGCATCGTGGCCAAGGCCCTCGGGGTCGAGGGCTTCTACATCGGCCCCTCGGTTGCCCCGGGAGTGCCTTGGGTGCGCTCGACCAGCTCTCCTGTCAGCCTGATCCTCAAGTCGGGCAACTTCGGCGATGAGGATTTCTTTGCAAAGTCACAAGAGGTTTCTTCCAAATGAACGCAAGCACTGAGGAACGCGCGCTGCGCGAGGAGTTTGCAAGGCAGGGCGCGGTGCTCTACGCCCGCGGCCTGGCGTCCGGCTCTGCCGGCAACATGTCGGTGCTCGCCCCCGACGGCAGCATCATCGTGACTCCCACCGGGACCTGCTTAGGCCGCCTCGATCCAGACTACCTGTCGAAGGTGGACATGCAGGGCAGGCTCATCGACGGCCCCAAGCCCACCAAGGAGGCGGCCTTCCACGCAGCCATATTGCGCAACAACCCGTCCATCAAGGCCATAGTGCACCTGCACAGCACCTACTCGACCGCGCTGGCCTGTCTCAGGGATCTCGACCCCGAGGACGCCATCAAGCCCTTCACGCCCTACATCGTGATGAAGCTTGGAAAGATCCAAGTGGTGCCATACTACAAGCCTGGCAGCCCCAAGCTTGCCGAGGAGCTCGCTGCGCGCGCCGCAGGCCACAAGGGATGGCTCCTTGCCAACCACGGATGCGTGGTCGGCGGCAAGGATCTCAACAACGCCGTCTGCAACGCCGAGGAGCTTGAGGCCACCGCGAAGCTGTTCTTCGTGCTAAACCCCATGAGGGACAGGATCAGGTACCTAACAGACGGCGAGATAGCGGAGCTTTCATGATGCCGAAATTTGCAGCCAACCTTTCGATGATGTTCAAGGAGAGGCCCTTCCTCGAACGCTTCTCCGCCGCAGCTGACTGCGGCTTCAAGGCCGTGGAGTTCCTCTGGCCCTACGACTACTCCATTGAGGATCTCAAGGACGCCTTAGGCGACAGGCTCGAGCTTGCGCTCTTCAACACGCGCCCGGGCGATGTGGCCAAGGGCGAGTGGGGCATCGCCGCCCTGCCCGGGCGCGAGAGGGAGTTCCAGGACGGCTTTGAGGAGTCGCTTGAGTACGCCACAAAGCTTGGCTGCAATCTCGTCCACGTCATGGCAGGCGTCGTGCCCGCGCAGGAGGAGCGCGAGCTCTTCGTGCATACCTTCATCGCAAACGCAAGGAAGGCCGCCGCGCGCGCCCAGAAGTACGGCATCAGCCTCACGCTCGAGGCTTTATGCCCCGAGGTCAAGCAGCGCTACCTCTACAAGAGCCAGTACGAGTCCATGGCCGTGCGCGCGGCGATCGGGATGGACAACGTCTTCACGCAGCTTGACATCTTCCATGCGCAGATGGTCGACGGGAACCTCTCGCGCCTCATCAAGGATTACAAGGGCGCCTACGCCCACGTGCAGATAGCCTCCGCCCCCGGCAGGCACGAGCCTGACGAGGGCGAGATCAACTACCCGTACGTCTTCAAGCTGCTCGATGAGAGCGGCTACAAGGGCTGGATAGGCTGCGAGTACAACCCGCGCGGCAGGACCGAGGAAGGGCTCGGCTGGATGAAGGCCTTTCTTGGCTGAGCTGCCTGCAGCAGCCTGGCAGCCATCACCCAGGCCTCAGTAGAATCACGCGCAGGCAGGGCTTGGCGCCATTGCGGCACCAGGACCTGCCTGTTTCCATTCGGGCATCCTTGCAAACCTGGAGATGCCGTCGCGCCATGCCCGGCAAAGGCGTTGCCGGATCCTAGTGTCTTCCTAGCTGAAATGGGATCGGACATCATCGAATCCTATGCACTACTCAGCTTTTTGTGCCATTGAATGCCTTCCGCGTGGATCTTGACTGCGACATCTACATCACCGGATCGAACTCGAGGATGCTCTCATCGGAGTACGCGACCGCCCTCTCCGGAAGGTGAGTCGGGATCAAGATGCTGCCCATGTCGTTCTCAGAGTTCCTGTCATTCCATGGTTTTGAAGTGCAGGAAGAAAACAGCCTGGGGATTGCCCGCAAAACCGCTGTCGGGCCTGACGGATTGCGCCATGATCTGCGCGAGCTGTTTGACGTCTACCTGCGCTTTGGCCGAATGCCCGGGATCGTGGAGCTGGGCTTTGATCTCACTCTTGCCATGGACGTGCTCGATGGCATCTGCTCGTCGGTGGTTTTGAAGGACATAGTCGAGCGCGAGAACCTGCGCGGGCAAAGGCAGGTCTCAGATCCGATCCTCCTTCGCAAGATCGTGGCGTTCCTCGCCGGCAACATCGGCAGCAGCGTGCCGGCATCGTCGATCGGCAGCACGCTCTCAGACGAGGGTCTGCTTTCAAGCACCAAGAAGATCCCAGGCGCGTGCGCG
>Ga0256406_1004722_pt1 | contig 15241 bp, 6 predicted proteins | sample RumenRJG_03DNA_FD_185986 | JGI IMG/M metagenome (GOLD analysis project Ga0256406, IMG submission 185986) | Bovine rumen microbial communities from Lethbridge, Alberta, Canada - RJG_03 | ecosystem: Host-associated > Mammals > Digestive system > Stomach > Rumen | place: Canada: Alberta | collected... | reverse complement strand
CTTTCAGTTCTTCGTGGTGGTTGAGGTGAAATGTAGCTTAGATATGTCTTTATTTTATCGTAAGACAAGGGGTCTTGTGAACAGGAGTGTCCACAAGACCCCAACATTTATTATAGAACCTTTTTTTATCTGGTTGTCAATTATCCGAAAATATCATATAATGAATTGTGTATACAATGCTGGCTCCGGGGTGATGGAGGGGCCAAGAGTGGATATAGGAGAGGAAAACAATATGATCAGTGCCGGATTGTTAGCGGAAGCGAAAGAAACAGTAAGAGATTTGAGCGTTCGTGAATTGATTGAAGAAGCCATCCGTAACGGAGAGGGGACTTTTTCTGATCGGGGCGCCCTGCGGGTGACCACCGGTACCCATACGGGCCGTTCTCCCAAAGACAAATTCATCGTTGACACGCCGCTTACCCATGATGTGGTGAACTGGGACAACAACCAGCCCTGCAGCCGGGAAACCTTCGATAAGCTGTATGCCAAATGCGAAGCCTATATCAAGGAACACAAAGTCTATGTAAAGAACGTAAAGGCCGGGGCTGACCCCAAATACCAGATCCGGGTGAAGTTCATCAATGAAAAAGCCTGGCAGACTCTGTTTGTCAGCCAGCTGTTCATCAAGACCGATGAACCCAGCACCGTCCAGGAAGATTTCACGGTGATTTCCCTGCCCAGTGTGGAAGCGGACCCCGCTGTGGATGGCACCCATTCTGAAACTTTCATCATCCTGAACTTCGACAAGAAAGTGGTCCTGATCGGCGGCGGCCTGTACGCCGGCGAATTGAAGAAATCCATTTTCTCCGTGATGAACTATCTGCTGCCGCTGCAGGACATCCTGACCATGCACTGCTCCTGCAACGAAGGCCCCAGAGGGGACGTGGCCCTGTTCTTTGGCCTGTCCGGTACCGGCAAGACCACCCTGTCTGCGGATCCCCACCGGAGCCTGATCGGAGACGATGAACACGGCTGGGGCGACAATGGTGTGTTCAACATCGAAGGGGGTTGCTATGCCAAGTGCATCGACCTGACGGAAGACAGCCAGCCGGAAATTTACAATGCCGTGAAATTCGGTGCCGTCATGGAAAACGTGGTGGTGGATCCCAAGAATGGAGTTCCCGATTTCTCCGACAGCAGCATTACGGAAAACACCCGTGTGGCCTATCCGCTGAACTATATTCCCAATGCCAAACTGCCCAGCATTGCCGGCCATCCGAAGAACATCATCTTCCTGACCGCCGATGCCTTCGGTGTGCTGCCTCCCATCTCCAAACTGACCAAGGAACAGGCCATGTACCATTACCTGACCGGGTATACCAGCAAGGTGGCCGGTACGGAACGGGGCATTACGGAACCCCAGGCCACGTTCTCCACGGCTTTCGGGGCACCGTTCCTGCCCCTGCAGCCCCTGACCTATGCCAAGCTGCTGGGCGAACGGATTGCCAAGCATGAGACCAATGTATACCTGGTGAACACCGGGTGGAGCGGCGGCCCCTACGGTGTGGGCAGCCGGATGAAACTGGCTTATACCCGTGCCATGATCCATGCGGCACTGGACGGAGAACTGGGCAAGGAAGGGTGGACCACCATGCCTCTGTTCGGGGTTTCCATCCCCAAATCCTGCCCCAATGTCCCCAGCAATGTGCTGAATCCCAGAAGCACCTGGGAAGACAAGGCAGCCTATGATGAAACGGCTCGCAAACTGGCCCGGCTGTTCCAGGAAAACTTCAAGAAATTCCAGGGGAAGGTCACGGAAGACATCGCTTCCGCCGGCCCGGTTGTGGACTAACAGAATCAGAAACGAAACGGGACTGTCCGGTGCGGCAGTCCCGTTTTTATGCTATAATAAGATATTGCGGATGATGAGCGAGAGGGGTGTAACAATGGCAGTTGTATATTGTCCGGATGAAGCGGCCACGGAGGCGCTGGGACGGCGTCTGGGCCGACTTTGCCGGGATGGGGATGTATTCCTTCTGAACGGGGACCTGGGTACCGGAAAGACCTGCCTGGTGACGGCGGCCGCTACGGCCATGGGCGTGGATCCCAAAGAGGTCACTTCGCCGACGTTTTCCCTGATGAATGTATATCACGGGAAAGAGCTGAATATCAAACATTTTGATCTGTATCGGATCAACTGGCCGGAAGAACTGGAAGACATCGGTTTTTCTGAATATGCCGGCGGGGACGGAGTCACATTCATCGAATGGGCGGAGCTGTTTCCCGATACCATGCCGGAAGAGAATCTGGAACTGAAATTCTCCCGCAAGGGGGAGGGACGGGAAGTGGAATTCCTGCCCCACGGAAAACGCTATGAAGCGTTGGCTGCGGCTCTCCTGAAGGAGTCCGGCCAGGAAGGATAAAACGTGCTGATATTAGGAATGGATACGGCAACCCGGGTATGCTCGGTGGCCGTCTGCAAGGATGAAAAAATCCTGGGCAGCCTGGATATCAATGTGGGGCTGACCCACTCCGAGGGACTGGTTCCCCAGCTGGAGACCCTGCTGAAGCTGGCCCGGGTGACGAAAGAGGAACTGGATCTGATTGCCGTGAGCCGGGGGCCCGGTTCTTTCACCGGTCTGCGCATTGGCATGGCCACTGCGGAAGCCATGGCCTATGCACTGGATAAACCCCTGGTGGCAGTGGATACCCTGAAGGCCATCGCCTATAACCTGCCGGTGTCCGGGGTGCGCCTGACACCTGTTCTGGACGCCCAGAAGGGGAACCTGTATGTGGGCAGCTATGCCTGGAAGCATGGAGAACTGGTGGAACTGGCGCCTGTGGAGATCGTGGCAGGCAAGGAACTGGCTGCCAGACTGGAAGCAGGGGATGTTCCGGCCATCCTTATGGGGGAATGCCATCGGGTCCCTCTGGCCGGGACTGAAACGAAGGTATTCGCGGCGCCGGAAAGCGCCCGGCTGCCCCGGGGGTCTTCCGTGGCCATCCTGGGAGCTGGACAGTTCGATCCGGAAGCGGACAGACATGCCTATTTCGGCATGGATCCCTTCTATATCCGGCGGTCAGAAGCGGAGGAATTATGGGAAAAGAGACATCCCCAGGGACGGTGAGAGCCCTGGTGGAAGGCGATCTGGACTGGCTGTTGCCCATGGATGCCGGTTCCTTTGCAGAAGCCTGGGAGGAAGCTGCCTGGCGCAATGAACTGGGAAGCCGGCTGGGCCATTACATCGCCCTGGAGCAGGACGGAGTGCCGGTGGCCTTTGGCGGATTTTGGCTGGTTGCCGGAGAAGCCCAGGTCATGCGGCTGGCCGTGGATCCCGGGCGGCGGGGAGAGAAGCTGGGGCTGCGCCTTCTGGAAGCCATGCAGGAGGAAGCCCGGCGCCTGGACGCCTTTGAGATGACCCTGGAAGTGCGGGAGAGCAACATCCCTGCCCGGCGCACCTACGACCATGTGGGATTTGCGGAATGCGGCCGGCGGGAAGGCTATTACGGAGACAACGGGGAAGCAGCTATTTTGATGCGCTGCGACCTTTGAGACAGAGGAGAACATGGAAAACAAGACTATCAACATCCTGGGAATCGAAAGCAGCTGTGATGAGACGGCAGCTTCGGTGGTACGCAATGGCAGGGAGGTCCTGTCCAATGTGGTATCCACCCAGATCCTGGTCCACCGGAAATTCGGCGGGGTGGTACCGGAAATCGCTTCCCGGAAACATATCGAACATGTGATGCCGGTGATCCATAAGGCCCTGACAGATGCGAAAATGACCTTACAGGACGTGGACGCCATTGCCGTGACCTATGGACCGGGTCTGGTGGGGGCCCTGCTGGTGGGCCTCAGTGCGGCCAAAGGACTGGCTCTGGGCAGCGGGAAGCCCCTGATTGGGGTGAATCACCTGGAAGGCCATGTATTTGCCAATTTCCTGGCGGATCCGGACCTGAAACCGCCGTTTCTGGCCCTGGTGGTCAGTGGAGGACATACATCCCTCCTGGTGGTGGAAGATTACAATACCTTCCGGCTGCTGGGGCAGACCCGGGATGATGCAGCCGGGGAAGCCTTTGACAAGATTGCCCGGTTCATGGGGCTGCCGTACCCTGGGGGCCCTGAAATCGAACGGCTGGCCAAAAATGGAGATGCCGGTGCCATCGATTTTCCCCGGCCTCTATTGCCCGGCTGCTACGATTTCAGTTTCAGCGGGCTGAAGAGCGCCGTGATCAACTATGTGCATACGGAAGAGATGCGCAAAAGCGGTTTCCGCCGGGAAGACGTGGCCGCGTCGTTCCAGCAGGCCATAGTGGATGTGCTGGTGAAAAAGGCCCAGGAGGCCCTGAAGGCTACGGGCCTGAAGAAAATCGTGCTGGCCGGCGGGGTTTCTGCCAATAAACACCTGCAGGAAGCCCTGGCCAGAGGTGCGAAGGCTGTAGGAGCGGAACTGGTCCATCCCACGCCCATTTTGTGCACGGATAACGCCGTGATGATCGGGGTGCGGGGATATTACCAATATTTGAATCATGATTTTGCCAGTCTGGATCTGAATGCAGATCCCAGCTTGAAACTGGGTGAGTAAAAAGAGATAAGGGGGTGTGAAAAAATGCTTTTTCACACCCCGTCACTAGTGACTAGTCACTAGTCACTAGCCGATGGAAGCCAGCTGACGCTAGCGAAATAAAGGCGCTGTGGATGATTTTTCCACAGCGCCTTGTTTTATGCTTCTTTCATGGAATTCAGGATTCCATCCACCAGGTCGTTCATGCTCCGTTCCTGGCCTCCTGTATATATAGATAAATATATAGACAGATATATATATAAATTTTCTTATTTAAAATGTGATAAAATTGTGATAAACTAAAAAAGAAATGATATTCAAATAGATACCTGTCAATAACTAGAATCTTGTGGGAGGAGGAACGCTTATCGATAGCCGGGAACTTGAGGGGAACCAGATTACCGATTTGTTTTGCTGAAGATTCGTGAGGAAGTGGCGTAAGGAGTACGAGGATAGGGCGTACTGCGTTTTGTCGGGAACTGGTACAGAAGGAGTTCTGTCCCAGGCTTTTTTTTAGATATTTTCCTTTTGATGGTACTCCCCCGGGAATTTTTCAGAAGAGCCAGAAGCTTTTAGGAAAGGAAGCCATAATGAATAAAATCTATAAAGTCATCTGGAGCAAAGTCAAAAACTGTTATGTAGTCGTGTCGGAAATCGCACGGAACCATGGGAAGGAACATTCCAGACGGAATTCCGTACCGAAGGAAGTCTACAGCCTGACCCTGGCCCTGGGGCTGGCTTTCTCTTCGGTCCCCCTGGCTTCTGCCGCTGCCACCAATTCCGGCAATGCTGAGGCTAACCAGGCGGTGAATATCGAGAACAAGACGGAAACCACCGCTCAAGGAAGCGATGCCTATGCCACCTATGATTCCCAGGGCAACCTGATTGTAGGGAAGGACAACCAGATCTCTCGCATCCAGAAGGATCCCAAGACTGGCAATGCCCGGGTGGACAAGCAGGCGGAAAATGTGGTGCTGGGTACCCGGAATGGGGTGGGGAAATTCACCCATTCCACGGAAACGAAGAAACCCATCAGCGGGGATGAATCCTATGCGTATCAGAAGCTGGATACGGAATGGATTACCGTAAAGGTCTACAATCCTGATACCAATGCCTATGATGACAAACAAGTGGAAGTCTATAGACTGACCCCGGGCCAGTACATGGATGACGAATATAATGTCCGGGCCAAATATCCGCAGCGGAGCTATTACAGCACGGATGAAGACTACCGCAAGGCGGTGGAAGTCTACAACAATGTGGCCACCTATTACAGCCAGGACAGGACCCGGCAATCCTATTACACCAGCGGAGCTACCGCAGTGGGCGTGGACAATGTGACCGAAGGGGATCATTCTACGGCCATCGGCAACAAGGCCAAAGTCCTGAACTCTGTCAGCAGCTATTATGTGGATGCTTATGGGAAACTGACCAGCAATCAAGAGGATGCCCACTACTGGCTGGATGAACAGGGGAACATCTCCAGCAGCCGGCAGGGGTACTATGCTTCTGATGGGACCTTTGTGGACCGGTATTATATGGTACCCCGGCTTATCGATTCCACCGATGCGGTAGCCGTGGGCAGCGATGTGACGGCGGAAGGCCGGTCCGCAGTGGCCATCGGTCACCAGTCCTACGCCAAGGAATACAGCGTGGCTATTGGGGAAAACAGCGTGACCGACTATATGGGCGTAGCCATCGGCAAAGATAATAAGGCCAAGTACGCTAGTACCGCTATCGGCCATACCAACGATGCCAATGGCTATTACACGGCTACGTTGGGGGTCAATAATACAGCTCGCGCAGATGAAAGCACAGCCATCGGCTACGGCAACAGTGTGGACGGCCAGCAGCAGAACGGGGGTACCACGCCGAAAGCAACTTATACCCATGTACTGGGGTCCAATAATATCGTGAAGGGCAGTTATAATGCGGTGTTCGGCGACACCAACAAGGTGACCGGGGCCTATGCCCTGGCTCTGGGCGGCCATAATACCATTAGCGGCGCCAATACGAATGATGGAGATGGAGAGTACGGCATCGCCATCGGCTATGGCAATACGGTGGAAAAGAATGCCCTGGCTCTGGGGCTGAACAGTAACTCCATCCACGACGGAAGTATCGCCATCGGGAAGTCGGTTAATACGACAGGGGATAATAACAATGGGGCCACTAATTCCATTGCCATTGGCACCAAAGCGACCGTCCATATGAAGAATGGTATTGTTTTGGGTAATGAGGCCTACGCCGGGAACAATGGAAATAATAGTGAAGGCGCCATTGCCATCGGTCATCAGGCAAACTCTGCTGCCGGCGAAAGCATCGCCATCGGGACGAAAGCCACTACCGGCAACAACGTTGGTTCCACAGGCATGACGAATATCGGGGCCATCGCCATCGGTTCCAATACCAATGCAGATACCGTCTATGATATCGCCATGGGTTGGGGTGCTAATACTAAGAATACGGCAAATGGAGGTGCTATCGCTCTCGGGCACAATGCCACCATCGAACAGGGGGGGGCAGGCTTCGGCGGCCATCGGCGATTCTGCCCGGGTTAAAGAAAACCTCCATGATGCAGTGGCTCTGGGCAGCCAGGCTTATGCGGACCGGGTAGCCAACCATGACGGCGGATATGATCCGGCTGCCAAAAGCATTGCTCATGGGGACAGCAGCAGTTCCACCAAAAATCCGGTGTGGAATTCCACTTTGGCAGCCGTTTCCGTAGGTTCTTCTGAACAGTATGTCTGGGATGGATCGAAAAATGTCCACTATGCTCAGCAGACCCGACAGATCACCAATGTAGCCGCCGGGAAGGAAGATACGGATGCTGTCAACGTGGCCCAGCTGAAACAGGTGGTCAATCTGGTCAATAACAGCGGTGGAGGAAGCGGAACCGGTGGCAGCGGCGTCCACGATTACAGCGTGAATTCAGTGGATACAACCAACGATAGCAACTACAACAATACCGGTGCCAAAGGGACGAATGCCTTGGCTGCGGGCGTCAATGCCAAAGCTAAAGGCGAAAACGCCGTAGCCATTGGAACTGGTGCGACCGCAGAAGGCAAAGGTGCGACAGTCATTGGTCAGTATGCCAAGGCAAAAGGAGATTATGCAACGGCCTTTGGTGGTTCCAATACGGATACTACGGGTGAAGCTGTAGGAAATACTGCCGACGGTGCCAACTCTGTTGCCTTTGGAGAACGGACCAGCGCCAGCGGTCCCAATTCCACGGCCTTTGGCTGGCGGACCACAGCTACGGAAAAACGGGCTACCGCCTTTGGCGAACGCACTACTGCTTCTGGTGCCAACTCCACGGCCTTCGGCCAGCTGGCAACTGCTTCCGGACAGAATTCCACGGCCTTTGGCAATGAAGCAGTAGCCAATAACTATGGTTCCACTGCCTTCGGCAACCGCACGGAAGCTTTGGGTGAATATTCTACCGCTTTCGGCAACAGCACTGTAGCTGCCGGCATGAACACGGTGGCTTTTGGCACGGACAACGTGGCCGGTGCCGTGCTGGATAAAAACGGTGCCTATACCAATATTATCTATCAGACAAATCATAAAGGCCGTGTTGTCAAAGATACAAATGGCAATCCCATCGTGCTTTCCCGTGAAAAGATGGATGCCCACGGCAATCTGGCTTATCTGGATGGCAGCGGCAATACGAAATCCGTTACCTACACAGTTTCTGAAGGAGAAACACATAGCTATGTGCTTCTCCAGGGCGAAGACGGAAATACCTATATCCGCGACTACCGCGGCAATATCCGCAGTGCTACCATTGGCAGTGACGGTAAGGTGACCGTCGGCGATAAGGAGCTTACGAACGTAACGCTGAAAAAGGCTAATGCCGGTGCCAACGGCTATCATATCCTGAGCAATGCCAATGCTACTGTCTGGGGCGAAAACAGCATCGCTTCCGGCGAAGCTTCTACAGCATTCGGCGTGGGCTCCACGGCCAGTGGGAAGAACTCTTTGGCTGTTGGCGGTGCAACGGCTTCTTTGGATGATTCTATCGCTCTGGGCAAAGGGTCTGTGACTACCCGTGCCAAGTACAGTGCACTCACCAAAGACGAAGAAAAAAAACCCTATGCAAAAGGTGCTTCTACTGGCTCTGCCTGGGAAGCTACGGACAACGCCATTGCCGTAGGCAACGACAGCAAGGTGACCCGTCAGATTACCGGTGTGGCCGCAGGCGCTCTGGATACGGACGCCGTGAACGTGGCCCAGCTGAAGGCTGTGGATGCAAAGCACACCACCGTTTCTGTGGGCGGTACGCACGCCACGGCCGATAACACGGCGGTGAAAGGCGGCAACCTGGAACTGAAGCGGCATACCACCGACGGTCAGGCCAATTATGACGTGGCCCTGAGCAAGGATGTGGTCCTGGGCGAACAGGAAGAACACAAAGGTGGCAGTCTGGTAGTAAACAGCGTGGCCCAGTTCCGGACGGCACCGGGTTCCCAAGAGACCTATCCGGTGAAAGAAGCCGTGAAAATCGACGGGACCACGGTTTCCGTGATGAAGAACGACCAGCGTCAGGTAGTCCTGGGCGTTGGCCAGGATACGGGCGGCTATGTGGCTCTGTTCGAAAAGACGGGTAATACGCCGACCTATATCTTCAACGCAATCAGTTCTGGTATCACTTACCTGAAGGACGGCAAGGAGTATCCGGCTGACGAAGCCAATGAATTCAACCGGCTGGAATACGGGGATATCACCAACGGCTCTACTCAGTTCATCGCTACCTTGGATGATGGGCTGAAGTTCAGCGGCGATCAGGGAACCCCTTCAGCCGTGAAGCTGAACCAGAAGCTTACTGTTACTGGCGGAGAAACCAACCTGGATAATCTGGCAACGACCAACAACATCGGCGTCGTTTCCAGCCAGGACAGGGACAATGGCAAGCTGGAACTCAAACTGAACAAAGATCTCACCGGGCTGAATACGGTTACGGCCGGCACGGCGAAAATCGGTCACTATGCCGATGGGGTGCTGCCTACGGTTCAGAATGGACAGCCCACCATCAGCTATGCCAATGCCGGGGACTATGTAACGGGCCTGACCAACAAAGACTGGACCGTTAACAATCCTACCTATGTGAGCGGACGGGCTGCTACGGAAGATGAACTGCGGATCGTATCCGATGCGGTGAGCGGCAATACCACCAAGATTACCAATAACACGAACCAAATTACCAACAATACCAATACCATTGCCAAAGGCCTGAGCTTCACCACCAACACCAAGAATGCTTCTAACACCAGCGAAAACTACAAGGGCTACAAAGTAGTGAAACGCAATCTGGGAGATACTATCGCCATCAAGGCTAGCGATGAAACCGGCGGCCACGACTACAGCACGGCCAACTTAACGACCCGCATTGCCGAAAACGGCGACATCTCCATCCTCATGGATGAAAAACCCACCTTTACTACCGTGACCACCGGCGATGTGATCTATACAGGCAATCCTGATAAGAAAGATAATAACGGCAAAGCGGCCCAGGCGGACACCAGCGTCCATTATGGGGATAAGACCCTGACGGACGGCAAGAACATCACTACGTCTGACAATGAAACCAAGGCCACCCGTCTGGGGTACAAAGATGCTCAGGATAAACGCCACGATATTGCCACCCTGGATGACGGCCAGATCTATGCCGGGGATATCACCAGCGACGGGAAACTGGATGAAAACGGCTTTGCCCGGACCCTGAACCAGAAGACCACCATCAACGGCGGAGTGAAAGAAACAGGGAAACTCACCGATGGCAACATCGGCGTGGTTTCCAACGGCACTGATACCCTGACGGTGAAACTGGCCAAGGACCTGAAAGACCTAACTTCTGTCACCACGGGCAAGACCGTCCAGAATAATAGCGGCATTACGATTACCAACGATGCCAATGATGAAACCAAGAACGTGGTCATCAACGGGGATAAGATTTCCTTTGGCGGCAACCAGGTGACCAACATGGGCAGCGGCATCAATACGGTCACCAACCAGTACGATACCCTCACCAACGGGGCCAATATCGGCGATGTGAAGAATATTGCCAACAGCACCACGGAGGCAGCCAAGCTCACCGGTGATTCCAACATCACCGTCACCTACAATGATGCGGCCGCCAGGGGCAAGAACACGGTCAAGCTCAACGACAGCATCACCCTGGGCAGCGATGCCGACAAGAAAGTTACCATCGACGGCACGAAGGGCACTATTACGGCTGGCGATAAAGTCAGTTTTGATGGCAGAACCGGCAAGGGCAGCATCGGCGGCGTGACCATCGGCAATCAGACTGGCGTTGCTACCACCAAGAAGGATGGCGACAAGGCTAAGACGGAAGACGGCACCTTTGTTACGAGCCTGACTAACACGACTTGGAACCCAGATGCCAACGGCATCGTCAGCGGCCGGGCGGCTACGGAAGATCAGCTCAAGACGGTATCTGACACGGTCAATGCCGGCTGGGAACTGGATGTCAATGGCACAAAGCAGAAAGCTGTGACGCCGACGAGTCCGAAAGTCAACTTTGTGCAGGGCCAGAACATTACCATCTTTGGCAGCGGCGATGATGTCACTGTAGCAACGGCTGATGATGTACGTTTTGCCAGTGTCCGTGTAGGCGGAGATGCTGACGGCAATGGCGGTTATACGGGCGGCATCGTCATTGGCAAGCAGTCCGGCGGAGCCAGTGCTAACCCGGATGAAAATGATTACATTACAGGGCTGAAGAATATAAATTGGGACGCTACTAAAATCCAGAGCGGCCGGGCGGCTACAGAAGACCAGCTGAAAAAGGTCGCAGAAGACATCAAGCAGGGTACCGTTTCTGGAGATGTATACGTTACTGGCGGAGAAGTGACTTATCACACTGATGGCGGTACAGACAATGGTCAGCCTACAGTCAATGATGGCACGGGAAAACTTACGCTGACAGAAAATAATAAAACGACAACGGTCGATATTACCGGTCTCCATGATTACTATGCTACCAGCGGCACTGTTTCTGAAGATGGAAAGAAGCTAACCATTGCCCGCAACGAACGGGATAAAGATGGCAACCCTGTCACCTTTGACGTGGATTTGACTAATCTCCTGAACAAGGAAAAACACCTGATTGCTAATCCGGCTGCTGGCAGTAAGGGAGTCTACAAAGTCAATGAACAGGGTGAGGTGACCCTGCAAGTACAGGATGCGGCTGGCAACAATACGCCGGTGACCATTTCCGGATTTGAAGGAGTAGTGGATCATTACAAAGGCCTGAATTTCGATGCCAATTCCAGAAAAACGACTGATGGTAAAGCCTATAATGTCAAGATGGGCGGTACAATCAAAGTCCAGGGCGTTGATCGCGTCACCGGCCATGACTACAGTGCAGACAACGTGACCACCGAAGTGGACGATAATGGCAACATCACCATCAAGCTGGATAAAGCCCTGACGGCTGATACAGTAATGGTCAACGGCAAAGATGGCAAGGACGGCCAGATTGGCCTGAATGGTAAAGATGGCAAAAACGGTACGGTGACCACTATCATCCGGACTATCGGTAAGAATGGTACCGATGGCAAGAATGGCACAGCCGGCGTCAATGGTACCGACGGCATCACCCGCATTGTCTACCAGGATGGGAAAGACGGAGAACCGGGCACAACGACCCATACGGTGGCTACCTTGGATGACGGCCTGAAATTCGGTGCCAATGCCCCTGCAGCTGGAAAGACGGACAACCCGGTGGGCAACAAGCTGAATAGTACTATCAACATTAAAGGTGCTGGCACCAAGACGCTTGACCAGTATTCCGGCCAGAATCTGATAACTTCTGTGGAACAGGATGCAGACGGCAATACTACCATTAACGTGCTCATGGACAAGAATATCTCTGCTGACGGCGTGACCGTCGGGCATGCAGGTAAGGATGGCGTAGCCGGTGCGGATGGCGAAATCGGCAAGGCCGGTACCATCGGCATCAACGGCAAGGATGGGAAGGACGGCATCACCACCACCCTCATCCGTACGGAAAAAGGCCAGCCCGGAAAGGATGGCACCAACGGCAAGCCCGGCGTGGACGGTACGGACATCACCCGGATCGTCTACCAGAATGGCCAGGACGGTACCGATGGGAAAGACATCCATGCGGTCGCTACCTTGGAGGACGGCCTAAAATTCGCCGGGGACGACGGGCAGAAGGATGACACGAAAGTCATCAGCAAGAAGCTCAATGAGCAGCTGGATATCATCGGGGGAGCCAATCCGGACAGCCTGACGGACAACAACATCGGGGTGAAGAACAAGGATGGCAAGCTCTATGTCCGCCTGGCCAAACATGTAGACTTGGGTAAAGATGGCAGCCTGAAAGCAGGAGATCTGACCATCGGTGCTTTCAGCAATACGCAACTTCTCACCAACAAGAACAACCATGCGCCGGAAGGCAGCTATGCAACGGGCCTTTCTAACAAGGACTGGAGTGTGGCAGATCCGGAATACGTCAGCGGCCGGGCAGCTACGGAAGACCAGCTGAAAGTGGTCAGCGATGCCATCCACAACCGACAGCTGGTGAACACGGATTACCAGCTGGTGGCCAATCCAGATCCGACGACAGATGGCAGCTATACCGCCGCCGATGGAGAACTGACTCTGACGGTACGGGATACGGAGCACAAGGACAATCCCAAGTACCCGGACAAGACCATCACCATCAAGGACATTGCATCCAAGACGAAGGTGGACGAAGCCTATGACCGGACTGTAAAGTACGATATGAAAGACGGGAAGGTGGACAAGACCCACGTGACATTTGAAGCCAAGGACGCCGATAACAATCCTGTGGATACCCAGGTGAGCCATATGGCCAGCGGGGCTTCGGAAATCACCGATGATGGGAATGGCAACAAGACCTATACCTACAATGCGGACAACAATGCCGCAAACATCGGGGATGTGAAGCGCCTGGCAGCTGAGACCGATCTGCACTACAGCGGGGATAGCGGTACGGGCACCAGCCAGCTGAAGGATACGGTAGCCTTCAACGGCACGAAGGGCCAAATCGTCACCGAAGCCACCAATGGCAAGGTCACCTTCAAGCTGGCGGACGACCTTACGACTCAGACCATCACTGTCACCGGCAAGGACGGGAAAGATGGCCAGACGGGGACACCGGGCCATATCGGCATTGACGGAAAAGATGGTCAGTCCGGCATTGGCATCGATGGTAAAGACGGTATCTCTATCAAAGGCCAGAATGGCAATGATGGAGTGACCCTCAAAGGCATCGACGGCAAAGATGGCGTGGACGGCGCCGAAGGCCATATCGGCCTCAACGGCAAAGACGGCATGGTGGATATCTGGACCAAGCCGGGCAGACCTGGGGTCGACGGCAAGGATGGGGAAACCATGACCCGCATCGTCTACAAGAATCCAGATGGCCAGGAACATCAGGGGGCAACTCTCGATGACGGCCTGAAATTCCATGGCGACAGCGGGGATGTAGTGACCCGCAAGCTGAACACCCAGCTGGATGTGTTGGGCGGCCAGACCGATACGGCGAAACTGACGGCCACTACGGATGGCAATATCGGCGTGGTTTCCACGAAAGCAGCGAATGAACAATCCAACGGTAAAATGGAAATCCGCCTGGCCAAGGAACTGAAAGGCCTTACCAGTGTACAGACCGGGGATACCACTGTGGAGGGCAATGGTCTGACCATTAATAAAGCAGGGAACGGCGGCAAGGATTCCATTACCATCAACAAGACCACCGTTTCCATTGCGGGGAATCAGATTACCAACATGGGCAGCGGCATTGATGGTACGAAATATACCGATGCTGGCGACAATAATGGCGCCAATATCGGCGATGTGAAGAAACTGGCAGACAGCCGCAAGACCACGGTGAAATCCACCGACGGCAGTGTGAAGGTAACCAATACAAGCACGGATTCCAACCATTTTGACTATGACCTGTCCGTGGATACTTCGAAAGTGGCGGGAGCTGTGGATCTGAAATACAAGGGCGACAACAACACCCAGGGCAGCAACAAGCTCAGCGAAGCAGTTACCTTCAGCGGCACGGCCAATCAGATCGTTACCGAAGCCACCAATGGCAAAGTCACCTTCAAGCTGGCGGATGACCTGACGACCCAAACCATCACGGCTGCCGGGAAGAATGGCAATGACGGCCAGATTGGACTTACCGGCAAGGACGGGGCTGACGGCAAGGTGACTACCATCATCAAGACGGTGGGAGCCAAAGGCACCAACGGCAAGGACGGCATCACCCGTCTGGTCTATGACGAAACAGACGATAAGGGCGGCACGGAACACCATGTAGTGGCTACTCTCGATGACGGCCTGAAATTCGAGGGCAACGACGGCAACGTAGTTACTCGGAAACTCAATGACACCCTGTCCCTCAAAGGTGGCATCGATGATCCGGAGGTACTGGCTGACAAGAGCCGGGTATCCCGCCGGAACCTGGGTGTCCGCCAGAATACAGCAGGAGATGGTTTGGAAATCGTCATGACCAATCGGCCGGATTTCGAAGCCATCACCGTAGGCCCGGACAGCAATCCAGCACATAAGATTACTATCGGCCAGCAGAATAACAAAGATGGCAACCCCAATCCCACCAAGGGCAACTACATCACCGGTCTGGACAATACCCAGTGGGATGCAGGCAACGTCGTGGCAGACCGGGCCGCAACGGAAGGCCAGCTGAGTCAGGC
>Ga0256406_1004721_pt1 | contig 15242 bp, 9 predicted proteins | sample RumenRJG_03DNA_FD_185986 | JGI IMG/M metagenome (GOLD analysis project Ga0256406, IMG submission 185986) | Bovine rumen microbial communities from Lethbridge, Alberta, Canada - RJG_03 | ecosystem: Host-associated > Mammals > Digestive system > Stomach > Rumen | place: Canada: Alberta | collected... | reverse complement strand
AGGCGGAGCAGAGCGCGGATGGGCACGGTGGCGAGCGCTAGACATCAGACGTCAGAGAACTGGGATATTGACGAAACTGACTTAGCGGCGATCAATCATGCCTGGATGTCGATGCCACAACGGTCGCAACCGCGATAGTCACAGCACGATGGCCGTCACCGCGGCAGTCACCACCGCGACAACCGACAAAGCCGGGCGGCGGCGCTTGACTTCAACGGCTTGAAATCCGCCATCCTGCGCATGCCTAGACACACGCGAACCGACGGACCTACCGGACAGACTCGGGTACCGGTGGGAATCTGACGACTTACGCATGTCAAGACATACGCTACGGGCGGTGTCGAAGCGCTTAGCCAAAGCACTGTCGTGGGTTTGACGGTCTACGTATGTCTTGGCATACGCACAACCAGTGCGGCCGCCCGCTGCGGGAACCGGACGGCTGTGTGTGAGCCAATCCTCACAAAGACGCCCCCTCACGACAGCGGACCGACAGATTTCAGCATCGTTGGCCGCCACTTTGTGAGCCAATCCTCACATAATGACACCCGGAGCCGTCCTGTCCTGCCAAATCCGGCCACCGCACCGGCCAGTATGTGAGCGAATCCTCACACAACGGCATGCTCTCAGTCCAGCGGCAGCGAGCACGACAGTCCAACAATCCGACCGCCAAGCGCCCAACAGCAACCCAGCCGCATCCATTCACAGCAGTCCGGTCGCCGACTCCACACTCGTCGTCGCGGTGAACAGCGTCCGCCCACCGCGCACAGACCGCAGCACATCGCACCGCTCGTATACGGCATCGAAGACACTGTCGGCGTCCAACACCACGAAGTTCGCGGGCTTGCCGACTTCCACACCGTACGAGTCACGCATGCCGAGCGTGGTCGCCCCGTTGACGGTAAGGAACTTCATCGCGTCATCGATTTCAGGGAAGCTCATCATCTGGGCTACATGCAGCACGTAATCGAGGATGATCATCATATTGCCGTTGCCGAGCGGGTACCACGGGTCCTGCATGGAATCCTGCCCGAGCGACACGTTAACACCCGCATCGGTGAGCTCCTTGACACGCGTGATGCCGCGACGCTTGGGGAAGGTGTCCTGACGGCCCTGCAAATAGAGATTTTCGGTCGGAGCGCACGCGAAGTTGATGTGCGCGGCCTTGAGCAGCTTGGTCAGGTGGAAGAAGTACGCGTTGTCAGCCGATCCCAGGGAGCACGTGTGGCTCGCTGTAGTGCGCTCGCCGATGCCCGCGCGATAAGCGAGCGCGCTGAGCAGTTCCACGTAGCGCGAGTTCGGGTCGTCGGTTTCGTCGCAGTGCACGTCGATGAGCTTATCGTACTTGGATGCGAGCTCAACCACGGTGTGCATGGAGCGTTCGCCGAATTCACGGCATTGCTCGAAATGCGGGATGCCGCCCACACAGTCGGCACCCATGCGCAGGCCTTCTTCCACGAGGTCCGCGCCGCTTTCGCCGTTCGGCCCTTCGTAGGAGTACATGCCTTCTTGCGGGAAGGAGACGATTTGGATGGTCACCGTGTCCTTGAGCTCTTCCTTGAGTTCGAGGAGCGCTTTGAGTGAGGTGAGATTCGGGTCGGTGACGTCCGCGTGGGAGCGGATGTACTGGACGCCGTGGCGCAGTTCCATGCCGATGGCTTTGCGGGCGCGCGTCTTGATTTCATCGACGGTGAGGTCGGATTTCGTGTCGCTCCAACGTTGGATGCCTTCGAACAGGGTGCCGCTTTCGTTGACGGCGCCGGGCTTGCGAGCGGTGAACACGTAGTCGAGGTGCAGGTGGGTGTCGCAGAACGGCGGGGTAACGAGCTTGCCGCCAAGATCCACCGTTTCGACGCCGGTCATGTCGTAGCCTTGCGCGGGAAGGCTTGCGGCAAGGCCTTCACCGATGGCGGCGAAGCGGTCGTTTTCGACGAGGATGTCTTGGAGCGGTGCTGTTTGTGCGGCGGTGCTGCCGGGCCGTCCGGTGGCGATATGGGCGTTGGTGAACAGGGTTCTGGCGGTCATGGCTGGCTCCTTCCGGTTGTCGCACCGGTGCTGCCGGCTGGTACGGCCGGTGCGGGGTGCGGCGATCATGTTCGTAATGTCGTAATGTATGTCGCCTATTGTGGGCGGAATGTTGCGCGTCATCGTAACGTGGAGATGACGCCGCGAAGCCAAGAAATGGACATTTTGTATGACGCTGACGATGCAGGACGTGATGGCCGATCCAATGTTCGAACGCACCGCCCCGACAGTCGAGGCGGGAGAAGCAGGTATGAGCGGTACGGTCCGATGGGCGTACACAAACGAACGGTACGATATCGCGTCGTTCCTGTCCGGCGGCGAACTGGTGATCATCGAGGGAAGCGCGCTGCTCAGCCATATGGATGACAACGAAATCATCCGATATGTGGACACGCTAGTGGACGCCGGCGTGGCCGGGCTCGCCATCGAACTCGTGGAAGGCGTGCGCACCGTACCCCCGGCCATGATCGCACACGCGAATACACGCGCACTGCCCGTAATCGGCATGCATCGGCGGATGCCGTTCGTCGACCTATGCCAGTCCATCAACACGGCAATTGTGAAAAACCAACTGCTCGTGCAGGTACGCACGGATGCGCTCGCCACCACGATGCGCACCCGGCTCGCCACGGCACGCTCCGCACAGGATGTCGCGAAAACCCTCAATGACATATTCGGAGAATCCGTGGCGATATTCGATTCCGATGGGCTGGTGGTCGCGCATAGCGGCCCGACAATCCGCCCAGCTGATGCTGGCCGCCCGGCGGAACGGACGCTGGTGTTGGATGTGCGCAAGAATGGCGGGCCGCTTGCGAGCATCGAAATCACGCAACGCAATCGTCTTGCTGACGGTCAAATCGCCGAACAGGTCAGCGAGGTGATCCGGCAGGTGCTGCCCGCGTTCATCCAGACGCAACCTCGCAACGCGATGCTCGCCCACGTGTTGCGAGGACCGGCGAACGAACGTCATGCGACCGAACAGGAGGCGGGTGACGCCGCCGCGATCCTGCAAGCGATCGGGCTTGACAGTACGAATCAGTTGGTTCCGTTCGTGATCGGCATGGATTCGGTGTCGTCATCGATTGATGCGGTGTCGCGATGCTTGTCCGGCGAGGGGACCGCGACAATCAGCGGCGGTGACGGCGACGATGAAAACGGTGTCGATCATATTGGTGGCCGTATTGGTGGAGCCCCAGCGCAAGGTGCCGAAGAGGGCAATATCGTGGCGGATGAAGGTATCGTCGTGGATGTGCTGGAAGGCAACCTGCTATTCGGGTTGTATGCGGCGAGCCTCGGAAGCACCGACCGCGGCAACAGCGGCAGCAGTGCGAGCGCCGGCAAACAATCCGACAGCATCGCCGGCACACGGCTCGAACGGCGTCTCGCCGATGCGAGCGCTCTTCCTGGAATCTGGTGTATCTATGGCCGAGCCGTGTCGAGTGTCGGCATGCTGCTTGATGAATGCGGTTTGCTGCAATTCGCGGCGCGTGAGATGCCGCCCGCCGCCGGAACCGTGGCGAACCTGCTTGACGCCGCACCAAAACGGCTGCTCGGCATCGAGCGCACGCGGGATGCGGCGGGAACGTTGCAGTCGCTGATGCTTGGCGATGCCTTACTCGGCCACGATTCATTGTTGCGCACGCTGGAAGCTTGCTTCGACACGGGCGGCAATATTTCCAAGGCATGCGGGCTGTTGGGGATCCACCGGCAGACGATGTACAACCGGTTGGAGAAGATCGGCGACATGACTGGGGTCAGCAAAGACGATTGCATGGCCTGGCCGCTGCTACTGTGCGCGGCGAAACTCGCGGCGGTTGGACGGACGTCCTCCGGACGACCGACATCGGAACAATCAGCGACCCGATGACCAGGCAGCCCACGACGAACAGCCCACACAAACACCGTTGGCACTATCCACCAATCCAACTGGACAATTTGTCCATTCTCTGTTCGGACACCGTAATCCCCGGTTCACCATCGCGCAAATCACCCCAGCGATAGTACGAGGCAACAGCTCGTTTTCTTATGCGTCATGAATGCAACATTCATGACCAGTGATTTTCTCCGGAAAGCCGGTACAAGCCGGCAGTGGTAGCGATAGAAAGGCGGTGCCCAATGACACAGAGTATGACACTGGCATCAACCAATGAGATGCCGACAACGACATACGTCACCAATAACAGCAATAGCAATTACGAAGACTTCCTCTCAGTAGTACCCGAACAAGCAAAGACCAAAAGCCTGTGGGGCCAGTTCTGGGTGTGGTTCGGCGCGAACGTCGCCCCGATCAACTGGCTGCTTGGCGCTTTAGGCGTCCAGATGGGGCTCGGCCTGTGGGAAACCTTTGCCGTCATCCTCGTCGGCAACGTCATCGGCATGTCCGTTTTCGGATGCATGGTACTCCTCGGGCAGCGCACAGGCCTTACCGGTATGCTGCTCGGACGCCGTGTATTCGGACGCTACGGCAACTACATCCCGACAACCATTCAGGCCATCGTGGTCATCGGATGGTGCGCCATCAATACATGGGTGGTACTCGACCTCATCACAGCGTTGCTCATGAAAATCGGCTTGGTTGACTCCATCGCAGGTCATTTCGCGCTTAAGGCATGCATTGGCGCCGTTGTCATGATTATCCAGGTTGTCGTTTCCCTCTTCGGGTACAAAGCAATATCGACGTTCGAGAAATGGACCGTACCGCCCACTGTCGCCATCCTGCTGGCCATGACTATCGCAGCATGGGGCTTCATGGGCATCGATTGGCACTACGCGGGCACGCTGACCGGCACCGGAACCGACAAAGTCGCTGCCATCTCCTCCATCATGACCGCAATCGGCATCGGCTGGGGCTTCACATGGCTTACCTACGCCTGCGACTATTCGCGCTTCGTCAGCCGTTCTGTTCCACGCCGTAAGCTGTTCGGCGCGAGCGCACTCGGCCAACTCATCCCTGTGGTGTGGCTGGGCCTGCTCGGCGCGACGCTTGCTACGAAGTCCGGCAGCATTGACCCCGGCCAGCTTATCGTCGACAACTTCGGCGCACTCGCCATCCCCGTGCTGCTCTTAGTCGTGCACGGCCCAATTGCGACCAATATCCTGAACATCTACAGTTTCACGCTTTCCGTGCAATGCCTTGATCTCAAAATCAACCGTCGCGCTATCAACGTAGCGGTCGGCTTCTTCGCTTGGCTTGGCGTATGCTTGTTCCTCAGCCTGTCCGACATCGGCAACACCCTCGACAGCTGGTTGTCCAGCGTCGCCGGGTGGACTTCCGTCTGGGGTGGCATCATGTTCGTCCACTTCTACATCATCGAGCGTCAGCGTGACGACTTCTCCTCAGTTCTCGACGACCCCGGCAGTGATGGCATCCCTGTGGTCCGCTGGCAAGCCATGGTCGCGTTCGTTCTCGGCCTGCTCATGACCTGGATGTTCAGCTACGGCGGGCTGCCCATCTTCCAAGGGCCGATCTCCGCTGCTATCGGTGGCATCGACCTGTCATGGCTTGCAGGAATCGTCACCTCAGGTGGCGTGTACTATCTGCTCGCCCGCGCCACCAATCTGCGGGAATGCAACGCGCCCCTCGCCTAACCGCTCCATGCGGTGCGCCTTCGGCAAGTCAACCGAGGCGCACCGCCTCATTGTTTTCCCATGTTGTCATCGCCCATTGCCGTCACATGGTTTGTTGAAAGAAGCATCATGATTATCCATAACGTGCATGTCGAAAACTCTCCCGAAACGTCAGATGTCAAAATCACGGACGGAGTCATCACCGCCATCGGAACATCGCTACAACCAACCGGGAATGACGAGGTGATCGATGCCCAAGGCGGACTGCTGATTCCACCATTTGTAGACCCTCACGTGCACCTCGATGCGGCACTCACCGCAGGCGATCCGGAATGGAATGAGACCGGAACGCTGTTCGACGGCATCCGCATCTGGTCGGAGCGCAAGAAGACCTTGACCGTCGAGGATGTCAAAGACCGCGCGAGACGGACACTGCTGATGATGGCGAAACGTGGAATCCAGTACGTCCGTACTCATGTGGATGTGACCGACCCGAGTCTCACCGCGTTGCACGCACTGCTTGAACTTCGCGATGAAATCGAACCGTATGTGACACTGCAGATCGTTGCGTTCCCACAAGAGGGAATTCTCTCGTTCCCGCACGGCAAGGACCTCATGCGCGAAGCCGTCGAAGAAGGAGCCGACGTCGTGGGCGGCATCCCCCACTTCGAGTTCACCGCTGATTACGGCGCGCAATCGTTGCGGTTCCTGATGGATCTCGCCGAGCGTAACGACCGTCTGGTCGATGTACATTGCGATGAAATAGACGACCCGGCATCACGCAACCTTGAAACGCTCGCCACGCTCGCCTACGAGAGCGGCATGGGGGACCGGGTGACTGCAAGCCACACCACGGCGATGGGCTCATATAATGACGCATACACTTACAAACTGTTCCATTTGCTGGGAATGTCGCACATTAACTTCGTGTCGAACCCGCTGGTCAACATGCACTTGGGCGGACGCTTCGATACATATCCGAAACGTCGTGGCCTAACTCGCGTCAAGGAGCTTTCCGAAGCGGGAATCAACGTCGCATTTGGTGAAGACGATATCCAAGATCCATGGAGTCCGCTGGGAGCCGGCAATATGTTCGACGTGGTTCGCATGGGATTGTATGCGGCGCAGCTCATGGGATACGGGCAGATCATGGACTCATACCGCTATGTGACATACAACGGCGCCCGCACACTGCATCTGGCGCCCGCTGATTACGGTATCGCCGTCGGGAAGCCGGCAAACTGCATTATCTTGAACGCGCCAAACTTCTATCACGCGCTCAACGAGAACGTAGAGGTGCTCTACAGCATCCGACACGGTCGCGTCATTGCACGGACGACGCCGCATGAAACACATCTTTTCAATCCGGAACTTCACTGATCATGCCCGTTGTTGCCACTCCGACCGGCCCGCGCTAGGTGATTACTCGGTGCGGGCCGGTTTGTGTGTGAGTCCAGACTCACAAAGGCGCCCCCCGGGAACGCCGAATCGGGCAAATCCTGCCATCGCGATGCCGACGCTGTGAGCCTAGATTCACACAGACACCCTCGGGGACCACCCAATCAGGCCGATTCAACCAGCCCGGCCCTCACTGTGTGAGCAAGCCCTCACACGACCGCATCCAAGGCCCAGCGAACCGGCCATTTTCGGCGCCCGCACTCCCCGACATGCGAGCCGATACTCGCGCAACGGCCCGCCGGTACAGGGAAACAGCAGATTCTTACCAGTCAAACTGCCACCATCTGAGCCGATACTCACACAGCCACAGCCGCATCTCAAGCCATTGGACACAGTAGCGACGGCTCCAGCCTCCTCGCGTTTGCGCGATCGCGCATGTCTGGCCATACGCGGGACGGCAGACCCGCTCGCCGAACTGAGGTATCGACTGATATCTGATGCCTTGCGTATGTCTCAACATACGCAACCCGTCAATCGCCGGGCGCCCCAGCCGTACCAATCCGCATCCGCCGACTTACGTATGTCGAGACATACGCACGATGACGGGTCCAATGCCCGGACCGAGGCACCGGCTGGCATCCGTCGACTTACGCATGCAGGAACACACGCGGCCCGCACACCGCTCCGTCACCCCGCACCCCACCCAAGCACCCGCCTTCCGCCGACAACAGAAAACCCGACATCCCGGCACGCCGTCTGATACGCTGAATCGACTGTCCTCCCAGCGATACGAATTACTTATAGCGAGCGCGAGACCGCTGCCATACCGCCGCACATCGCGCGTGCCGGTAATTTCCCCGTGATGCAGGACAGGAATACTTTGGTAAACACAACGACATCCTGCATGCAGAACAGCGAGAACAACGCTTCGCTCAAACAGGCACAAGACACGGGAGAACAGATACGATCATGGGTCACACACTCTGCACCGGCCGCATCAACCGGTCAACATTCACAATATTCATCGCGGCCATCGCCGCGCTCGCTCTCACGCTCGCCGGCTGCGGTTCCAGCACCGCCAAATCGTCTGGCGACGCCAACAAGCTGACGGTCGCCATCTCATCGGCGGTCAGCACCCTGAGCGTCAATCAGGAGGCCGGCAGCGCGAACTACCAGCTGGCGGCCCTCTACCAGGAGGGTCTCACCGGCGTCGACGGCACTGGCAAGGTCATCCCGGCGCTCGCTACATCTTGGAAGTCCAGCGACAACAAGTCGTGGGTGTTCACCCTGCGCAAGAACGTGAAGCTGCACGACGGCAGCACGCTGACCGCCGACGACATCGTGTACGCGATCAACGTGGCCCGCGATTCGAAGAAATCACCGGGCCTGTCGGTGTATTGGCCTGATTATGTGCAGTCCGCCGAGAAGACCGGCGACAACCAGATCACCATCACCCTGTCCAGCCCGCACAGCGATTTCCCGATCCAGGTATCCAATGTGGCCGGCCTGTTCGTCACGTCGAAGAAGTTCTTTGATTCGGCGGGCTCGAATTACGGCTCATCCAAGAAGCTCATCGTCGGCACCGGCCCGTACAAAGTCACTGAATTCGACCCGTCCAGCCATGTGACGCTCACGAAGTTCAAGGATTATTGGGGCAAGAACAATGGTCCGCAGACGGTCCGCATCGATTTCGTGACCGAGGATTCAACCCGCCAGCTGGCGTTCACCAGCGGCAAAGTTGACGTGTCGTTCAACGTGCCGGTGACGAGTGTCGCCCAGTGGAAGACGAACGGCGGCTCGACCACCGCGTATTCCGACCGCTCCTACTACGGTCTGACTTTCGACCCGAACGTCGCTCCGTTCAACGACATACACGTGCGTAAGGCCGTCTCGTACGCGGTGGACAAGAAGTCCATCGTTTCCGGCATTCTCAAGGGCTACGGCGAGGTCGCCACGGGCATCGATTCCCCGGAGCAGCTCGCCGGTTGGACCGGCAACGATGCGAGCAAGGCATCCAAGCAGACAGCCAAGCTTCCCGCCATCAGCTACGACCTGAAGAAAGCGAAGTCCGAACTCAAGCAGTCCTCCAAGCCGAGCGGCTTCACTACGACGCTCACCTACCCGACCGGCTACGCGCAGGTCGGCAAGGCGTCGCTCGCCATCGCGCAGAATCTCAAGAGTCTCGGCATTACGCTCAACGTGAAGGAAATCCCGCTTGAGCAGTGGCTGAGCGAAATCGGCAACGGCAAGCAGGGCGTCGGCTGGATGATCTACAACCCGACCACCCCGCAACCGAACGAAATCACGTCCTGGCTGCTCGCGGCGGGTGGTTCCGGCACGAACCCGGCAAACTGGAACAACGCCGAAGTCGCAGCGGAAACCGAGAAGGTCGGCACGCTGGATCAGGAGTCCGACAAGCTGGCGCTCGTGCTCAAGAGCACCACCACCGCGCTGGACGAGGACATCTACTCGCCGATTTACTGGGGCAGGTCGGTGGTCGCCACGGCAAAGGGCGTGAAGCTCGCGAAAATCGGCACGTATTGGCTCGGCACGAATTGGGCAGCGGATTTCAGCAAGAACGCGTAGCCTGATACTGGCATCCGCATCCGCAGGCCCCTGCGATTGAGCAGTCCGGCGATTGACGGCTTGTTTCCCGTGGCGGATTCCGTCGCGGGCGACAAGCCGTTCGCATCGCACCGGCATACCGGCGCTTCGGCGGGCCCAGCCCAGATGCGTATATAACGAAAGGCGGATTTGTGAAAGTCGCGAAGTTCATAGGCAGACGCCTCGCCAATCTGGTGATTCTGCTATTCGTGCTGTCGCTGGTCACGTTCGGCCTGCTGTACCTGACGAACAGCGACCCGGCACGCACATTGGCCGGCGCGAAAAAAGTCAGCGCTGCGCAGCTTGCGGCGATCCGCCACCAGTATCACCTTGACGAACCGTTGTGGAAGCAGTACATGATTTGGCTCAGCAACGCGGTTCACGGGGATTTCGGCACGTCAATCCGCACGCAACTGCCGGTGTCTCAGATGATCGGGCAGCGCGCATGGGTCACGTTGACGTTGGCCTTGCTGGCTCTCGCGATTGCGCTACTCATCGGCTTGCCGCTTGGTGTGGTCGCCGCAAAACGACATGGCACATGGCGTGACGGGCTGATCACCGCGCTGGCCGTCGTCGGGCTGAGCGCACCGAGTTTCGCTGTCGGCCTGCTGTTACTGTACGTGTTCGCGGTCAAGCTGGGCTGGTTCCCCGTGTACGGGCTGGGCGACGGGAGTTTCGCCGACGCCTTGCCACATCTGCTGTTACCGGCGATCACGCTTGCGGTCGGCTTATTCGCCGCGGTAATCAAGGTGTCGCGCGCCTCGCTGCTCGAACAGGTGGAGTCGGATTACACGTTGTTCGCCCAGTCGCGCGGCGTTCCCCGCGGCACGATTACCCGCTGGCAGTTGCGCAATGCGGCGTTGCCGATTATGACGTCGTCGGGCTTGCTGATCGCCTCGCTGATTTCCGGCACGGTGATCGTGGAAACGACCTTCTCGATTGGCGGGTTGGGCACGTTGCTGCAGGAATCGGTGACGTTCAAGGATATTCCGGTCGTGCAGGCGGTGACGCTGCTGCTGGCGACCGTCATCTGTGTGACGACGGCAATCATCGACGCGTTGTATGCGCTGGCTGATCCACGGTTGCGTCCGAATGGCGGACACCGTAATTCCGCAGACACGCCGACGAACAAGGAAGGTGAGGCGTGATGTCCGACACGACACAAACTTCGACTCAAGCTCCGCTTCAACCCCAGCATGGGCCGCAGGAACCGGCTTCCCGGACCGCGTCCCGGACAACACCGCAATCCTCGCCCCAACACCCGCGGCTGCTGCCGCTACCCACCCGCATCCGCCGCGCGATGAGCGGCTCGTGGGCGATGCTGGTCGCCACGCTGATTCTTCTTGCAACCGTTATCATCGGCCTGATTCCGGCATTCAATTCGCAGGCGTTGAAGCAGGATATCGTGCTCGGCGCGGTTCCCGCCGGCACAGACGGTCATGTGTGGGGCACGGACGCGCTGGGTCGTGACGTGCTCATGTTGACTATCGCCGGCGCCAGGACGGCCATCGCAGGCCCGGTGGTGATCGCTGTCGGGGCGATGGCGATCGGCCTTGTATTCGGTCTGCTTGCTGCGTATACGGGCGGCTGGGTGGATTGGCTGATCTCCCGCGTGGTGGAACTCATGCTTTCCCTGCCGACACTGCTGCTCGCCATTGTGCTCGCCGGTCTGATCGGCGGCGGCTACTGGGTGAACGTACTCGTGTTCATGCTGCTGTACGCACCCTACGAAATCCGCCTGGTGCGGTCCGCCGCACTCTCGCACCTGCACGACCCGTTCCTCGATGCCGCGCGACTGTTGGAACTCAGCCCGGCGCATATCCTCGCACGCCACGTATTCCCGGTGATCCGGCCGGTGGTCGGGGCAGCCATGTTCCTCGACATGAGCAATGCGCTGGTATCGTTGTCGTCGCTGTCGTTCCTCGGCCTCGGCATCTCCCCACAGGCCGCCGATTGGGGCCGGCAGCTTTCGGATGCGCGCGACCAGCTGTTCAACAACCCGATGACCGCGATCGCCCCCGGCATCGCGATCATCGTGGTTTCTGTCGCCATGAATATTGTGGGCGATTGGATTACCGCCCGCGCGGACAGAGGTGAGCGATGAGCATCATGAAGGACAACCGGCAATCGGTTGCGCAGCAAGGCGAAATCCCGCAGGATTCCAACACCACCACAACATTGGGGCAGGGGTCTGAAAGCCTGCAGGCCACGGCTATTACGCTTCGCGGGCTCAAGGTCCGCATCGGTGACGCCGAACTGTTGCACGGTGTCGATCTTGATATCGTGCGGGGTGAAACCACAGCTATCGTCGGTGAATCCGGTTCCGGCAAATCGCTGACCGCGAAGGCTCTCGCAGGCCTGTTGCCGCGGTATGCCCATGTGCAGGGGTCGTACAGCCTGCTGGGTGAGATGGTGAATTTGGCCGGCGGCGAGCGGGCGTGGCGAGCGCTGCGCGGCGGTTCGATTGTGTGGCTTCCGCAGGATCCGTTCTCTTCGCTGGATCCGCTGCATACGTGCGGAACACAGATTGCCGTCGGAATGCGTGAAGGTTCCCACGCCGAGCGCCGCGACTGTGCGCGGCGGTTGTTGACGGATGTCGGGCTTGACGCCGGTGTCGCCGACCGCTACCCGCATGAGTTGTCCGGCGGTATGCGTCAGCGTGTGGCCATTGCGGCGGCGCTCGCCCCGCAGCCGCAGGTGCTGATCGCCGATGAGCCGACCACCGCACTGGACGCGCAAAAGCAGAGCGGCGTCTTGGATTTGCTGGGCCGTTTGCGCGACGAACGCCAGTTGACGCTTGTGCTGATTACGCATGATTTGGCGCTTGCCGCACAGCGTGCCGACCATCTGGCGGTGTTCCGCGATGGTAGGGTGGTCGAGACCGGCAGTCGGGACGATATCATCCGACACCCGCGAACCGCGTATACGCGCGAATTGCTGGCCGCCCATGCCGGCATCGGCGAGATGGAACGCCCGGCCATCGGCGGTGCCGTGGTGCGTGCCGAACATCTGGTGAAGCGTTTCGCCGGGGCTCCCCGACCGGCGGTCGATGATGTATCGCTCACCGTGCATGCCGGTGAAATTTTCGGCTTGGTGGGCGCCTCCGGTTCCGGCAAATCCACGGTTGCTCGCTGCCTGGTCAATCTGGAACGTCCTGATTCCGGCGATGTACGGTATACGGACGGCAAGGGCGGTATGACCGGCTGGTCGATGCATGTGGCGCAGCTCGTGTTCCAGAACCCGTACCAGTCGTTGAATCCGACGATGACGGTCCGGCAGACGCTTGCCGAGGCGTTGCGCGCGTCCGGCAGCCCTGCTGATGATGCGTATATCCGCAAACTGCTGGATGTTGTCGGCCTGGAAGCCGAGTATCTGGACCGCAAGCCGGGTACCCTGTCAGGCGGGCAATGCCAGCGCGTGGCCATCGCCCGCGCCCTTGCACCGCAGCCGAAACTGCTGGTGGCCGATGAAGCGGTGACCGCGTTGGACGCGAATGTGCAACGCCACGTGTTGGAAACGTTGCTGTCGCTGCGGGAACGCACGGATTTGGCGATCCTGTTCATTTCTCATGACCTTGATACGGTCCGGCGTATCGCCGACCGGATTGCGGTGATGGTGGACGGGCGGATCATCGAAGAGGGCTCCACCGCAGAAGTCATGGACCATCCGAAACACGAATACACGCGCAAGCTCATCGCCTCGGTGCCGCAAGCGCTGTCCGTGAACCTTGCAGACGAAGAACGCCATCAATGAGCGCCGCGGAGACCCAACGTATGCAACGTGCACAGAACACACGGCATGTCGCCTACCGCGCGATCCCCGTCCCCCAATCCTGCGGCGCTGACGCCAAACGGCAGCAGGCTGCCGGCCGCACAACAACCGGCGATACCATCACAGCTGGCGCCCGGCACGACGGTATCTGCTCGATTTATCTCAAACTGCCGGAAGTCACGCGCGCCGCACTGGTCCAAGCGCAGGGCGCACTGGAACGTACGGTGTATACGGCCAGCGATGGGCAGGATACCGCGTTTCTGTTGGGCTACCACCGTCCGCATACCGCACAGGAGAAGCTGTGCACGTTCAGTGGCGCGGAGCGGCTGCGGGAGGGGCTTGTCGAATATGCGGCGCTGCATGCAATCCGTGGTTCGCACGTGATCACGGTCAAAACGGAGCCGGGAGTCTACGCCGAACAGGCGATGACGACCGATGACGGGCAATCATGGCATCCGTTGGGCGAGCATGAGCATTACCGGCAGACCACGGAGTTCACTTGCGGCCCGGTTTCGCTGCTCAACGCGATGCACCGGTTGCATCCGCAGGTGACGGCGAACCGCGTGGATGAGCTGCATATCTGGCGTGAGGCGACGATCGCAATGGCGTGCGAACCGTACGGTTTGGCATTAAGCGCGATGAAACGCGGGGAACAGCCGCGTATTATCGTTTCGAAAACCGGGCCGGTGCTCAACCCGGCAGATGGTGCGATGGGCATGCTCGACGCCGCGATGTCTCTCGACGTGCAGGAGCATTTCGCGACCCAGGCGCATGCGGCCGGCATCCCTGTCGAAGTCATGCCGTTCACTGCGGCGGATGTCGTCAAGCGGCTTGATGGCGGGCACGTGGCGCTGGTACTCATTGACGAGCATGTCATGCATGGTGAAATCTGCCCGCACTGGGTGACAGTTACCGGCATGTTGGCTGATGGCACGCTGCTGGTCGATGACCCATGGATTGATGAACCGTACGGTGAGACATTGGTCGACGCCTACCAGTTGCCGATCTGTCAGGCTGATTTCGATTTGATGATCCACTACGATGAGCCGGCGAGCGCCCAGGCGATGATCATCCTGTAGCCGCCGTATCGGCTTTGCCTAGATAAGTGCCGTATAAGCGAAAGCCCGGCAGGACTCGTACGTCCATGCCGGGCCTTCGTTATCCGGGCCGCTCAGTCAGCGGGTTTCCCGCAGACCGCAGGATTTACCACAGACCGAACGGGTCGAACACGCCACCATCGTCATCGTTGGAACCGTTGCCGTTGCCGGAACCGTTATTCCCGTTATTGTTGTTATTGTTGCCGGAACCGTTTGAATTGTTGGAGTTCGTGGTGGTTTCGGCCTGGTCGAGGGTCACGTCCACGTTCATCGTCTTGCCGTCACGCACGATGGTGAGCGTCACTTTCTCGTTGAGCGTCGCGGCCCGCACGTAGCCGAGCAGCGAGTAGCTGTTGGTCACTGCGTTGCCGTTGAAGGCGACGATGGTGTCACCGGACTTCAGGCCCGCCTTGTCTGCCGCGCTGTCGGAGGTGACTGCGGAGCCTGTGCCGGAGGAGGTGATTTCGGCACCGCCGCGAGTCACGCCGTCGGCTTCCACATTGGCGCTCTTGACGGTCACGCCGAGCACAACATGCGTTGCTTTGCCGTCCTTGATGATTTCGTCGGCGATGGTTTTGACCACGTTCGACGGGATGGCGAAACCGATGCCGATCGAGCCGCTGGAATCGGAGCCCGAGGAGCTGGAGGACGCCGTCGCGATCGAGGAGTTGATGCCGATGACCTCACCGGCCGCGTTGAAGGTCGGGCCGCCGGAGTTGCCGGGGTTGATGGCCGCGTCGATCTGTACGGCGTTCGTGACGACCTCGTTGTTGTTGTCGTCGG
>Ga0256406_1004720_pt1 | contig 15251 bp, 14 predicted proteins | sample RumenRJG_03DNA_FD_185986 | JGI IMG/M metagenome (GOLD analysis project Ga0256406, IMG submission 185986) | Bovine rumen microbial communities from Lethbridge, Alberta, Canada - RJG_03 | ecosystem: Host-associated > Mammals > Digestive system > Stomach > Rumen | place: Canada: Alberta | collected... | reverse complement strand
ATTTTACAATTCAAAAAATTAGTTTCTGAATTTATGCTCTCCAGAGGCCCACTATAGGCTTCGTACTGGCCTCATACGCCCCATAGCCGTCCTACAAAAGGTTTTCGGACGGCCTGGGGGGGGTATTCACTGCTCGCTACGGAAATTCTTCTCATAAAAAAAGCGCTACTACATTCCTCCCACATGGATTACTTTCATCTGATAAGCGGTGCAGACTATCCTTGTCGAAGTAATGAAGAATTTGATAAATTTTTTGAAAATAATGAAGGCAAAAGTTATATGATGTTCGATACGGAGGAAGAAACTATCGAATGGAGAAAGAAAAAGTATCCTGATCGTTATCGGTTGTACCACTTTAATGATAAGGGATATAACAATAACAGTATCGTGAATGTATTAAAATTGCCAATAAAGATATTTCAGAAGGCTTTTCATATCTATTTGAGACCTATGATAAAGGATGTTTATGCTGGCTGGGAATGGTTTTCATGGCACCGAAAAGTTGCGGAATTCGCCATGAGACAATTAGACGAACATCCTGAGTACTTAGAAAGAATGCGCTATTGCTCATGTATAGATGAAGTATTTTTTCATACCTTATTGCATCCTCATCTCACAGAACTCAATATCATGCCAAATAATGCCTTGCGCTATATCGACTGGCATCCTACCCGCCCAACCAAAACTTTACCACTTGTGTTGGATGAGCGAGATTACCAAAGAATAAAAACTAGCCGGACATTTTTCTGTCGCAAAGTGAATCCAGAAAGTTCTATAAAGCTATTGGATATGTTGGATAAATCATCGATTTAAAAATATAATTATGTTAAGTTTAGGAATGCCATATTGGAGTCTATCTACAACAATATTATATGTACTAATGGGAATAATCCCAATGTGGACTCTATATAATAAACAATATAAAAATAACTACAAAGGGAACAATTCACGCTTGCTTTTATGGTTTTTAATATGGACCATTTTTGGGGGTTACAGAGTTGTTGGATATGGAATGGGTGGAGCAGATGCCGGAGCCTACGTTCTGTATTTTCAAAATTGTTTGAATCCTCAATCTCTTATGTCTGGGGCGATGTCACAATATGATTCAAATATTGGATTTAGATGGTTTAATCATTTCTTGCGTTTTTTTTCAGCTGACGAACGTTTTTATCTAGTAGTAACCTCAGCAATTATTGCAGCCGTCCCTATAATCTTTATTAAGTACTTTCGACAGAGCAGAGAATCATGCATCCCATTCTTCCTTTGTGTTTTTTGGTTTATTCGAGGATTTTGTACTATACGTTCTCATTTATCTATATGTGCATTTATGCTCGCAGTCATTCTTTTGCTTAAGAAAAAGAAGAATTGGGCTATCTTATTAGGTGCTTTTTCAGTACTGCTTCATCCAATGGGAGCTATTTATTTTCCCCTATTAGTTCTTCTTTATATAAAAGAAGATTTTTCAATAAATATGAGGAAAGTTATATTATTAATTCTGTCGTTATTTTTAGTAGTCGCTCCGATGAAACAACTATTTTTGCAAAATATTGACATATTTGGAGATTACTCCAGTCACTATGAATGGTACGCATCCTCTTCCAACGAAAATTTCTTTAGCAATGCATGGAAAATTGCATTTGAACAATTACTTCTATTGTTATGTATGTATGTAAACAGAAATAATCTGCATAAGTATATGTCCATCTTAGATGGAAATGCTAAAAGGTCTTTTCTTTTCATTTATAACGTATGTATATATGATTTTCTTCTTATTCCATTTTGCTATGCATTGAATATATGGCGTGGTTATGAAGTTTGTTATATTCCGAGACTAATAATGTGGGCGATTATAGTATATATCGGTGCAACTAAATTATCTAAAAATTTTAAATGGATATATCTGATGGTTGTTTCATTAATGTTTTTGGGATGGTTTATACAACGAACATACGCTGAGAGTTTCTGGTTAGAGACAGGATTAATGCCTTATGCTTTTGCCCCGTTAATGAATTAACTCTTTATTATATCTTATGAAGATTGTATATTACACGCAAACATATTTTCTAGATAGCGATTTGCCATTAGTAAAAAAGTTGATAGAGAAAGGTAATGATGTCTATCTCTTCATACAGTTGGTGCCAAATACTTTAAAATCTACATTAGTTAACATTGACAAACAATTGCCCAAGATAGATATTCTTCCTGTATCTTTGTATCCTCAATTTAATGAATATGGTGATTTTTTTGATAAGGATAAAACTTTTATCATCAATAGGTCGTGTAAAGTCTATAATTTAAAAAACATGCTATTGCGCATAAGATTTCATAAAATTTTATGCTGCATATGTCCAGACATAGTCCTAGTTACAGAGTTTCCTAAAGTTCAGGATTTCTTTCTATACCAATTTCGAAAGAATCTTGTACAAATAGTACATGACCCTACACCTCATACAGGAGAGACAACATTTAGAAAAAGATTTAATAAATGGATATCGCATCATCTTTGCAATTGTTTCGTTGTCTTAAGTGAGTCACTAAAAAACAAATATGTTTCATCCTACCATTTGCAAAACAAATTAGTAGAAGTTAATCGTCTTGGAGTTTATGAATGTCTGTGGCATGTAAAGCCCGAAACCATTCAAAAATATGGTAAAAAACAGATTTTATTCTTTGGACGTATATCTCCATATAAAGGAATAGAGTATTTAATAAAAGCTATGGATATTGTCCATAGGAGGATACCAGATGCTATCCTCATTATAGCTGGTGGGGGCGAACTGTATTTTAGAAAATCTCTCTACGAAGGAAAAGATTATATTAAAATATTCAATCGTTTTTTAAGTTTAGAGGAGCTTTATGGATTGTTGAAAATATCCGATATAACAGTGTGTCCATATACAGACGCAACCCAAAGTGGCGTAATAATGACATCTTATGCAGCTTGTGTACCAGTATTGGCGACACGTGTAGGAGGTTTACCAGAAATGATATTAGAAGGAAAGACTGGGGAGCTGGTCACTCCAAAGAATACAGAAGAACTTGCAAGAAATATTTTATATATGATAGAGTCAGATGTTCGGTTAAACAAATATAAAGCGAATGTAAAAGAAGCTATCAACAAAGGGAAGTACTCTTGGGAAGTTATATCTGATAAATATTTAGAGATATTTAGGAAAGTCCTAAAATTACAGAGCTAATTCCATTTTTCTTTAGTTAAAAGTCAGGTATTTTAAAAGTACTAATCATATAATTTTAAGAGATGAGAATTCTACAAGTATTAAGCTCATTAGGAGCGGGCGGTGCTGAGCGCTTTGCTGTTGATCTGTCAAATGAATTGTCAAAAAATAATGATGTCTATATCCTAACATGGATAAACAGTGGCAATGCTAATTTTTATCGTGAACAGATTTGTAATCGTGTCCACCAAATCAAACTGGACGCAAAAGACACATTCCTCTCAAAAATCGTTCTTGTTTTCACGATTCTCAAGGTCATTTTTAAAATTAAGCCAAATGCTGTACATGCTCACTGCAAAGGATTTCCATTTATAATAATACCTTCATTAGTATACAGAAAGTCCCGATATTTTTATACTGTTCATAACATAGCGAAGTATGACACCAAACCGGGAATAAGTACATGGATTCGCAGAATTTTTTTAAATATAAATATTCATGCTGTCACTATCTCTAAAATCTGTAGTGAGTCGTTTTTAGAGTATTATGGATATAAAGATTATACTACTATAGAAAATGGATGCAGAGAGTTGCATACGACCAATGCTTTTGTAGATGTTAAAAAGGAAATAGAAAGATTCCGCTTTACAAAGAATACAAAAATTTTTGTAAATGTAGCAAGGATAACAAAAGAAAAGAATCAATTAATGTTGATTGATGTTTTCAATAAGCTAATTGAAGAAGGAAAAGATGTTGTCCTTTTGATATTTGGGTATACAAAGGCATACCCAGAATTAACAAAAAAAATAATTGAGAGAATACATTATCCAAAACGTATTAAGGTAATGGGCACAAGGAACAATATCCCAGATTACCTCCATGAAGTAGATTTTTTCTGCCTACCTTCACTATGGGAAGGCTTGCCAATAAGCCTGCTTGAGGCGGGAATGTCAGGTGTATATCCTATAGCGACCCCCGTTGGTGGCATACCTGATGTTATCAAAGATGAAAGCTGGGGCCTTCTTTCACATGACACATCATTGGTGGCTTTTAAAGAGCAGGTAACAAAGGCATTGAATATAAAAGTCAATCGTAAAGAACTGTCTCTGCTCTATAATCGAATTTATTCTATGGAAAATTGTGCAAAAAGGTATATAGAGATTTATAATGGAAATTGAAGAAAAAATGATTAGGGGGGGGGAAAAAAATTTACCACGCGCAAGGAATTAAAGGAATGGATAAAAGCTGATTTCGATTCGTATGAGATGCAGCATCCGTTGGCTGCTCGATTCACGTATGGTGAGAACTGGAAACTGTTCGCATATATGAAGAATCTCAGGTTCATGGAATGGCATCTCAACAACATGAATTGCGGAAATCCATTTACGAAAATATTCCATAAGTCAGCATACGCACTGCGTTGGCTTCGTTGGCGCAGGCTTTCTCAGAAATATGATGTAACGGTATCCCCCAATAACGTTGGTCCTGGCTTCCATCTTGTTCATTACGGTTTCCGTCATATACTTAGTGGAACAAAAATAGGGCGTAATTGCACTATTCTCCCTATGGTTCTCATCGGCAAGAAAAGTCCAGATCTTTCCTATTGGCAAATCACAATTGGCGACAACTGCTACATCGGCACTGGTGCCACAATCCTCGGACCAGTTACCATCGGCAATAATGTTACTATAGGTGCTGGCGCCGTCGTTACAAAAGATGTTCCTGATAATGTTATTGTGGCAGGTGTTCCAGCTAAAGTGGTAAAATATAAAGCAGAATAAATAAAGTTTTTTGTACCAAGTCTATTATGAAAGACGATGAAACAAAAAGCAAAAAAAGTAGAGATGGTATTTATTAATATTATTCTCTATCCTTCTGAAAAACAGAAGCCTGAGGAGTATATCAAATTGCTTCCTTTCATTATGGGAAGTTGTGTGATGATACCGAGTAGTAATTCTTCTGATAGATCAATTCTGTTGAGAAATTTGATAAAATAGGAGGATACTTCCATGGATATTTCTGTAATGCAATATTTTTAAAGTAAGATTCTAAAACTTTAAATGTCAAGGCTAATGTTTTGGAAGAAAGAGTGGTTGACCCAAATAAAGGATTTGCTTTCTAATCTCTTCAGTTTGGGGCAAGCTGCTAATAATATCTATTAAGTTATGTATATGAATGAAAATAATAAAAATATTCTTTTCCTGATGAAGGGATTTGGTGTTGGAGGACAGGAGGTTGTTACATCTGTCTTGTCTAAGGCATTCCTTGATGATGGTTATGGAGTTAGCATCGTTTTTCTGAGTGAGCCACATGGACTTGTCTTTGATAATCTGGATGAAAGAATTAGAAAACATATCTTTGAGCAAGAGGAATTCAGCCTAAATAGAATACATTCATTAAGGGATATTTTGGTAAAAGACAAGATAGATATAGTCGTTAACCAATGGGGGCTTCCTTTTGCGCCTGCATTTATATTAAAGCATGCCATCAAGGGAATGGATATTAAGGTTATATCGGTCTATCATAATCAGCCAAACGTTAATGCTCGGTTAAAAGGTGTTGAGTTGAAAATTAATATGACTCGTTCTCCATTGTCTAAGTTTCTTTTAAATATTGAAAGGCAAATCTTTGGCATGATTACAAAATATAGCATGAGATATGTATATCATAATTCTGATAGATATTTATTGTTGTCTAATAGACATATTGAGGACTTTAAGATTTTTACGAGACTCAGTAAGCCTAGCAGGATTCGTGTAATAACCAATCCAATTACTGTTGATTCTCAAAAATATGTGTATTCGCAAGATAAGAAGTTAAAGGAAATAATTTATGTTGGTAGGATTGACATCAATCAAAAAAGAGCTTTCAGATTAGCTGATGTTTGGCATATTCTGGAAGGAAAAATGCCTGATTGGAGATTTACAGTTGTAGGAAAGGGTGACGACTTTGAGGAGTTCAGAAACTATGTTAAAAAACTTGGGCTTAGACATATCTATCTAGAGGGTTTTAAGAACCCTAAGGAATATTATGAGCGCGCTTCTTTACTTCTACTTACATCTGAATATGAAGGATTGCCACTCATATTGGCAGAAGCTATGTCTTATGGAGTTATCCCTGTAGTTTATGGGAGTTTCTCTTCAGTTTATGATGTTATAGACGATGGAAAAAATGGTATTATCGTCCCTTATAATCCAAAAGGTTTTGATCCCCAAATAATGGCAGATGCTATCACGGCAGTAGTAACAAATACAAAACAAGTAGAAAATATGGCTCTGTCTGCGATTGCCAAGAGTAAAGAATTTAATATAGAACCAATTGTTAAAGAATGGGAGAAATTATTCAATGAGTTTTAAAGTATTTCATATAGTTACACATTTTGACATCGGTGGTTCCGAAACTGTTGCCTTGAACATATCTAAGGCAAAGTGTCCAAATGTAGAGTTCCACATGGTGGAAGTGGTCAAAGGAAAAGGAGCATATTCTAAAGCGTTCATAGAAGATTTGGAATCTAATGGTATTTATTACCATCGTTCTCCATTTTCAACGAACTTTATTTTAGGAGCCTTGTTGTTTCCTTTCTGGTTTTGGAAACTTCATCTCAAATATCATCCTGATGTTTATCATTCGCATACAGAGTCACCAGATGTTGCTCTTTACTTGTTCTTTTTACTTTTTGGATTCATGATAAATAAGAACGTAAAGGTAGTAAGAACACTTCATAACACAAAGTTGTGGAAGCATAAGCATTTTATAGGGAAAGTCATAGAGCATTTTTTCCTAAAACATCAAGCAAATGTTTCAATTAGTGGACCTGTAAGGGAGGCTTACCTGCATGATTTCCCTTTTTATAATAAGATAATACCTATTATATATAATGGAGTTGCCGAAAAAAAACAGTTCAAGTTTGAGGGTATTAGAGAAGGAAAAATAAACATCTTGTTTGCTGGTAGAATTGTAGAGCAGAAAGGCATATCTGTATTGTCGGCTGTGATCAAAAAGTTAAATACTCATATCAACACCTTCTACTTTCATATTGTTGGAGAAGGTCATTTGAAAGAAGATTTGGTAAAAGAGTTGGGAATTTTTGAAAATGTACATTTTTATGGAAATGTTTATAATTTAGCCCAATATTTGCACTCTTTCGATTTCCTATTTATGCCTTCTGTCCATGAGGGGTTGTCTATGCTTTCTATAGAGTCTTCTTTTGCAAAGTTACCGGTAATTATCAATTCTTGTGAGGGATTGGTCGATACCGTTCCTAACGCGTGGCCATTGAAAGTTAAAGATAACAATGTAGATGACTTCGTCGAAGTTTTCAACAATATCAAGAATCTCGACAGGAAGGTGTTGGCGGAAAGTGCATATCAATTTGTTTCAGATAGATTTGGTATAGAGCAAATGCAAAATCAGTATATTGAATATTATAAGAGATAAATGAAATATTATTTGTCGGAATTATAAATGAAAACAAATATACAGATTATTATAATGGCCGGCGGCGTAGGCAGCCGCTTCTGGCCTATGTCAACCCCCGATTACCCAAAGCAGTTCATTGATGTGATGGGTGTCGGCCGTTCCCTCATTCAATTGACAGTAGATAGAATGAAGCCAATCTGCCCTGTCGAGAACATGTGGGTAGTGACAAACGAGAAATACATCAGCATAGTCAAGGAGCAAATCCCTGATATGCCCGTAGAAAACATATTAGCAGAGCCGGAGGCTCGCAATACCGCTCCATGTATTGCCTATGCCTGCTGGAAAATCCAGAAGAAGCATCCTGATGCCAACATCGTGGTGACACCATCCGATACCCTGGTCATCAATACCTCTGAGTATCAGCGAGTACTCAGCAAGGCATTGAGCTATACATCCGATAAGAACGCCATCGTTACCATCGGTATCAAGCCAAGCCGCCCGGAAACAGGCTATGGCTATATCGCCGCAGCAGAGCCAACGTCCGTAGATGAAATCTACAAGGTTGAGGCTTTCAAGGAAAAGCCGAACCTGGAGACTGCCGAGCAATACCTTGCCGCTGGCAATTACTATTGGAATGCCGGAATCTTCGTATGGAACATTGATACCATCAGCAAGGAAATCCGAACCTTCCAGCCAAAACTTGCCAGCATCATGGATGAGATAGCACCTTCTTTCTATACTGAACAGGAGAAAGAGGTGGTCGGCAAACTCTTCCCAACCTGCGAGAAGATAAGTATTGACTATGCCGTGATGGAGAAATCGAAGGAAATCTATACCTTGCCAGCTGAGTTTGGCTGGAGCGACTTAGGTAGTTGGGGTAGCCTCCGTACCTTACTCCCACAAGATGAGGCTGGCAATGCCAAGGTAGGCAAAGACATCCGCTTGTATGAATGCAAGAACTGCGTGGTTCATGCAGCCGATGAAAGCAAGGTGGTAGTTCAAGGATTGGATGGCTATATCGTAGCCAAGAAGCACGGGCAACTGCTTGTTTGCTCTTTGAAAGAGGAACAGAGGATTAAAGAGTTTGTGAAATAGCATTAGCGAATATTTCATTCAGATTATAGCTATGGATAAAAAAGAGTATAACATAGAATTACCCCTTATACCAAAAGATTATGCGTATGAAGATTACGTATCTTCGGTTCTAAATGCAGGTGGATATTATTTAGAACGTGGAATACATAAACGTGAGAAAAGTGATATTCTCGAACTTGATATAGTTACGAATAAGTTTACAGATACTGGTGTAGAGAAGACTATTTCTGAGATAAAATCTGGAGGATGGGGATTCCCTGAAATATTTAAAGTCAGAGGCTGGCTTGACTATTTAGGTTTTAAGAAAGCCTCTTTTGTTGTCCAAAAGCCTGATCCAAATCAAGTTTTATATAACAAGGTATCATCTCAGCTGAAGATTTCAATGATTGTAACAGAAGAAAATAATGGAAAGTTGAGCTACAATCAAATAAAAGATGTTTATGCTATAAATCGTACAGCGCACGAAGAAGCTTTCGTTGAAAATTTTCGCTTTAGTTATGCCTTGGAGCGTAAGTTAATAGAAAATATCAATGCTACAGCGAAATCTAACAAAAAACTTGACGGATTCCAAGTGCTGAAAAAATACCTATTTGAATTATGTGATAACATCTTTTTTGAACCACTTCCAAGCGGGCGTGTGTCCAAAACATTCAACCTGTATTTGAAACATAGGAATATTACTGCACGTCTTGATCATGAGAGTGAAGATACTCCTTATTCTTCTATGTTAGATGAAAATATGACAATATCTACTGCATCTTTTCAAAAGCTTTTCTATGATCACAAAGATAAGCATAAGTTATATGGTCCTCTATATGTGGAGATGCTAAATAGGCTTCATGTTTTGAAACATTGCGTGGAAGATTTGTTACAACCTGAGCCTGAACGTAGTGTTGTACGTTTCTTGACAAATTTGAACCATTCTGTTCTTCCATCCAATATAAAGAATGCGATGGATAAATTTAGAGAACAAACCTATTTTTATCTTTACCCATATTTTTGGCAAGTCTTCATATTTTTGTTTGGTGGATTTTTATTGGAAGATAAAAAAGAGGACGAGTATAATTTGCTTGCTGAAATATCCGGGATTCCTATCGGCGAAATAGACAATGCCTTGTCTGCATTTGATGTGCTTTTTCCTATAGAAGGAGGATGGATGAAAAAAATAGATTATACATCTATCAAACTGTTGAAATTCATGCCTTCTCCTTTTTGTGGTATTGGTGTAAATCTTAGAAAGGAAGTATATTGTAAGAACAAAACATTGGGAGAGTTAGAGTCAATATTTACAATTAGGTATACTTATAATGATATGATTAGGTATAATAACTTGACCTATGAGTATCTTAAAAGTTCTGATGGTGTTATATTAGTAGAAAAGTAAGTAAAGAGTGGATGTCTGTTGAAGTTTGAAGAATAATTACGTATGAATAATAAATATTCTAAGTTAGAAATTTTAGCTTATATAATCACTGCTCTAGGGCTTTTAGTGATGTCTGTGTTTGTAATATGTCTTTCGTCAAGTTATAAGATTTGTGGAAATCTTTCAAACGATGAGATGGCAATAACAGGGCAAGTAGGTGATTTTATGGGTGGTGTCATAGGCTCTTTGTGGACTCTTGCTGGTGTGTTCTTGTATTTTTCTGCAATTAAAATGCAAAATAAAGAACTTGAAAACCAATCTAAGTTCAGAAGGGAAGATCGTATACTGGATTCCATAAAGGAATTTGAAAACACGTTCTTTGCTTTATTAGCATCACAACAAAGGATAAAAGATGAGCTAAGTGCAGACTTTTTTGATGCTAAATTTGATGATAATCACAAATTGTGTGAAGATAAAATTCATGCCTCGGGTAATAACTTTTTCTATGAGGCATATTTAGTCTTAAAAAAATTATATTCCTTCTGTGAAAGGGATTCTTTCAAAATTAATCTTAAACCTAATAATGAGTTGGCGTATGCTAATCAAAAGGAAGATCGAAAACGAATTTTGAAAAACTACTCTGAAGATCTTGCAGTCGCTAATATAGGATTTAGTAAAATCCATTTTGAAAGAGTAAAAATAAAGGTTGATGAGTTGAACAAATGTAAGGCAATTTATATCTTATACTTTATTCATTACTCTTCTACTATTGGTCATTATTGTAGGCACTTGTATAATATCCTAAAATATATGGATCAAGTAAAAATAGATATTCTTGTAATGGTTCGTAATAATTTTGAAGGTAATGAACGAATTGTGAAAATGGCGGATGTGAATAAACGCTTTAAACGTTATGCTGCTTTTTTACAATCGGGGCTTTCTGTGTCTGAGATGGGTATATTGTTTTACAACTCATTGATATATCCTAAAGCAAAAAAGTTATATTTGCGATATAATTTATTGGAAAATCTTCAAGATGTTTATCTTATAAAATCTGAACATAAAGATTTGATAAAAAATTTTAAGTGTAAATCTTCAGATGAAATGATTGTGTTTCTTTTGGCATAATAATACAATTTTTGTGAATAGTAATAAATCAATTATGGAAACTGTAAAAGTATTAAATATAGATATTCAGAACATTACTCGTCAGGAACTCTTGGAGAACTTGAAGGAGGGCGTTCTTGTGACTCCTAATCTTGATCATCTGATTAAGCTTCAGAAGGACAAGGAGTTTTATGACGTATATCAGAAGTCGGAATGGGTGGTATGTGACAGTAAAATTCTCTACCTGTTCGGCAAGTTGTTGAAGACCCCAATCAAGGAAGCGATTCCGGGTTCCAGCTTCTTTACTTCTTATTATATGTATCATAAGGATGATGCTGACTGCAAGATTTTCCTGCTTGGTGCTAAAGAAGGAGTATCAGCTAAAGCAATGGAACGGATTAATGCTAAGGTAGACCGTCAGATAGTTGTTGGTGCATACTCACCTTCATTCGGCTTTGAGAAGAATGAAGAAGAATGTAAGGAAATCGTAGATATTATCAACAGAAGCGGTGCTAATGTAGTGCTCGTTGGTGTTGGTGCTCCTAAGCAGGAGAAATGGATCATGAAATGGAAACATCTGATGCCCGGTGTGAAAGTCTGGATGGCGTTAGGCGCTACTATTGACTTTGAGGCTGGCAATGTGAAGCGTGCTCCGAAGATATACCAAAAGTTGGCGATGGAATGGCTCTATCGGTTCACACGTGAGCCAAAGCGTTTGTTCCATCGCTACTTTGTTGATGACATGAAGTTCTTCTGGTATTTCGGGAAACAGCTGTTAGGCATTTATAAAGATCCATTCGCCAAATAACAACTTTTATTTATTTAATGCTTTCCACAATACAACAAAATGATTTTCTGACGTTCCTGGGGTATTGCCTCTCGCCAGATTCTCAGGCTCTTCCGGAGTGTGCGACTCGCATTTGTTGGGCGAATCTGCTACAGTTTGCCAAGAAACAGTCGGTCGTAGGTGTCTACTGGCAGGGTGTGAAACGGATGAGCGGTCTTGAGACGAACCAGCCATCTGAGGACGACGTGATGGACTGGATGGTGGAGGTCAGTAAGATTGCCAAACGGAACAGAAAGGTGAATGCTGTGGCGGTCAAGGTGACAAACGGCTTTCGGCAGCAGGGCTTCGACGCGTGTGTGCTGAAAGGACAAGGGAACTCCCTGCTCTATCCAGACCCATCATCAAGGACTCCCGGCGACATCGACGTGTATGTGCATCCGCGGCGGCAAGGAGACGGGTGGAGGAATAACGAAGCTACCATCCGAAGAATTATCACCTTTTGCAAAAAGTTAGATAAGTCGGCAAGGGCGTTATACCATCATATCGACATCCCTGCTGTCGACAAGGTTCCTGTGGAGGTGCACTATCGGGCTACATGGCTCAACGCACCTGTCAACAACCGCAGACTGCAGAATCTGTTGTCCACATTGCTGTCGCGTGAGGACGGCACGAAACGTGTAGTATTGCCCGAAGAGGCTGGAGAGATAACCATCCCAGACTTTTCTTTTAATGTGGTTTTCCAATTGAGCCATATCCTCAACCATCTGTTGCATGAGGGTGTCGGACTCAGGCAGTTGGTTGATTATTACTACCTGCTTCGTTCGCATGACTGCAGTAAAGAAGACCAGGCTTGGCTTGACACGAGCCTGAAAAGGTGTGGACTGCATAAGATCAGTTCTGCCGTGTCGTGGATGTTAATGAACGTGCTCGGTCTGCCGGAGAACTATCTGATCACCACGCCGAACGCACGCTATGGGCAGCAGCTCCTGCGGGAGATGATGGCTGGTGGAAACTTCGGAAAGTATGACGAGCGGTTGCTCAGCGGTATATCCCAGTCAAAGTTGGTAGCGAACCTCCAACGCTTGGTGCGTGATACCCGTATGGTGGTCTATTACCCGAGCGAATGTCTGTGTGAGCCGTGGTTTCGGTTTTATCATGCTATTTGGCGATGGAAATATAATATAGTTAAATTAGGACATAAATAAGGTATATAATTAATATAATATGACTTACTAAATAAGACGTTTACATACTGCCTGACAGTTTCGGTTGATTTTTAAGAAAATAGATTAAAACCACTTTTTTAGTATTAAACATTAACTATAAGTTTCTTTCACAGCATAGAGAAGAATATTGTTGTGGAAGTAAAAAAATAACTATGAATATCACTAGTGTCTATTAAATTGTGTAAAATCTGGATTTAACTCGCTGATTTATAACATTTACTACTCTCAAAATCGTGTCGCACTTTTGAAAGCGTTACCTTTGTAGGAACGTATAATCTTTCAAAAGTATGAACGCAGGTAAATATATATTCAGTCAGATGACAGCATTTCTCCCTAAGCGGTATTTCGAGCGACTCGTTGAAAGGGTCGACGATAAAACTCGTGGTTGGCGCCTTTCTTACTGGAACCAGCTGCTTGTTTTGATGTTCGGTCAGCTCTGTGGGTGCAGAAGTTTGCGCGAACTTACGGACATTACAACAGCGCATGCGACAAAGTCGTTTCATCTTGGATTTGGACGTATTCCTGTCACTCGCAGTGTTCTTTCGAAGGCCAATACGCTTCGTGACTACCATGTTTTCGAGAAGTTCGCCTACCGTATGGTGGAAGTTGCGCAGGGCAAGCGTATCGACAAGGAATTTGATCTCTACGGACGCTTTTACGCTTTTGATTCGACCACAATAGACTTGTGTATGTCGGTGTTTCAGTGGGCAAAGTTTAGAAGTACAAAGTCTGGCATCAAGGTGCATACTATGCTGGATGTCGTCACTGAGATTCCTCCAATGTTTGCAATTACTGAAGCAGCAGTTAATGATGTCAATGCCATGGACTGGATACCGTACGAGCCCTTGGCGTGCTATATCTTTGACCGAGGCTATTGGGATTTGGCGAGACTCTTTCATATTGAGGAAGTTGGATCCTTCTTTGTCATTCGAGAAAAGTCGCATCCTTGCTATGATGTCATTGAAGGGGAGGACCTGCTTGACGGCAAGGATGGTGTACTGCGTGACCAGACGATACGTTTTACTGGGAAGAGGAACAAGACCAACTATCCTTCTGTTATAAGGCGCATTGTATACTATGCAGAAGACCTCAAACGAACTTTTACATTCTATACCAACAACTTTTATCTTTCGGCTAGTAACATCGCCTTTCTCTATAAAAACCGTTGGAAGGTCGAACTGTTTTTTAAATTCATCAAGCAGCATCTTAGAGTCAAGACTTTTTGGGGAAACACCGAGAATGCTGTTCGAATACAGATTTACACTGCCATCTCGACATACTGCCTTGCTGCCATCATTGAGCACACGCTTCACTTGAATCGAAACGTCAATGAAGTCCTTCGCATCCTCGGCAGTTCTATGCTGACAAAGGATGATATCGTTGACCTCTTTATGCACCAACCAGAAGACACACAAGATACCACCGGACAATGGGTGCAGTTGGAAATTAACTTCGATAACGTTTGACATATTTTGGAATACAAAACAGTTTTTAATAGACACTAGTGTATGAATATAATTAATACAGCCATCGATGGTGTGGTGATTATTGAACCACGACTTTTCCGCGACGCTCGCGGTTATTTTTTCGAGTCCTGGAACCAGAACGAATTCAATGAAAAGGTTCGGCCTATTGAATTCTGTCAGGACAATGAGAGTATGTCTTCTTATGGAGTGATGCGTGGACTTCATTTCCAGCGTCCGCCATACACCCAGAGTAAGATTGTCCGCTGCGTGCGGGGCCGAGTGCTTGATGTTGCAGTGGACATACGCAAGGGCTCGCCAAGTTATGGTCAGCATGTGGCTGTTGAGCTGACGGAGGACAATCATCGCCAGTTCTTTATCCCACGTGGTTTTGCTCACGGATTCGCTGTACTGTCTGAAACAGCTGTGTTCCAGTACAAGTGCGACAATTTCTATCACCCGGAGGCAGATGGAGGCATCAGTATCCTTGACGACAGTCTTAACATCGACTGGCGCATCCCGACTGAGCATGCGAATCTTTCTGATAAGGACACTAAGCATCCGTTGCTAAAGGATTTTGACACTCCATTCGATATAAATGTCGATCTATATAAA
>Ga0256406_1004719_pt1 | contig 15254 bp, 13 predicted proteins | sample RumenRJG_03DNA_FD_185986 | JGI IMG/M metagenome (GOLD analysis project Ga0256406, IMG submission 185986) | Bovine rumen microbial communities from Lethbridge, Alberta, Canada - RJG_03 | ecosystem: Host-associated > Mammals > Digestive system > Stomach > Rumen | place: Canada: Alberta | collected... | reverse complement strand
ACCTCATCGAGCGTCGTGTAGCCGTACGGCGTGGAGAAGCTGAAGGAGTCGGAGCCGACCGTCAGCGTGACGCCGAGCTTGTAGGCGCGGTTGAGGTTTGCATAGGAGCGGGCAATGCCCTTCTCTGCATTGTTCTTGCCAGGCCACTTGTCGAGCTCGGGCGTCCACTCGGGAGGATACGTCGCGTACCAGGACGGCAGGAAGCCGACCGTCGGCGTGAAGAACGTACCCTGCTGTGCCATGAGGTCCATGGTCTTGTCGTCGAGCTCGAAGCCGTGGATCAGCTGCTCTGCGCCGAAGCGGACGGAGTCATAGGCGGCAGAGATCGAGTTGTAGGAGTGAGACCAGACCGGGATGCCGACCATTGCGCACTCGTCGCAGACAGCCTTGATCTCTTCCGTGCTCATGAGCTGGGCACGTCCCGAGTCCCAGCGCCAGATGCCGCCGCCGGTTGCCCAGATCTTGATTGCGTCAGGGTTCTCGCGCAGGCGCATGCGGATGGCGTGGCGGAGCTCCCACGGACCATCTACCTGGTCACCCCAAGGATGGCCGTTCTTCGACATCTCGAACGGAAGCTTGTGGCAGTCGCCGTGTCCTGCCGTGCGGCAGAAGCCGAGGCCGGTTGCGAAGATGCGCGGGCCCTTCATGACGCCCATGTTGACGAGGTCACGGATAGCGATGCCGTTGCGGCCGATCTCGCAGACCGTCGTGAGGCCGTGGGTGACGGCGTCGTAGGCCTGCTTGACAGCGCATGCCTGCTTCTGTGCGACCGTCTCGATGACCCAGTCATTGTCGTTGTCCGTGAGGTTGCCGGAGAAGTGGATGTGGGTATCGATGATGCCCGGCATGACCGTCTTGCCGGTCGCGTCGATGATCTCGTACCCCTCAGGAATCTCCGTGGCCTCGCCGGCATACGTGATCTTCTTGTCGTCCACCAGGACAAGGGAATCCTCGACCGGAGACGCGCCGGTGCCGTCGACGAGCTTGCCGCCCTTGATAGCATACTTTGCCATTGCAAATCCTCCCAATCTTTCCAACCACGTTTCTTGACCAGCTATGCGTCGCCTTGTGGCGTATGCATACGTTTGGAGCTATGCAGCGTGCTTTGCTGCGGGGTGCGTGTCGGCTTCCATGTGCTTGTTGCCGAAGGCAACGAGGATGACGACGCCGATGAGGATCCAGGCACCCGTGATAATCCACTCGACCGTGTCGAGGGCTGCAGGGCTCATAGGCACGACCATGAGGCCGATGATGATGAGGCCGGCGATGATGGCGCAGGCGATGATGGGCTTGCCGCCATTGACCTTGTAGGGCCTCGGCAGATCCGGCTCGGTCTTGCGCAGCTTCAGGCAGGCGAAGCCGGCCATCGTGCAGGCGAAGATGAAGCCGAGCGATGCGACGTTCGTGAGCGGCACGAGCATGTTCCTGCCGAGGAAGGGGCCGACGAGCGTCAGCACTGCCATGACCGTGTTGGCCTTCTTCGGAGCGCCCGAGACAGGATCGAGCTCTGCGAACGAGGAGGGAATCATTTCCTTCCTGCCCATGGCGAGCATGAGGCGGGCAGAAGCACCGAAGAACGAGTTCATGGGGCCGAGAGGGCCGAGCGTGCCGATGATGAGCATCGCGATGTAGAAGAAGATGTTGATGCGCTCGAGGACGGCCAGGGCAGGCACGGAGGACTTCACGAACTCATGCCAGTCGATGATCGTGCCGAACGAGTAGATGCAGACGAGGTAGAAGGCACCCGAAGCAAGAAGCGCGATGGCCGGGATCAGGCCGAACTTCTTCCAGTCGAGGTTCGCGGAGGCTTCCTCCGCCTGCTGCGGAATCGTGTCGAATCCTGCATAGAAGAACGGCGTCATGACCAAGACTGCGACGATGCCGCCCAGAAGCGAGGTCGCCTCGGTGGAGCTGCCGCCTGCCGCGTCATGCACCTGCGAGAACACCGGAAGCGCATTCGAGGGGGATCCCGTCATGAACGAGATGACCATGGCCAGCACCATGCCGCACAGAAGCGCCTTCGTGAGGAAGCTCGAGAGCTTCGCGGCTGCGCCGGCACCATGGAAGTTGAGGTAGATGACGAGGATGGCAGCAGCGAGCGCGATGACAGTCGGCCAGAGATAGACATCGGCGCCGAGAATCGTGTAGAGCTTCACGGAACGCAGCCATGCAAGGGCCGGGAACTCGGCGAAGCGGTCCGTCAGGAGCGTGGAGATCGCGATGGCCTCCCAGGGGCACAGCGGTGCATTGCCGAGCAGAAGCATCCAGCCGGTGAAGAAGCCGAGCTTGCGGCCGAACGTGCGGTCCACATACTCGATGATGCCGCCGGAAATCGGGATGGCTGCCGTCAGCTCGCCGAAGCACATGCCGATCGGCACGAGGAACACGGCACCAATCGCGAATGCGATCATGGCCGGAATCGGGCCGCCGCCCAGAACCATCCAGTCGCCTACCAGCAGCACCCATCCGGTTCCGATGATGGCGCCGAAGCCGATCGTGAAGAAGTTGAAGAGCGTCAGCTCCTTCTTCATGCCCCCTTCTGCCGGTGCAGTCTCTGCCATATCTCTCTCCCCTCGCATGCACTCGCCCTGACGGCGAAGATCCAGTTTGCGGGCAAGATGTGCCCGGTGCCTTGTCTTCGGCACAATTCAATGTTCGGAGAATCGCCTGTATTTCGCAAAGGTTTCGGGGATGCTGCAGGGCCGAGAGGGAGAATGCGGACCCTGAGCGGATTATGTTCGCAAAGGCTAACATAGCAATGCACGCTAGGGGTCATTCGGATGCTACATCACCGCAGGTAGATGCCTATATATGAGATGCCGTTCATCCGTTTCGGAAAAACGGCAAACGGCTTTCAGATTCAGCACGGAAACGGCTGGAACATGAGCAGAGGCCCCTCCCGGCACAATGTTTGCCGGAAGGGGCCTCTGAAGCAGAACAGGATGCAGCTTTACGCGAACTGGGAGCGGTAGAGCTCTGCGTACACGCCATGCGCCCGCAGCAGCTCTTCGTGCGTGCCCTGCTCCACGATCGTGCCGTGGTCCATGACGAGGATGAGGTCGGCATCGACGATTGTCGAGAGGCGGTGCGCAATCACGAAGGACGTCCTGTTCTCCATGATGGCCTCCATAGCGCGGGTGATGGCCTGCTCGGTCCTCGTGTCGACGCTCGAGGTGGCCTCGTCGAGGATGAGCATCGCAGGGTCGGCGAGCATGGCGCGGGCAATCGTCAGGAGCTGGCGCTGGCCCTGCGAGATGCCCTCTCCATCCGCTGTCACCATCGTGTCATAGCCCTTGGGAAGCGTCCTCACGAAGAAGTCCACATGCGCTGCCTTCGCCGCCGCCTCGATCTCCTCGCGCGTGGCGTCGGGCCTGCCGTAGGCGATGTTCTCTGCAATCGTGCCCTCGAAGAGCCAGGTGTCCTGGAGCACCATGCCGAACTGGCGTCTGAGCTCGTGGCGCGGGATATCCCTGATATCGACGCCGTCGAGCGTGATGGTGCCGCCGTCTATCTCATAGAAGCGCATGAGGAGGTTGATGAGGGTCGTCTTGCCGGCACCCGTAGCGCCGACGATGGCGACCTTCTCCCCTGGCTCTGCGACAAGCGACACGTCGTGCATGAGCGTCTTCTCCGGACGATAGCCGAAGCGCACATGGGAGAACTCGATGCGACCACGCACCGGCTCGGGAAGCTCAGCGGGCTTCTCGGGGTCAGGCACGATCTCGTCCTCATCAAGCAGGTCGAAGACGCGCTCCGCTGCCGCCAAGGCACCCTGGAGCATGTTGACCGTGAGCGAGAGCTCGGTCAAGGGTTCCGAAGCTTCCGTCACATACTGGAAGAAGGCCTGGAAGACGCCTATCGTCATGCTCCCCTGAAGCAGCATGCCGCCTGCCATGATGCCGATCGTGACCTGTGCCAGGCGCACGATGAAGCGGATGGCAGGAGAGATTGCATTCGTGAGGAAGTCGGCATGCGCGCTCTCACGGGCAAGCGCCTCTGCCTCCGCCTCGATCGTAGCCTCGGTCTTGGCCTCGAGGCCATAGGCGGCAACGACGGCACGTCCTGCATAGGCTTCCTCGACAGAGCCCGTGAGCGTGCCGAGCAGTGCCTGGCGCTTTGCTGCCACATAGATCGTGCGTCCTGCCACGATCTTTGTCACGAGGAACGTGGCTGCCGCAAAGGCGACGAAGACAAGCGTCAGGAAGATGTTGTAGGTGAGCATCATGATCACGGAGCCTGCAAGCATCGTGGCCGCGATGATGAGCTGGAGGAGCCCGCGCTGCAGGACCTCGGAGATCTTGTCGAGGTCGTTCGTCGCACGCGAGATCGTGTCTCCCGGCTTGTGTGAGTCATAGTAGGCAAGCGGAAGACGCCCGAGCTTGTCTGCAATGCGCTCGCGGAGCTTGAGGTTGAGGCGCTCTGCGAAGGACTGCATGACCAGGGACTGGAGGGCATAGAAAGCCCAGGCGAAGGTCCAGATGCCAAGGTAGGCCAAGATCTCCTCCCCGCCATCACCGATCCTCACGACATAGACCTCTCCTGCTGCAAACGCAGCCTGGATGTTCTTCCAGATGAGGTCCACAAGGCCCGCCGAGTAGGCGACCGCCCAGAGCGTTCCCACCACATAGAAGATGGCAGAGATCGATGCCACGACAAGGCGCCACCTCTGGTCTCCTGCAACCTCCCAGAGACGCTTCGCGGTCTCCCAGGGGTGCTCGGGCACCTCCTCTTCGAGCTCTTCGTCGGAAAGGGAAAGAGCCTTCTTCTGCTCTTCATTCTTTCGGCCTTCATGCTTCTTCTCAGCGCGCTGCATCTGCGCCACCTCCCCTCTCCTGGGACTCGACAATGTCTCGATAGTCCTGGCAGCTCTCCATGAGCTCGTCGTGCGTGCCGATGCCGGAGATCTCGCCGTCCTTCAAGACCACGATCTTCGCTGCATCGCGGATCGTCGAGACGCGCTGGGCAATGATCAGGACCGCCGCATCGGAAAGTTCCTGCGAAAGGGCATGCCGAAGAGCTGCATCGGTCTTGTAGTCAAGTGCCGAGAACGAGTCATCGAAGATATAGAGATCTGCCTTCCTTGTGAGCGCACGTGCAATCGCCAGGCGCTGGCGCTGGCCGCCCGAGAAGTTCTTGCCGCCCTGGGCGACAGGAGCTGCGAGCCCTTCGGGAAGCTCTCGCACGAAGCTGGCCTGCGCGATATCGAGCGCATGCCAGAGTTCGTCGAGTGTGGCCTCGAGTGCGCCGTCACGCAGGTTCTCTGCAATGGTGCCGCTGAAGAGCCAGGCTGTCTGCGGCACATAGGCGATGCGGGACCTCAGATCCTTCTGCCTGATGTTCCTGATATCGTGGCCCAGGAACTCCGCCTTGCCTTCCGTCACATCGTGGAAGCGCAGCAGGAGCTTTGCAATCGTCGACTTGCCCGATCCCGTATTGCCGATGATGGCGGTGACAGCACCGCGCGGAATCGTGAAGTCCATGTCCTTGAGCGTATCCTCCGAGGCATCCGCAAAGCGGAAGGAGGCATGGTCGAAGGAGGCGACGTCCTGGACGTCTGTGCCATCGAGCTCTTCCGGCGTTACGGGGTCCTGGATGGCAGGCACAGCCGTGAGCACTTCCTGCGCACGCGCCATGCATGCCATGGCTCGAGGCATCTGCAGAAGCGCGAACTGCGCCATCATCGAGAACCAGAGGATGAGGATCGCGTACTGCACAAGCGCCGAGATCGAGCCAATCTGCATCGCATGGGCGCCGACACGATCGGCGCCGAGCCAGAAGATCGCGAACTCGACGAAGTTCATGAAGCAGAAGCAGGTGGCATCCGTGATTGCGAAGATGAAGTTCACGCGGATGGCGTTTCTGGCATAGTCCTCGAACGTCTCGTCGAGGCGCTTCTTGGCATGTTCCTCCTTGCCGAAGGCACGGATCACGCGCGTGCCGGTGATGGCCTCGCGCAGGCGCGCGTTCATGCGGTCGATGAAGCCCTGGAGCCGAAGGAAGATCGGTGCCGACTTCTTGATGGCAAGGGCGGAGATTGCAAGGATCACAGCCGTCACAAGAAGGAGGAGCTGTCCCATCACGGCGTCTGTCGAATAGGCAAGCACGATTGCGACGACGCAGGTCACCGGGAAGGGGGCAAGCATCACGAATGACATGAGCAGCGTCTGCTGCACGACGTTGGCATCAGAGAGCGTGCGCGTGATCATGGAGCCCGTGCCGATCTGGGCAAACTCCGCGCCGGAAAGGTCGAGCGACTTCTTATAGACCGCCACCCTCAGATCGCGTCCCACATTGGCAGCAAAGCGCGAGGCTATCCAGTATGAGGCGACGCATCCTCCCGAGCCTATGACCGAAGCAAGCAGCATGGCTGTGCCATGGTGGATGAGCTCAGGCGTTCCTGCCCCCTCAATGGCAGCATTCATGAGAGCAGAGAGCTCTGTCGGAATGAAGAGCATGCCGCAGATATCGCAGAGCAGAAGCACGAGCGCAGCTACAGCCATCCCTCTGTAGGGACGTGCCAGCTTCACGAGAAGCGCCCATGAGGACTTCCTCTCAGCGGCTTTCGTCATTTCCATTTTCTGTCTCCTCCTTCCTTTTCTCTCTCAGAGCATCGATCTGACGGTCGATTGCCTCCGCATAGGCCCCGACGAGGCGGACAAGCTCTTCCTGGTCATGGGCCGAAAGGCCTGCAAATGCCCGCGTCTCTGCCTCCATGGCAGGCACGAGCCGCTCCTCGCAGAGGGCTTTCCCCGCTTCGGTCAGGAGCACGACCTTGCACTTGCGGCTTCCCTCCTCGAACTCGAGGCGCACGAGCCCCTTTGCCTCGAGCGACTTGATAGCCGTATTGACGGTCTGCCGCGAGTAGGCAAAGGACTGCGCAAGCGAGCGCTGCGTCGCCTTGCCGCCGCAGTAGACGATCTCATAGAGCATCCAGTAGGCAGCATCAGACAGCCCGCAGCCCCGTGCCAGCTCATAGTAGAGGCGGTCCGACTCGCGGTAGAGCACGTCGAGATCTCGTGCGGTCGGTGCGTGGGCAGTTCCCTGCCCGTCTTCCCTCTCCATCGTTCCTCATTTTCATCCGGTTTCGGACAATGCGGAAGGTACATTAATCCGTATCCGGACAATTGTCAATGAGCTGCCGAGATTTTCTTGAGGTTCTTCCGAACTCCAGAAATCCCGATTCCGGTGTCTTGCCCTGGCCTCGGTATATGCACCCCGAATGAGGGCACGTAATCTGTCAGAAGAAGATTTCAATACCGCAGCGCCGCTGCGGCTGGAGGTGCACCATGAACGGAACAATGCTGCAGGGATTCTCGTGGTACCTCGATGCGGATGGCACGCACTGGCGCCGCATCGCCGAGGATGCGCAGCTCTTTGCCGACAATGGCATCACAGCCGTCTGGCTGCCTCCGGCCTACAAGGGCTCTGCCGGCGGGGTGGATGTCGGCTACGGCGTCTACGACACCTACGATCTGGGCGAGTTCGACCAGAAGGGGTCTGTCCGCACGAAGTACGGCACGAAGGAAGAATACCAGGCTGCCATCAATGCCCTCCATGATGCAGGTGTCCAGGCGCTCGGCGACATCGTGCTGGACCACCGGCTCGGCGCAGATGCGACTGAAGAGGTCACAGCCCAGGAGATGGACTCGAGGAATCGCGAGAACCCCATCGCAGCGCCCCGCCAGATCCAGGCGTGGACCCGCTTCACATTCCCGGGACGCCACGGCAAGTACTCCGACTTCCAATGGGACTGGAACGACTTCCACGCGGTGGACTGGGACGAGGCCACAAAGAGAAGCGGCATCTATCTCTTCTCCGGCAAGCACTGGAGCGAGCAGGTCGACCACCGCGACAACGGCAACTACGACTACCTCATGGGTGCCGATGTCGACGAGATGTATGAGCCGGTCTACAACGAGCTCCTGAAGTGGGGCAGATGGTATCTCACGGCCTGCGACCTCGATGGCTTCCGTCTCGATGCCTGCAAGCATATGGACAGGCAGTTCTACCTCGACTGGCTCCCGACCCTTCGCTACGAGTTCGGCCGCGAGCTCTTCACGGTCGGCGAATACTGGTCTCCCGATGTGGGCGAGCTCGAGAGCTACCTTGGCCAGGAGAAGATCATGAGCCTCTTCGATGTGCCGCTCCACTACCACCTGTTTGCCGCCTCGAGCTCCTTCGGCGATTTCGACCTCAGGACCCTCTTCGAAGGCACGCTCGTCTCGGCAGATTCCTGGCACGCTGTCACATTCGTCGAGAACCATGACACGCAGCCGGGACAGGCCCTCCAGTCCTTCGTGCAGAGCTGGTTCAAGCCAGCTGCCTATGCGCTCATCCTCCTTCGCCAGGATGGCTATCCCTGCGTCTTCTACGGCGACCTCTTTGGCATGCCGAACGACGGCAACATCCCGGCGGTCCGCGAGCTGCCACTTCTCATGGAGCTGAGGCAGCGCTTTGCCTATGGGCAGCAGTATGACTACCTCGACGATCCCGACACGATCGGCTGGACACGCGAAGGCGACGCCGACCACGGCATGGCGGGCCTCGCCGTCATCCTCACGGACAGGAACGGCGGCAGGAAGCATATGTATGTCGGGCCGAACCACACAGGCGAGCATTGGTGCTCTGTCATCGGCCCTGAAGACTTCCCCATCGTCGGTGACGATGGTTGCATCGACTGTACCTGTGCACCGGGATCCATGAGCGTCTATCTGCCCGAACGTGCAGCAGAGGTGCTGGCAAACGACACGATCCGCTACAGCCGCGATGCACCCCGCGACCTCACGAAGGAGCTGCCGACGCCTGAAGAAGCCCTCCACCTCGCAGAGAAGTTCGAGGAGAAGGCAGAGGACGACGGCACTGAGGCCTAGAGCCCCATCTCGTACCAGGCGATGAGATCGTCCACGACGAGGCCGTAGGACTTGACACCTTCGGTCTCGCCGAAGCTCTTGAGATAGCTGTTGTTGACAGAGGTTCCGACCTCTTCGAACGTCCCCTCATAGGCCGCATAGTGCTCCTGCGTGGCGGCACGGTCCGCAAAGACAAGCCTTGTGCCGCTCTCATTGGCAGAAAGCGCCTCTGCGACCACGTCCTGGGCACGTGCCGGATCCTGGGAGTAGAGGGCATTCAGGCAGTAGGCAAAGGCGTCATAGTAGCCCGAGTAGACGAAGCGGACATCCTCGCTCGTGCTGGATGCGAGGAAGGCTGCGAAATTGGCGTCTTCCTCGCTTGCGATGCCGAGACGATGTGCCGCCTCATGGCACATCGTGAATGGCAGCTCTGCCGCTGCATCATCGGCAGGCACGCTCGCCTCGCCTGTTGCCGCCCAATACATGCCGGTATGTCCGCTATAGAGGAGCGGCTCTCCGAAGAGCACAAGCTCCTTCACGGGCGCCGTGCTGCCCGAGAGGAAGGGATACTGCTCCGAGAGCACAGTGTATGAGGAGCCGGCAATCTGTCCCAGCTCGGAGAAGTCCTGCTCTGCGAGCGATCCGTCGTCGTTTCTGGGGACAGAAGCAGCTGCATCGGCGGCACGCCCCAGGTAGTAGCCTGTGGCTTCTGCAAGCTCGTCTTCAGAGTACTCATGCACAGGCAGGTCCATCTCTTCTGCAAGCGTCGGCCCATAGTGGTTGAGCGCCCACCCGTCCACGGCAAGCGCTGCGACAGCCGCCAAGAAAAGAAGCGTCCAGGATGCCCACGGAAGGAGCTTCTCGCGCTTCCAGAGCCTCCGTATGAGCGTGAAGACAATCCAGATGGCCGCTGCCACAAGGCCGAAGTCCCAGAGAGCGAAAGGTGCCCACGATGTAAGCCCGGCAAGGACAGAGGCAAGGCTCCTCGAGAAGTCGCGGTAGGCCGGGAAATAGGAGTCCGGCGAACTAGAAAAAAGAAGCATCAGGATGGGGCAGGAGGCAAGAAGGACGCAGGCCAGAGCCAGACGCACACGCGCCCAGACCGGGCGCTCCTCCTTCTTGGTACGTCTGCGCGTGCCTTTCCCCTTCTTCCCCATCGTTTCCTTTCCAGCTAGTCTTCCTCTTTGTTCCCGCGCTTCCTGAGACGCACGAATCCGATCACAGAGACCAGCACGACAGAGGCGCCCAGGAAGACGAAAAGCCAGCCTGCCGGGATGAGCCAGAAGCTCTCATGCAGGATGCCCTCTGCATCGATATATTCCACGGCATGCGCCTTCACGAACCAGAGCGCAATTCCTGCGAGCATGAGCACGGCACCCATGGCAGCTGCCAGCTCGAAACGCTGTTCCCTCGCACCGTCTGCTCCATCACGTACAAGCTTTTCCTTCATCTCGCTCTTTCCATCCTTTCCGAGGATCAGGGTGTCGAGAGAGATGCCATAGGCCTCAGAGATGCACACGATCGTCTCGATATCGGGCAGGTTCTTGCCCCGCTCCCAGTTCGAGACCGGCCGCCTCGTCACGCCGGGCGCATCTGCCAGCTCCTGCTGTGTCAGATGATGCTCTGCACGCAGCTCCTTCAGTGCTTCTATGATCTCTGCCATGGCACTCCCTCCTCTCCTCGGATGCGCATGGAGAAGCTCAGTCCAGCATACAGGAAAGCATCCCCTGCATGCGGCCTTGAGCCCAGCAAGGCGTGCTTGCTCTGCCTTCTATCAGGCCTTATGCACTGCAGCGCTTTCTGCCTCAGCCGCTTTCTCTGCCTCATCGAAGCTCTTCAGGCACCCTCTTGCCATAGGTATCGTCACGGCAAAGGTGATGAGATCGGAGACGGGCTGCGCGATCTGGAGGCCGAAGAGGCCAAGCGTGTGGGAGAGAATCGTGACGACGGGACCAAGGACAAGCCCCAAGCGGCAGGCGCCGAGGATCGTGGCGCTCCACATATGCCCCGAGGTCTGGAGCATGAAGTTCGTGATCATGGAGGCACCGGTAAGCGCGATCGAGAACGACGCAAGCCGGAGCGTCAGCGTGCCTACCGCGACGACCTCAGGGTCGTCGCGGAAGAAGCCGATGAGGTTCGGTGCGGAGATGCAGGTGACGATGCCTATGGCCAGGACCGAGATGGAAGCTGCCTTGAGCGAGAAGAAGTACCCTTTGCGCACGCGGTCATAGCGCTTCGCGCCGATGTTATAGCCAAGGACTGGCTGGTAGCCCTGGCCGATGCCGATCTGCACATAGTTGCCGACGCCCGTGATCCTCTGGACGACCGCCATAGCGGCAACGGCCGCATCACCGAAGGGGGCCGCCGCATCGTTCAGGAGCGTCGTCGCGACACCGAGCATGCACTGGCGGACGAACGACGGCACGCCGCCGTTGTTGATCTCCCGGAAGAGGGCCTTCGAGAAGCGGACATATTTCCTCGAGAGCGGGGTCGTGCCGATCTTCTGCATCTCCGCGACGAGGAGGCAGAAGCTTATGAACTGGCAGATGATATTCGCAAGCGCAGAGCCCGCAATCCCCATGCCCGCCCCGAAGATGAGGAGAGGCGAGAGGAAGATGTTGAGCACGGTGCCGCACATGATCGCAAGCATCGAGAAGAGGCTCTCCCCCTCGAAGCGCAGCTGCATGTTGAGCATGAGGGAGCTGCACATCCAGGGAGCGCCGAGAAGGATGATGCCGATGAAGGACTTGGCATAGGGAAGGATCGTGGGCGTCGCTCCTGCGACGAGGCAGAGGGGCTCGAGGAAGAGATTTCCCAGAAGCGCAATCAGGATGCCGCAGGCAAACGTGCAGACGATGCCCGTGGATGCCATCACGCAGGCATCCTCTTTCCGGTGCGCCCCGAGGTCGCGCGAGATTGCATTGCCTGTGCCCTGGCCGAAGTAGAAGCCGACGCCCTGGATAGCCGTCATTGCGACGAAGGCAATGCCTATGGCGCCAGAGGCCGAAGTATTGATTCTGCCGACGAAATAGGTGTCGGCGAGGTTGTAGACCACGGTCACGAGGTTCGAGAGGATCGATGGCCAGGCCATCGACAGGACGAGGGGGCCGACCGGCCTCTCCGTCATCTCCCTGTATCTCTCTTCTGCTCCCATGGCGGCACGTGCCACGAGCATCTGCTTCAGGTTCTTCATAGTGTCCCATGGTACGCGCATCAGGTTTCTGCCAGAGTACGGGTCCCGATTTCAAGAAGTCGGCGCATTTCCTCGCTTCTTCAATTATATATTGTGCGCAATTATATTTTGCGCTATATTATCCTCGAAAAGAAGCCAAGCTCTCAAGGAGGACCTATGTCGCCCATCACCATCATTCTCGCCGTGCTTGTCGCAGCGGAGTTCTGCTTCATCTTCTATCTCGAGACCATCGCCACGACCTCTGCCCGCACCGCCAAGGTCTTCAACATGACTCAAGAGGAGCTTTCGCGCGACTCCGTCTCCACCCTCTTCAAGAACCAGGGCGTCTACAACGGTCTCATTGCCGTGCTTGTAATCTGCGCGCTTCTCCTCCAGAGCCCCCTTGCGCTCATCTTCCTCATGCTCTATATCATCTGCGTAGCAGCCTACGGAGCTGTGAGCTCGAATCCGAAGATCCTGCTCCAGCAGGGCGGCCTTGCCATTCTCTGCCTCCTGAGCTGCATCATCCTCTAAGCATCAGGAAGAAGTGTCATGCCATGAAGCCAGCACCAAGCATCGAAGAGTCAACGCGGTCTGACAGGCTCTGGTACATTAAGGACCGCTTCCCCTGCATCGCAGACTGCGACCAGTGCGGCTTCTGCGCTGCCTACCATGGGCAGGACCCGACCGAAGCCTATTCAGACTACATCGAGGGCAAGGCAGAGTTTCTGGAAGTCTCTCTGCGCTACAGGCCGTAAGAGCACAGGAGGGCGGAGCTCAGGCTCCGCCCTCCTTCTTCATGCTCAGAGCCTGTCGAGGAAGTTCACGATGCCCATCTCGGCATGTCGCCTCGAGGCATAGAGGAAAAAGACTCCCAGGAAGAGCGCTGCCGCATCCTTGGCAGCATTGCCGCAGGGCTCGAGCGTCTGAGGTCCCAGGTGCCTCTCCCACCATCTCGGGAAGACAGCCCTGAGAGCGAGAAAGATGAGGCAGCCAACGACAGCACCCAGCGTATTGGCAATGAGGTCGTCGATATCCGTGACACGGAAGTTCAGGAGCTGCGAGAGCTCTATTGCAAGCGAGAAGAGAAAGCCGAAGAGCGCTGCATGTCCGATCCGGTCGAATCCTTCCCAGCAGCAGGGCAGCAGGAGCCCGAGCGGCACGAAGAGCACGACATTGAGTGCCCAGGCCGTCCAGTTCAGATAGGCATCGAAGGGCACGAGATTGATGTTCAGCATCGTCCGGAGCGATGTGCCACGCCAGAGGTCTGCGAAGGTCCCTACCCCGCAGATCCAGAGAATGGAAAAGAGACAGATGCCGAAGAGGGCCACCGCCAGCCGATGCGCCCACATGCTGGGCCGCTTGGATGCGGACGTCTGCTTGCGGCGAGCGGAGACATGGCTCCTGTGCGCATTCACGCGGGAAGCGATTGCGTAAGGGACAAGAGCGCATACTGCCTCATAGCCAAGTGCCACGATTGCACGCATGGATGTCTGCCTCCTCCGCTTTCAGATTCGCTCTCGGAGAGGCAAGCATAGCAGCAGAGAGGCTGCCTGCATCCTTATCACACAGGAAGTGACCAGGCTACCCATATCCATAATCGCTTTGCGCCACACCGCAAGGTTTCCGGCATTCCGGATTCCCAGTTCTGGCCACCTTTTCCAATTGTCGCTTATCCGCTTGCCGTCTGCTCTTCCGCTTGCCCCTTGTCGCTTTCCCCAACAGAGTCGTACGGCACATCCGCTGGCCTCTTAGACGGCTTGCCAGGTTTCCTGAAATTTTTAGCAGGCATAGTTTTCCTAAGATTGCAAAAGATATCAAGGAAGCGTTGGCAGAGAGGAGGGATGCAGTGGCAGCACACATCAATCCCTTCACACTTGGATCCGGGCGGGTCCCGCCTGTCATGGCAGGCTACGGCAATGCGATAGAGAGCATCGAAGATGCCTTCCGGAATGGCCCTGGGGACCCAAACCTGACAGGCATCTTTGACGGCGCACGCGGAGCCGGCAAGACAGCGCTTCTGACGCTGCCTGCAGATGCAGCAGAAGAGCGCGTCTGGATTGCTGCACGTGTTTCAGCTGTTCCTGGCATGCTGGAAGACATCCTCGTGCAGGCGGGAAAGGGGCTCTCTGACGATGTGTCTCGCGCACGTATCAGCTCTATAGGCACGAGGGAAGCCGGCACGCTGGGACAGGAAGAGGACGGCCGGAACTGGAGGTCCCGTCTTGAGAGCCTGCTCGATGCTCTTGAAGCTTCCGGCACAGGTCTCCTGATAACGGTCGACGACGTGCGCGACTTTGATGAGATGGTGCAGCTTGCATCGGTCTATCAGCATCTTGTATCTGCAGGCAGAAGGATTTCACTCCTTATGGCGGGCCTTCCCTCTGAGGTGTCGCGCATCTTCAATGGCCAGCCAATCTCTTTCCTTCGCAGAGCCATACGCTACCGTCTTGGCCGTATCGACGACGCGGACATGCGGAAGGCTCTCGCAGGGACCATCGAAAGCGGCGGCAGGACAATCGAAGCATATGCCCTCGAAGCAGCCATGAATGCTTTAGGCGGCTTCCCTTTCATGATGCAGCCCGTCGGCTACCGCATGCGGACCCAGGCTGAAGGAGATGCAATCGATCTTTCTGCAGCCGAGCGTGGCATTGAGACTGAGCAGCAGGAAATGCGCATGAACATCCTGGAGACCACCCATCAGGAGCTTTCCGATATGGATATCGCTTTCATAGAGGCGATGCTTCCCGACGAAGGGCCCAGCTCGACCGCCGAGATTGCCAGATGCATGGGAAAAGCTCGGCCTATGCCTCCCAATACCGCAGGCGCCTGCTTGAGGAGGGCGTCATCGGCATGTCCGGACGCGGAAAGGCAAGCTTCGAGCTGCCAGGGTGGCGGGCATTCATAGAGGAGAAGCTCGAAGGGGGCGGAATCTGCAAAGGCCTTCTCGCCTTCTTATGAAAGAAGCCGGAGGAATTGCTCCCTCCGGCTGTCATTTCAAATGGTCGGGTTGACTGGATTTGAACCAGCGACCTCTCGGTCCCGAAAAAGTTCCAGCGCTCAAAGATAGGCTTTACCGTTCTGGCCGTCAAGTCACTTTTCGGTGTTTGAATAGTCAACCAGAGTGCGGATAGAGGCGGCCCGAATGGCCTGGCCGCCAGGCACGCCTGATGGTATGATCGCATCGCCAAACACGAAATCGCCAGCGGGCCCATCCGTCTTCGTGTTTGGCG
>Ga0256406_1004718_pt1 | contig 15258 bp, 15 predicted proteins | sample RumenRJG_03DNA_FD_185986 | JGI IMG/M metagenome (GOLD analysis project Ga0256406, IMG submission 185986) | Bovine rumen microbial communities from Lethbridge, Alberta, Canada - RJG_03 | ecosystem: Host-associated > Mammals > Digestive system > Stomach > Rumen | place: Canada: Alberta | collected... | reverse complement strand
TCGTCCACGTGGAACAGCTCTTTAACTATGGTCCTGCTGTCCGCAGGGTCATGTACACGACGAACGCCATTGAAAGCGTCAACTCCAGTTTCAGGAAAGTCACAAAAAGAGGTTCCTTTCCCAATGATGAAGCTGTTATGAAAGTCTTCTATCTTCGAATTCTGGAACTGGAAAAGAAAAAACGGAAAGGAAAGGGTCGCGTAGCTAACTGGTCAGATGTTAGAAACCAACTATTGATTGATGAACGAATGGGCAAGCTCATAGCAAAATATGATGAGCTAAACTAAAAACACAAAATTCTTGACAATCCCTCCCGTGAGGGACAGTCTGTGTTTCGGCTGCCCCGCATGGGATTTTCAGTATATTACACTTATTGTGTCTGCAGCCCTGCGCAGCTCCAGATCTGACCATCTGAATGCCAGTCAGCTCAGTATGGAAACCCATCTGAAATGATCATTTGAAAATGCGGATATATCTTTCGTTCTCCCTTAGAATAAGCCTACTTTAGAAGTTTTACCCCATTCACTGCCATAAAAGGACCTTTCGCACCCGGAAATCTCCTGCCTCCTTCGAATTCTGGTACGATAGTCATATCAACAACCAGCTATATTGTGGATGCGAGGTACTTATTATGGAACGAATCAAGACTTTTGAAGAACTCACTATCCGGGACAATTTTTTATTTGAACGGGTCATGCGGAACAAACGGCTCTGCAGGATGCTGATTGAAAAGATCCTTGGAATCAGGGTAAAGGAAATCACCTATCCCAGCATCGAAAAAACCATCAATATCCGACTTCTTTCCAGGGGAATCCGGCTGGATGTGTATGTCGAGGACGACAAGGGCCACATTTACAATATCGAAATGCAGTGCAGCTATGAAAAGCAAATTTCCATTGCCAAACGAGCCCGCTATTACGAAGCCCTGATCGATAATGAGCTTCTGGAAAAAGGGCAGCCGTATGAAACACTGAATCAGACTTATATCATTTTTATCTGCACTTTCGATCCTTTCCACAAAGAGCTGCCCAAATATACATTTAACGCTTGCTGTAAAGAAGTTGCGGGGCTACAATTAGAGAAAGAGCAGCAGGAAATTTTTCTGAACAGTACGGCGGCAGATGCTGCCAGGGATCCGTCGCTTGCCGCGTTCCTCCGTTATGTCGATGGAAAGGCGGACGGAATCCGGGATGAGTTTACAAGGGAAGTCGACCGGGAAGTAACGAAAGTCAAGAGGATCGACAAGGTGAGGAGGGAGTATATGCTTCTGTCCGATGAGCTGAAACGTTTTAAAGAAGCCGGGCGTGAAGAGGGCCGTGCAGAAGGTCGTTCAGAAGGTATTGAAGAGAAGATGATCCGTACCATGCAAAAGATGATTTTGAGTGGCTTTACGGATGAACAAATCCTGGAAGTCACGGAATGCACTCCTGATGAGCTGCAGGCCTGCCATGAAAAACTGAAAAAATAGCAGAATAAAACCGGGTCGCGATATATTGTACCCCTGTTTATCGACATTCTGACTTTTAAAAACCCTTCTTTTTTGACAGGGACCTATCCGTTCGGACGGGCGGCCAGAGAGGCTTTGATGCTGCGCAGCCAGCCGTCAGCGGCCAGCAGTCGGCCGCGGTTCGCGGGTGGCAGGTCGCAGGCCGCGGGTCGCGAAGCTCAGGATTTGGGACAGCCAGCGGCCAGCAACCAGCCGCCAGCAGCCAGCAACCAGCAACCAGCTGCGGTCTGCGATATGCGATCTGCGGTCTGCGATTCAGGGAAGTCGACCGGGAAGTAACGAAAGTCAAGCGGATCGACAAGGTGAGGAGGGAGTATATGCTTCTGTCCGATGAACTGAAACGTTTTAAAGAAGCCGGGCGTAAAGAGGGCCGTGCAGAAGGTCGTGCAGAAGGTCGTGCAGAAGGTATTGAAGAGAAGATGATCCGTACCATGCAAAAGATGATTTTGAGTGGCTTTACGGATGAACAAATCCTGGAAGTCACGGAATGCACTCCTGATGAGCTGCAGGCCTGCCATGAAAAACTGAAAAAATAGCAGAATGAAACGGGTCGGGAAGAAATGAGGATTCCATTCTTCCCGGCTCTGCCTTTTTCCCCCTCCCAGTCCGTCTCCCGGATGCAGTAAAACCCCACGAGCCGTCTGAGCAGCCAGTGGGGTTTTCTATTTTTTGTCAGAGCAGGATCACTGGTTCCGGCTCCTTGCCAGCAGGTTCATCTTTTCTTCGTAGTAGGCGGGCGTCATATCCACAAAGTGGGCATGCGGATTTTCGAAGCGCTGTTCTTCTTCCCAGATTTCGTTCTTCAGCTGGTACTGCACATAGGCCCGGATATCACGCAGGGCCGGCATATTGTACACGAGTTTGCCGCCGCGGAAAATGGGAACGAGGAGCTTTTTGGCCGTGCAGCCCTCGAAGTGACGGATGCGCCAGGGTTCCAGAGGATCTACATAGCGGAATTTATGGGCCACATCGACGGGTTCGCCTTCGATGGCGATCAGGTCGGACACAGCCTTGCCCTGGGCATTGTAGATGCGGTAGAGATCCTTGCGGCCCGGATTGGTGATCTTTTCCATCGTCTCCGAAACCTTGATGCGCGGTTCCCAGCCGTCCTTTCCTTCCACGGCGACGAGTTTGTAGACACCGCCGAAGACGGGATCGCTCTTGGCTGTGATGAGGCGCTCGCCGACGCCGAAGGAATCGATGCAGCCGCCCTGATCCAGGATGGACCGGATGGTGTATTCATCGAGGCTGTTCGAAGCGACGATCTTGCAGTCCTGCAGGCCCTCGCTGTCAAGGATGGCGCGCACGCGCTTGGAGAGGTATGCCAGGTCGCCGGAATCGATGCGGACACCTTTGAGGCGCTGCCCCATGGGTTCCAGGACTTCTTTGGCCACACGGATGGCGTTGGGCAGGCCGGAATGGATCACGTCATACGTATCGATGAGGAGCACGACATTGGTTGGGTAGACTTCGGCATATTTCTTGAAGGCTGTGTATTCATCAGGATAGTACATGACCCAGCTGTGCGCCATGGTGCCGCCTACGGGGATGTCGAATTCCTGACCGGCCAGCACCGTCGCCGTCCCGTCAGCACCGCCGATATAGGCAGCCCGCGCTCCATAGACCGCGGCATCCATGTTGTGGGCCCGACGGGCACCGAAATCGGAGACGCCCCGGCCTTCAGCCGCCTTGACGATACGGGACGTCTTGGTGGCAATCAGGGACTGGTGATTGATCTCTGCCAGGAGAGCCGTCTCAAGGAGCTGGGCATCCAGGATCGGAGCCGTCACGGAAAGGATGGATTCCCGGGGATACATGATCGTCCCTTCGGGCATGGCATCGACATCACCGGAAAAATGGTAGTTCCGCAGGTATTCCAGGAACGCGTCATTGAACAGATTAAGGGAGCGGAAATATTCCACGTCACTGTCCGTGAAATGGAAGTTCTGGATGTACTGGATGCACTGCTCCAGTCCGGCAAAAATGGAAAAACCGCCCTTATCAGGGTTGTGGCGATAGAAAATATCGAAAGTCGCTCTCTTCATGTTTTCCAGGCCGTCCGTAAAATAGCCGTAGGCCATGGTCATTTCATAAAGATCCATCATCATGGAAAGATTGCGTTCACTGCACTGCATCGTATAGATCCTCCTCAAGGTTATTGTCCCGGAAAGGTGGGCACTGCCGCCCTGACTGCTCCAGGCAGGCTCCCTTTGTGACCGGGTACAAGCTGTCGGTATATTGTCCCTATTGTAACACTATTTTTACAATCTGTCATGGTTTGACAAGACACCTGGGCGCAGAGACCGCAGCCATGCGAAAAAAGGCTCCGGGCTTCCCGGGCAGCACGAGCTGACTTGCAGGAAATCCGGAGTCTTTTTGTAAGGTTCTTTTCATAAGGATGGAGCAGAACCATCAGGCCAGTTCTTTTCTCACGACCTCCGCGATGGCATCGGTGATCCTGTCGGTCTCGCTCTGGCTCGGTCCCTGGGCCATGACGCGGATCAGGGGTTCCGTGCCCGATGCGCGGACGAGGACCTGGCCGTCATCGCCGAGTTCTTCCGTGAATTTGCGGGTGATTTCCCGGATGGCGTCATTCTCTTCCCAGCCATTCTTGTCCCTGACGCGGACATTGACCAGGGTCTGCGGATATTTGACCATCAGCGCGCCCAGCTGCGAAAGGGTGCGGTTCTGACGCACGAGGGAGCCGAGAAGCTTGACGCAGGTCATCATGCCGTCTCCGGTGCGGGCCAGATCGCCAAAGATGATATGGCCGGACTGTTCGCCGCCGAGGGTATAGCCGTGCTTCAGCATTTCCTCCAGGACGTAGCGGTCGCCCACGGCCGTCCTGACGGTCCGCCCGCCGTGCTCTTTCATGGCTTTGGCAAGGCCGACGTTGCTCATGACGGTCGTCACGAGGACATTGTCCTTCAGCCGCCCTTCCCGCATCAGGTCCAGGGCGCAGATCAGCATGATCTGGTCTCCGTCGAGGGCCTTTCCGTTCTCGTCGACGGCAAGGCAGCGGTCCGCATCGCCGTCATTGGCAATGCCCACATCCGCACCGACTTCGACGACTTTTTTCTGGAGCGCTTCCAGATGGGTGGAACCGCAGCCGTTATTGATGTTGATGCCGTTCGGTTCATGGAAGATGGGGATGACATGCGCCCCCAGGAGGCGCAGGATGGCCGGTGCGATCTCACTGTTGGCGCCGTTGGCGCAGTCCATGACGACCTTCAGGCCGTTCAGTTTGTTGTCGGCACAGGACACGATGTGGCGGATGTATTTTTCGCCCATGTCCGGTTCCGGGATCACGCGGCCCACGGAAGAACCGGTCAGGGTCGTGTCGTAATCGATGGGCTGCCGCACGATGGCTTCGATCTCGTCCTCCACCGCGTCGGGCAGCTTGAAGCCGCTGTTGGCAAAGAATTTGATGCCGTTGTCCTCAAAGGGGTTATGGGATGCGGAAATGACGACGCCCGCATTGGCATCCATCTTCTCCGTCAGGTAGGATACGGCCGGTGTGGGGATCACGCCCAGCATATGGGCATTCCCGCCGGCACTGCAGATGCCCGCCGCCAGTGCCGATTCCAGCATGGTCCCGGAAAGACGGGTATCGCGGCCGATGATGATGGTCGGGCTCTTGACTTCCCGCCCGAAATACAGGGCCGCCGCCCGGCCCAGTTTATATGCCAGTTCTGCATTAAGGTATCCATTCGCGATGCCGCGTACGCCGTCAGTTCCGAATAATCTTGCCATGAATGCCTGCCTCCAGCTTTCTCATTTACTGTCCCTGTTTTTCATGCCTCCCAGTTCAGCCAGCATCCGGCCCGGCGTAATGCCGTGGAAGGCCAACAATACTAAGCAATGATACCATAAATCACTCATCTCGTAAACAACGTCATCCTGATCGCTGTTCTTGGAAGCCAGCATCGTAGCTGCCGTCTTTTCGGCAAGTTTCTTCAGGATATTGTCCTGGCCGGATTCGAACAGCAGATGCGTGTACGATTTGGACGCGGTCACGCCGCGCATGGTCACGATGGAATTGTAGAGGTCGGAGATGACCATGGGCAGCTTGTTCTCCGCCACCGGCAGGCTTTCACCGGAAGCACTGTTCCACAGGGGATTGAAGAAACAGGAATAGTTCCCCGTATGGCAGGCGGCGCCTTTCTGCTCCACCTTCACGAGAAGAGCGTCCCCATCGCAGTCATAGGTGATGCTGTACACCTTTTGAGTGTGGCCGCTCGTGGCACCCTTGTTCCACAGCTCCTGCCGGCTGCGGGACCAGAACCAGGTATAGCCCGTCTCGACTGTGCGGGCGAGGCTGGTGCCGTTCATGTAAGCCAGCATCAGCACCTTGTCCGTCTTTACATCCTGGACGATGGCCGGGATCAGGCCGCGGTCATCGAATTTGAGTTTCGAAATATCAATTTTCATCGCAATCGATCCTTTCTGTTCAGTGTCGGCCGGTCCGGACAGGAAAAAGGGCTGTCCGGACCGGGGATTTTCCCCTGGAGAATATCCTGTCCATGGAGTCCGGAAAATCTTCCGCCTCATCGTAAAAGAAAACAAGGATCCCCCTCTGCGGGAAATCCTTGCTTCAGGCAATTGTGATGAGAAGGCAGTCACTGGATCCCGCGCAGGTCTCCTTCGGGGACGGTGCAGGGACAAAGCCCCATACCTCCAGTATACCATCCCGGGCAAGTTCCGGATCAGAGCCGTACTTCGACGCCCCGGTCACGCAGGTATTCCTTGACCTGACGGATGGAGAATTTGCCGTAGTGGAAAACGGACGCCGCAAGGGCTGCATCGGCTTTGCCCTTTGTCAGGACTTCGTAAAAGTCCTCCAGCGAGCCCGCGCCGCCAGACGCGATGACGGGCACATTGACGGCTTCGGCGACGGTCCGCGTCAGCTCGATGTCATAACCGTCCTTCGTTCCGTCGGCATCCATGCTCGTCAGCAGGATCTCGCCCGCTCCGAGGGAAACGGCTTTCTTGATCCATTCGACGGCGTCGAGGCCCGTGGGGGTGCGGCCGCCGTTGATATAGACTTCCCAGGCACCGGGTGCTCTCTTTTTGGCATCGACGGCAAGGACCATGCACTGGGCCCCGTAGGCCAGCGAACCCTGCCGGATGAGGTCCGGATTTTTGACAGCCGCCGTATTGAGGGACGTCTTGTCCGCGCCGGCGAGCAGCACATTGTGGATATCATCCATGGTGGAGATGCCGCCGCCCACCGTAAGGGGCATGAAGACTTCGCAGGCCGTGCGCTGGATGACATCCAGCATGGATTTGCGGCCTTCCCAGGAAGCGGTGATATCGAGGAATACCAGCTCGTCGGCCTGTTCTTTTTCGTAAAGAGCCGCCAGTTCCACCGGATCGCCGGCGTCCTTCAGCTCCACAAAGTTCGTTCCTTTGACGACCCTGCCGTTCTTGACGTCCAGGCAGGGAATGATCCGTTTGATCTGCATGCTACTCAGTCCTCCTTTGCGATACGCACCGCGTCGGGCAGGGAAATGGCGCCCGTATAGAGAGCCTTCCCGATGATGCAGCCTTCGATGCCATGGACGCTTTCCGCCTTGATGCGGCGGACTTCGTCAAGGGTCGAGACCCCGCCCGAAGCGGTCACGGGGATCCCGCAGGCTTTTGCCACTCCGACGGTCTCGGGCAGATTGTTCCCGATCATCATGCCGTCACGGGAAATATCCGTATAGATGATGCGCGTGACGCCGCAGTCGGCCATCCGGCGCGCCAGGTCGACGGCCTTTATGGTACCGGTCCGGGACCAGCCTTCCACGGCCACGAGTCCGTCCCTGGCATCGATGCCGACGACGATCCGGCCGGGGAATTTTTTGCAGGCTTCCGCGACGAGTTCGGGATGGCTGACCGCCGCCGAACCGAGGATCGCCTGATGGACACCGAGGGCGAGGAGCTTTTCGATCTGTTCCAGGCTGCGGATGCCGCCGCCCACTTCGATCGGGATGCCGCCTTCGCGCAGGATGCTCTGGATGGAGGGCAGGTTGCGGCTTTCCCCGGCGAGCGCCCCGTCAAGGTCCACCACATGGATGGACGCGGCCCCTTCCTCAGCCCACTTCCTGGCCATGGCGCCGGGATCCCGGCCGTATACGGTTTCCTTGTCGAATTCACCCTTCAGCAGACGGACACACTGGCCGCCGCGAAGATCGATGGCAGGATAGATGTTCATGGTTTCCACTCCTTGAAGGCATTCAGCATAGCAAGGCCCGCCGCGGAGGATTTCTCCGGATGGAACTGGAAGCCCTGGACATTGTCCTTGCCCACGGAGGCGACGATGGTCGTGCCGTAATCGCAGGTCGACGTGATGACGGACGGATCTTCCGGATCGGCCGCGAAGCTGTGGACGAAATAGACCATCTTGCCGTCGGCATCCTTCATCAGGGGCGACGGATTGACCACTTTCAGTTTGTTCCAGCCCATGTGCGGCACCTTGAAAGGTGTCCTGATGAGCCGGACCTGCCCCTTCATGAGGCCCAGGCCTTTGACGCCGGGCGATTCCTCGCTGCCTTCAAAGAGCAGCTGCTCGCCCAGGCAGATGCCCAGGAAGGGCACGCCCTTATCGACGGCTTCGTGGATGACGCCGATGAGGCCCGCCGCCTCGAGATGTTCCATGCAGTCCCCGAAGACGCCCACGCCCGGGAGGATCAGCTTGGGTGCATCGGCGATGACCTTCGGATCGGAAGAGATGACCGGGTCCGCGCCGATTTTCTTAAGACCGTTGAAGACGCTGTGGAGATTCCCCCTGCCGTAATCTATGATGACGATTTTTTCACTCATATCCTTATCACCTCATCTGCAGCCGGTACCGGAGCGCGGAGGCGGCGATCAAGCCTCTCTGCATTCCGTCCGCTGCCCCTTGTCAGCTCTTTACAGCATGCCTTTGCTGCTCATGATGCCGTGGACACGCGGATCCATGGCGACGGCCATGGACAGGGCCCGTCCGAAGCCCTTGAAGATTGCTTCCAGCATATGGTGCGTATTCCTGCCGTACGGAAGGTTGATGTGCAGGGTCATATCACTGTGGACGGCAAGGGCGCGGAAAAAGTCCTCGCCCATCTCCGTATCGAAGGTGCCCAGCATGTTGCGGGGGATATCGGCATTCCAGACGAGATAGGGACGGCCCGAAATGTCCAGGATGATCTCCGCCAGGGCTTCATCCATCGGCAGGAGGCAGCTGCCGTAGCGGTGGATGCCCTTCTTGTCCCCCAGGGCCTGTTTGAGGGCGTCCCCGAAGGCGATGCCCACGTCCTCGACGGTATGGTGGCAGTCCACATCGAGGTCGCCCGTAGCCTTGATGACAAGGTCGAACATGCCATGGACGGCCACGAGAGTCATCATATGGTTCAGGAAACCGACACCCGTATCGATGTCCGCTTTCCCGGTCCCGTCCAGGTTGAGTTTGACGTAAATGGATGTTTCTTTCGTCGTTCTCTTTACTTCCGCTTCTCTCATCATGCCTTCTCCCCTTCCTTCAGGATGGACGCAATCGCTTCAAGGATCGTCCGGTTTTCTTCCGGCAGGCCCACGGAAATGCGCAGGCAGCCGGGGAGTTTGGGATTGTGCGAATAATTGCGGACCAGGATCTTGCGGGCAAGCAGCGAATCGAAGAGGAACTGCCCTGCTGCCATGGCTCTCGCATCGAGCGCGGCGGCTTCTTTGCCGGACTGTCCGTAGAGGTTGTCCAGGATGGCGCCGACGGGCTTCAGGCAGAGGAAGTTGGAGCCCGACGGATAGACGAAAAAGCCCAGCTTCTCCAGGCCTTCCCGCAGGCTCGCACGGTCTTTCACGATGCGCGCCACCCGGTCCTCCAGGTAGCCTTCGTTTTTGAAGAGGAGCTCTCCGATGGCCAGCGTAAAGGAATTGACGTGGTACGGCAGGAGCGCCTTCTTCAGGATCTTCATGACGGGCAGGCTGCCGGCGCCGTAGCCGATGCGGAGACCCGCAAGGCCGTAGGCCTTGGAGAAGGTCCGCAGCACGAGCAGGTTGTCATAGCGTGGCAGCAGGTTCAGCGTGGAATTGACGGAGGCGTCCTTTCCATCATTGCTGAATTCGATGTAGGCTTCATCCATCACGACGAGGCAGCCGGCATTAGCGATGACTTTTTCCATGTCGGCCAGGCTGTTGAAATTGCCCGTCGGGTTGTTCGGGTTGCAGATGATGAGCACATCGGGTTTTTCTTTTTGACAGAACGCGATGAGCGCGTCCGGATCGACGAAGCAGTCCGGGTCCAGCGGGAACGGCACGGGTGTGCTGTCCGCAAGGCGTACATAGGTCTCATACATCGAAAACGACGGGGCGGGATAGGAAATCTTCCGGCCGGCGCCGCCAAAGGCATAACAGAGTTTTTCCAAAAGCTCGCTCGAGCCGTTGCCCAGGGCTACCTGGAAAGGATCCAATCCAAGCTTTTTCGCAATCAGGTCGCACAGGTTCTCGCCGTGCATGGCCGGATAGCGGTTCACCGGGCAGGCCGCGACAGCCTTCAGGATCTGCTGCTCCAGCGCGTCGCCGCAGTATTCGTTCGTTTCGTTCGCATTTACGATGATGTCCGCGTCCGGTACGGTTTCCACTTCATAGTCTTCTATGAAACGCAAACTGTCTCTTCCTTTTATCTCAGTCACTTTACATCCCTCCGGGAACAAAATTGCAGGCGGCCGCAGCTTTTCTGCGGCCGGGATGGAACAGGAGCCCTGTCAGGCTTTCGCTCCGCTTTCCTCTTTCAGCACCTGTTTCAGGTCGCGCACCAGTTTCTTGATCCGCTGGTGCTGCAGCCGGAAGCTGACTTTATTGGCGATCAGCCGGGCTGAGCTCGGATAGACCATCGCCACTTCCTTCAGGTTGTTTTCCCGCAGGGTCGTACCGGTCTCGACGATATCGACGATCAGTTCGCTGAGTCCGACGATGGGCGCCAGTTCGATGGAACCGTTCAGTTTGATGATTTCCATCTGCATGCCCATGCGGTCGAAAAAGGCGGTGGCGCTTTTCGGATATTTGGTCGCCACGCGCATATGCGTGTAGTCCATGATATCCGGCATCACTTTTGCCGCGGGCAGGGCCATCATCAGATGGCATTTGCCGTAGCCCATGTCGAGCAGTTCATAGACGTCCTTATCCTGTTCGATCAGGACATCCTTGCCGATGATCCCGATGTCGGCGGCGCCGTATTCCACGTAGGTCGGAAGATCCATCGTCTTGACGATGATGAAGCGGACCTTCGTCTCTTCATTGGTGATGACCAGTTTGCGGGAATCCTCCACGACGTTTTCCGCCGCGTACCCGACTTTGGCCAGGATCTTCACCGATTTATCAAATAATTTGCCTTTCGGCAGTGCAATTGTCAAATAGTCCATAATATCCCCCACTTACCGTACATAGACGAGTGCTTCGCAGTGATTGTCCCCGCATGCCCGGGCTGCCTGCTCGGGAGTCATGGGAGACGTGGCTGTCCGGACTGTCTTGCCGCTGTGGCGGAGTTCCATGGCTTTCCGGATGGCTGCCTTCTCTTTGCCTTTTTCCCAGGCAACGAACATGTCCCAGGAAGAACGGCCTTTGAACGCACCTTCGCGGCGCATGGACAGGATGATCCGGTCGATTCCCATCGCAAAACCGGTGGCCGGCATGGGATTGCCGAATTTTTCCATCATATGGTCGTAGCGGCCGCCGCCGCAGATGTTGAAGCCGATCTGCGGGCTGTAGGCCTCGAAGACCATGCCCGTATAGTAGTCGAAATTGCGGATCAGGCTGAGGTCGAAGGTGATGTAGTCGGCCACGTCGTAGGATTCGCACATATCGTAGATGGCAAGGAGATTGTCCAGCGCATCGATGCACTTGGGGTTCGTCATCCGCTTTTTGAGGTTGCGGAGCATTTCAGGCCCGCCCTGCAGGTAGAGCAGCTGCTGGACGACCTTGCGCAGCGGTTCGTAGCTGATGACTTCGGCAGCTTTTTCGAGGGCCACGGAGTTGTGGGTCAGGATCATCTGTTTCATCCGTTCCCGCTGTGCCTGCGACAGTTCCGCATCGTCGATGAGGCCTGCCAGGAATCCGCTGTGGCCCACGCTGATGACGAAATGGTCGAGCCCGGCGGCCTTCACGCTGCTGACGGCGAGGGCCAGGACTTCCGCATCCGCCTCCGGGGAACCGTCCCCGAAATGCTCGACGCCGGCCTGGCAGAACTCGTTGGAGCGGCCGGCCTGATTTTCTTCATGCCGGAATACGTTTGCAATATAAAAAAGACGCTTGCTACCTTTGTCGTTGCGCATCCGCGTCACGACCATGCGCGCCAGGGGCGTGGTCATTTCGCTCCGCATCATGAATGTGCGGTTGTCGCGGCCGAGGAATTTGATGCTCTCGGACGATGCACCCGCACCGCTCAGTTCAAAGGTATCAGCGTATTCGAAGGTGGGAGTCATCGCCTCATCGTAGCCCCACGCCACGAAGTTGTCGGCGATGCGTGCTTCCATTTCTCTCTTCATCCGGGCTTCGCCCGGCAGTATATCTTTCGTCCCGTTCGGGATCTGCAGCAGATTGGTTGTCATTCTTCAGGCTCTCCTTCATTCAGGAGCAGCGGGATCACCTTGCGGTATCCGCCGGCTCCGTAATTCAGACATCGGTTCACGCGGGAAACAGTCGTGCTGCTGGCCCCCGTATCCTTGACGATCTTGGCATAATTTTCGCCACGGTGAAGACGCACCGCCACTTCCAGACGCTGGCTCAGCGCCTTGATCTCATTGGGGGTGCAGATATCCTGGATAAAATCGAGACATAATTTTTCGTCCCTGGCCAGCAGGAAAGCTTTGGCCAGCTGATGGATTTCTCTGTGATTCAGACCTGCCTGCATCGCTATACCCCTTTCATACTGAAAAAATCGGATCCAGCCGGATCACTTTTCAAATTTACTTCGCTAATACGATAACACATGATACTGGAGATTGCAACCTCTTTGGCCCTGTTTTTCGAAATTTTAGCGGAAATTGTCATGTTTCTGCAAAAAATATCGTTCCCCGGAAAGAACTGTCTTCTTTTCCTTGACAAAGGTACAGTATATCGTATATACTTCTTAAGCAAACATTCATCAAGAGTAACGGAGGGATTGGCCCCATGATGTTACGGCAACCATCATACATGCGTATGAACGGTGCTAAGTCCAGCAGGATGAATTCCTGAGAGATGAAGACGAATACTGCCCATGTTCCTCTTCATTGCATCGTAATGAAGAGGATTTTTTATTGCAGAAGGAGGAAATACGAATGATAGAACTGCAGCACATTAACAAGGTCTATCACAGCAAGGCCGGCGACCTGCAGGCCCTGACGGATATCAACTTATCCATTGGCGAAGGCGAGATCTTCGGGATCATCGGCCTTTCCGGAGCGGGCAAGAGCACCCTGGTCCGCTGCATCAACATGCTGGAAACCCCGACGAGCGGCACGGTCATCGTCGACGGCAAGAACATGACGACCATGTCCCAGTCGGAGCTGCGCAAGGCCCGCCAGAACATCGGCATGATTTTCCAGCACTTCAACCTGCTGAGCACCCGGACGGTGTACGGCAACGTGGCTTTCCCGCTGGAGATCCAGGGGATGAGCAAGGACGAGATCAAAAAGAAAGTGGATCCCCTGCTCGAGCTCGTCGGCCTGACCGACCGGGGAGACCATTATCCCTCCCAGCTGTCCGGCGGCCAGAAGCAGCGTGTCGGCATCGCCCGCGCGCTTGCCTCGAACCCCAAGGTGCTGCTCTGCGATGAAGCGACGTCCGCTCTGGACCCGCAGACGACGGAATCCATCCTGACCCTGCTCCGGGACATCAACAAGCGGCTCAACATCACCATCGTCATGATCACGCACCAGATGAATGTGGTCAAGGAAATCTGCGACCATATCGCTGTCATCGAAGGCGGCAAGATCATCGAACAGGGCACCATGTTCGACATCTTCACGAATCCGCAGAACCCGACGACGAAGGAATTCGTCGCCACGACGCAGCATGAGGAACTGCCGGACATCATCGCCAGACTGCCGCTCAAGAAGAACTACGAACCGGGCGACGATGCCTATGTACGGCTCCATTTCATCGGGGAGAGCGCCAAGGAACCGGTCATCGCCACGCTGATCAAGAAATATGACATCAATGTCAACATCATCGCCGGCAATCTCGAAAGCCTGCAGGAGATTCCCTACGGCACCCTGCTCATCGGGATGGATGCTGACGAAGCCCATATGAAGAAAGCCATGGATTATCTCCATGAGAACAAATTACAGATTGAGGTGATCGGTTATGTCCGCTAATATGATCAATATGCTGGTAAAATCCCTGGGTGAAACGTGCTACATGGTCATGATTGCTGCCGTCCTGGCAACGCTGATCGGCTTGCCCCTCGGCATCATCCTGACCGTGACGAGACCCGGCCATATCCTCGAGAACACGGGCATCAACCATATCCTCGGCGCCATCGTCAACGCGGTCCGTTCCACGCCTTTCATCATCCTGATGGTCGCCATCATCCCGCTCACGCGTATCATCGTCGGGACTTCCATCGGCACGACGGCTGCCATCGTACCGCTGACAATCTCTGCGGCACCGTATATCGCCCGTATCATTGAATCTTCGCTGCTCGAAGTCGACCCCGGCGTCATCGAAGCGGCCCAGTCCGTGGGCGCCTCCCCCTTCCAGATCATCTGGAAGGTGCTGATCCCGGAAGCCCTGCACTCCATCGTCCTCGGCGTGACGCTTGCCATGATTTCCCTGATCGGTGCCTCCGCCATGGCCGGTGCCCTGGGCGGCGGCGGTCTCGGCGATCTGGCCATCCGTTACGGCTACCAGCGTTTCCAGGCTGACACGATGATCGCGACGGTCATCGTCCTGATCGCTCTGGTCCAAATCGTCCAGAGCCTGGGGAACCGCATCTCCGCAAAGCTGAACAAGAACAAGCTGAACTGAGAAAGTTCTGCTCCTGAACCTGCTGCGTCCTGCGGCAGGTTTTTCTTTGCCTCTTTGCGTAATGCCCGCCCCGTTCCCCCAAAGGTTCCGGCAAAGCAAAAGACGTGCCAAAAAGGAAAAGAGACGCCTTTAGCCGCATAAAGATCTGCAAACCGATGATAAAGTATAATATTTTTAACAGTTCATCGTAATTTATACCTGTTCTTTTTTTATTTTTACAATTTTGGATATTTTTTATTGACAGGCATGCGTCTTATCCTGTACAATGCAATCATTCCAAAGCCAAATCAACCAAATCTGACGACGGGAAAGAGTAACCTGCCCAGCGGTGTGCAGAGAGCCGGCGGTCGGTGCAAGCCGGTACATCAAGGACATGTGAAAATCATCCCCGAAGAGAAGTGCTGAAGCCTGTAAAGCAGTAAGCGCTGACGGCTGTTCCCCGTTACAGGAATCGCGTATGTTAGTACGTTGCAAAGTGCCCGGAGGCAGCAATGCGCCGGGAATCAGGGTGGTAACGCGGATCTTTCACTCCGTCCCTTTCAGGGGGACGGAGTTTTTATTTTCCCCTTTCGCCTTGGATGCAGTAACGTACAGTGTCGGCAGCAGGAAAAAAATTTTAAGAAAGAGGGATTTCAAAATGGCAAAGGTATTTTATGATCAGGACTGTGAATGCTAATATAAAAGTGAGCCATTTAAGATCTAAATGCTCATGAAAAAGTGAGCCACTCTGAAACAAGTTCCCCTATACTAGAGTCAGTAATTTGATTCTAAGGGGATTGATGTTAGGA
>Ga0256406_1004717_pt1 | contig 15262 bp, 14 predicted proteins | sample RumenRJG_03DNA_FD_185986 | JGI IMG/M metagenome (GOLD analysis project Ga0256406, IMG submission 185986) | Bovine rumen microbial communities from Lethbridge, Alberta, Canada - RJG_03 | ecosystem: Host-associated > Mammals > Digestive system > Stomach > Rumen | place: Canada: Alberta | collected... | reverse complement strand
GCGAGCAGGGTGTTCATCTCCTCGTTATAAAGGATCTGGTCGATATAGCCCTGCGCCATGAATCCGGTCAGGCGTTCTTTCTGCTGACTGTTCTCCATGAGTAAGGTCTGAAGTTCTTGAATCCTGTGGAGGGAATCGTCGTTGTTTCCCTTGCGCAGCGCCTGCACATAAGGTTTCAGGATCAGCTTCCTTGCAAAAATCAGCTTGTTGATCATCGTTACAAAGGCAGCCTTCAGAGCGTCATCGTGGATGAACTTCATGGAGCATTTGCTCTTGTCATCGAGATGCGTGCTGCAAGTCCAGACGATGTATTTATACTCGCTGCAGTAATGCGTCCGGCGCTTGAAGACGTCGCCACATTCACTGCAGATGATCTTGCCGGAGAAGCAGTAGCGGTTCAGGTATTTGCCGCAGCCTTTGACAATACCTTTCTCTTTGCTATGCTGGCGGATCACCTCACCGGCTGCCGCAAAAACCTCCCGGCTGACGATGGCCTCGTGATGATCAGTCAGTGCATACTGATCTCTCTCGCCGTAATTCACATGCCGGTTGAACTGTGAGTCCGTGTAGGTTTTCTGGAATATCACATCGCCGGTGTACTTCTCGTTGACGATCAGTGTACGTACCGTATGTGCAGTCCAGCGATTTCCTTTCTTAGTGCAGATTCCTTTAGCATTCAGATCCTTGGCGATGTCCTGTGTTCCACGGCCTGCCAACACCTGATCAAAAATCCAGCGAACGTTCTCGGCCTGCTCGGGATTTACAACCATCTGCTCACCGTCCCAATCATAGCCGTAGGGTGGGTAGCTGATCTTGAAGGTTCCGTTTTTGAAGCGTTTCTGGATCGACCATTTGCTGTTCTCCGAGATGGATACAGACTCGCCTTCAGCCATGCTGCTTAAGATAGCGAGGAAGAGCTCGCTTTCCATTGAGCCCGTGTTCAGGTTTTCCTTCTCGAAGTAGATCGGGATATTCAGTGCGAGGAGCTTTCTTACCATCTCCAGACAGTCGGTTGTATTCCGGGAGAAGCGGCTGATTGACTTGGTGATGACAAAGTCGATCTTGCCAGCCTCGCAGTCCCGGATCATCCGCATCAGTTCAGGCCGCTTGTCCTTCTTGGTGCCGGTGATGCCTTCATCGTAGTAGAGCCCGGCAAACGTCCAGTCATCCCGACAGGCGATGTAGCTTTCGTAATGCTGCTTCTGGGCTTCCAGACTTTCGAGCTGCGCATCTGTATCAGTGGATACACGGCAGTAGGCAGCAACACGCAGCTTAGCTTTTTCTGCTGCAGGAGCCTGCTTTGCCTTGATCTTAGTGACCTTTTTCACTATTTCACCTCCCTTTGGTAGTGTCGTATATTACCTCTGAACCGCAGTATTATCAACGGTATTAGGGAATATATCCACGAGAAACGGAGAGAAAGATTGCGCGTTCAATTCGCTCAATTTGTGGTATTCTTCCAAGCTGATCAGTTCCGCATCGAGTAGGGCTTTCGTGATCTTCTGGGCGCGGTAATAGTCGATATCTTTCTGAAACTGCTCCGGGGTAAAAAAGTGATCTGTTGTTATGCCGGAGAGGGCAGATTTGACTTCCGGACTTAATGTATTTGTCATGAGAACACCTCCTTTACTTTCCACTGGAGGTGGGGAGGGCGATTTGACGAAATAAAAAAGAGCCGCCTGCAGGCGTGATGCCCACAAGCGGCGAGAGAAGAATTATGACAGCATTTCATTGACTCTTTTCTGAACGGCATTGTAATCATATCCGGCAGCGGTGAGCTTCTGTTTACGTTCCTCACCGTTACCCCATTTGCCAGCGATCACTTCTTTGGCAAGGGTGTCGATGGACTTCTTGGAAGAGGAACCGGACTTCACATCATACTGCGTCAGCTTCCACTTTTCGATGATGCTGCAGAGCTTATCGACATAGGTGAGGCTGGTCGCATAGCCGCCGTCCTTGATGATCTTTGCCGCCTTCTTGTATTCCTTACAACCCTTCAGACCGGCATACCTTTTCTTACTTCCATTCTTGGCACCGAGCAGGTAGGCGGAGTGATCCGCAATGGAATCCTCAACAGAAGGATACTTCCTGAAGTCGGCAGTGATCGTGGTGTACGATCCATCCTTGTTCTGTTCCTTCGTCTTTTTGGTATAGACGCTCTTTCCATCCCACACAGAGCCAGACCATGTGTTGCCGGACAGGGACTTCTTCATGCCGAAGCAGTTATTGGCTTTCTGCGCCAGCTCGGATTTGCCGTAGCCGGACTCCAGAATAAACTGCGCGAGGGAGACGGAAGCAAGGATGCCGGACTTCTTCATATCAGCAGTGAAGAGAGCACCGACCTTCTTGATCACATCCGCGTCGGACAGATCCTTAAGACTGGATGCCTTCAGGCCTGAAGCAGTGGAACTGCCGAGCTGCTTTGTGACCTCTGTGGCCAGCTTGCCGAGCCTGCTGTAGAGCCAGTTGCCCGGGCAGGACTTGTTAGCAAACCAGCGGTGCACCGTCAGGATCATCTCATCAGATTTCGGTACATAATTCAGCGCCTTGCTCTTATTGCTGATCCAGAGCAGTTTTTTCTTTCCGTTGCGCTTGCAGATGTCCACGCAGAGCTTGACCAGCGTCGCATAGACCTTGCTGTTCATCGTGTATGGTTCCTTGGTATCGGAAGCGCACTCGATCGTCACGGCTCTCTGGTCATTGGCATTAGAGGAGGAGCACCATGAGCGGTTCTTTTCCTCGACGTAGAGCCCGACGCGGCCATCCTTATCGATTCCGTAATTGCTGGAGGCCTGCGTGGATGTCTTTGCAAACCAGCTTCCGAGGCCTTCTGCGGTACACTGGCCTACGACACAGTGGGGTGTAATGCGGTCGATGGCATGGGTTCTCTTTCCGGAGTGATTCGGGGAGAGCTTCTTGTAGACGACCAGCTTGCTGTTTGTATATCCCATTACTGATCACCATCCTTTCCGGCACGGTCATGGAGCTGTTCCAGAACAGTCTTAAGCTGCTCTGGAATCGGCAGCCCGAGATGACCGGCGTTCTCCAGAAGGCTCACACCTTCATTGGAGAGATAAAAGAAGATAACGGCTGTGCGCAGGATTCCCTCTTGCCCGATCACTTGCACATCGATGATGTTGGCAATGCCGACAAGTAAAAAAATAAGCACCTTTCTGCAGATGCCCTTGAATCCCACGTTGCTCGACAGCTTCTTGTCGGCTATTGCACACATGACGCCAGTCAGGTAATCGACTATAACGAAAGCGATAAGTGCATACAATAGACCATCACATCCTCCCAAGTAGTAACCGATCCAGCCGCCGAGTCCTGTAAACACGGCCTGAATCATCAACCAAAATTCCTTCATAGCAAATACCTCCTTTACATGACTTTCCATTCATCTTTTGACTTTGGCTCTTTCGGCCAGATGTCTTTAGTAACAAGGCAAAATAAAAGAGCCCAGCCCAGCGGAATGCCGAGGCAGACTCCTGCGAGTAAAGCGATTATGCAGTTCAATTTTACGTCCTCCTTTATGCAGTTCGTTTCCAGACATAGACGGCAAGATACGGCGGCATGTTTTTTCCTGCTGCAGCTACACCCGTGCTTGCAGCGGTACCTGTTACAGAATGAGTGTGTGCTCCGGCAGATGCTGTGCTTTTTGTCGTAAGAGTTCTGTTTGATGTCTTCATGTAAGCGGAACTTGAACCAGAGCCGTCGCTCCACTGTTTATTCATGCTATGCGTATGAGCACCGTTTGATGCAGCCGTACCCGTGACGGTATGTGTATGGGCTATCACGGAAGCATCAGCGCTGCCTCCTGCACTTCCTGCTTCATATGAGGAGCCAGCGGCCAGTAAGAACTTGTCCTGTATCTGCTCCCATGTTCCTCCAAACAGGGTGCCCGGATTTGTTGCATTGACGCTCATATATATTGAGCCGACCGGATATATAAGATCGAAGATTGTCCCGAAGTCACTGTTTACATTTCTGCAATGCGGAATCCCGTCCAGCCCCACAGAAAAAGCCTTTTCTCCGGATTCATCATTTATGGCGATAGGGAAGCCGGATATCAAACCATTATCTTCGTCATCTACAGCCGTTCCAAAACCGATCGCTGTGCCATCGGTATTAACATCTATGATGTAATAGGAAGCGGCTATGTAAGTGTGTCTTGAAACAGCCGTATAGCCTTCAGCCTCGATCATGGCGATGATGTCATAAGCTTTCTCCGTATCAAGGACAATACCTGTAATAACGGCATCGACCAGCTCGTATTCGCCTTCCACGCTTACATAGGTATATTCATCTTCATCAGTTGCTTTTATGCCTATTTTGATCGTGTGAGAAAGTTCCTCATAATCTTCATAAGGCACAGAGTAGTTGAATTTCACGTGCGCAAGGTTTCCGTCGTCCGTTTCAACATATTCTTCATCAACAAGAGCCACCCTCGTAGCTGTCAGGTTGCTTAACGTAGGTGCGATGTAATTGGATTTCCAAATAGCATAAAGCGTTGCAGCAGCATTTCCTGTGTATGCTGCACCTTCAAGATAAATCGTGCCGCCAGATTCACTTGTTCCCCAGCCTACGAAATCGTAGCCCTTTCTGGTAAAAGTGTTATTTGGCAGATATGCGGTCTCACTGTCCCATTTTGTAAGATCAGTTGGTGCTGTACCACTTCCTCCATTGGCGTTGAATTTTATGGCGTAACTTGTCTTTTGCGGAATCGTAAGATTCACTCCAACATAGGACGAGTTTGATGTGGTGGCCTCCGTCATTATAAGGCCAAGCCAGCTTATGAGGCTGTATGCCTTAACAGTTACGACCTGCGATCCGGTCTTGCTCTTATCAAACGTCAACGTCTTAGATACAAGCTGCTTTGTAGAGCCTTTTGAAAGTGTGAAGGCTTTCTGATTGCTGTCATAATCCGTGGACTGGTACGATCCCGTATAGATACCGCACATTACGGAGTCGACGAGCATAGCACTCGTATCGATGGATATCGCTTTTGTCGTTGCCTTTATTCCGGCTTTTGCTGTAACAGTAAATTTACTTCCCGTCTGGGATACAGAATAATCAAGATATACCTGTTCTCCGTATCCGTCACCTGTGTATGTGTTTCCGTATACTGTTGCCATTTATATCATCCTCCTTAGCGACAGGTGGCCATTTGATCTCATGACCCACCCGACTTTTCCGACACGTTCTCTGGTTGCTGCATTCGTTGTCTGCATGAATAAATTCGTCGCAACAATGTCCGTGCTATAAAGACGTTCTCCGCTCAAGTAGGCTACTTCGTTTCCGTTGTTGTTAAGGGCGAGCCTTGATCCCGTGATCGTTACGTTATTTTTGCCTTTCTCGCCAATATATGCTTCATCAACACCAAAGGATGATACGACCACCTCACGGCTCGTATCTACGATGCTCATCCCGATCGAAGTAATATCATTTCGATATCCACTATCAGCGCCAAGGATATGGGAGCCGTTTGCATCATGCCAAAACCACTCCTTCTGCTCGTCTATATCACCCTGTGCCGCCTCTGCCGCAGCCTGTGCAACCGATGCTGCAACACCTGCTACTCTGGCGGATTCTGTTGCTGTGATCGCCTGCGCTTTTGCCTCGCCTGCATATGTGGTGGCGTTTGCGGCCTGCGCCTTCGCATTCGTCGCCGCCTCATTTGCTGTCTTAGCCGATGCAATTGCGCTTTCTGCAGCGGATGCTGCCGACATTGCATGCTCCGTCGCGAGAAGTGCCTGTGTATCATCAGTGGGCGGAGCTGAAACATTCCCCATAAGCCATGCAGATCCGCCCGATATCCGAACTTGCACGATATCTCCCTCTTTGGCATTGATCGTTCTTTTGATCGGTGTCTCATCGACTCCGCCCGGAATATGTACCCATACGGTCTGGCCTTCCACCCTTGTAACAGTGGCCTGCGTATCATAGGGCTTGGTCTCTCTATTTCCCGATGACTTTATGACATCGACAAATTCTTTTTTTATACTCATACTGCCTCCACTTCCTCTGTTGTTTTCGCGTTATACCCAAGTTCGACGTTCTGGCTTTTGATCCTGAACAGTCCGTCTAAGCCCTGCACCGGGTAATGGAGCCTGATCAAATCTCCAACCAGCACGTCCGGATGAAAACGCCTGTCATATTCTGCTGTAAGCTTGATTTGCTGAAGCTCCCTAAGTCTTCTGACAGCATATTCACTGATGGATTCTCCCGTATTAAAAGTGCAGGAGGTTTCTTCAGACCAAACTTCTCGGCCTCGTCTTATAGTCGATAGTGGACTATCTGGTGAATCGTCTCGGGCGACAGCAGACAGTTCTTCATGCACAGCCCTGAACACATTCGGACAAGAATACCAATCATATTTGACGGTGATCGTCGGTTCGAGGACATCTTGTTCTATAGGATCAAATCCTGTGGTATCGACTGAGGCTTTTTCACATAGTTCTATTGTTCCATCACCATATATTCGTATACGCCAGTCGATAGCTGCGAGCACCTTCTCTGTCATAGAAAGATGAGTTTCACCATCCTCTGCGATAATGGATGACTGAAGCGATGGAGAAGTACTATTTGTAATAACAGGTGCCGGACAGCAGGAGAGAAGTTCACGTATCACTGTTGAACCGTCAGTACCTGCTGGGACGTAATATCCTCGGTCAAGGAGTACATCTTCGGCAGCCTTTAATACGGAGTAACACTCCAGCGTGTTCTTCTCGAAATACCCATCAATATCCCTCGATGGACTTGTGGCAAGGCCAGTAAAAAGCGGCTCATGAGAAGCCGCTCCGTTCTGCCACGCATCAAGGTAGACGCGTATATATTGTTCCTTCCCGTGCTCGTATGCCTTGCACTCGATATCGGCAGATTCTCGCAGGCCGTCTTCCGACCTGCTGATACTGCCTCCTGTGATCTCTATCCTTTCTTTTTCCCTCCAGCTTACCGGATCGATGATGTATGCATAATAGCTCGCGCTATATCCATTGTTCCATTTCATTGTGTCAGACCTCCTCACTTATCCATTCGGCGTAGGTAAGGCCGTCCAGTTCCTCCGGATCAACGCGTGTGACCGACAGGCTATATTCAGCGCGGATTGTGCTCGCGTCATAGCGTCTGTCCTCGCTGACCTGAATGTCGCACTTGAAGCTTGATCCATCGACCGTTCGGATGTGACAGATGCCCGGATATGTTGCAAGGCGTCTGAACTTCCGCATCGTGTCCTGATCCTTTATGGTTACCGTTGAGCCCTTTAAGGATGCAGTCCTGCCGATGGCTTTGTTCCAGTCGCCGGTAACGGAGCCGCCAAGATACCTTGTTTCTTTGAAGTCCTTCTCCCATGAATTGGAGTGGGTAACATCATAGTAAAACTCGATCTGCTCACCCTCGAAGTCGATCAGGGAATAGATGATATTCAAAGCGTCGCCGTCTTCTGCTGTGATATCCAGCCAAGCGATCTCATTATCCGCTGTGATGTAATCGCCATCAGCGGTACGGTAGACGATCCGATGGCCTCCAAACTCACCAATGGCAGGATAAGGGTCAACGTAGGTCACTCCAAAGGCTCCACCGGATACAATAAGCTCCGGCCTGTCAGCTGATAGCCTGTAGATATCACAGGTATCTCCCTCCACAAAGCCTTCTGGAGCTATTGGTGTGATGAAAGCAACCGTACCGGATATGGTCGCGGTGCCTTCTGGGATCACAGCCTGATGCGACCAATGCACCTCAAAGTCAATGCTTGCCGTGCTGCTTTGTCCGAGGCTGTCCTGTACGGTTGCTACCAGCCGATACTGCGCACCGTCATCGAGGCTTCCGATCAGATCTTCCCGGCCTATGCTGATAGGAGCTTCTCCTGTCTGTGAGAAGAGCAGGATCGTTTCTCCTGTAAAGCCATTAAAGTCCTGTTCATCTGGCCTATCCATGTGATAATCCTCAGCCCGTTCAATGACAAGGGTGGTCGTACCACCCGTGCCTGCGCCCGTAATAGTAGCTGTGAACGGCAGCGCTGTAAGAGCCATCACTGTTCTGGAATTATCATCAACGATGATTTCCTGTCCCACGAGGCTTGTGCTTTCGATAACAGCAGTCAGCTCTTCCGCGATGATTACCGGTACCGGATCAGACCATTCGTCGGAAACACGACCGGAGCCAGATACGACTCTGACACACAGATAGTGAGTCTCGCCGGAAGTCCAACCGAGCTTTTCTGCATATAGGGTGATATGCTGTGCAGTCTGGGTGCTGGCGATAATATCGCCATACTGGACGCCTTCGCCTGTGATCGTTGCTTCACAGATTTCAGCATAAGCCTGCCCGGTTCCATCACCGGATACATATGACCAGAAAGCGGAGAGGCTTCCATCGGCAGTGATTACACTTTTGGACAGTGTCAGGGTAGGTACGCTCGGAGCCGACGACAGGTCGATCATGGCCAGTGCAGACCACGCACCGTATACACCATTATCTCCATAGCCCTTGACAAGCCGTACCCTGAAGTACCATCGTTTGCCGGTTTCGAGGCCAGATACATTCCATTCACCTGCATGGGTGTTATTGATCGTATAGGTTTCCGGCTCGGAGGTGCTTTCCCATGCGTCCTCATGGTCAGCCCATGAGATGACTGCGCTTTGTGCTTCACGCCATGTCCAGTCCCATACCACCTTAACGGTGCCGCTGATCGCTGTCGCATTCACAGATACGTTCCCGGGAGCATGCGGAACCTGACCGCCTTGCCAGATGGGAGCATCTGATTTCATGCGCGGTGTGACCGTATAGGCGTCAACACCATCAGCTCTTGTAACACTGGTGTAGCTTCCGACACAGGCATAGACACCAAACTCGTAAGAGTCCTCAGAAGACCAGTCCGGACACTGCACAGCGACCTGCGTCTGCCCGGCAGGGATGATGCCGACCGTGGCAGCCTTATCCGGTTCAGAGCCAGTTCTGAAGAGCACCACAAGAAACGATTCCGGAACATCCGAGAGGTTGTTTGCGGTGACCGTTGCCCGGAAGGTGGTGTCATCCGTCTGTATATCCGTGATCTCCGGATCTTTTAGGGAGCCTGCGCTGGCAAGCACCCAGCCGGAATAGGTTGTCTGGTACAGGTGGGTGGAGCTTACCCGTACAAAGAGACATTCATCCTTCGCAAGATTCTGGCTGATAAAGGAGGATGCCGCGCCGCCTGCACCGGACATGGTTCCGATCGTCCCGTCAGCCGTGCCGTTGTAGGTAAGACCCTCCTCGGGTACCTTGATGGCATATTCGGCTGTTGTCGAATCGACCGGGTAGGCGTTGTTCTTTGTCTGTGACCATGTGACCTTCACCTGCATGCCGCCAGCCTGATTGGTGACGTTTGCTTTGACGTTCGAAGCGGCATAAGGCGCGGAGTAAACACGGTAGGAGTAGCGCCATTCGCTGACTCCGGCAGCACCACGCGAACGCACCCGGAACCATCTGGTATGGGAGCCGGATGCGATGGTAGATGCTGTTTCCGTATAAGTCCTGCTCCCGGAAGCACCGCCAGTGCCGGAAGTCCAGCCCTTATCGCCGCCATAGTCATAGTTTTCGACCAGCTTTGTTTGTAACTCAACGTCCGTGAATACCTTGTGGGTATTGGACGTATCGACACTCCAGCTGAAGGTACACTGGTTATAATTGCTCTCGCTTGGAGATGCGGACAGGCTGGGCTTTGCCGGGACTTCAATAGAGAACGCCTGACTTACCCAGTCCGACCATTTTTCTTTATTGGATACACCCCTTACCCTGAACTTGAATTCCGTGATCTTCGGCTTGCCGGAGTAGGGGAAGTAGTTTGACAGCGAAAGGGAGACCGACTTACTGGTCACCGCTTTGCCGATGTTTACAGCAGTTGTCCATTTATCAGACTTTCCAGCACGGTTGACCAGATAGGAAAACTGCTGCTTATCACTGTATGATTCACCTTTCTTCCAAGAGCAGGCGAACTTCATACCGTTCCTTGCTATAGATAGGCCTTTCGGCTTTTTACTTGTTTTCTTTCCCATATCACACCGTCCTCATTTCCAGTCTTATTTGTTTTACGAACTTGCGAGCCCATTCCTCCGGATTCTCAGCGCCGGAAACCTCCACGTTGATATTCACATCACCGGAGCGACCGGTCTTTCCAGCGGAGAGCAGGGCGTTTGCAATTTCATCACCGACACCGGATACAGCCGATGTGATCATATTCATCAGCGAGTCTGTGCCGACCACTGTTTCCGATCCAGCCTCACCGCCGCCAAGCAGCGATCCGTTTTTCATACCGAAGATCGTCGGGCTGTTCAGGATCATTCCTTTTTCCATCGCCTTGGCGTACCAGCTGACAGAAAAGTGCGGAAGCGATCCCTTGCCGCCGATACCGAACGGTGCCTTACCACCGGATACACTGATATGCGGCAGCTTCAGGTTGCTGAAGATCCTGCCGACAGAAAGAGGGAAGAAGCCTTTGATCTTACTGATGATTCCGCTGATCGTAGACTTTGCGGAATTGATCGGTGAGATCATGGCATTCTTGATATTTGACCATGCGGAGCTCGCTGTGCTCTTTATGCTGCTCCACGCAGATGAAAGCGTGGATTTGATTGCCTGCACAGGCGAGGTTACGGCAGTCTTGATGCTGTTCCAGATAGAGCTGGCCGTGGATTTGATGCTTCTCCATACAGAAGAAGCGGTGCTCTTGATCCCGTTCCAGAGGGACGAGAGGCCGCTTTTCACTGCCCGGATCGGCGTCAGTATTGCAGTCTTTATTCCATTGAACACTTTAGCTGCCAGTGACTTGAGTCCGTTCCAAAGGCCTGATGTGAAGCTCTTGATCCCATTCCAGATCTTCTTCCAGTTGGTGCCAAACCAGCTCAGCACGGTATTCGTCACATTCTTTATCGTATTCAGGGCTGCAGAGAGAACGCTCTTAATCCCAGTCCATACGGCGGAGAAGATTCGTTTCACTCCCTGCCATACCTTCTTCCAGTCGCCGGTGAAGATGCCGATAAAGATATCGAGCACGCCGATGATCACATCCAGCACCGTTTTCAGAACGGCAGCGATGATCTTGAATGCTCCTTCAAAAATCGGAGCGAGGATCTGGCAGAAGCCCTCCCAGATCTTTTTCATGGTAGCGGCAATCTTTCCAAAGTCGATACCAAGGCTGTCAAACCGCGACTTGACCTCAGTGACAAACTTCCCGATGGTGTTCTTGATCCCGTTCCAGATCTTGATCATGGAGTTTCGGAACTTCTCGTTAGTACGCCAAAGATGAATAAAGGCAGCCACGAGGACTGCCACAATCGCGATCACAATGCCAATAGGGGATGTCAGGAAGCCGATCGCCTTAGACAGGATGCTCGTCATGCCTCCGGCCTTGCTGACCGCTCCGGACAGCTTGGATAAGGCACCGCCGAACTTGGCAAAGCCCTGTATGGCGATTCCTACTTTCGATATTACTGTTCCAATGATTATCAGCATCGGTGCAAGGGCAGCGATAAAGCCGCCAACGATAAGGATCGCCCGGCGCTGTCCTTCGCTCATGTTATTGAGCTTATCGACAAAGCCCTGTATCGCGGACACGACTCTCCGGATCATCGGCATCAGTGCATCACCGAAGGAGATAGCGAGCTCCTGCAACTGGCTCTTTAAGATCGTGATCTGTCCCATGAGGTTGTCCTGCATGGTTTCGGCCATAGAAAGAGCCGTGCCATCACAGTTATCGATTGCACCGGTCAGCTTATCAAAGTCCTTGTCGGAGGCGTTGATAATGGCAAGCCAGCCTGCCATCGAGTTTTTACCGAAGATGGCCGATGCCGCAGCTGCCTGCTCGGATTCCGAAAGGCCGCCCATCTTGTCACGCAGGGAGATCATGGTCTCCCGGAGATTGATGGAGCCGTCCTCGTTCTCCACAAGGGAAATGTTGTATTTATCCATGAAGGATTGCATCTGCTTGGTAGGCTTGGCAAGGTTTGTAAGGCCAGTCCTAAGAGCCGTACCTGACTGTGATGCCTTGATACCGGCATTTGCCATCAGTCCCAGCGCGATGGATGTATCCTCAGCCGATATCCCGAGGGAGCCTGCAACCGGAGCTGCATATTTGAAGGACTCGCCGAGCATGGACACATTCGTATTCGCATTGGACGATGCTGCAGCAAGGACATCGGCAAAGTGGCCGGAGTCCTCCGCAGAAAGGCCGAATGCCGTCAGCGCATCTGTTACGATGTCCGATGTGGTCGCCAGATCCTCTCCGGATGCAGCGGCAAGGTTCATGATGCCCTCCACACCGGAAAGCATATCCTCGGTCTTCCAACCGGCCATCGCCATATAGTTCATGGCGTCAGCTGCTTCCGATGCAGAGAACTTGGTTTTGGCACCCATCTCACGGGCTTTGGCACGGAGCTTATCAAAGTCCTCGCCGGTCGCACCGGATACGGCAGCCACCTTGCTCATGGAACTGTCAAAGTCGGCAGCGGTCTTTACGGAGATTGCACCGAGCCCTGCGACAGCACCGGACACCGGCAGGAGTTTCTTACCGGCACCCGTGATGGAGTCACCAGCCTTTTGCATTTTAGATCCGACCTCCGCCATCTTATCCAGCTTGGATTCACAGGAGGCGGCTTCCTTTTCCAAACGCTTCAGCTCGTTCTCTGTCTCTACGATCTCGCGCTGCAGGGCATCATATTTATCCTGCCCGAGCTCGCCACGTTCCAGCTGCTCCTTTGCCTGCTTCTGGGCTTCCTTCAGTCCTTCCAGCTTTTCCTTGGTCGCACCGATGGAGTCCTTCAGCAGCTTCTGCTTCTGGGAGAGAAGGGTGGTGTTTTTTGGGTCGAGCTTTAAAAGCCTGTTCACATCGCGGAGGCTCGACTGCGTGGTACGTATGGAGTTGTTGACGCCTTTTAGCGCCTTGTCGAGACCAGTAGTATCGCCGCCAATCTCGACAGTAATGCCTTTGATTCTGTTTGCCACCGGTCTTCACCTCCTTAAAATCGATCGAAATCTTCCTGTGTAGCAAGCTGCCTGTATTTCACGCCATCGTTTGTTTTCTCTGTCCAGATATCCAGTACCAGACCTACGGTCAGAAGATCGAGGTCTGATACTGATATCCCAATTTCTACGCAGCGCAGAAGGAACAGTGGCGTGGTCATTTCCCGCTCACTTCTGCTAATCCTTTTTTTGCTTCAACATCCGTGATCAGGTTTTCACCCCAGAGCGTCAGGATCTCCGGGAGCACCTGATAGATGGAGAACATATCAAACTGATCCAGCCATTCGTCGATGGTTTTCGGAATGGACGGATCAGCATGAAAGGCCATGATGTAGGCGACGTTTTCGAAGATCTCCAGATCATCGATTTCCAGATCGTCATCATCCTTGGCCTTTTTGCTGTATGCCTTCTCCAGCTTGGTCAGGTCTTTGAAGATGTCTCTTTTGAACTTGATGCGGTAGAGGCGAGGGATGGTCGCTGAAGACCTAAACTTCACCTCTTTGCCGCAGATATCAATTGTTTTCTCAATCATTGTTCTCCTCCTGTGTTGCCGCAGCAGAGATATATACCGACTGGTACCAGTTGTCATAGGTCGCCTGATCGGTTCCATCACCGGTACGCGCTTTCACGAGGCCGTCAGCTCTCGGGTCGGCAGTGATGGAGAGCTTCTCCGTGCCCGGCTCGATGGTATCTTCCTTGGTTTCCGACTCGATGGACGGACGGGAAGAACTGCAGTTGTACAGCACGTGGCGGATCGCATTGACATCGCCGTCAAACTCGAAGAGCAGAGCGAACTTCACGCTTTCCGCGTTGGTGTTCTTCTCGACAAGTACGCCGTTAGAGTCCAGTTCCTCCTGCAGGATCTCTGTTCTGAACCATTCCGGTACCAGCGCCATCTCAAGGTCACCGGAGTAGCCGTTGTTGGTCACAGAGCGGAAATATACAATACCGTCAGCATAGAACGGGCTGGTTTCACCCTCGGCATCCAGCGCGATGGAAACAGCGCCGGGGATCGCCTTCGGTGTACCGTAGGAAAAGGACTTCACACCATCTGTGACCGTCTCAGTCAGCTTGGCGGCATGAACGTTTTTCAGATTGTATTTGACTTTATTACCCATGTCTTAATCCTCCGTTTCGAATGAATAAAGAACCTCATATAGTTTCTCGGAGTCAATCCAGACCTCCGTTTTGTCATAAAAAATACCGTGCGCATCAAGCACGGTCTCGACGAGCGCCTCCACCTCCGGGTTCTTTTCGTCAGTGTAGAGCTCTATATGGACTTCCGTGATCCGGAAGTAAACCTTGCCATCCGCAGCGAAGTTGTCGCTTCCGGGCAGAAGGTAGGTGATGAATGGCGGATCTGGCGACTCACCCTCTGCGAAATGGTCATAGGCAGAAGGGATGTCGATCTCCGCCATCAGTTCTAACAGCTTATCCATGACGCAGACTCCTTATGATATTTTGTTCAAGCTCCTCGATGCCTTTCTGCTCTGCCGGTGCGATATGAGACCTGCCGGACACCCGGCCACCACCGCGCTTGGCGTGGCCAAACTCCAGAAGGTGCGCCAGCTGATACCGGTTCCGGGAATAGACCGTGACCTCAAAGGCATGGGAGTTCTGTTTGGTATTCTTCACCGACCAGCTCTTGGCATAGGCTCCGGTGCGGCTTGGAGCACCAGCCCGGATTTCATTGCGCACTGTGTTTCCGGTTTTTTGTACCGCAGCCTTCATTCCAAGCGTGGTGGTATTGGCATAATCCTCCAGTTCCTTCATGACCTCATCGGCCAGCTGTTCAACCTTGATCTTCTTCATGACCGGCTCGCTTTCTGGCAGATGAGCTTTACTGCCTTATGCTTGAAATTCATATGGTCGATACCGAGAATGTTGTATGCCTCATCCCGGAAGAAGACGCGGTAGCCGGTAGAGGTGAGAGCATCGATTGCCCGGCAGTGGCGCACGGTGAAGTCGATCTTGGAATCATCCACGATCCGGCCTGCGTCTGTTTCTTCCTTCGGAGACTCGGAGCTTGCAGTCGCATAGCAGCTATAGTAGGGTACCCATGTGTTTTTGTGGTTGCCGTACTTATCTGTTATGAACTGATTCTTCTCGATGGTGATCCGGACGTTCAGTAATCCAATCTTCATCAGAAGGCCTCCTTCCGCATACCGAACAGAAGTGAGCGAAGCGTCATGGTAAGCTGGTGGTGGTCGGCTTCCTCCCGGTGTTCATACAGGTACCCGATGGAGTAGAGGATGGCGATCCGGGC
>Ga0256406_1004716_pt1 | contig 15270 bp, 15 predicted proteins | sample RumenRJG_03DNA_FD_185986 | JGI IMG/M metagenome (GOLD analysis project Ga0256406, IMG submission 185986) | Bovine rumen microbial communities from Lethbridge, Alberta, Canada - RJG_03 | ecosystem: Host-associated > Mammals > Digestive system > Stomach > Rumen | place: Canada: Alberta | collected... | reverse complement strand
CAACGACAAAGAGCTCGACGCCAACTACTTCCAGCATGAGCCGTACCTGAAGAACTTCATGGACGAGCACAAGGAAGTCAAGCTCAAGAACGCTGCCGGCGTCCACATCGAGCCGATGGGCATCTACTCCCACAAAGTCAAGAAGCTCGACGAGCTCAAAGACGGCGCATCCATCGCCATCCCGAACGACCCGACGAATGGCGGCCGTTCGCTGCTCCTGCTTGAAAAAGCCGGCCTGCTGAAACTCAAGGACGGCGTTGGTGAGAAAGCCACGGTGCAGGACATCGTGGAGAACCCGAAGAACCTCAAGTTCCAGGAAGTCGAAGCTGCCCAGGTGCCGCGTACGCTGGATGACGTCGATGCGGCCATCATCAACTCCAACTTCGCGATGCAGGTGCCTCTCGATCCGACGAAGGACGCTCTGTTCATCGAAGACAGCACGAGCCCGTACGTCAACATCATCGCCGTCCGCGAGGGTGACGAGAACCGCCCGGAGATCCAGGCGCTCATCAAAGTCCTTCACAGCGACGAAATCAAGAACTTCATCAACGAGAAATACAAAGGTGCCGTCGTTCCGGCATTCTGAACCGCTGCTTGCAGCACAGAAAAAGCTCCTTCCTTGCGGGGGAGCTTTTTTGTTTCAGAATATGTACTTTGATACAATCAGGACATTATGTATACATAGAAAAAGTATATTGACAATGAGACCCACCTTTGTTAGAATATGCCATAGAAAACAAATAAAAGAAATATCATTTACAGAAAAGGAATGGGGGTCTCTACCATGGATAAGAAGAACTTTACGGCCGCAAGCGTCCTCGTCGCCATGCTCATTGCTTCCGGTCATTTCGTTTCCAACAGTGCCAGCGAGGATGCCGGCACGAGCCTCCAGACGACGGAGAATGGCGAGGATATGCAGGCTCTCCCTCTGGGAGAGCTGGCACGCGAAGCGTGACTGAGAGGGTAGTCGGGTGCTGCAGCCTGACAAATCAACGAAACGCCGCGGAAGCATTGCAAACGTTGTGGATGCTTTCGCGGCGTTTTCTATATTTTCTATGAAGTTACTTCTTCGCGTCCTTGATCTTGTTCAGGCGGTCGGCGAGTGTCTGGGCGTCCTCGTCGCCCGAGACGCAGGTGATAATCGGCTGGGCGCCGAGCTTCACCGTCGAGCCATCGACCGTCGCGGCTGACGCATTCTGGCCGTTGTGGTAGGCGGCTGCGAGATTGCCCTGCACGAAGAACGCGCGCTCATGGCTGCTCATCGTGCTCGTCGCGGCCGGGGTGCAGAACTCCTGGTCGTTGACCTTCACGATGCCGTCTTTCGTGACGCTGACGTGACCGCCGCTGTACTCTTCGAGCTTCTTCTCATAATTGTCGCGGCGGGCGCTGTTCGATGGATGGTCGGAGATGCGGGCTGTCCACGGAGAGTTGTTGTCACCGTTTTTGTCGATATAATGCTGCCAGACGGCTGCTGTCGCGCCGGGATTGTAATTCGTGTGCGTGATGTATTCGAACGAAAGGTTGTCTGCCTCCCATTCCTGCGGCTTTGTGATGCCGTTGTTCTGCCAGAGCGTTGCGAGGATGTTGCCGCCGATATTTCCCACTGCCGTAGCGAGGACGGCAGGGCCGATGGACTTTTTGGCGCCTTTGGCCGGATGATCCTTCATCCCGTGCCCCATCTCGTGGCCGAGCACGACGGCGATTTCCGCATCATTGTCTGCGAGCGTGAAGACGCCCCGGTTGATGCTCATGTTGCGGCCGAGCGTGCAGTATGCATTGAAATCCGTCTGATTGTTGACGAAATATTGGAAAGGCTTGTCGTTGATGGACGGATCGACGGCTGCGACGCCGGAAATGAGGTTCGCCATGATGGCGTCGATGCGGCTGTTGATCGCCCAATCCGTGCAGACGCCATCGTTTTCCTGCATCTGCTGGAAGAGCGCGTTGCGTCCTTCGTCCGTGTCGTTGAAATACTTGATCTCCTTGTTGATCTGTGCCGAAGCAGCAATGCCCTGGACTGCGGCACCGGCGAGATTGCCGAGGAGCGAAGCCTCCGCCGTCTGCGGCGCAGCACCCATCGAGAGCGGCGCTGCGAGCACTGCTGCCGTGACTGCCACGGCGATCTTCCGTGAAAGTGATTTCTTCATCATATTTCCTCCATCCCTTGAGTTGAACTTCTTTCTTATTATCTCATATTTTCAGGAAAAAGCGAGAGGAAAAGAGAAAATTTTCGCATTGAATCATGGAGGACATCGTCGGAAACGGAACAATGATGTTCTGGCAACTCATGCGATGTTCAAAAAAACAAAAATGACCTTTTGCGAAATGGGAAGAATGTCTTGACATCCTGCGACTACTCATTTAGAATTCAAAGTGAAACTGAGTTCACTTTTATACAAGGGATAGGAGACATCATCATGGAGAAGAAGAAAATTGTCGTTTCGGGCGTCCTCGCAGCAGTGGTTGCCGTTTCCGGGCAGTTCGTCCAGGTCGGCCAGCAGGGCGGCATCCAGTTCGGCACGCAGAGCGCAGCGGCGTTCGGCCTCAAGCTGCCGAAGATCAAGACGGGCGATTCGTCTCTTGACAATCAGGCGAACCAGGCGGTCAAGCAGGCTGCGAGCAAGGCGTTCAACGTCGATCTCACGACGATGGGCAACCGCAAGCAGGACATGCTGAAGCACCTCGCATGGGCGGCACGCCTCGAGGCTGTTTCGGCAGATCGCTGGGGCAAGGTCGCGAATGTGGACACGTCGAATGCGCAGGCCGCTTCGAACAGTGCGCAGTCCTTCCTCCAGAACGGCAACTTCACGCTCCCGACGTTCAAGAGCTTCCGCTCGAACTACCAGTCGCAGATGCAGGTTTCGGACAGCCAGAAGCAGGCGTATGCCGCGCTTGACAAGCTCCTCGTCTCGGAGAAGGACAAGCTGACGACGGAAGAGAACAAGACGCGCGTGTCGGAAGCGAAGAAGGCCCGCAAGATGGCGGCCGTCTACAATGCGCTTGCCGTGCGTGATGCCAGCCTGCTGCTTTCGGATACGGCGAAAGCGCTCGCACACAAGTCGGATCTCGGCAGCCAGCTCGACGAGGTGCAGGAGCTTGCTTCGTTTGCCAATGAGGCGAAGTCGTTCGTCGATTTCCAGAAGAAGATGTCGAAGGAACGCGCGGATCTGACGAAGAAAGCCGAGAAGGCCATGAACGTCAAGGAGCCGACGGAGCAGGAGAACAAGGCCTACGCCAAGACGCTCGGCATGGAATAATCGTCCGGAGGAGACAGGAAGATGAAGCGAAACCTCTGGAAACGGTGCGCGATGGCGCTTGCCTGCTGCGCGCTTGCCATGCTCCCGCTGACGGCCGAGGCCGCGCAAAAGGAGCTGCCGACGGTCAACTGGGCACCGAATGTCTTCACGGTCGGCGAGACGTCGGATGAAAGCCTGCTCTCCGTGCAGGGCACGACGGGCAAGGTTGCAAGCGCAATCACGGAGCGCCTCGAGGCGCTTTCGGCGGCGGGCAAGCTGCCATTCGCTTTGAAAACTGACAGTGCGGCAGGCGATCTGCAAGCGGTGTCGGATGACACGGCGATTTCCATCCAACCGTTCTCTGTGCTCGATACGTCGTTCGACAGCGAGATGGTGGTCAATGGCAAGCACGTCTACCATGCGCTCATCCTGAGTGCGCTCGACGTCTCCATCGTCAGCCGCTACGAAGAAGATGGAAAAGAAGAATACCGCATGCTCGGTATGGTGCCGCTCCACATCGCGGGCGAGATCACGCAGCTGGAGCCGATCACCGACCAGCAGAAAGCGGACAAATACGCGGAAATTACGCAGGCCGTCATTGCCTCGGATCTCGATTTCAGCAAGAATCCAAAGCTTTTCAAGAACCTCGAAGAACGCATGCTGAGCCCGGATGAAGAGACGTGGCAGGTCGCCGATGTCGCGATGAGCTCGAAGAAAGCGCAGTCCGTCTACGGCCAGGAGCAGGACAAGCTGCGCCGCCTCGTCGCCGCCTTTACGGCCGCGAGCTTCCAGCAGGCAACGCGGAAAACCGTCCTGCCATCGCCGATCGAGACGGGCCACTATGACAAGAGCGTCGATGCCAACATGAACGCGTTCACGATCAGCAGCGCCCTCGGCAAGAAGACGCTGACGATCCCGCAGGCAAAGCACCAGATCACGCTCGACATCTGCGGCGTGAACAGCGGCGTCATGGACGAGGACAAGTCGGACGTCCTGCGCCATGTCATGTACAAGGCATGGCTCCGCGCCCGCCCGACACAGGACGCACCGGGATCCGCCTCGGAAACGACGATCGACACGACGAAGGTCGTGCGCGAGTCCAAGACGGAAAACGTGCAGTTCAGCAGCAATCCCATCGACATCTATTCCGCGCTCTACATCGACCTCTCGACGCGCATCGGGTCGCAGGTGAAGGCGAAGAAATAAGGGGGCAGTCCTATGAAATCATTTGCGCGGACGCTCGCGGCGTTCGCTGCCGGGGTGGCGTTCTGTGCGTCACCGGCGCTCTGCTCGGCGGAGATCGTCGAGGGACAGGCTCCCATCATCGACGGAAATACGGCTCAAGCAGCCTATGCCGCTCGACAGGATGCCATGCGTACCTTTGTCGAGGGCAAGGTTGGCGTCCACGTCCAGAGTTCGACAGAGGTCGATTTGGGCATGGTGGTTGCCGATCACATCCTCACGAATTCGAACGGCTATGTGCAGGTGAAGAATGTCGTCGATCAGAAGCAGGTGGGCGGCATCTATATCGTTCGCCTCGACCTCGAAGCCGATGCACATCTCATCGCGACGGCCGTGGAAGACGTCAAAAGCAGGCTCGAGGGCCTGGAAGAAAACTCTTCCCGCCATGGCGTTGTAATCGCGGTGGGCGGCCGGGATGAAAACGGGCGTTTCGAAAATATCCCGGACATCAACAATTATGTCGGGGAAAAGATGCAGGACAAGGGCTTCGTATCCATGAAGAATGAAGCTGTGCTCCAGTACATGGCCGCGCACCGCGACCTTGATGATCCGAATGCGCTTGTCGAAATCCGTCGGATCGCACGCAAGGACAACGAATATGATGAAGATCGCGGAGAAGCGCACGCGCTCCTGCGCGGCACGCTCTCGACACAGAGCATCACGCGTCAGGGAAATTCTTATGTTGCTACGGTTCATGCATCCTTCGAGCTCATCGGCCTTGACAGCAATATCTCGAACAGTTTCGAGAACTACTTCACAGCTTCAGCGTCAACGCCCGACGGAGCAAAACGGAATGCGCGAAATATGGCGGCACGCGAAGCAGTAGACGCTCTTGGGCAGCAGGCGCTCAAGACGGATCAGCGCGAGAACCGTGGCGGCGTGCACCATATCAAGATGACGATGGTGTTCCGAAATCTTGGCAATCCGGCCGAACGCTCGCAGCAGATCGTGGCGGCGCTCTCGAATATGGGAATCCATATCATCCGCTTCGGCCTCACGAGCAGCGGCAATTTCCAAGCTTTCGTCGACGCGACGCAGTTCCAGGACAAAGGTGCCTTGCAGATGGCAATCATGAAGAATCTCGGCTGCAGCCCGCTGACGGATGAAGGTGACACGATCGGCAGTTCGAAGTTGCAGTTCACATTCTGAGGCCGTTGGAGGGATGGATATGAAGAAATGGACATGCGCCCTCGCGGCGCTCGTGCTCGGCGCGGCCAGCTTTTTCGCCCTGCCGGCACCGCCCGCAGAAGCGGCTTCCTCGCTCTTCACCGTCTGCGGCGAAGCTGCGGACGGCAAGAAAGACACGGCCGTGCGCGATGCGCAGAAGAAAGCCGTGCGCAAGGTCCTCAGCCAGCTTTTGACGGAGGACAACCCGCAGTTTGCTTCCCTGCTGGCGAACTACCGCTCCTACGCGGCCGAGCCGCAGGTCTTCAACAAGAAGTCGCAGGGCGGCAAGCTCCTGCTCTTTTCCAAAGTGCCGGTCGATGTCGATGCCATCAAGGACGCCATCAAAAGCGCTAATGAGGTGAAGCAGGAGCGCCACAGCGACCAGACGGCCTATTTCCTCGTGCGCGTCACGGGCCTGCCGGCCAATGGCGACGACGCGAAAGGACAGGCCCAGGTCGTGAAGACGTACAATGATACGTTCTCCCACCTCGGTTTCGAGACGGGCACGCTCGATGCCGTCTTCAACGCGCTCGCGCCTTATCGCGAGACGCCGTACGATGCGTTCTACCAGCAGATGGTGCAGCGCGTCGAGTCTGGTTCTGATGACTTTCTCTCCGTCACGATGGCCGTCATCGGCGAGATTGCTGTCACGGGGAAATCCCATGATGCGAACGGCTTCACGCGTGAAGTCAGCGTCCGCGTCGATGCCTATGACGTCCTCGCAAAGAAGCGGATCGCCTCCTACAGCGACGTCTACGAGCTCTGGAACAAAGATCCGAAGCTCGCCGACCAGATGCTCCTTGAAAAGGCCGCCGTCAACTCCGCGCGCGCCATCGCCGATCAGACGTCAACGTATTGGCAGAGGTGATGAAACCCAGGCTGAAAGGCAGATACAAGCGGCTTGAGGTCTGGAAAAATAACAATGAGTTCAAAGAATTCCAAAATATCTTGACGAAAAAGCTCCATTTTGTTAGAATAAGACGAAGGAAAATAAGTTTGTCTTCTGACAATGGAATGGGGCTTTTCTCATGAAGCAGGAAGATCGATCCGAGTCCTCGCAGAGGTTGCAACTGGCATTCATCCAGGCGTCATCTGGCGAGGGCTCTTTTTCTTCCAGAAGAGCTGCTGTGCTTATTTCCTGAGCAAGGAACCTGTTCGTGAGGACGGGATTCCAGCCATATTTTTTAGAAGCAAGGAGGAACTTCTATGAGAAAACTATCCAAGTGCCTCGTGATGATGGCAGTGTCCGCACTGCTGCTCGTCATGATGGCCGCGAGTGCCTTCGCAGAAGGCAACGGCACAGGCGTCGTTGACTTCGAGACGGGGACAGTCACGGCAAAGGGCTTCGGCGTTGCTCCGCCGAATGCGATCAATGCAGGGCAGGCGAGAATTCTTGCCCGCCGTGCGGCCGTTGTCGACGGCTATCGCCAGCTCGTCGAAGCCATCAAGGGCGTCAACGTCACGGGCGATACGACGGTAGAAATGTCGTACGTCACGAGCGATGTCGTCAAGACGCACATCGATGCGATGGTGCAGGGGGCGCAGGTCGTCAGCGAGCAGAGAGATCCGGATGGTGTCTACGAAGTGACGATGAAGGTCTCGCTGTATGGCGTTTCCAATTCCGTTGCAAGCGCCGTTATGCCGAAGCCGGAAGTGCAGGAAGCATTCCCGCAGCCGGTTGCTGACGTGGCACCGTCCACGCCAACGCAGTCGTCGGTTAGCGTCAGCGTGTCCGTCAACCAGCAGATTCCTGCAACGACATCGTCGGTTCCCGCTACGCAGCCTGCGGCACCGAAAGGCTCTTCCGCTGCCGCAGCGCCTGCTGGCAAAGCTATCGGCGGCTATACGGGCCTCATCATCGACTGCCGCGGCCTCGGCCTGAAGGCGGTCATGAGCCCGGTCATCAAGAATGCGGATGGCCAGTCCATCTACGGCTATAAGAATCTGGATTATAACCGCGTGGTCTCTGAGGGCATGGCAGGCTATACGTCTGACATCAGCAGAGCAGCGCGTGCAGGCGCAAATCCGCTCGTTGTCAAAGCTGTGAGCCTTGACGGTCACAATGGCAATCCGGTGCTTTCCGTTGCTGATGCGAACCGCGTGCTCATCGAGAATGGTGCGACGGGTTTCCTCGACAACATGAATGTCGTGTTCGTCCGCTGACCTAGTGCATGGGGCTTTTTTGCCCAAACTGCCTGCGGGGGTTCCCACAGGCAGTTTTTTTATGATGAAGAGACTTTGGAGGATGGAAATTATGAGAGGAATGACGAAAGCATTTGGCGTCACGCTGGCTGCCTGCCTGCTTTGCGGCGCACCGACAGCGATGGCGGAGACACCAGCAGCTGCGGCGGCAGTGGAACCGGCACCGGCGGGGCTGAATTTCCTGCATCATGTGACGATCAGCGTCGATGTGCAGGCGAAACTCGATCAGGCACGGACGATGGTGCAGGAAGGAAAAGACCTGCCGATGGCCATCGAGATGCTGCATGAGATCGAGAAGCTGTCTCCGGATCTGACAGAGGCATTTTACTGGGAGGCCGTGGCGCATAATGCGCAAGAGGAATACAATGCCGCTGATCGCGCTTACGAAAATGCGCTGATGATCGAACCGGACAATGCTGGTTTGTATTATTATCGGGGCTTGAATTACCAGCAGCAGTTCGAATCGAACCATATGTCTTATTACAGGGGGATGGCCGATCGTTTCTTCGAGCACGCATTGCGTCTCGCGCCAGACTATCTTGATGCAAAAATCGGTCTTGCCGATTGCAAATATTTCGATGGATATTATGAAGAAGCCATGAAGAGCTATAACCAGCTTCTCGCCCTCTATCCGAATAATTCCGTCCTCCAGACGCGGAAAGAAGATTGTCAGAAGAAATTGGACGAGACTGAAGCGCAGGAGAAACAGCGCGAATTAAAAAACAAGATCAATAGCTGAAAGAGTTTCCATTTGAGCAGTGCGGAGGAACATGAAGAAGATGAAAACAAAGATGGGAAAGAGCCTGCTTTTCGCACTCGCGCTGACGCTGGCCGCGCATACGGGCTTCGCACAAGCCGTCGTCGTGGACGGCGTCGGCAGCGACCACCAGAGCGCGGTCAAGGATGCTTCGCGCAACGCGGTCGAGCAGGTCGTCGGCACGCTCGTCGATTCGAAGACGCTCGTGGAGAATGCGCAGGTGCAGCTCGACGAAATCTATACGAAGTCGCAGGGCTTTGTAAAAGACGTGCAGGTCATCAGCGAGACGAATCAGGGCGGGCTCGTGCAGATCCGCGCTCGCATCGATGTGGATACGAGCCCGAACGCCGGCCTCATGAGCAACCTGCAGATGATCATGGCCTTGAATGATCCGCGCATCGCAGTCGTCATTCTCGACATGGACCGCAGCGGTGCGATCGAAGGACACGATCTGACGGCGGAATCGGCTCTCGGCGACAAACTGCTCAGCCTCGGGTTCCACCATGTCGTCGATCCGCAGATCGTGGCGAGCCGCAGCGATGCGCAGCTGCTCGCGAACATCTACAACGGCAGCACGCAGCCATCGGCCATCGGCAGCAGCCTCGGCGCGGATTACCTCGTCGTCGGCCGCGTGCAGAAGAATGCGCAGACGATCCAGCTGCCGGACGGCCGTGGCGGCTACGAATCGACACTGCTGCATTCGGCGAATGCGATCCTCTCGGTGAAAGTCATCCGTTTCGATACAGGCGATATTGTCGGCATGTTCCAGACGTCGGCAAAAGGTGTCGAGAACAGCGATGAAATGGCCGAGCAGAAAGCGGCGGAGACAGCGGCCGCGCAGGCTGCGACGAAGCTTGAAGAAAAGTTCCGTCATTTCAGCAGCGAGGCGACGGGCGCGTCCGTCGAGCTCGATGTCTTTACGAGCGATGCGGCGGCCGTGCAGCAGCTCGTGAGCGATCTGCGCGGTATCTCGTCCGTGCGCAACGTCTATCTGCGCGAGCAGGGCGGCGGCAAGGCCGTCCTTTCGGTTGAGACAAGCGAGAGCCCGTCGGGCCTCATTGCGCGGCTCCAGAATCAGACACAGCTCGGCCTGTTCCTCGCAGGCGTGACGGGGACGACGGCGAAGATTTCCATCTCCCGCTGAATGCAGGGGGCACAGAGGCATTGTCAAAAGGAAGGGAATCCGGATGGGATTTCAGAAAAAAATCGGGCAGATGCTGGGGACGCTGCTCGTCGTCTGCGGCATGCTGCTGGGGTTCAGCATGTCGGCAGAGGCAGAGCATGTCTCGATTCTCGAGCATCCGACGGTTGCGGTTTATCCGTTCAAGAATGAAGGCATTGTTTCCGATGAGTGGAAAGGCGAGAATATGTCGGAGTTCTTCACGCAGGCGGTGGAAATCATCGGAGATTCGGACAAGTTCAATATCGTTGAACGTGCCGACATGAAAAAAATTGCGGATGAAATCTACTTTCAGCATACGGGGCTCGTCGATCCGACGACGTCAGCCGAGCTCGGCAAGATCAAGGGGGCGCAGTATCTTGTCATCGGCAGCATCCTCGGCGTGACAACGCGCAAGGGCGAAACAACGGTGGTTGGTGCAGGCACAAAGCGTGCGAGCGTTACGGCCGTCGTAAACCTGCGCATTGTCGATGTTGAAACGAGCGAGGTCGTGCTGAGTGCGACAGGACGTTCGAAAAAGACGAACACGATGGTGAAGGCGCCGCTCGGACTGATCCGGATTGGCACGGATGATGTTGACAAGCAGCAGGTGCTGGATGCGCTCCTCGATGCAACGGACGATGCCGTCGAAGGCGAACGCGGCCTTGTTGCGAAAATGGAAGGAAAAGCAAAGCCACGCCAGCATCGCCATTGAAGACGTTGTTGGAGAGAACCGATACAAAGAAGGAAATCATAGATGAAAGCATATGAGCCACATATTTTCTCAAAGTATGCGATGTTTCTTCTCTTCCTGGCTGCCGTGCTTGTGCTGCCGATGCACGAAGCTGCCGCAGGAGCTCTTTTTCAGAAGCAGGCAGCAGATTCACCGATCTTTCTTGGCGAAGTGCAGAGCTATGGCGATAATGAATTGAAGAAGATGTATTTCGACACGTTTGCTGATAAGCTCAGCGCGGCTTTGCAAGCACAGGGGCTCAGCTACACGGGAAGTGCCGATCTTACGAATGAAGCAGGACGTCATGAAGCGACGGGCACAGACGGCGAAGCAGCCGATCTTTCGGAAATCCACATGGATGCCATTGTGCATGGCCACCAGTTCGATCGAGGCTATACTGCGGCGAAACTTGCGCATTATGCAGATAATGTCATGGGACGTGGTTATTTTCATGATGAAGACCGCCTGAAGGCATGGCAGTCCCAGCCGGATGTAACGTATCCGCTGGCACCGGAGAAGCAGCGCCTTGCCAAGGCGATCGCAGATCGCCATGGTGCAAAGTATCTTCTCTTCGTCAACATCAAGGATGTTGATGTGCGCTTGAAGCATGGCATGTTCGCAACGCATACGGAGCGCGAGACGAAGGGCAAGAAGATGAAATCCTCGCTCGATTATTATCTTGTGAATGCAGAAACAGGACGTGTCTATGAGCACCACTTCGAGGACAAGAAGACGGCGCAGATGATCAATTTCGGCCTTGGCAAGACGGGCAAGGGCATGGCGGTTGATACGCTCCTGAACGAAGTGCTCGAAGCACAGGCGAAGGATCTCGCGAAAGACCTTGCAAAGCATGTCCCTGCGAGGGGGAAATGAGATGCGTACGGCAAAAACATGGTTCGTGCTGCTCGCACTCCTGCTGATCCCGATTGCCAGTGTCGAGGCGTCTGACCGGCCGAGTCTCTTGGTGGCTGGTTTTTCCAGCCGCGTGGAAAAGACGGACATCACGATGACGGATATCGATGCGCCGATTGCGGGGATGCTTTCGGAGGCGCGAACCGCTCTTTTCGATGAGCTTACGGACAACCATCCGCCATATGAAGTGGTGGACTTCAGCAAGGAGGTCACACGCCTCCGCCTTGACGAAACGGCAATCATGAATGCGCTGGGAAATGGGACGGTCGATCCAGCCCTTGCACCAGCGGCGGATTATATTGCCTATGGCTATCTTACGACGCTCAGCAATGTCAAGGCGCAGAGCGGCGCACTCGGTCTTTCGGGAAAGGACAAGACCGTCTATGCGGAATTGAGCCTACGCGTCATTGACACGCATACCGGAAACGTCGTTTTTGTCACGAAAGCAGACTCGCGCCGCAAAGCGGAACTCACATATCATGCCATTGTGCATCGCAATGATATTGGCGTCGATGATGCCATCCGCCAGGCAATTGAAGATGCGGCTTGCAACCTCGCTGCCAATGTTCGTGATGCTGCCTGACGATGGCGCAACATCTTTATTAAGAGGAGACTATTTGATGGAAAACCAATTTCGAAATTTTTGTGGGGGAATCACTCTCGGCGCGGTTCTGGCGTTCGGCGGCATGATGGCTGCACCTGTTGCAGCTTTCGCGCATGGCAATATCTGGATGGACGAGAATGTCGATCAGAATTTGCGAATGACGAAATTCAAGAAAGTCATCCTGTTCCCCATCCATGACCAGACATCGGAGGATGGACGCCCGGATCAGTATCAGGCATGGAATGATGAACTCGCAAAGCGCATCAACAAGCGTATCAAGCGGACGAATTTTATTCGGTTCGAAGATCCGAATGACGCGAAAGCGGCTGACAGGAAGAAGGAGAAGATGCAGATTCAGAGGGAAAATCCGGCCTACGAGAATCTTCTCCGCCATTTCCCGGATGAGGATGCTCGTGCCGCAGCAGTTTATGACCAGACGGGCGCAGAAGGGTACCTTCTGCCGCATCTCCGTTATTGGAATGAGCGCGTCGATGTCTCGCCTGCGACATGGACGACGGTCAAGATGGAAAGCTACTATGATGTCAAGGATGGTCCGAATGGCAACCAGTCAAAACTGGGCTATCGCAGCTGGTATGATTCGCATCTGATTCCGGAGCATGAGAGCACGCTTCAGATGCTCGACATGGACTTTGTGCTCTATGATGCCTATACGCACAAGCAGGCCATGACGCTGATCGATTACTATCGCTGCTATGATGTCGATCGGATGCATGCTTTTGAGCAGGTTGTAAAGAATTTCTCAGGCGACTGGAACCGCCTCAAGGACGATCATGACAATGAAATTCCTGCGGGAGCGCCGACAATCGGATTCCGCAATCTCGAGCTCCCCTGGAATGCATCGCAGGACGAATTTGCTGTCAAAACCATCTATTACGCCTATAAGGACGAGGCCGGCGATACACTGAAGGGCGTCAAGACCGACATGGCACAGAATGGCGGGCGATACTATGTGACGGGAGCCATTCGTTCTTATGACCGCGGCGAGCGCTGGAATCCTCCCTCGGCTTCGACATACCCGGAGTATGACCATGAAGAGGAATTTACGTGGTATGACAGGAATGGCAATGCGCACAAGGGAAAGAAGACGTATTATAAGACGGGAATCCTCGATCATTATGGTTACAATTCCTTCTACTACAGCGTCTCTGCCGACCTCAGCCTCGTCGACAGCCGCACGGGCAGCACGGTCCTCCATCAGAACCTTTCGGCTGAGGATCCTGACCGCTATGCTAATGCCCTGCGCCGGGTCTTTGGCGATTTCTATCGCGCGGTGGACCGTACGATCGGCGTGAAATCCTGACGTACTTTTCAGCCTCTTTTTATGGACACGCGCCGTCAGAATGACTATACTTGATAATAACAAAGAATTCCATTCAGGAAGCCATTCAAGGAGGCTGGTATCATGAAGAAGATGAAACACATCTTCACTGCAGTTCTTGCGGCGGCCTTGCTCGTCTGCATGACGGCGGCGAGTGCATTGGCTGCAACGAGCACGGCGTCCTCCGGCGTCAACTGGGAGGACAACAAGATCCAGGCCGTCGGCATGGGCATTGCGCCAACGTATGCACATTCGGCTGCACAGGCTCGGATTCTCGCGCGTCGCGCTGCCGTTGTTGATGCGTATCGCAACCTTGCCGAGCAGGCGAAGGGCGTCAATATTGATGCAGATACGACGGTCGAGAATGCCATGGTGACGAACGACACCATCCATCAGAAGATGTCGGCGTTCATCCAGGGGGCGCGCATTGTTTCGGAGAAGATGGAGTCTGATGGCTCCTACACTGTGACGATGGAAGTCCCGCTCTTCGGCGTTTCGAATTCCCTTTCAAGCACGGTGCTTGAGAAGCCTGCCCAGAAAGAGAGCTTCCCGGAGCCGGTCGCATCCGTTGCTCCGAGCACGGCATCGACGTCTGTTGATGTGCATGTGACGATCGGGAGCGGCACGACGCCGTCCACGGGTACGGTCACGACGCCGGCGACGGGTTCTTCTGCCGCTGCAGCTCCTTCCGGCCAGGCCATCGGCGGCTACACGGGCCTCATCGTGGACTGCCGCGGCCTCGGCCTGAAGCCGGCCATGAGCCCGGTCATCAAGAACGCGAACGGCCAGGCCATCTATGGTTACAAGAACCTCGATTACGACAAGGTCGTCTCGGGCGGCATGGCTGGCTACACGACGGACATGAGCCGCGCAACGCGCGCTGGTTCGAATCCGCTTGTCGTCAAGGCCGTGAGTCTCGATAACGGCGCGAACCCCATCCTCTCGGTCGCTGACGCGAACCGCGTCCTCATCGAGAACGGTGCGTCCGGCTTCCTCGATGCGACGAATGTCGTGTTTGTGAGATAATCAGAATCCTTCGGGCAGTTGCACGAAAAAGGTGCAACTGTCCTTTTTTTATGCTACAATAAAGGCGGTCAATCCAACCCGATTCGTATTCATTGGAAAGGGGTTTTTCCATGGAATTTCTGATCGTACTTGCCTTTGTCGCGGCGCTGCTGGCGCTCGTGGCGGGGGCGCTCGCGCTCGTCGGCGTGCGCGGGGTCAAGGAGCCGGCCGGGAAAGTCCCGGAGCTCGAAGAAGATGTCGCAAAGCTCAAGGAGCGCGTCGCAGCACTCGAAAAGCAGGCCGCATCGGCGGAGCCGAAGAAAAAGCCGGCCGCGCCGAAAAAGGACGGCAAGCCCTGGGACGACTTCCTCGCGGACTACAATCTGCTCGCGGCGAGCCTCGACGGCCCGCAGAGCCAGGAGGCATGCGACCGCTTCTTCGCGTTGCACCAGCTCAAGGGGCTCATCTGCCTCGACCCGGCCGCACAGGAGGGCGGCAAGCCAGCGCCGAAGTTCGTCGAGGTCGCGCAGGCGGCGAAGAGCACCTACTGGGCACTCTCCATCGACGAGGCGGGCAAGCAGTTCGCCATCGTCCCGAATCCCGTGAAGGGCTACACGAAGAACCTTCACGAAAAGGGCGGCATGAAGGAGACGTTCGCCTCGAACTTCGAGGAGAAAGATGCGCCGCGCGTCCAGGTGAAGCTCCCGGCGCTGTTCTCGCATGAGGCCGGCGCGTGGAAGATCACCCAGCCGGGCATCGTGAAACTGCTGGAGGAACATGAATAATATATAAACCTGAATTATTCAACGAGGCTCATCCGTAGTTGAATCAACCTCTTTTCTCAGCAGCACTGTACAAATGTTGCAACCACGATGGCGCATCCGACGTTTTGCGTCGAAAATGGACAGACGGAT
>Ga0256406_1004715_pt1 | contig 15272 bp, 16 predicted proteins | sample RumenRJG_03DNA_FD_185986 | JGI IMG/M metagenome (GOLD analysis project Ga0256406, IMG submission 185986) | Bovine rumen microbial communities from Lethbridge, Alberta, Canada - RJG_03 | ecosystem: Host-associated > Mammals > Digestive system > Stomach > Rumen | place: Canada: Alberta | collected... | reverse complement strand
AGCGTTTCTCCATGACAAGGGCCGCAAGGTCCTGTTTGTCGATCTGGATTCCCAGTGCAACCTGACCCACACGATCGGCATCCAGGAAGGCGGTCCCACCGTGTTGGACATCATGGACCACAAAGAACTTGCCAAGGATGCTGTCATCCACACCGAGTGGGGCGACGTGATTCCTTCAACGGGGAACCTTGCCATCGCCGACACCCATTTTGTCGACTTTGCCAGGGCCTATCATTTGAAAGAGGCTTTGGAGAAAATCCAAGACAGGTATGACTACATTCTGGTCGATACCCCGCCTTCGCTGGGAGTGCTGACGATGAACGCGCTGACTGCAAGCGACAGCCTGGTGATTCCCGCCCAAGCGGACCGATACAGTTTGGAAGGGGTGGCTCAGCTGTATCAGACAATCGACGTGATCCGCAAGTACAGCAATCCGAATCTCAAGGTGCTTGGCATCCTGATCACCAGGTACACCAACCGGTCGATTCTCCGCCGTACGGTCGCACAGACGCTCGGACAGGTCGCCCAGGCGAGAGACACCCACCTGTTCGAGGCGCGTATCCGCGAGTGCGTCGCAATTTCCGAGGCGCAGACCAAGGGTACCGATATTTTCAGTTACAACAAACGCAGTAACGCGACACAGGACTATCAGGCTTTCGGCAAGGAGTTCCTGTCCATGGTAGAGGAGAAGAAAAAGAAATGAGCAAATCGGTAAAGAAAGAGTTTTCCAGCAGCATCACCCAGAACAGCATGTTCGAGCAACTGATCCATGGCTCGCAAGCAAGCGAGGAACTGGCCAAGGAATCTGTACCTGTTCCTGCGCCCGCGCCAGTCTCCCGTCGTCGCGTCCAGCGCCAGGAAAACAAGACCAAGCGGGCCTATCTGCTTGTCAAACCCTCCATTTTGGAACGGAGCCATGCCTGTGCCGAGGATATGGGCATCAGTTTCAACCAATTGGTCGAGAACGCGCTACTTGCGTACCTGAAACAGAACCAGTATTGAATTCTTTTCGGAGCTTGATGAGCCGGCGGTACATCTGCCGGCTTTTCTTATTGAATTTCAAAGATATAGTGCATAGTTATATTCTTATAACGGTATTTTAATGCAAAAATCTTATCATGCACAGCTCTAAAGACAGGTGCATGCACGGCATGACTCATTGCCTTTCCTTACATGCGTGTTCGGATGATTGTAGGGCCAACAGGTGATGGATGGCCAGTTTTGCGAGAGCTTGAGTAAGTTCTCGTGGAGCTTTGAAAAAGTACCGGAAGTGGATCTGCGAGTAGTCTGGCGCCTTTGGCCGCAAGCATTTTCAGCCGTCTCTGGTTGCGTGTAGATGCATCTGGACGGTCACGTCAAAGCTTGCATGCAATTGCCACTCATGGAAAGTCAGAACTGGCTGAGAAGGGAAAGCCGTTTTTGGGGAACACCGTTCGCTTTCGATGCCCCTCAGGACAGCAGTCTGAACGATGCCATCCGGATTTGATGCAAGAACCGGCATCTTACCGTAAAATGAGCGTTCTTTGCCATCGGGGCTTTCCTATGGTATTCTTGAGCCATGAGCAAGCAACTTCTTCCCATCATGACGGAAAACAGTTCGTTCTCGAATCTCCGGGAGAGCGGGTGCATCTATGTGGACAAGACGGGATACATCGCAAAACTAATTGCCATATCGGGAAAAATGTACTTTCTTTCCCGTCCCCGTCGTTTTGGAAAGTCGCTGACGGTCTCCACCTTGGAAGCGATCTTCCAGGGCAGAAGGGAGCTGTTCAAGGGCCTTGCCATCGACCAGACAGGCTACGACTGGAAGACCTATCCGGTCATCCACATCGACTTCGGCGATTGTCCGGAGGGCACGCCCCAAGGGCTTGACAGCTGGCTTGCGCGCAGAGTCCGGAAGATTGCAGAAGCCTATGGCGTGCCAGGGATTCCGGAGACGGTGACGAGCGCCGAGCAGTTCTCCGATCTTCTCGAGAAACTTTCCAGTCAAGGGAAGGTGGTGGTCCTGGTCGACGAGTACGACAAGGTGCTGTCGGACAACGTCTTCTCCCCTGAGGTGGAGGAACTGCGCACGGTGCTGGGGAACTTCTTCCAAGTGATCAAGACAAAAGGCGCCTTGCTGCGGTTTGTCTTCATCACGGGGGTGACGAGGTTCGCCCGTCTGAGCGTCTTCTCGAAGATGAACAACCTGAACGACATCTCCCTCGATCCGGACTACGGGACGATGCTGGGGTATACCCAGCAGGAGCTGGAAGGGAACTTCGCAGGGTATATCGAGCAAGGCATCAAGAACACGGGGATGGGCCGCGAGGCGTACCTGGGGAAGGTGCGGGAGATGTACGACGGCTACCGGTTCGCTTCTGGGTGCGAGACGGTGTACAACCCGGTGTCGGTGGGGCTGTTCTTCACGAACGGACATGGGAAGGCTTTCAAGAATTTCTGGATCGATACAGGTGGCTCGAAGCTGGTGATGGACATGGCCGATTCGGTGGACCTTGACGTGACAAAGGATCTGGGGATGGGCATGGACCTGGACGCCCTGTCCTCGTTCGATGTCGCCGAGCTCCGGCACGCCGAGGGCGACATCAACAAGGTGCAGGCGTTCCTTCTGCAGACGGGATACCTGACCATCGATTCGGGCAATGAGAGCATGCTGATGTTGCGTTTTCCGAACGCCGAGGTGAAGAACGCCTACAGCAAGAGCCTGCTGAGGAGGCTCTACGGGGCGACGAGCCAGAACGTCATCATGGCGATGGAGGAGAGGCTGAAGGAAGGGGCGACGGCCTCGTTCATGGAGCTGATGGCCGCGTTCTTCGGGAAGATCCCGTACAAGGAGGCGAGGAAGGAATCGGATTTCGCGCAGATTGTGGACGCGCTGGTTGCGGCGATGAGCGTGGACGTGCGGATGGCGGGCGAGGACCGTACGAGCGCGGGACGGATCGACCTGTCCGTCGTCACGGGAAAGCATATCTATGTGATGGAGTTCAAGGCGGACAAGTCCGCCGAGACCGCGCTGGACCAGATCAAGGACAAACGCTACGCCGACAAGTTCCGCCTGGAGAAAGGGAAGACGGTCCACCTCTTGGGCATCGCCTTCACCTCCACGGGGCACACCGTCCAGGAGTGGAAGGAAGAGATTCTTGATTGAAAAGGAACCAGAGGCAAGCGTTCCCTGTTACCGGTAAGGAACGGTTCACATCAGCAGGGAGAGGAATAGCCGGTTTCGAGGTGCTCGTGGATCTCGGCGAGGAAATCGTATGCAAATCTTCCCATCGTATTGCTTATGTCGTGGCAGATGTGCGGGAATGTTCCCTTCTGCATTCACTCATGGTTCCTTGGTTTTCCGCTTCATTCCGCAAGCATCTGTATAAAGCCTAGACTCTCTTTGCAAAAAAGCCTTGCACCCGAAGGTGCAAGGCCTGTTTGATACGGGCGGGTGGGATTGGACCACCGACCCCTGCCGTGTGAAAGCAGTGCTCTCCCACTGAGCTACGCCCGCAGGAAACATGACTGACTATACCAAAGCTGGGAACTCTTGTCCATAGCTTATTCCGCAAAGAAAGAGAGGAGTGTTGCACTTACCGTCACAATGGATGGTGTCCCAGTTAGTGTTACCATAAGGGAAAGCTGTCGGTCCTTTTCCCTGGTTTGAAAAGGAAACCTATGGAAAAAGAAGGGATTCCCTTTGGCCTTGGGCCTCATAAGGCCTATCGTCTGCATGTGCTGCTGTTCCTTTTACTGTTGCACTTACCCGTTCAATCAACGTTGTTCCGTATTTTTTTTATGTTTATAGCTGAAAGAGGTACGATCTCAGGTGCTTCGCATGCGGGTCTTCCGCATACGTATACCGATAGGCGGGAATGCCGGCCTTCCGCGCGCCCTCGACATTTTCCGTCCGGTCGTCGATGAAGAGGCAATCTTCGGCTTTGGCATGCTCCCTCGCAAGGATCGTCTGGAAATACTCCACATGTGGCTTGCAGAGACCCAGGAGATGGGAGGGGTAGTGCGCGTCGAAGATTCCCATATCCCCGCTTTTCCAGTCAGCCTCCCAATCCTCGCGATAAGTGTTGCTGGCGCTGACCAGCCGGATACCCTTCCGCTTGAGCTCGAGGTACAGGCTTTTGACCGCGGTGATCGTCCTGCCTTGGAATGCGTCGCTGAAGGGATCGCCTGTGGTCTGGACATGCCACCGCTTCTCGACCGCGTCCCAGAAATCCCGTATGACGATTTCTCCCTCGTAAAGTCGCTCGCTGTAGTCGCGACGGTACCACTCCGAGAAAGCCTGTTTGTCGATCCGATGCGTCCTGCAGAAATCCTGCATGACCCCCTGCCAGACGAGCAGGACGTCGCCAATATCGCTGATGAGTACCCTCAGCATGAGACGACCACCGCTTCATAGGGGCGGAGCCGGTCCTTCAGGATGCCCTCGTAGTTGCCAAGCACCTTGGTTCCGTCGGGAATCGGGAACGGTTGCGGTAGGTCGGTGAAGTTGCAGGCGACAAACAGGGTCTCCTTTTCGAAATTCCGCGTCCAGGCGTAGACCTGCCCATTGTCCTTGTCCACCAAGGCAAAAGAGCCGTACTCGGCGGCGAGGTGCTGTCTCCTGGTCCTGATTGCCTGTTTGTAGAAGGAGAGGACACTGTCGGGGTCTTTCTCCTCGGATTCGACGTTGATGGTCTGTTTGTTCGGGTTGACCCCGATCCAGCTCTTTCCTGAGGTGAAACCGGCTTCCGTCCCATTCGTCCACTGCATCGGCGTCCTTCCGTTGTCCCGTCCCTGGAGCTGGAGCACCTTGAGAATCCGGTCTTTGGAAAACCCTAGCTGTTCCATGTTGTTCCAGTCGCTTTTGCTCTGCAGGTCACGGAACTGCTCCTTGTCGGTGAAGGGATAGTTGGTCATGCCGAGTTCCTCCCCCATGTAGATGTAGGGAGTGCCCTCCTCGAAAAGGACCACGGTCGCCAGCATCTTCGCGGCAAGGGGATTGTCCTTGCCGAAACGGGACACGCTGCGCACCAGGTCGTGGTTCTCCAGATAGCAGCTGCTCCAGCCGCCACGCTCCATGCCGGTCATCCATCTGGCCCGTTCCTGCTTGAAGGCGGCAAGGTCCACCGGCTCGATCCGATAGCCGTTGGCCGGACTTGGCTTGAGCGCCTCCATCGTGGTGAAGATGAAGCACTCGTCCAGTTCGTGGCGGTCCTTGCCGACATACAGCAGACCCTCTTCGGGGGTGTTGCCGCTTCCTTCTCCGACGGTGAGCCAGTCATATCTGGAAAGCACCTCTCGGTGCATCTCCCTCAGATAGTCATGGATTTTCGGGCCATTCTTCACAAAGGGGGTAGGGTCGCCGAAACCGGTCGACCAGAGCTTCCCGTCTGGGAAGGAGGTGTCTTTGGAAAGTCCGTTGACCACATCCATGCGGAAGCCGTCGATTCCCTTGTCGCCCCAGAACCGCATCATCTCCCAGACCGCCTCGCGCACAGCCTCGCATTCCCAGTTCAGCTCCGGTTGTTTCCTGCTGAACGTGTGCAGGTAGTATTGGTTGCGCTCCTTCACGTACGTCCAGGCACTACCACCAAAGTAAGAGCCCCAGTTGTTGGGCTCGTCACGCCAGATATACCAGCCGGCCTTGTCGTTGGTACGGCTGCTTTTGCTCTCTTGGAACCAAGGATGCTCGTCACTGGTGTGGTTGACCACCAGGTCCATGATCAGGCGCATGCCGCGTTTGTGGACTTCCCCCAGCAATCGGTCGAAGTCCTCCATGGTGCCGAATCCAGGCCATATCTTCCGATAATCGCTGATATCATAGCCCATATCGTCCATCGGGCTCTGGTAGATAGGATTGAGCCAGATGATGCCGATTCCCAGTTCCTTCAGATAGTCGAGCTTCTGGATGATGCCATTCAGGTCTCCGATGCCGTCCCCGTTCGTGTCGTTGAACGATCGAGGCCAAATCTGGTAGACTACGTCTTCCTTCCACCAAGTGCGTTCCATGCTGTTGCTCCTGGATTGCCATTTTCATTGTTTTCACCGGATTCGACAATAGTATGGTATACTGTGCACCATGTATACCCAGCAAGAGACGGAAACCCTGCTCCTGCAGCTTGCCTCGATTCCCGCGCCGTCAGGACAAGAAGACCGGCGGGTCGCCTTCATCAAGGCGTGGCTCGAGCGTATCGGTTGCGAAAATGTCTGTGTCGACGACGCGAAGAACGTGATATATACCTATCACCCCGAACTACCGGGACCGGTAGACCTGTTCTGCGCCCACACCGACGTGGTCTTTGGCGATGTGGATGAGCTTCCCATGACCATAAGCGCCGACACCCTGACCGGTCCTGGCTGCGGTGATGACACGGCGAGCCTGGTGCTGATGCTGCTGGCGCTCAGAGAGCTGCGCGAGAGCGGAATCGTCCCCAAGAACCCGATGGTCTTCGTTGCCAACTCCTGCGAGGAGGGACTGGGGAACTTGAAAGGTTCCAAACAGCTGGTAGCCACCTATCAGGGAAGGCTTCATTCCTTCACCAGCTTCGACGCCCACTGGGGGCAGGTGGTGGACACTGCTGTCGGCAGCGAACGCTACCTGATCACCTGCCGGACCGCAGGCGGGCATTCCTACCGGGACTATGGGGCGAGAAACGCCATCGTCGACATGGCGACGTTGATCACCTTGCTTGCCGGACAGGCGACTCCCGACGATTTCACCACCTGCAACGTGGGGACGATCTCAGGCGGCACGACAGTCAACTCGATTCCCAGCGAGTGCTCGATCACCTACGAGTACCGGGCGACCAGCAAGGAGTCGATGGCGGTGATGCGCCAGCAGTTGGAAAACCTGATAGCCGAGTGCGCCGAACAAGGCCTGCGCTTCACGGTGGAGCCTATCGGCAGCCGTCCGACCGGCAGGGTGGAAAGCGAACAACAGCAGCTGCTGGTGGCTTTGGCCGAACGAGTGATCCGGCACAACGGCGGATACCCGGTACGCTGTGTCGGCTCCAACGATTGCAACGTGCCGCTTTCCGCCGGCATCCCTTCGGTCTGCCTTGGAATCTACGAAGGCACAGGTTCCCACACCCGGCAGGAGACGGTCAAGCTCTCCAGCCTGAAGGCAGGTTTCAAGGCGACGCTGGAGTATCTCAAGCAGATCGCCCAAGGCGCGCTCGACTGGTGACTTCTTCTGGATTCCACCTGTTCCAAGGCCATTTCCATCGCCAACGGGAAGATGTTTCTTCCCCCGGAAGAGCGATGGCGGACTTGGTGGAGAGAACCGCTTGTCAATACTACTAACTGTTTATATTGCAGTATGTTATATTGACTTTTGCAGCGCAAATACGATATCATTGTCCGGTAAGGAGGCAGCCATGGAGGCAAATTTTCGGACCGATTTCGAGCAGGCCTGCCGCCGGCACGGAATCTATACGCCGCATCGCATGGATGCTGGCAAATTAAAGGAGAAATGGGCGGTTTTCCAAGACAAATGTCCCGAGGACTATCAGGCGATGATTCGCCGGTATCCGACGGTGACGACTTGGGAAAATCTGATGCATCTCTATTTTATGGGGTGATGGTGAAGGGGAGTGCGAATTCCCCTTTTCTTCTGCCTCGGACGCCTGCTACACTTGCCATATGAAACGTGTATCGCTCGTGTTTTCCTTGTTGTTTCTTTCCTCGTGCCTTTTCGCGGCAAACATCCGTCCGGTTTTTTCCGGGACTGCCATCAGCGGCATGCCGGTCTCCGGCAGTCAGCTGGCTCGCAAGGAACGCTCGCTGCTCTTCGTATGGGCCACTTGGTGTGGTTATTGTCGGGCTGAAATGCCCGATCTGGCCGAAGTGGCCGGCAAACACCCCACCGTGCAGGTCATCGGCATCTGCACCGATCTCGCGGACAGCAGGGGCAACATCAGTGCCCGCCAGCGGAAAGTGGCGGAGCAGATCATGGAGAAGGCCGGCTTGCATGTCCTTACCATTGCTCCCTCTGCCGAGTTCTCCACGTCGTTCCTCAACTCCCTTTCCGGCATCCCCGCGGCGTTCTGGGTGGACGCGAACGGGGAAATCCTCGAGGGACCCCTGTACGGACAGCAGACAAAGGAAGCGCTGGCCAGACAGTTTGAGGCGATGCGATGAGACGGATTGTTCTCCCTCTCGTCCTTGCTGGTTGCCTGCTTGTCCTTGGGCTGGTCCTTGGCGGTCCCTATGCCGTCTGGCAGAAGGCCGCGAACCTGTGCATGGAGTGTGTCGGCCTTGGATAAACGTCGTCACTTGCTCCAGGCCTGCTTTGCCGCGCTTTCCAACGGCTATCTCTACGGCCTGGCCCGGAACCGTCTGTTCACTGGCTGGAGCAAACGGCTCTGCCTGCCCGGCCTGAACTGCTATGCCTGTCCGCTAGCCACGACCGCCTGTCCTCTGGGCTCTCTGCAAGCCTCGCTTGCCACAAGGGACCTTGGCTCCTTCTTCTACGTGGCGGGCCTGTTGGCGCTCTTCGGTTCGGTGCTTGGGCGCTTTGTCTGTGGCTGGCTTTGCCCGTTCGGGCTCTTGCAGGAACTCCTTCACAAGATACCCTTTGGTCCCAAACTCCGGCGGTTGCCAGGCGAGAAGGTGCTGCGGGGGATGAAGTTTGTCCTGCTTGGGGGCCTGTGCGTGCTGTTTCCCCTCTTCGCGCTTGACGCCTTCGGTTTCGGTAAGGATTGGTTCTGCGCCTATGTGTGCCCCGCGGGTACCTTGGAAGGGGGACTGCTGTTCGCAATCTGGAACGAGGGACTTCGTCCGATGCTTTCCTGGCTCTTTGCCTGGAAGCTGTTGTTGCTTGTGGCCTTGCTTCTGCTCTGTCTGGTGGTGTATCGCCCCTTCTGCCGGTATTTCTGCCCGCTCGGGGCGCTGTACGGCATGGGAAACCATCTCAGCCCAGTCCGGCTGTGCTGGGATGAACAGAAGTGCATCCATTGCGGGCGCTGCCACGTTGCCTGTCCCATGGACCTCAACCCCGCCGGAAGCGGACAGATGTCGCTGTGCATCCGTTGTGGAAGGTGCGCAGCCATCTGCCCCGAAGGGGCGCTCCGTCTCACGACGCGTCGATGTAGCGTCGTGTCGGAACCTCCAGTTCGGGGTGTTCCTTCAGAAGATTCTTGATCCACATCCTCGTCTCGATTGAGGCAGCTTCCTGGTTCTTGCGTTTCTGCATCCGGTAGATGCGGGCCAGCAACCCGGTCCTGCAGGCAGGGGCGGGAAAGAGTTCCCGTTGCTTGAAGAACTGGTAGACTTGCCGGTAGTTGGAGAGGGCGTGGTCCAGGTCGCCTCTCCGCTCTTGGCAAAGGGCGAGCAGGAGCCGCATCTCCACCGTCAGGGTGATTTCGTCGCCGAGCCCCTGCTTGGATTTGAGGAAGGCGAGGTAGCGCATCGATTCCTCGTCAAGCGCCTTTGTTTCCGCGGCGTGCAGGTAATCGGCAAAAAGGGTGACCGCATGGATATGGTAATAGAGGGTCCACTGTCCGAAAATCGGTTGTTCGGTACTGCGTAGCAAGGTGGATAGCACCTCTCGCGCCTCGACAAACTTGCGCAGTCCCAGGAAGCACCTTCCCAACGCCAAGAAATTTTCCGCCCGATTGTCAGTCAGTTGCCCACTATGGCGCTTCTCCCAGTCCAAGGCAAGCCGTAGCGCCTCGCTCCAGTTGCCCGCGTCAACGTGCGACTGGATCAAGTTTCGTTCCGCGTTCTGGTATGCCGCGCTTTTCGGTCCGAAAAGCCCGAACCGCCTGGCGACCTCGTGCTCCCAGTAGGAAACCCGTTCCTCGCTTTCGGCGAAGAGGCGGAGATCTTCGGAACCGGGAAGTATCACCCTCCAGATCAAGTCTGTCATAGTTTCTGTGCCCTGATGGCAAAATAGCAATCGTGGAGAAAACTGTCCATAGCCTCGTTTTCCGATGAGTCGGTGGAGAAGCCCGTAATCACGAACCCGGCCCGGCATAGGCCTCCCACCAGGCTGTCGACGGTATGGGAGAACTCGAAGGTGTCGTTTGCTCGTGCCATCTTCTCCAATCGTTTCCGGCCCAGGCTCTGCAGGTCGCTGTAGGGAATCGTGTACTTGACCACCAACTTGTTCCTCAGCGCCTTGCGTTCGTCAAACATGTAGATGGCAGGGTTGGTCGCGCTGGTCATCAGCGTTCCTCCTGGAACCAGATGTCTGGCGCATTCCCTGTAGACCTGCTCGACGTCCTGGACGAAACAGGTGCTGGTCGGGTTGAAGACTAAGTCAAACGTACGGTCCCCAAGGCAGGAGAGGTCCTGCATGTCCTCTTGGATGGTCTCGATGTCCAGACCGTAGCGCCGGGCGCAGCTCCGGTCCGTGGCAAGCTGGGCGGTGGAGATGTCCAGGTCGGTCACCTGGCAACCGGCGGCGGCAAGCAGCACTGCCTGCTGTCCGCCCCCGCTGCCAAGCAATAGGACCCGTTTGCCGAGGAAGGGACGGATCCAACTCTGGTCGACGGTATGCCCCGGGGTGAGATAGATGTCGGGCTGGCCGCTTTTGGCACGCTCCACCTGGCTGGCGGTGGCAGCGACAGTCCAGAAGTTCCCCTTGCGGGATTCGTAATCCCATGCGTGTGCGTTCAAATGTTGGTAGGTGTCCATAGGTCCAGTATACGCTATTTCGTCGATGAAAGCTGGGTGTAGAGGCGTCTGCCCTGCGTCTCGGCCGAGGAGAAGAGCACGAGACGGGAAAGCGTGGTGGAAATCGAAAGAGGGGGAAGCTGTCCTTGATATGTGACATGACGGCCTATTGTCAGGTGGAGTCGGAACGGTTTCCGGTCAAAGGGCAGGCCAAGGGCTTCCAGACCCTGCCGTAGGCGGTTAGCCACCTTGTCGGCCTCTGGCGTGTCAGAGCGCAGCACGTAGGTGTCCCGGTGGAAGCGTTCCCAGCTGGAGAACTGGACGGAGATGGGCGAAAAGGAAAACCGGGAGACGAACGTCTCCGCCTGAGCGCGCTGCCAAGGGGAGCATTCGCCGAGAAAAGCGGCGGTCACATGCAGGTTTTCCTTTGGAGGAAAGGAGCCGTGACGGCATTGGCTTTTAAGCCAAAGCTCCCATTGAAAGACCTGTTCCACCGCTTGGCTGTCCAGCGGGAAGGCGATGAAAAGCCTCATAGCAGGCTCTTGATCGCTCCGCCCAGGTAGAAGGATCCGGTGACCAGGATCGATCCGGTATCCCCCGCGAGAGCCTTTGCCTCGCGCAACGCCTCGGCGTTGTCCGGTACCAGCCGGATATCCTTGTCGGGTGCGGTCTCCCGGAAGATCCGCCAGATGGCCTGGATGTCGCTCTTCTTGTAGGTGCCAGGGGTGCTGACGATGATGTGGTCGAATGAACGCGCCATCAGGCTGCACATGTGCCTGTGGTCCTTGTCGAGCAACGCGCCGTAGATGGCGACCCTGCCGCCTTCTTCAGGGTAGAGGGCATCGTAGGTCTCCAGAAGCCCTTGCAGGGAATTGACGGTATGGGCGCCATCGATGTAGATTGCGGGTTTTTCGGAAACTTTCTCGAAGCGTCCGGGAAGACGGTTCCGCTCGAAGGCGGGGATGGTCTTCCCTTCTTCATACAGCCCCAAGGAACGAAGGGCCAGCAGTGCAAGTGCGGCATTCTGCGCCTGCACGGTGCCGATCATCGACAGGACCAGATGGTCTCTCGTCCCGTTCTTCCAGGCGATGTCGACCACTTCGCCTTGGAACGTGGTCCTGCTCTCCAGCGAGTCCAGCTCGTCAGCCAGGCTGGTCAGTGCGCTTTCCTGTGCCTTCGCCTCGCCACGGAAGACCTGCATCGCCTCCGGCTTTTCCAGCCCGACGAAAACCGGACGGTGGGGCATGATGATCTTGCTCTTCTCGATGGCGATCTTCTCGATGGTGTCCCCCAGGATCCTGGTATGCTCCAGCTCGATCGGGCAGAGGACGGCGGCCACGGGGTCTACGGTGTTGGTGGCGTCAAGCCTTCCTCCCAGCCCTGTTTCCAGGACGGCGTACTGGCACCCCAGATGCTTGAACAAGAGGTATGCGAAGAGCGTGTAGAGCTCGAAGGTGGTAGGTCGGGATTCGCCCCACTCGTCACGGAAATGGAAGTCCTTGAGCCCTGCTTCCATCTGGTTGCCCGTCTCGACCAGGTCGGGGTCGCTGGCGAACCGACCGTCGACGATCCACCGCTCGCGGTAGTCGGTCAGATGGGGGGAAAGGTAGAGTCCCGTGCGGTAGCCGAGGGCCGCAAGGCCGGCGGCGAGGTAGCTGCTGGTCGAACCCTTGCCTTTGCTCCCCGCCACGTGGAGGCTCTTGAAGGAACGTTCCGGATGGTCGAAATGGTCGAGCAGGGCCTTCATGCGGTCCAGCCGATAGGTCCGGGTGGTATAGTGGCCGGAAACGGAACGCTCCAGATTCGTATGCAGCTCCATGAAGGAGACGACTTCCTGAAAGGTCTTGAACATGGCTAGCAGTGTAGCGGAAGGCAGGGTATTCTGCAACAGAGAGGGGATGGTAGAAACTAACTAGTATGACATTTATTGTAAATGTGTCAAAATGCCGGTTGCGGAATTCCGGCCATGCTGGTAGGCTAACAATAGGCGTGGCCTGTCTGCCCGCTTGCGAGGAGTACCCGAATGAAATTCCATGACGATGATCATTCCTGGAGGTTTCTGGAGGCCTTCCGTGGCACCGAGTTCCACGGTCAGTGGCCGACGCTCCCGGAGTTGTTCAATATCACGGCCAAGCGCTTCCCGAAGCACACCTGCTGGAGCGCTTTCACCCCGACGTACGAGTCCTTCACCTTTTCCGAGGCGCAGGAGAAGATGCTGGGGTTCGCCAGTTATCTGCTTTCCCTTGGCTTGAGGAAAGGGGACAAAGTCGGCGTTACCGGCAAGAACAGCCCGGAATGGGCGATTGCCTACTTGGGGACCATGTACGCGGGCTGCGTCGCTGTTCCGCTGGACTGGTCCTTGCATGACTCTGAAATGGAGAAGCTGATTGCCTTTGCCGAGCTGAAGGTGCTGTGCATCGACAAGGAGCGGATTGATGATGTCGACAAGGAAGGCAAACTGGGGCTGGTCAAGATTTCCCTGGAGCCGGACGACCCGGACCATCCCTTCATCCTTGACTGCATGGCCGCTCCAATCGAGCACGAGATGCCCTCCGAAGAGGACCTTGCGGCAATCCTTTTCACCAGCGGTACCACCGGTACCCCGAAAGGCGTCATGCTGACCCACAAGAATTTCGTCTCCGACTGCTTCATCGCACAGAGCCAGATGGATATCGGCCCGGATGATGTCTTCTACGCCATTCTCCCGATCCACCATGCCTACACCATGCTCGCGGTCCTGATCGAATCGCTTTCGGTCGGTGCCGGCTGTGTCTTTGGCAAGCGTCTGGTGATCAGCCAGGTTTTCAAGGAAATCCATGAGGGTGGGGTGACCATGTTTCTTGGCGTACCCATGCTTTTCAACAAGCTGCTTGCCGGGTTGATGACCGGGGTCAAGAAGAAGTCGGTCATCGTCTACGGCATCGTGCGCTTTATGATGGCTGTCAGCGGCATGCTGAAGAAAGTGTTCCACGTCAATGTGGGCAAGAAGTGGTTCGGCTTCCTCTTGAAGAACATCGCCTTGGACAAGGTCCGCATCTGCATCAGTGGCGGTGGTCCGCTTCCGGCCAGCACCTTCCGGATGTACCAGCAGCTTGGCCTGGATTTCGTGCAGGGCTATGGCCTGACCGAGACCAGCCCGATCGCCACCCTGAATCCTACCTACGCGTTCGTGCTGACCAGTGTCGGCCGCTATTTCCCGCAGGAGGAGATTAAGATCTGCAACCCTGACAGCGATGGCAATGGCGTCATCCATATCAAGGGACCCAACGTCATGAAGGGATACTACAAGAATCCCGAGGCGACGGCCGAGGTGCTCTCCGAGGACGGGTGGCTGAACACCGGCGACGTCGGCCATCTGGACAAGAACAAGTACCTCTACCTGACCGGACGGGAACGCAACATCATCGTCACCGAGGGCGGCAAGAATGTCTTTCCCGAGGAGATCGAGGACCAGTTCCAGCTCTACGACGAGATCGACACCATCTGTGTCATCGGCTACATGGTCGACAAGCAGCTGAAGACCGAAGGGGTGCGTGCTTTGGTCTACCCCGCCAAGAACTATCTGGAGGAGATGCAGAAGGCCCATCCCCAGACCTACAAGCAGGAAATCCAGAAGCGCTTTGAGGAGATCGTCGCGGAAGTCAACCGTACCCTGCAGCCCTACAAGAAGATTACCCGCGTGACCGCCATCTGGGAGCCGCTTCCCAAGTCGAGCACGATGAAAGTGAAGCGTTTCCTTGTCCGGCAGAAATATCAGGACTAGGCAAACGGCCGGAAAGGGAGTAAGGTAGGCGCCATGGATAGTGATTTCAGACAGTTTCTGAAGAATTATGGCCAGACCCAAGAGGCTGTGGTCATGGTCGGCAAGCAGGGGTACGACGATAGCGTCGCAACCCATCTCGACATGGCGCTGAAGACCCGCGAGCTGGTCAAGGTCAAGTTGCTCCAGCACCGTGACGAAAAGGAGGAGATCCTCCACCAGCTGGCTGACAAGGTCGGCGGGGAAGTGGTCACCTGCGTGGGTTTCCAAGGTCTGATTTACCGTGATGGCGAGGAGCACCTGATGCAGGGTCTTTACCGCAGCCGCAGGCGCTACGTCAAGGGCTGAACGGTTTTTCCCAGGCATACCAGGATCTCCGGGTTTCCCCGGAGATTTTGTGTGTCTGGAGTAGAGGCAATGGAGTTCATGGGTGCATCCGGCCCGAGGTCTTGGTTTCGAGCAGGCGGTACGGGTTGTGATCAGTCTTCGATTCTCGCAACCTCTCCCGGAGGAAGTTTCGCTCCCAGCCCCCAATCGCTGTTGTCGGTCAGGATGTCGACGCGGGGGTTGTCCTGGTAGGCAGGCAAGACGAAGGTCCTGCATTTCAGGATGACCCGCTGGTCCGGCTGGATCGGGGCGCTGTTGGCCGTCATCACGTTGACACAGACCCGCCTGAAGAGGGAAAGCCCGATCTTCACATCCTCAAGCATGCCTTCGATGCTTTGCCCGGGAAGTCCCATCAGGAGGTTGACCTCGTCGGCATAGCGGGCGATGTCCTCGGGGGTGGGGGAACAAGCCGGGGTGTCGATCCCTTTGTCCAGATAGCTCTTCCGGAAGGGGATGTCGAAGGTTTCCACCCCCATCTTGGCCCAGAGCTCGATGCCCCATCCGGCAAAGCGTTCCTTCAGCGGCG
>Ga0256406_1004714_pt1 | contig 15273 bp, 8 predicted proteins | sample RumenRJG_03DNA_FD_185986 | JGI IMG/M metagenome (GOLD analysis project Ga0256406, IMG submission 185986) | Bovine rumen microbial communities from Lethbridge, Alberta, Canada - RJG_03 | ecosystem: Host-associated > Mammals > Digestive system > Stomach > Rumen | place: Canada: Alberta | collected... | reverse complement strand
ATTCGGGGAATGTGTTAAGGTATGTTAGGAATCAGGAAGAGTAGGGGTTTGGCTTTGTTGTCTGTTTGCCGCGTTCTCATCCCTCGAGGCTAAAGCCTCGGGGCTTTCTCACGCGGCAAGAGGGTAAACGGGAAGCATAGGATGGGCTGGATTCCTGCCGAAAGCGGTATGGCAGGATATCCAGCCCATTGTCAGTACACGGAATTCCCAGCATACGCATCGCAAGCACCGTGCCAGCATGCTGTAAGGCGGAGCGTTCTATGGACAGCAACGCCATAACCAGAGAAGGCAGGGAGAACGCCCGGCATGGCATGCTGACAGACATGCCGCTGACGCATTGCGGGCATGCTGCTGTTGCCGATACTTCTGGTATCATCATGGCGTGAGTAAGCGGTAGCAAGAGTCAGTGGCACGCCGATAGTTGCGCGGCAGAATGGGCATATAGGTACGAAACCGCAGCGTGACGCCACAGATTTCAGAAACCTTTAGAGAAAGAATTTTCTGGTGCTACAGACTCGGTTGGTAATCATCTAGAATGCCAATACAGAACGAAGGAGGCATACGATTATGACGGAAGAAGAAGCAAGAAAGATTGCGATGCAAGAAGGTGCAGACAATAAGACAGCAACAGCAGCAGTCGCGTCAGAAGATACCGACAACGCCACTGAGGATGCTGGGAAGCGCGTAGAAGCCACTGAGAGCGTTCCAGAGACACCGAAAGCGGAACATGGCGTAGCCGCCCACGATAACGGAACCAAGCCGCCAGAAAGCCACACAGAGGCTGAGAACGGCAACGCTGGGTGCGGATGCGGGAACGATGCGTGTGAGTGTGGCAATACGGCAGCAGAACCGACGGAAGCATCGCATGGAACAGCTGGCGATGGAAGACCGCCAAAACCCAGCACGGATTGTGGCTGTGGGTGCGGTCATGCCACACATGATGGCAGCACAAAGGCAAAGAAGCCACACCGCACTAATAAGGGGCACGACACGCTGCTCCTCGCACTTGGAATCGTCGGGGCGGTATTTGGCGCGTCTGGGCTTGCTGTGGCATGCAATGTGTCTAACGAGGTTGCGGCACTGAAGAGCAACGTGTCGAACATCCAAGACAACATCGATGGAAACGCAAGCGTCATGCCCCCGTTCGGTTTCCTTGACGATGACGACGCATATGGCGACTGGCTCGACAGTCACGGTCTCTCCGATGACGATGGTACGAAGGTTGGCTTCATCGGGGTGAGGGTACAGGACTCGACGACCGGGACGAGCGGGGCGGAGGTCGTCGGCGTCAGCGTCGGCGAGCCTGCCGACAAGGCTGGCATAAAGAAGGGCGACGTGATTGTTTCCTTCGCTGGCGAGAACGTCGTCAGCGCGGAGGATCTCGTTGCCCTCGTGAGGGACGCCGAGATTGGTGACACGCAGAGTGTCGTTGTCGTGCGCGATGGCAGCAGGAAAACGCTCAACGTCACGGTAGGCAGCACACTTGGTGGAAGCAACGGCAAGCGGAACGGCACGCATAACAATGAGAGCGACAACGGGATGCTCGAAGGTGGCGGAGAGCTTAAGTCTGACTACTAGACTTCGAATGAAGAGCATGCCATCATGAAGGATTCTGGGGCGGATATCGCGACGCTAACGTCGATGTCCGTCCCAGAGCGCTTAACAAGGCAGGAAAATAGACAAACGACTTTTCGTTGCTGACGCGGACACATACCTGCGCCAGACTACCAGCACGCGGACAAGGCAGGAAGCGTACGAGGTCGTGCGGCTTTAGCGTTACCAGCTGCGAGTACGTGCGTTACATCGCGTACGCGGACAGGCAACTACCGACTTACGGGACGTGATGCAGCTCATGGCATGGTGCTCACGCATTGCCATCATGCCGTCTGGCTTGCTGATGCTTACAGCAAGGCATTGAACGTGCGTTCAGACGATTATGTCGTCACGACAACACGCCACTATGTACGCATGCTCTGGAATACGAGGAGATACCCATAGCTGTTTTGTGTAAAGGAACGTGCAGTACGCAGTGCTGACGATGATCATCCATCATGGGATGATACTCATAGCTCGCTTTCGTACGCGGTGACCGCCTGCCCGTTGACAAAGCCGATTCTCATCATTGACACCGTGCCCTTCGTTCCGCTGCCGAAGCCGGTCTTCATGGTGTCCTTGCACGAGACGCGCGCTGCGTAGTAATGCATGTCGTCGTCGGTTCCATCGTCGCCGATGATGTCAATCTTCGTGACCTCGCGGTGGGAGAGCGTCGGGTACACGGTAGAGGCATGATCGGACATCCGATACAGCTCTATGAGGTTCTGGGAGTTCAACGGCATGTTCTCAGGCGTGTACTGTTCGAACGGCTTGCTCGCGAATTGCTGGTAATATGACGTCGGTGCCATGCCAGCATTGTCGCCTGCTGTCGCGTCAGGCACGGCGTCGTTGCCAGCACAAGCTGCGAGCAGCCCGATGACGCTCACCATCTTGTCGTCAATCGCGTTGTCGTCCGTAGTCCCTGACACGCTGACGTCAGACGCTCCGCCATCGCTCGGTATCTGCTTGGTCGCCGTTCGCTCGGCATTGGTCGCTGCATCCTTTGATACGCCATGTGCCGCGTTCCCATTGCCATTGCCGGTATCAACGTTGTCTCCACTTGCGTTAACTGCATTACCAGCGTTCCCAGTGCCGTTGCTCGCGTTGATGCCAGTGTTCTCGTCAATGGAAGCATCGTTTCCGTTACCAAGCAGGCGCGCACTGATGAATATGCCTATTATGATTGCGATTGCGATTAGGCAGATTGACAGTGCAATACGACGCCGCCGCCTTCCGTCTTCCCTGCCCTTGCCTGATGCCGCCGTCATATGACGTCGTCCGTTTCCCATGGTTGCCCACTCCTTAAACGCCGCTCGCAAGCATGTCATCGGTCTCCATCGTACCAGACGGCAGCTGCCGTGTCGCCGTGAAGCTCGTCAATAGGGCGTATGCGAGCTTATTCGTGTCAGCCTCATAGATGACATCAACGGTAAGCTTGCCGCTGCGTCCGTCCGTCAACCGCCCCGTATATGTCCGCGTCAGATACACGAGTCCGTTCTCCTGCTTCGTGACGGAATCGGCATGCTTCACCGTGCCCCAGTCCATCATCTCGAACGAGCTACGCGCGATGTTCATCGCCTCGACTTGGTCGCCATCGCTTGACAGCATGTTCATTCGCCCAGTGTCTGGATGGGCGACAAGTTCTGATGCCCTAGCGGTATCGACTATATCGGCATTGTTAGTAGCGACACCGTATATCATGATGTCGTCGATACCCTTGCTTGCCGCGTCGGGCACGGATGCGGGTGCCGCTACGGTGACGTCGGCATTATCGCTCCCGTCGCCTATGGCGGACTGGACATCCGTGGCGTCTTTCCGTACGTTCCCTGACTTGCCATTCTCCTCATCGGCATCGTGTGCGTTTCTATTCGTGCCTGACCTCTTGACGTCATTGCCGGCGGAAGTCACGGTCGTATGACCGCCATTTCCGTTATTGGATGCAGACACCGTATCGCCATGATTCTGCCTTACGGCAAGTGACCATATGCCGACGGTAGACATGACGGTGATGACGACTATTGCGATGACGCCTATGATTCGCTTCGCTCTCTTCATGCGCTTGCCTGCCTCGTGCCAAACAGAAACGGATATGACCAAGCATGATCAGGATACACCAGGTCCGAAACCCCATTTTACGCCATCGCCGCTTGTGGCGTGCCCCTCGTACGTCGATATCCACTTGTCAACAGAAATCGTACGTATCTCACCGACATTGTCCATCATCATTCCGTCACCAATGTATATGCCGATATGCCCATATCGCGATCCAGCCGATGTAAGATTGTGCGTCCTTACTGCAACCATCATCCCGACTTTCAGCTCCGCCCTGTTCTTGGACGTACAGTATTTGTCGTACATGTCACAGGCATTGCCGCTTGGACGCGGCAATCCAGCTGCCGCGTAGACGTTAGAAACCCATGCGGCGCACAGCCCGGCACCAGGCGACGGAGTCGTCTTACATGCGTCGGCAATGCGCTTCTGGGCGTCACTAGCGGCAGCGTATTCCTGACCACTGCCCGTGCCGCTATCATTGTCGTCGTTGGCATTATTCGATGCGTTTCCGCTCTTCTTGCACGAGATTCGCGAAGAGCCCGTGGAATCGGATGACGTCGTCGTCATACTGCCGAGGTTATACTCGTCATACCAATCGATGACGGCGTTACGATATTCGTTAGACGGGTTCACGCACCAGACGGCGACGAGCTTGTCCCAGAACTTCTTGTAGTCACCGGTCTCCTTCATCGCATCGTCATAATAGCCAGATTTTGCGACGTTCCAGCAGGCGGCGTATATGTAGTCACTGACCGTGTCGAACGCGGCGAAGTGCCCCTTCGACGGCTTATGCGCGCCCGGTATCCCGGTCCATGTGCCGTTGCCAAGCCCACCAAGGTTGTTGGACGACTTGTTCGCTTCCGATATGTTGTTCGGAGCGCCTACTTCGAAGCACGTCTGTGCCGCGAGTATGCCGGGGAACGGTATGTTGAACATCCTGCCGTACTTGTTGTATTCAGGCATGACGAGCTCGAAGTACTGCTTCTTGTCAGCACATGCGAGCACCTGATCCATCGTAATCTTCTTCCCAGTGGACCCGCCCGTACCTCTTGACGATTTCGACGAGGACGAAGACGACGATTTGCCGCTTTTGCCGTCACTATCGTCTCCCTTCGGCGAGCCTGACTTGACGAACGACGACACGGTACCGTATTGTATCCCGACCTTGGGGCTCATGGCCTCCACCGTCTTTCCACCGCCGATGCATATTCCAACGTGCCCCGGACGCCATACTATGTCACCAGGCTGTGCCTCGGACGCGGGTTTCGTGCAGTACTTCGCCTGCGCGCCAGACTGGTGCCTGATGTCCACGCCGATTTGCGAGTAGCACCACTTCGTCAATCCAGAGCAGTCGAACGTCCGCGTCAGCGGGTTCTCCGCGCCCCAGACATACGTGCCACCGATCATCGACTCGGCCGCCTTGACGACCGTATCGCGCCATCCACCAGAACTGGCAGAGGCGTCGGACTCGCCGTTATCGCCATTACCGCATGACTCCGTCACTATCCCAGCGTCCTTCAACTGCGACAACGGGCTTGGCGTGCCCACGAACCTGTATATACGGAAGTCGCGGCTTTTCAGCGTGTCAGTCGTGAAGTGATCCATCATGGGGAGGTTTCCATAATCGCCGCCGCTATATGCTGCTTGGACCACGTTGCTGTCAGTCCCAGGGAAATACTTGCGTGCGATGTCGTTCCCGATATAAATCAGGTCATGACCGCCGCCCTTGTCCGTCTTTCCGCTGATGATATCGGCGTTAGCACCATCGCATGTGGCGAATATGTCCCCTGGCTGCGCATATTGAGATATGTCGCCATCTCCATACGATATCTCCTTCCATTTCCCGTTACTGGTCCGTGAAAGGTAGGTGAGCATCGTCGAAGGTCCGTTCCCCCAGATGTCTTGGTCGACGGTTGCCATGACTACCTTTTCTACGAACTGTGTGCATGACGCATATGCACTGTTGTAATGCTCGCCATTCGTGTGGTTAGCATCAACGCACTTACCGAGCTTTGCCCAATAAGCCCATCGCGAATCAGTTGGTGGTTTGAAGACCTTCGCCTTAGTCCATTTCTTGTCTGTACCAGCACACTTCGCCGCAATCTCGGCAATCAGCGCATTACAGGACCCGCCGTCATTGCCCGTCAGCGAACATGACGTATCGACTACCTCGGTAGAAGGGTACTTCCTTGTCTCGTTTGACGTCAGGTTCTTGTTCGAATTCCCAGCTGACACGCCAATTAGCACGACGCTTGCGATTGCAAGGACGACAGGCAGGAATATCGCCATTGCACGGGCGACACGCCTTCGAATCACATGCTTGGTCATTTTGCCAAGTGCCTTGCCTATTCTAGGCTCATGGCTATTGTCTGCGTTTAATCCCATCAACCGTACCCCGACGCGAACAAGAATACGAAAAATTTTATTATATGCAATCTTCTATGCGAATCATCTTTACCTTACGGCACTATCGTACCGTTGAGGGAGGGAACGCCCTGCCCAGAAAATTAAGGAAAAAAGGCACGCCCATCGTGAAAGTCTCTAGAGGAAGCGTTTTTGTGCCACTCCATCGCCTGCCGGAACGTCACTCAGAAAGCTGTTTAATCGGTTTGGAGGCGATTGCCGCTCTCACGACGAACCGCCTCCAAACCGATTATGCATGCGTCATGGCACATTGATGATTGACGCGTAAACCAAAAGGCTTATGCTATGCAGCGTGCCTCATTCTCCTGCGGACCATGAACATGCCCAAGGCGGCAAAACCAGACAGGACCGTCAAGCCAGCAACCGTGCCAGAGCCGTCACCGGTCTGGATGATTGCATCCTTCTTACCGTTCCAATCGTCAGACGCGCTCAGCTCGGTCCCGGTATAGTAGCTCTTGCCTGTGACCGTACCAGTATCCGTGTGCTTCGTTCCAGGCTTGACGCCCCTCAGCATGCCAATGGCGGTGACGCTCTCACCGGGGTCAAGCGTCTTGTCCCAGCCATCGGGGAACTTAATGTCCTCGACGGTCCCGGTGCCATCAACTGTCTTGTCAGACAGAGAGACATCAACCAAAGGCACGTCACCGGTGTTCGTGATTAGGAACGCAATCTCCGTGTCACCGCTCACGGTCAGCGCGTCATCGGCGGTGTCGCGATCGCCAGCCTTAAGCCCAGAATTGGTGTCATACTTCTCAAGCGTGATAGCCGGGTGCTCTGGGGTGTGAGTCCAGACGACGTTCGAATCCGTCACAGCCCTGTTGAACGTCTCCGTGAACACGTTCTCATGCCTGTCGGTCACCCACGTCCTCTCGCACTGGATATAAGCGTCCCAAGCGTAGTTATGCTCCGTATCCGCGCTCACGAGCTTCCTAAACGCCTCGGTAGCATCGACAGAGTACGTGCCGTCCTTATAGGTCGCCGTGAAGTAAGGCGTATCGCCATACGCCTCCGTCTTCTCGTCAAGCGTCGCGGTATCGCTCAGAAGCCGTGCGTTCTCCTCCGACTCGGACTTGCCGTCGGTATCCTCCTTCACATCACCATCCTTGGAATCGGCAGTGGACTTCGTGCCGTCACCATCCTTCTCGCTTGCCTTGCCCTTGTCAGCATCAGGATCGGTAGCGTCCTTCGCGTCGGCATCGGATGCGTCGGCATCCGCCTTCGCAGGCGTCGCATCGCCATCGGCGCCTTGACCGTCAGTGGCGTCTGAAGCACTCGCCTTGTCGTCGGTTGACGCCTTATCGTCAGCATTCGCGTCATCCGTCGCCTTGGCATCGTCGGATGCCTTGTCACCGGTAGCCTTGTCGTCGGCAGATGCGATTGCACCACTCTTCGCGGCTGCGGCGTGATAAGCCTTGCTCTCGGCAATCGTGTCGCCAGCCTTAAACAGCACCTTGCCATCCGTGCCATACACGTCGTTCCTGGCAATCACGACCCACTGACCGGTGAACTTGTCATACTTCTCGTCAAGCTTGTCCACGATGCCCCATTTAGTGACATCCTGATACGCCCTGTTCAGCGGAATGACGCTGCTCTCAAGGCGGTAATTGAAGAACGAGTTCAGGACGATTTCTCCACCATCGACGCTATCGCCACCGACGGTAATCGTCACGTCCTTGACCGGGTTCAGTGGCTTCAACGGGTTCGACACCTCGTTCGTCACCTTGTTGCGGTCATCCGTAAGCTGCGTCGCGACGTTCTTCACGACATAGCCGTCAGTGACCTTCGCCACCCTGTAAGGCATGATGACGGTGTACTTCTGTCCGAGGAGCGACTGGTCGATGGCAGGCTCCGAGTTCGGGTCATGCTTGTCATTGTCCGCATACGCCTTCAGGTCGTCAGGCTGCGTCGCCTTCACCGTCTCCTGCGTGCTCGGCACGACCGTATCAACGAGCTTAGCGAACACGTACAGCACGCCGTCCTTAATCTGGACGTTGAATTTGTCAGTCACGTCCTTGCCCTGCTCGTCAATGACGGTGACATCCTTCGCATCAGCGGCAAGGTACTCGTCATCATAGTCATCGACGATGCCAAGCCGATACACGTTATAGGCATCGGTCGTCTTATCCGTCGCACTTGGCGTCGTGTACTCGCTTGCGTCAAGCGTGATGTGATACTCGCCAGTGTCGTTCAGCAGGAACGTCTTCCCGTCAATGTCGATCTTCGGGTCGCCCTGGTCAGACGACTGGTGATCGCCCTTCACAGGTGTGAACGGCGGAAGGTTCGTTGTGACGACGTTACTACCAACCTCGCCACCGTTCCCGATGCGCAGGAACCACTGGTTATTGACGGTCACATACCCATCCTGCCCCTTACGGGAATCCGGAATCTTGTCCTCGGACGCCACTCTCGCCTTGAAGCTCACCTGCAAACGCGGGGTACCGCTGGCACGCCAATCAGCAAGCAGCTGCTCGTCCGTAATCTTGATGCCGAACTGATGCTCAGCATCATCCCAAGTTAGTGTGTACTTGTTGCCAGGGATGACCTTACCGCTCTGCAGGTCATGTACCTCGAGCGTCCTCTTGTCAACGGTCAACAGCTCGTCATACGTGTCACGGATGCCAATCTCCTCGACCTTGTAAGACAGGCTTGCCGGGAACTTCGGCTCCGTCGTGAGCAAGTACTCAAGCATGTCACCAGGTTCAGCCTTGCCACCATCGATGCTGCGCTGGTCACCGCCCTCATCCTTTGCCGCAAGCACGTCCTTCTTCACAGGAGGGATGTACCCGTGAATCCACGGAACGTTCGTCTTCACGTCGCTGCCGCCAATCGTCTCACCTGCAACGTTCGTGAATGGTTTACCGTCTGGGGCGTTTGTCATCACGACCTCGTCGCCGTCGTTCGCGCCGTAGTCCTTGCGGACTTGCTCGGCGCCCTTGCCGTACGCGTAGTTCGTGGTCATTGGGATGACCAGTGTGATTTGCTTGCCCTTCTTGAGGTTCAGTAGTGTCGCGAGGTACTCTGTCTTGGCCGTCGCGGTGCATTTGGTCGCTTTCGTCAGGTCGGTGTTGTCATAGGTAATCGTGAAGTATCGTGTGACGTCCTCGCCCGTGCGCGCGATGTCCTGTATCGTGCTCTTGCTTGTGTCGTCGACTTCCTTCGCGTAAACGCGAACGGTACTGATATCTTGCGGGTCGACGATGTAGTCGCTCGCGGTCCAATCGTCATACAGCACCAGCTTCGTCGGTGTCTCGGCAAGGTTCGCTGGGACTTGCCCGTTCACGACGCTACCGAGCTCGACGCCATCCAAGAACGTCTGGTCATCACCGCTGACGTTGCCGTCCTTGTCCGTCGCGTGGTTCGTCTTGTCAGGGTCGATAACGGTATCGAGCTTGCCGTCCGTATCCGACTTCTTCACCCATGCCTTGTCAGGGTTCGGCTGCCACACGTACACGGCTGGCTCGTTGGTCTGTGCTTCCTGACCGTTCACGTTCTCCGTCGCGTCATTAACGAGCTTGACCGTCTCGCCCTGGTTACCGACGGCACTGACCGTCCCGGCGATATAGAGCTTGACCTCATGATCGGTCTTGCCGAAATCGTTCACGATGCCCGTCTGCCCCTTGAGAAGGTCAGCCTTCGCAGTCGCGACGATCTTGTCATCGCCATCCCACTTCACATCGAACTGTGCGGTATAGTCCTTGCCGTCAATGAAGACCTTCGTCTTTGCGATGTCCCACTCGATGTACTTGTTCGAACCACTCACGTCATCGGTGATGCTATACGACTTGAGCGGGTCGACGAGGTTCTTACGGATCTTCCCGTTCACGACCGCGCCGATTGTATCTCCGACGAGGAACGTCTTCGTGTCAGCGTGCCCGTTCTCTATGTCGCTAATCTCGTTGGTCCATTTGGGGTCGGTCGCAGTGAGTGCTCCGTTCTCGTGCAGCACCCATACCTTGTCCGGTGTCGGTGGCTGGACTGGGAGCTGGTGTGCCTCGAAGTCGGTGAATTGGTCTGGACCTGTGATGCTCCACCCTGGTGTGTCCTTGATAATCCATGTTTCCTTGCGGGCGCCGGGGCGTTGTGGGACGTGCAGGGTGTACGTGCCCTTTGGCTGTACGATGTTTGTGATGTGGGCGACGGTGATGGTCTGTCCGTTCTCTTGCTTTGTCTCGATGTCTGCGGGGATTTTCTCACCGGTGCTTTGAATGGTGACGTACGCCTTGTCGTTGTCGACGGTGACGTCGGTCGTGTCGATTATGTCGCGTATCCAGAGGTCGTTGGTCCCGTCTACTAGGGCATCAATGTGCGCGTAGTAGGTCATGTCGTACACGAGCTGCTCGGTGCTCTCGTCTACCTCGCGTTTGTCTGTCTCGTCATACAGCTTTTTCTGCGGATTTGGGAGGGTGGATATGACCTTGAACGATTCGGCTGGTTCCTTCTGGTTCATGTTGACGTCGGCTTTCATCTTGTCCTGCTTGGCGACGTGTATGGTGAACCAGTAGTCGCCCCTGGCCCATGTCTTCCATGCCTCTTGCTGTCCGTTCCAGTTCTTGAACTTGAAGTCGCCTGGCGTAAAGTCCGGTGAGTTGACGTTCTGCCCCGGACTGACCGTTGCCTGTTTGGTCACCGTGGTTTCCTTGCGCGTGCCGATGCCGCCGTAGTGCAGGGTCACGTCGACCTTGACGTTCCCCTTGACCGACTCCGGGTGGTCGACCTTTGTGCTGATCTCGTCGTGCACGGCGTCGGCGCTGTCAATCGTCATGTTCGCCGGTGCTGACGCCTTGGTCGTGACGCTAAGCGTGTAGGGGACCGATGGCGGCGGGAACGAGTCGTCGGCGACGAGGACTATCGCGACGGTGCTGTTGTCGCTGACAGCGTCGGCTTGCTGGATGATGAGGTCCTTGTAGGACGTGTTTCCGCTGGCGATGCTATTCCAAGCTTCGTGGTTGTTAAAGTGCGGCACGCCATTGTTCCATGTCGTCCTGAGGGCGTCGAACAGCTTATTGCCCCATTGATAGCGGCGTCCGACGACGTTACCGTTCGGCACTTGTACATACGCGATTGCCATTCCGACGACGCGCTTGTGCCCGCTGTGGAGTCTTGCCATGGCGGAGTTGTAGGATTGGTCGAGGGCATGAATCATGCCTCCGTCTCCCCATGTGATGCCTGGGTACTTCGATTGGCATTGTCTCAGTATTTTGGACTTGAAGTACTCGTAGGATGCTGATCCTGTGCCTTGTACGTAAGAGGAATTGTCCTCTACATAGATGGCGAGTGCCTGCGTGGAAAGGTTGCCACCACCGCCGGCGGCACCGCCGGAGCTGCCGCCGGCGCCAGTGTCGTCGATGGCGAACGCGTTGAAGCCAACGGCGATTAGGACGCTGGCTATGAGCGCAATGAGCGCCACCACCACCGCCTTGGCTTTTTTCTTCGTCCTGTCGTGTCCGAACATTCTAGCCTCCATTATATGCGCACATGTAATGTCAGATACACAGCAGTCTCTTGTCGCTTATCAGCTTGCTTTCATGGAGCTCGTGTCCCCTGACGTGACCACCTTGCAAGCCCAAGGGGCTTGCACAGCGTATCAGATATCATCAGTCGTCGCAGGCGATGGATGTGGTCTAGCGATGCCGTCATGTGCCTGCGAGGTCAGGTCAGTGTGAAGTCACCTTTGGTCATTCCGTCTGTGTCTCTGGCTTCAGCGTCTTCGTGAGGTAGTCAATTTCGCCCGTGCCGATTGTGGCATCGTCGTCGCCGAGCTTTCTTGCTGCGTCGGCACTGTCGACGTTGCTGCCTGTGAGCAGGTCACACATCGCATCCCATACGTCCTCGCTCGTGCCTTCGTATGGCGTCTTGTCGTCCTGTCTCGCGAGCCATACGGCGTTGATTGTCCATACCTCGAGGTGCCATGTCCCATCCCTTGACGTGACGTGGTATGCGAGCTGTGCCCCAACGTCGCCATACGCGTCAGGTTCGCTTCCGGCGACCCTCTCTATGAGGAGGAGGTATGGGACCTGGTCGTCATTGCGATTCGCAGCGTCGTTCGCGACGGTACCGCTCCCGTTACCCCTCGTCCTTACTATCGCACGGTTTCCGTCGTCTGAGTAGGTGGTAATCGTCTCGCCGTCCCATCTGCGTGGCAGCGTCACGCTCCACCCGTTGCCCTGCACGACCTGCCCTCTGTCGTCATGTGATGACGTTGGGTCGTTCACGTCATCGCTCGTCGTCACCTCTCGCGTGACGGCGTCCTTGCCGACACGCCTGCCGCCTGTCGTGCCGTAGGCGTTCGCGTTCTTGGCGTTTCCATCGATTCCCGTTGTCTCGTTGCTGCCCGTGATGATGCCAATGACGTCCTTTCCGACGTCGTATGGGAACGCGTGGAATACGAGGGTGGTGAGAGCCGCACAGACGACGATTACGGCTATCGCCGACATGGCTCCGCGCGATGGGTTGTTGTCTATCCCGTCACGGACGTCGTCCGGCGATAGTATCCCGCTCATCCACTGGCGCTGCCGCTTGCTGTGCCTTGGCATGTCGATCACGTCCCCTATGAGAGTGGCGAAGGATTGGCAGGTGGCGTATGGCGGTTCGCGCTTCCGTCCCGCGTCACGTCACCGCATACGAGTCTGGGCGGCTTTTGCCAATGGCTGACGACATGACCGCAATCGCGTGGTACGGAACGAGGGCATACTTGGGCTGGGAGCTAAGCTCGACCACGCCCAAGTATGCCCTCTGAAAACGGCAGGGAAAAAACCGCTCGCGCGGGAAACCAGCCCTGCCGCCGCACCAGCCGCCCACCACAGCGACCGGCACTCCCACAACACGATTAACATCATATTCTACAAACGGGGAACGTGAAGCGACGGAATACAGCTTCACAGGACGTACACAATCTGATTGTGCATGCACGGTACCTGCGGGAATGTCATATGGTGGGCTTGTTCGCTGTGCTGCATGCGTGACGGCATGCAATCTTGCTGTATACGATGCGTTGCACGCTTCGCCTTCCGATGGTGACCCTGCGCGCCTCATACCAATCTATGGGTGTTCTGCTGTACGAGCGCCTTCGCGAAGCGCAGCGTGTCCTGTCTGCCGTGCCATGTGTCGTTCCTGTCGTCGGCTATGTGCTGTTCCCTCATTGCAACTTACGTGGCAGCGAAGCATCTCATTTCCACCGACGCTTATATACAATGAGAAAACCATGCTGTTCTGGAGACTGTTCTCACGACAGCAATGATAAAACGTATCTGATTGGTGGCATGATGCTAGTTACAATGCAGAAAATCCTGCGGTGGGAGGGGGGTGCCCCATCTAAGGCGATAATCGGAATCGTCACCTTGCTGCTGCTCTATATGGCAGGAGCGCCAATCACGGCAAACGCCGCCACCACCACAACGCCAACGACACGCGAACAGTACCAGTTCTACGACTCGAAGACAAGAGACCAGCAAGTCAGCGTCAACAAAGTCTGGGACGATGGTCGAACGAACGATGCTCGCAAGTATAGGAACGCTGATTATGCCAACCTGCTCAACATGACCATCCAGACAGGCGTACCGCAAGCTGCACTACGCATATATACCATAACCTATGACGCGAACGGCGGATCATACGGCACAGACACGAACGGGAACGCCATCACTACCAACACCGTCACATACAACGCAAAAAACCAACCAACGAACGGCACATACGCGGCACCAGAAAGAACAGACGGGTACGTGTGCGTCGGATGGAGCACAAGCAAAACAGCAACACGTGCGGATTCTAAGATCACGCTCACGAACACGGTCACCGACGAGTGGATGAACAAGCGCGCGGATGGCAGCACCACCACACTATACGCCGTATGGAAAGATTTACGCATTCACTACGCAGTCATGGCGTACGGCATCGGGATAGACAAGGACGCAAGCAGGAACACTATGGGCATTACCTTCGGACCAGCACTAGGATACCCCGCGTTCTCCCCATACGACGGCACAAAGGATATCGGTGGTAGTCCCCATAAAGACACCACCTCAGTGCAGACATTCACGAAATCGCACTCGGTAAGCGGCGACGCTACTATCATGAGCGAGAACGCACCAGCATGTACTGATTCCTCGCATAGCGTGATAACTGGCGCTGATGCGGGGACGGATGCGGCGGGGAACGCGTACCGCTGCCTGTATTATGATAACTGGGCAACAATCATCTACTGGAATTATCGTGATTCACACGTTTATGATAAGTGCATCCCGAACCATTGCTCAAAGACAATCACAATCACGCCGAACGCTGGGACAATAGCGAACGGAATATTCACTACAAGCATGAGCGACGGAGAGCGTGGGCTGGTTGGTGATGGGCAGTCATATATCGTGGAATCCTTTTGGGATAAGAATTGTAATGTGGATATCCAACAGGCTGGTCAGGGGTATGCGGCTTCTCTCGTGCGTGCAAAGCTTGTTGGTGCTGATTCTCATACAAAATTGGACGATAATTACGCTGGCGTGGATGCTCTGACAAGGTACACTGCCGATTCTTCGATCTTGTCTTGCTTCCCGAAGGTCTTACGTGATGCTGTTGGTGCGAAGGCGTTGTCTGGCGTGAGCGCGGCTAGTTCTGGTAGTGGCATGTCGTATGATGAGGTGAGTAATGATGGCGTTGCTGACCGGTTGTGGTTGTTCTCGTATGGTGAGATGACGAGTGCTGTATACCCGTCGGCTGGTTTCAGGAACGACGGCTATGATGACGCTAAGCGCTCAAGCATGGATTCGTGGTGGTTGCGTTCGCCACACAGTTCCAGCACCTGTGCTGTATCCGTCGTGTACTACTTTGGTTATCACGACAGTGGCAACGGCGTGAGCGGCTTCGGCTCTTGCCTGGCGGTCGCACCTGGCTTTACGTTGCCGTAATCGATACTTACCGCCCATGACTTAATTCTTTATGGATTTAGGATAACGTCGCTGTATACGATGCGTTGCACGCTTCGCCTTCCGATGGTATCCCTGTGTGCCTCGTACCGATCTATGGTGTTCTGCCATGCGAACATCTTCTCGACGTGCAGCGTCTCCTGTCTGCCGTGCCATATGTCGTTCCTGTCGTCGTGCGGGACATGTCCCCATCCGCAGTGTGGGCAGCGGTAGTCACCGAGCTGGGCGTATGCGATGGCGTAATATTCCATTGGCATCCCACATGACAGACAGAGCCGCGATTTGG
>Ga0256406_1004713_pt1 | contig 15276 bp, 10 predicted proteins | sample RumenRJG_03DNA_FD_185986 | JGI IMG/M metagenome (GOLD analysis project Ga0256406, IMG submission 185986) | Bovine rumen microbial communities from Lethbridge, Alberta, Canada - RJG_03 | ecosystem: Host-associated > Mammals > Digestive system > Stomach > Rumen | place: Canada: Alberta | collected... | reverse complement strand
TTGCAGGCCATCAACGGCGCTACACAAACCGACCTCGAGCTACAGGTCAAATGGAAATTCTCAGCTTATAAACAGCAATGACACTTGGGATTGCTGACGGCTGACGATTGGATTACTCCAATAGCTGGATTACTCCAATAACTGACGTTGGATTACTCCAATATCTTCGTCATATTCAACGACGAGATTTGCTGGTCAGGATTGATCACAGCCTTTACCTTGTAGTTGGCATGATGCTCCTTGTTGGGGTCGGTGCGCTCAATGTCTTGCGTAGCAGAGAAGGAGACGGAGTATTCATATTGCTCGTCGCCGATTTCCTTCTTGTCAATCTTCAGATCATTACCCAGACGCCAGTTCATGTTGGTGATGTCGTCTTTATAAATCTTATCCATGAAGGTCACTGCATCAGCCTGCGTGGCATCAGCCTTGCCAAGGAAGGAGGTCATCAGCGGAGCTACAGCAGCCTCGAGGTTGGCCTCATTGCGCGAGTTGATGGCCTGGAAGAAGCGGCGAAGCACCGACCTCACCATCGTCTTTTCCTCGGGCTGCACGGTGCTGGCCTTCAACTGGCGAAGGGCGTTTTGCGCCTCGTCAACATGGTCGCCGTTGGCGTGCTCATCGAGATAAGCCTGAATGGCTTGGATGGTGTTGGCGGTCTCAGCCTGCGACCAGTCGATGGAGTCAATCTTGCGCTCTGCCTCCGCCTTATGCTCCGAGTCAGGGTGGCTGGAAATATAGTCGAGCAACGCCTGACGGGTACCGCTGACCACAGCATTGTTCCACTCGTCGTCTGCATGCTGAATGGCGTCGAGTCGGGCAGTGACTGCGCTGATGTGAGACTCAGGTGCATCGCGGTAGTTGTCGAGATAAGTCTGCAACACAATGGGGTCATCGCTCTTCATGGCGAACTCGTAGGCTTCCTCCTCTTTCGAAGACTTGGCGTTGTTGTAGAAATAGAAGCAGATGCCGCAAACGAGCAGGGCGAACACCAATCCGACGATGAGCGGCGTATGCGACTTGCGGGGCTTGTTGCCGTCGGAAGATTTATCGGTTACAGGAGCTGTTGGCTTTTTCGGCGGCGTAGGAGGCACCTGCGTGCGCTGACGAGGCGGCACTGTTGACGACTGATGCGCAACCGGCTGCTGAGCGGCTGGGCGTTGAGGAGCGGATTGCTGTTGAGAAGCAGCTGATTGCTGAGGAGCAGATTGCTGGAAAGAAATTGGCTGACGAGGTGCTGATTGCTGAGCAGCTGACTGCTGAGTAGCTGCAGAGCGGCCGACAGTCCCCGAGAGACGCGTCAGATGGTGGCAGTTGGGGCACATCTCCTCATCGCGAAAATAGATCTCTCCACACTCCGGGCATTTAATAATCTTTCCCGCTATCTCGACACCGCAATTGGGGCAAACGGGTGCCTTATCGCTTATTTGACGTCCACACTCCGGACATTTGATCATTGCCATAGCTTATCGTTGTATAATAATAATGTTGTTGATATTTGATTTCTTATGAATGAAGTTCTCGTTGTGTCAGTGGTGGCGGAATCTAATCTCACGCAACTTATGCTTGCCCATGAACCGACTCTTATCCACATAGCCGTTGATACCGTCGAGGTGGCCCTTGCCAGTGTATTGCCACATGATGAATTCAAAGCCATCGTTGAGCACCGGTTCAGAACGCGTGTATTGAGCAATCATCACCTTGTAACCATCTAAGCGGCCTGACAGATTGACGTTGTAGAAGTTAGCGTAGGTGTAGAGCAGCGGTTTCTGCTTATACGCCTTCTCCACCAGATCGAGGAACTTGAACAGTGAGTCGCAGAACTCTTCCTTGCCCAATCCGCTGCGCGTCTCTATGTCAATCATCGGCAACAAATCCTGGTCACCGGGGCGGCACTGGGTCATGAAGTTGGCCAACTGCTGCTCCTGACTGATTTTAGGGCGATAGAAATGGTAGGAACCCACCTTCAAACCATAGCGGTGAGCCAAATCGATATTCTGCTTGTATTTATCATCAATGCGGTCGCCGCCTTCCGTGGCCTTGAGATAGACGTAAGCCATCTTCGTATCGCCCACCGTCTCCCAGAACACATTGCCCTGATAGTGGCTCAGGTCGATGCCGTGGATGTGGCGGCAGGTGTCCTCACACTCCACATGCGACTGGGCAAAGGCACTGCAGAGGCTCAGCAGACTGACGACGAATAATATAATGCGTTTCATAATTGCAAAGTTACAAAAACTATTTGTCAAAGGCCACCCTACTCCTCAATTTCCTGCAATGAGCGGGCAAAGTTGTTGAAGTAGTTACTCACCGTCTCTATCGGTGCGTAAGCCAGGTAACGCAGACTACGGCGCAGGTTGCGGCGCAGCAGCGTGGAGTTGTTGGTCACAAATCCGGAGCGGTTTTGACGGAAATGCCACTCTTCGGCAGTGTCGTTGGCAGTATGGGCCACCGACCGCATGACGAGCTTATAAGCATTGGGCTCCACCCTACTGACGAAGGGAACCTCGTCTTGACTGAACTGGAATACAGCAATGAGCATGCTGCCCTGCAACTGGGCCATACGCCGCATGTGGAGCTTCGAAAGCCAACGGTCAAGCTTCACAAAGTCAACTTTATCACCCTTCGTTCTCAAGTAGCTGCCGAGTTGAAGCAAGCCACGCAGCATGGTGCCATGATTGAGCATACTGCTCACGGTGGCGACAATGATATCGAGCAAGTCTAAGGCACCGCGGTTGGTGTCGATGGCATGCAGCTCTTTCTCTCTGATGCGCTTCAACCGGCTGTTGAGCAGTCGGTTGCTCAGCGTTGGCTTCATCTCCAACACCTCGGTCGGCGCCGCATCGGTCAGAAAATCTTGAGGTATCGTCTCCCGCTCGGTAGCATCAAGACGAGCCATACCCTTCACCGCTAAATCCTCAACATGCTGCACATGCGCCATCTGCCCAAGCCGGCGCCATTTAAAGGCCGACATAGGCTCCACAGGTTGGTGCTCGGTCTGAACACCCGACTGCAGCAGTTGGAAGAAATTGCGTGTGATAATGTCCATGATTTATGAATATCTTTTCGGCAACCGCAATACGATAGCACCAATCGAGACCACACCAATGGCCATTGGATAGTAAAGATAAGGAATGATCTGCATCGGACTGATATGAGCCAGACCGGCGGCCAACAGCATCTGAACGCCGTAAGGAATGAGGCCCTGCACCATACACGAGAAGGTGTCGAGGATACTTGCCGACTTCCGAGGGTCGACGCCATACTGCTCACTGATTTTTTTGGCAATATTGCCAACGGTGAGGATGGCAACGGTGTTGTTGGCCGTACAGAGGTTAACCAGACTCACCAGCGCCGCGATAGCACCCTCGGCGCCACGCTTGCCATTGACGTGGCGCGTAAGTCGACTGATGATATAGTCAATGCCGCCGTTGGCTCTGATAATCTCAAGCATGCCGCCGGCCATCATAGCGATGACAATGAGCTCACCCATTCCGACAATGCCTTTGCCCATGGCGTCGAGCCAACCGTAAAAGCCATAGTCGCCACCAGCCATGCCAATGATGCCGCAGAGCAATATGCCTGTCACCAAGACGGCCATGACGTTGAGACCACAGATGGCGGTAATCAATACGGCAAGGTAAGGAAGAACGCGAATGTAACTCACGTCGCCAACATGAGCCGGAGCCGCATAGTTCCACCCCATCAGCGCATAAATCACCAACACCACGATGACAGCAGGCGTAACGATGAGTGAGTTGACCTTGAACTTATCCTTCATCCGACAGCCCTGCGTCTGTGTGGCCACCACCGTAGTATCGGAGATAAACGAGAGGTTATCGCCGAAATAGGCGCCGCCAACGATGGCAGCCGTCAGCAGTGCAATGTTGTTCCCTGTCTGCGTAGCGATGCCCGCGGCTATAGGAACCAAGGCCACCACCGTACCCACGCTGGTGCCAATAGAGATGGAGACGAAGCAGGCAGCAATGAAGAGACCCGGCAAAAGCAAAGCCGGTGGCAATGCGGCCAGCGTCAGGTTGACAGTGGCATCGATGGCGCCCATGCTCTTAGCCGACTGCGAGAAAGCACCCGCCAAGACATAGATCCAAAGCATCAGCAATAAGTTGGGTGTACTGGCGCCACGACTATAGATGTCGATGCGGGTCTTCAGCGTGAAGCGACCAGATATGGCAATGGCATAGATGCTGGCAATCAGGAAGATAACCGTCATCGGCACGCGGCTGAAGTTGCCCGCGATGATGCTCAGACCAAGATAGAGCAGTATGAAGACCAGCAACGGCGACAGCGCCAGCAAGCCCTTACGGTCGGATAAAGGCTGCTTCAAGCCATCGGTTTCTTGTGAAATATTATCTTTTGCCATAACTCATGATTAAAGTTAACGACGCAGCAACTACAGTTGGGTGCGACGGTAGAAGTCCACATTCTCGCGTGTAAGCAGTTCAATGGGCATGTAGTTGACCGGTTGAATCTTTTTCTTCAGTACGATAGCCTTGAAAAGGGCATCCATCGAACTGTAGCCCTGCTGATAAGCATGCTGCGCGATGAGGAACGAGATGCTGCCCTGACGCAGGCACTCCGCGTTTTTCTTCACCATGTCGTAGCCCATGATCTGGGTTTCCCTGCGGTTGGTGCGCAGCAGAAAGTCACCCATGACATGCGCCTTCGAGCCCAGTGTGATGCAATGGTGGATGTCGGGATGATCTTTGAAGAAAGCTTCCAACAGGCTGTCGTATTGCTGTCGGGTGCCATCGAAAGGCAATTCGATGGTAATAATCTTCACAGCAGGGAAATGGTCTTTCATGTAATGGCGAAGGCCCACCTCGCGGTTATCCTGCTGCTTGCTCACCACGCGTCCGTTCTTGGTAATTTTCATCAAGGCAATTTCCTTGTCGTGTGAGGCAATGAGCATCAGCATGCGCGCAGCGAAATAACCACTGCAGAAGGAGTCCTGTCCAAAGAATGACAATGGCTTGAGGTCGGGCATATACGAATCGAGCAATACAAACGGAATGTGGCGGGCATGCAGTTGGTCGGTGAACTGGCGCGTCAGCTCCAAGTCGACCGGCACCAGCACCACACCGTCAGGATTATTGGCGAGACACTGCTCGGTTTGCTCAACAAACGAACTATCCTCGAAGCGGCGATAATAGAACATGTCGACGCTGATATTGAAGTCCTTACGCGTCTCCACCTCCATTCTCACGCCTTGCTCTATCTCTTCCCAATAAGCCACCTGCTCGTGTTTGGGCAACACCAGACTGAAATGGTAGGAACGGTTGTAGGCCAATGCCGAGGCATAGACATTGGGCTGATAGTTTTGCTCCTTCAGCGCTTTTTCCACTTTCTCACGCGCCTTGGCCGAGACATTCGGACGATTATGCAGCACACGGTCAACGGTGCCAGCCGAAACACCGGCGAAAGCCGCAATATCTTTGATGGTAATCTTTTCTGCCATATCTTCTGTGTATTGTGTATGCAAAGATATAACTTTTTACACAACCCGCAAAGGCTATCCGATAATAAGAAACAAAAAAAGTTGCAGCCCAATCATGTCGGACTGCAACTCACGTCATAGTTATAAAATTCTCTGCATTAATTATGCAAGCACGACTTTTCCGCCGTCACCCTTGAGCTTGCCCTCTTTCAGGAGCCAGCCAATGCCCAGCAGAACCTCGACCTCAGACTTGCCAGTGAGCTTCACCAGCTCTTCAACAGTCTTGGCCTCACCAGCTGCGTGAAGTGCCTCATAAACGTCACCTGCACGGAAACCAGCGTTTACTGCGTCAACGAAAATTGCATCTTTCTTGCTTGCAGCTGCCTTCTTCGTAGCGGCTTTCTTCGGGGTTGCCTTTGCGGCAGCACTCTTTGTAGCTTTTCTTTCTACCATAATTTAGTAAAATTATTGAACCTTAATAAGAACTATATTTTTATCCATTAATTTCGTTGCAAAAATAATCAATTTATTTCAATCCAATAGCATTATAACAAGTTTTTTCTCACTATTTTCACATGGTTTTGGACTTAATGGAATATTTATTGATTTGTATCAATGATTTTTGCCTTGTTTATGCCTGATTTATAGCAAGTAGGAACGATAAACAACAGGATTGTATACTACAAAAATCCCGGACTCACCCTACATGGCAAATCCGGGATTGGATATAATTGTGTGAATTGAGTACTACTTTTGCTTCAGGTCGACTTTGATCTGCAGTTCATCCAACTGCTTCGGATCGAGCTCGGAAGGTGCATCAAGCATCACATCGCGGCCACTGTTGTTCTTCGGGAAAGCAATGCAGTCGCGGATGGAGTCGAGACCTGCAAGGATGCTGACGAAGCGGTCGAGACCGAAAGCCAAGCCAGCGTGAGGTGGTGCACCGTATTTGAAGGCATTCATCAAGAAGCCGAACTGCGCCTCAGCGCGCTCCTTGGTGAAGCCGAGAACCTCAAACATCTTCTCCTGCAAGTTGGTATCGTGGATACGTAGGCTTCCGCCGCCGACCTCAATGCCGTTGCAGACGAAGTCGTAGGCCTTTGCGCGCACCTGCTCAGGATGCTCGTCGAGCAAAGGGATGTCGTCGGGGTTGGGCATGGTGAAAGGATGGTGGGTAGCCATGAGGCGCTGCTCCTCATCGCTCCATTCGAAGAGCGGGAAGTCGATAATCCACAGGCACTTGAATACATTCTTGTCGCGCAAGCCGAGACGGTCGCCCATCTCCAGACGAAGCGAGCACAGCTGAATGCGCGTCTTGTTGGCGTTGTCACCCGAGAGAATGAGCACCAAGTCACCATCTTTGGCACCGGTGGTCTCCTTGACTTTCTGCAGCTGCTCGGGCGTATAGAACTTGTCGATAGAGCTCTTCACCGTTCCGTCGCTCTCATATTTAATATAGACAAGGCCCTTGGCGCCCACCTGCGGCTTCTTCACGAAGTCGGTGAGCTCGTTGAGCTGCTTGCGGCTGTAGTTAGCGCAGCCAGGTACCACGATGCCACCGATATAGTTGGCCTCATTGAACACCGAGAAGCTACCGGTGCCCTTGAGGTCGTCCATCAGTTCGACGAACTCCATGCCGAAGCGCAGATCGGGCTTGTCTGAACCGAAGCGGCGCATAGCCTCTTTCCATGTCATCTGCTGCAAGGGCTTGGGCAGGTCAACGCCTCTGATTTCCTTGAACAGCATGCGACACATCTCTTCAAACAGATTGATGACATCGTCCTGATCGACGAAGCTCATCTCGCAGTCCACTTGGGTGAACTCCGGCTGGCGGTCGGCGCGCAGATCCTCATCGCGGAAGCACTTTGCAATCTGGAAGTAACGGTCGAAGCCAGCTACCATGAGCAGCTGCTTCAGTGTCTGCGGACTCTGCGGCAGGGCATAGAACTGTCCGGGATTCATACGAGAAGGCACCACGAAGTCGCGCGCGCCCTCAGGCGTTGAGCCGATGAGAACAGGCGTTTCCACCTCAATGAATTGCTTCGAGTCGAGGAAGTTACGGATGAGAATGGTCATGCGGTGGCGCAGCTCAAGGTTCTTGCGCACCACTGGCCGTCTCAAATCAAGATAACGGTATTTCATGCGGAGGTCGTCGCCGCCGTCGGTGTTGTCCTCAATGGTGAAAGGAGGAATGAGTGATGGACTGAGCACGTTGAGGTTCGAGACGATAATCTCGATGTCGCCGGTGTCCATCTTGGCGTTTTTGCTTTGGCGCTCCGAAACCTTACCGGTAGCCTGAATGCAATATTCACGGCCGAGCTTATTGGCCTGCTCCCACAGTGCCTTGTCGGCAGCCTCGTCGAAAACGAGCTGCGTAATGCCATAGCGGTCACGGAGGTCAACGAAGGTCATTCCGCCCATTTTGCGGGTGCGCTGCACCCACCCTGCGAGCGTCACTTCCTTGCCCGCATCGGAGAGCCGCAACTCTCCGCAAGTATGTGTACGATACATAATAAATAATGTAATAGTGTTTATTTGGTACAAAATTACAACTTTTTATTGATACAGTGAAACCACAACCAAAGAAGGTTTGAAAATTATGTTAAATCAACGCACTTTATGATAAAACCACGAAACTTTTCTTACTTTTGTACGTCTTAAGATAAACAAGATAAATCAATAGATATGATGAAAAAGTTACTTTTGATGGCTGTTATGCTCGTTGCCGGCTTGACCACGACGTTTGCTCAGGCCAAGATTGAGTTCGACAAGCTTACGAATAATTTCGGTACGTTCTCTGAGTCGACACCCGTGCAGAAATGCACCTTCACGTTCACCAACAAGGGCGACAAGCCGCTCATCATCAATCAGGCTGTTGCCAGTTGCGGCTGCACGGTGCCCACTTACACCAAGACACCAATCAAGCCCGGAGAGAAAGGCACCATCAGCGTCACCTATAACGGCAAGGGCAAATTCCCCGGCCACTTCAAGAAGACCATCACCATCCGCACCAATGGCGTTCCCGAGATGACGCGGCTCTACGTGGAGGGCGTCATGGAGGAGGCCAAGAAGTGATTGACCACTCCTCCTGACCCTATCTCAGTCGTGTTTGGTTTTCGATACTATTAACAAGACAAGGTGGTAATACTTCATCTCATTGAAGCATTACCACCTTTTCTGTTAAATTGACAAATACTTTTGTAGCCTTTGAAAAAAAGCGCTACATTTGCAGTCAGCACCTAAATAACATTCAATCTATAGAAATCTCATTATGCAAGAAACTGTAAAGAAAGTGTTGACCGGCGATTTCAACAAAAAGAAAGCCTTCTGGTTCTTTTTGACAGCCGCAGTGACCTTAATCGTCTGGAACTTGCCCTCCTCATGCTTCGGCATAGCCGGGCTTACTGTCGTTCAGCAGCGCGTCATCGCCATCTTCGTCATGGCCGTCATGCTGTGGTTGACCGAAGCCATTCCGGCTTGGGCCACGTCTGTGACCATCATCTTCGTGTTGTTGTTCTTCGTGAGCGACTCGTCGTTTAAATTCATGCAAGGCACCGAGGGACAATACGGACAGCTGCTCGACTCGGTGGGTATTATGGCCTGCTTTGCCGACCCGACGATCATCCTCTTCCTTGGTGGATTTATCCTCGCCATAGCCGCTACCAAGTCGGGACTCGACGTGTGGATGGCCAAGACGATGATCAAGCCCTTCGGCCATAAGAGCGAGAATGTGCTGCTTGGTTTCTTGCTGATTACCGGCGTTTTCTCGATGTTCATCTCCAACACCGCCACGGCTGCCATGATGCTCACCTTCCTCACGCCAGTGTTTAAGGCATTGCCCGCCAACGGTAAAGGCCGCATCGCCCTGACGATGGCCATTCCTATCGGCGCCAACCTCGGCGGTATGGGTACGCCTATCGGCACGCCTCCTAACGCCTTCGCCTTCAAGGTACTCAACGACCCCACGGGTATGAATATGGACATCAGCTTCGGTCAGTGGGCTGCAGTGATGGCTCCGCTCGTTATCGTGCTGCTGATTATCGCTTGGCTGCTGTTGCGCAAGCTCTTCCCCTTCACGCAAAAGACCATCGAACTGCAGATTGATGGCGATATGCACCGCAACTGGCGCACCGTCGTTGTTGCTGTCACCTTCATCATCACCATCTTGCTCTGGATCTTCGGCAAGAAGCTTGGCATCAACGCCAACACTGTTGCCATGCTGCCCATCGCTGTCTTCGCCTTCACTGGCGTCATCACAGCCAAAGACCTGCAAGATATCGACTGGGGCGTCATCTGGATGGTCGCCGGTGGCTTCGCGCTCGGTTTGGCTATGAACGGTACCGGTCTTGCCAAGGCCGCTGTTGAGTCAATCCCATTCGGCGAATGGAGTCCTATCGTCATCCTGATTATTGCCGGCCTGGTGTGCTACTTCCTTTCCAACTTCATCAGCAACACCGCCACAGCTGCCCTGCTCATTCCTATCCTCACCGTCGTCTGCCAGGGTATGGGCGACAAGCTCAACGTTATCGGTGGTGACTCCACCGTTCTTATCGGCATCGCCGTAGCAGCCTCTGCTGCCATGTGTCTGCCCATTTCTACGCCACCAAATGCCATTGCCTACTCTACCGGTCTTATCGAACAGAAAGACATGGCCAAGACTGGCATCCTCGTTGGTCTTGTCACGCTGGTACTGGGCTTCTGCCTGCTGATTGTTGTAGGCAAGATGGGAATCCTCTAACAAGATAGGAATTCTTTAGAATACGGGGTCGGCCAACTGAGCCGGCCCTTTTCTTTTGATTTTGCCACACCATGATATGAAGCCCATATGTCATAAATTTGGTGGTTTCAAATATTTGTTGTAACTTTGGGATTGTTTAGCGAAGATGCTTGAATGCCACGGTAACGCGTACAAGAGAATACAGTCAAAAAGGCATTTTAATCTCTCAGCAGTCGCAGCGCGGACGCAGCGAGCTGGTGTTCAGCAGAATAAGCTATCCGATGACGATGCAAACCCTCAGCAAAGTCCCTGCAAAGTCTCAGCAAACCCTCAGCGGGCGTAGCCCATTGAATTTGAAAAACACATTTTATTATCTCATACATTAAACATTTATGTACCATGAAAGTAGAACTCATTTATCTATCAAGAGGCTGTGAGCGGAAGAAGCTCATCACCTTGGAACAGCTGATCGGTCTTATGCAAGGCGACAACCTGCGTAAGCGTACCGAGGCATTGTCTGAAGCCATCCACATCAGTAAGGTCGTAGGCTCCACCGGCAGACTCATCGCCGCCGAGCAGTTGCCAGTGGTCAATTTCTCCAATGCAAGCGCATCTGACCATCGGCTCGTGCTTTTGTCTTTCCGAGTGTCAGACCCCACCCTACTCCAGCGCATTACGGAGAAGGCCAAGTCGATCCCACAGACGGTGATGGCGTTCATCGGCTTGTCAGGCTGCTCGCTGAAAGTCGTAACGGCATTGTCCTACAACCGCAACCAGCCCGACGCGGAACAGCAATGGACTGACGCCGCATTTCTCAGTGCCGCCAACTTCTACGGCCAGGCGCTGGGTGTCTCACCCGAGAGCCATGCACAGGGCCAGCCAATGCAGTGCCGCATAGGCTACTGCCCAACGGTCTGGCTCAACACCGCATTTATGGCAGTGCCTGTTTTCGACGTTGCCCAAGCCGACAATGGCCGGAAACAGAACGACAAGCCTTGTGAGACAGAATTCAACGACTATTCCGTTTTGGAGCTCCAACTGGCTAAATTCAACTACATCTTTGGGCAACTCTCGTTTGAAAAGAAAACAGATGAGCAGGCTTATCTCTGTAAGTTGGCCGACCGCTGCAGAAAGGCTGGCATCAAAGAGGAGATTGCCGTGAAAAGCCTGCTCCACAATAGTTACTTCAAGGGCAAGGACTATCTGGTACGATCGACGTTTCAGACGGCCTACAACGAACATCCATTTGGCATCAACACAGAGATAAACCGAAAGCTTGCCAGCCAATACCAGCTCGAGGCTTTCATGCGTCAACGCTATCAGCTGCGCCGTAACCAGGTAACCGACGTAGTGGAATACCGTGAGTTTGGACTTTACCTCCTGTCGTGGCGCCCGCTTGACGAACTCGCACTCAACACCATCACGCGGAAAGCGATGAGAGAGGGCATAAACGTCTGGGACAAGGATGTAAGGCGCATAGTCTATAGCGACGACGTGGTCACATACGACCCTATCAGGGATTACATCAGTCAATTGCCCCAATGGGATGGCATCGACCGGTTGAAACTGATGGCTGCGCGGGTGAAGACCGATGACAAGTTATGGGAAGACAATTTCAGGATTTGGATGCGGTCAATGGTGAGCCAATGGATGGGGCGCAACCGGATGTACGGTTCGTCAATGGTACTGATGCTCACTGGCCCACAGGGTACGGGTAAGTCCACGTTTATCCGCATGCTCATGCCACCTGAGCTGATGGCTTACTATCTCGACCGTCTCGACTTCACCACCAAGAAAGATGCTGAGAAGGCACTGACGCGCTTCGGTCTTATCAACATCGACGAGTTCGACCAGATCAGCAAGTCGCAAACGGCCTACCTGAAACACCTGCTGCAGAAGAGCAGCGTTACGCAGCGTAAAATGTATGAGGATGCCTATACCCAGCGACGTCGCTATGCCGTCTTCGCCGCAACGACCAACTGTCCACAACCATTGACCGACATGACTGGATCGCGCCGTTACATGGTAGAAAATGTTGACGGGCAGATTGACGTTCGCGTAACGGGTGACCACGCCGTCAATTACCGGCAACTCTACGCGCAGATCGTGGAAGAAATCCATCAGGGCATGCCCACTTATTTCGACGCCGAGCGCGAGCGGTTGATACAAAACCATAACCTCGGGTTCACCGTTCAGGATCCTTTGGTGGAGGCGTTCAACGTGATGTATCGTAAACCTGTTAAGGACACAACGTCACCGCTCCGCCTTTCAACAACGGAAATCGTTACCCGCATCCATCGGAGGTTTGTCGGCGTACGTGCTGACAAAGGAAACGCAGCCAGACTCGGTAGGTATCTCACCCAGCAGCACTACAACCATGTGAGTACGCACGAACGCTGGGTTTATGAGATTGCGGAAAGAGAAGTGTGAGTTGCTGGTTTGCGATAGCTATGGTATCGTGGTGCGATAGCTATGGTATCGCGGTGCGATAGCTATGGTATCGTGGTGCGATAGCTATGGTATCGTGATGCGATAGCTATGGTATCGCGGTGCGATGCTGAGGGTTTGCTGAGGGTTTGCAGGGGCTTTGCAGAGAGTTTTTAGTTCGTTAGCAAGTCTAAACCATTTGTACATCAACTAATTATAATCACGCTGAGACTGCTGAGAGATAAAAACAAAAACCATAGGAATTTTCAAGGGCATCATCGACAAATGTCTTACCCCCACCTTGATCATTGCATAAAACAGAAAAGCGGGAAGCCAACCTCCAATGGGTTAACTTCCCGCCTTATTTATTATTTCAGATAAGCTACAAGTAAGTGATAATCAAAGACTACACTGACTGCAACTTATGTTATTTATTAGATCTCCTCACTCCAGTCTTCCTGACTCTTGCGCACATATGACTGATAGCGGCGCTTGGCAGCTTTTTCAGTCTCTGCATAGAGCTCGTCAGCCTCAGCGGGGAAGCCTTTCTTCAATGAAGCGAAGCGCACCTCGCCCATGAGGTAATCCTGGAATTTATCCCACTGCGGAGCCTTGGAGTCAAGCTGGAACGGATTCTTGCCCTCCTTGGCCAAATCGGGATTGTAACGCCACAGGTGCCAGTAACCGCACTCAACGGCGAGTGCCTCCTCATGCTGGGACCGGCCCATGCTGCGACGGTCAGCCTTGGAGCCCTTGATGCCGTGGTTGATACAAGGAGAATAAGCGATGACCAGCGAGGGTCCGTGATAAGCCTCAGCCTCGCGGATGGCCTTCAATGTCTGCGCATTGTCGGCACCCATGGCAATCTGGGCCACATAGATGTAGCCGTAAGTGGTCTCCATCAGACCGAGGTCCTTCTTGGTGACGCGCTTGCCGCTTGCGGCGAACTGGGCGATAGCACCAATAGGAGTAGCCTTGGAAGACTGACCGCCGGTGTTGGAGTAGACCTCGGTATCGAGCACCAGGATGTTCACATCCTCGCCGGTAGAGAGTACGTGGTCGAGACCGCCGTAACCGATGTCGTAAGAGGCACCGTCGCCACCGATAATCCACTGCGAACGCTTTACAAGATAGTGCTCCAGAGGCAGCAGTTCCTTGCAGACCGGGCAACCTGCCTCCGCACCCTTCTCGATGAGCGGCTTCAGCTCAGCGGCGGCAGCCTTGGAAGCGTCAGCATCATTCTGGGCCTCAATCCACTTCTCAGCAGCGGCCTTGAACTCAGCAGGAGTATCATCCTTGGCAATGTTCTCCTGCAGCAGCATAGTGATGCGCTGCTTCATCTTCTTGTTGGCCAAAGCCATACCAAGGCCAAACTCGCAGAAGTCCTCGAACAGTGAGTTGTTGAAGGCCGGACCCTGTCCCTTATCGTTTGTGCAATAAGGAGTGGAGGGGACAGAAGCAGAATAGATTGACGAGCAACCCGTAGCGTTGGCAATCATCTCACGGTCACCAAAGAGCTGTGACACGAGCTTCACGTAAGGAGTCTCACCGCAGCCGGAGCATGCGCCGGAGAACTCGAACAGAGGCTGGGCAAACTGAGAGTTCTTGGGGCTCTGCTTGATGTCAACGAGGTCCTGCTTCGACTTCACGTTCTTCACGAGATACTGCCAGTTCTCGGCTTCCTTCTTCATGTCGGGAGCGTCGGTATTGAACGGCACCATCTTCAGGGCCTTCTCCAGCTCGCCCGTTTCCTTGTTCTTCTTGCCGGGGCATACATCGGCACAGTTTCCGCAGCCGAGACAGTCAAGTACCGAGGTCTCAATACGGAACTTCATACCCTTGAGTGCCTTAGGAGCGAGGACATCGATGGTATTGCCGTCGAATCCTGCAGCCTCCTGCTCGTCCATAACGAACGGACGGATACAAGCGTGAGGACAAACGAATGCACACTTGTTGCACTGGATACAGTTGTCAGAGTTCCAGACTGGAACGAAAGCTTCCACACCACGCTTGTCATAAGCGGCAGTGCCAACTTCCCACTTGCCGTCAACGGTGTTGAACTTCACGAAGTCAGAAACCTTCAGCAGGTCACCGGCCTGAGCGTTCATCGGACGGACAATCTCCTTGACGAATGCGGGAGCGTCATCCTCTGCCTCTGCATCGTCAGCAAGGCTGGCCCATGCAGGGTCAACGGTCAGTTGCTTGTACTCGCCGCCGCGGTCGACAGCCGCATAGTTCTTGTCAACCACATCCTGGCCCTTCTTGCCGTAAGACTTCACGATGAAGGCCTTCATCTGCTCGACAGCGAGGTCGATAGGAATAACCTTTGTGATGCGGAAGAAAGCAGACTGCAGGATGGTGTTGGTGCGGTTGCCCAGACCAATCTCCTGACCAATCTTCGTGGCGTTGATATAATACACCTGAATGTTGTGCTTGGCGAAATAGCGCTTCACCTTGTTGGGGATGAAGTCTACCAGCTCCTGGCCGTCGAAGATGGTGTTGAGCAGGAAGATGCCATTGTCGCGCAGGCCGCGGGTCACGTCATACATGTGCAGGTAAGCCTGGACGTGGCAAGCCACGAAGTTAGGCGTATTCACCTGGTAGGCGCTGTGGATGGGCTCGTCGCCGAAACGCAGGTGGGAGCAGGTGAAGCCGCCCGACTTCTTCGAGTCGTAAGAGA
>Ga0256406_1004712_pt1 | contig 15278 bp, 13 predicted proteins | sample RumenRJG_03DNA_FD_185986 | JGI IMG/M metagenome (GOLD analysis project Ga0256406, IMG submission 185986) | Bovine rumen microbial communities from Lethbridge, Alberta, Canada - RJG_03 | ecosystem: Host-associated > Mammals > Digestive system > Stomach > Rumen | place: Canada: Alberta | collected... | reverse complement strand
CAAGGCTCTGTTCCAACTCATCTCGGACATGGCTCCCAAGGATGACTTTATCGGAAGACTCTTATCAGAGAACGACTAATATTTAGTCGTTCCGAACCATCATGTCAAAAAGACTGAGTAGTTACCCGATTAGTCTTCAAAAGTTAAATACTCTGAAATTCCTATTCTGTTGTCACGTTTTTATTATTTTTGTGACAATATGAGAAATAACGCCATCCACATAGCATCCTCAACATCTGAAACTGTGCGTGGAGGAGGGTATGCTGTGAAGTGCCTGCTCCTTTTGCTGGCCCTGCTCTGCTCCTCTGCGGTTATGGCTGCTGATTATCATTTCCGGCCTATCGACAAGGAGTTCGACCGTATCGCCAGTCAGCTATACAGCCTGGACTACAACAATCAGCGCGACAAGGCCGACCCAAAGCTGCTCGACTGCCTCGACGCCATTGCCCGGCAGCGCAAGAATAAGCAGCTCCAGGCGCGGGCTCTGTTTTGGCGGGTGCGTATGGGACAGCTCAGCGCTATGCCAAAAGAGTGCATTGCCCTGCTGAACAAGGCGCGGCAGCTCTCGTCGTCGGCCTACGAATACGACAACGCCTGCATCAACTACCAGCTTGCGGGAAACTACGACCGTCTGGGCGACTACCTGAAATGCTACAATCTCGGACGTGCGGCGGAGTCGGTGTTCAGAAAGGTGGGCGACAGCTATTATGAGGGTAATGCGGCGCTGCTCATGGCCCAACTCTATATCGACATCGACATCACCGACCAGGCCGTCATGGAACTTGATTCGGCCGAAGCGGCCTACAGCCGGGCGGGGTTGTCGCTCAACCGTATCTACTTCTTCCGTGCCCAACTCTCGTCGGGACGCAAGAGTATGGAACTCTATCATAAGTCGATTGCGGCAGGCGGAAAGGACTGGGCGATGACTATCCAGGCGATGACCAGTATCTCCATGGCCTGCATCAGCAGCGGACAGCTCGACAGCGCGATGACCTACGTCGACAGGGCGCTGGATGTGGTGGGAACTCAGGGTGGCGGAAACGTGTTCTTCACCTCGCTCGTCAATATCCAGAAGGGTCGCGTGCTGTATAGTCAGAAGAAATATGCCGAAGCCATCAGCTTGCTCTCCGGCGTGGCGCAGCTGCATGGGCTGGACGACGAGAAGTTTATGTCGGAACTCTACAAATACCTTTGGCTCTCGTGGGACGCCCTGCACAATGAGCGCGAGGCTTACGCCAACTTGAAGCTCTACCAACGCTATTACGAGCGCAATGAGGAGGAACTGAAAAAGCGTGAGGTGCCCAAGGCCTTTGCGCGTGAGACGATTGCCCGGCAGAATGACCAAATGAAAATCCTGGAGAAGAACGCCGAAATCAGCCGCAACTATATGTATCTGGCTCTGCTGCTGGTCATCATCGTGGCGCTCATCGTGGTCATCGTGGCTATCTGGTTTCGGCAGCGCTACAAACTCCGTGAGGTGGAGAACCGTGAACTGCGCAACTCGCTGAGGCAGGAGACGCTGATCTACAACATGAACCTGAAGAACTTTGAGAACGACATCAAGCACAAGGACTGTGAGATCAGTTCCTCCACGTTGCTCCTGGTCAACAAGAACGAGGTACTGCACCAAATCAGCGACATCACCAAGCGATACTCTGAGAGCGGGAAGATTCCCCAAGAGTATGTTGACCAAGTGAATATTGCCATCAAGAGCAGTCTGCAGAACGACGATGAGTGGTCGCGCTTCAAGTATCATTTCGATGCCGTGCATCCTGGATTCTTCGTGAAGTTGAAGGAAATGTGTTCCGATCTGACGGAGAACGACCTGCGCCTCTGCGCCTATATCAGTATCGGTCTGCGTGCCAAGGAGATTGCCGAGATGCTCAACGTCACTCCCGACAGCGTCAACACCAACCGCTACCGTCTGCGCAAAAAGTTGGGCTTGGGGCGTGGTGAGTCGCTCGACGAACTGATCAGAAAGTTGGGGGGAGACTGAGAAAAAAGGGAAAAAAGAAGACCCACCCCTAACCTCAAGACCCACCCCTAACCCCTCCCTACAAAGGGAGGGGAACGCAAATGCATGGCATTCTTGAGCGAAATTTGACGATTGCTGACAGTTTTAGCAATTATCCTTTAGTTACCACCGATTGCATAGCCCCTCCCTTTGTAGGGAGGGGATGGGGTGGGTCTTTTTCCTACAGAGGGAGGGGAACGCAAATGCATGGCATTCTTGAGCGAAATTTGACGATTGCTGACAGTTTTAGCAATTATCCTTTAGTTACCACCGATTGCATAGCCCCTCCCTTTGTAGGGAGGGGATGGGGTGGGTCTTTTTCCTACAGAGGGAGGGGAACGCATATGCATAGCATTCATGAGCGAAATTTGACGAATGCTGACAGTTTTAGCAATTATCCTTTTGTTACCACCGATTGCATAGCCCCTCCCTTTGTAGGGAGGGGATGGGGTGGGTCTTGGCTTTGGGGTGGGTCTTGGCTTTGGGGTGGGTCTAACAATTAAATTCGATTCATAAGTAATAAATCTTTGCTTATTATTTGGCTCTGAGAAATGAATTGATTAATTTTGCCCCGAAAATACAATAATTTGATAAGTATGCAGGAAGATTCATTAAAACAGATTGGACAGCGGCTGAAAGGCCTGCGCGAGGTGCTGGGTATTCCACCAGAGGAAATTGCCGACGTCTGCCAGGTGCCGTTGGAGCGTTACTACAAGATGGAGGAAGGCGAGGTGGACCCCTCAGTATACCGTCTTTCGAAGATCTCCAAACGATATGGCATCAGTCTCGACGTGCTGCTCTTCGGTGAGGAACCGCGCATGAGCACCTACTTCGTCACGCGTAAGGACCAGGGACTCAGCGTCGACCGCCGCAAGGACTATAAGTATCAGAGTCTGGCCGCAGGATTCCGCAACCGCAAGGTAGACCCCTACATGGTCACCGTGGATCCTATGCCAGAGGGAATGAACCACTCGAAGAATCATCACGAGGGACAGGAGTTTGACTATGTCATCGAGGGAACGCTCGAGATTACTATCGACGAGCGCGTCATCGTTCTCAAGCCCGGCGACAGCATCTATTTCGATTCTTCGTCGATGCACTGCATGCGTGCACTTGGAGGTGAACCCGTAAAGTTCCTTTGTTTGGTTATCTAATATATATAAATAGGTAGTAAAATGATAGAAAGATTTCTTACGCAGACCAGCTTCTCTTCAGAGGAAGACTTCAAGAAGAATCTGCATTTCAGGATACCAGAGAATTTCAATTTCGCCTACGACGTGATGGATGAGTGGGCAAAGATAGCTCCCAACAAGGTGGCCCTGCTGTGGACCAGCGAGCGCGGTGAGGAGGTGGCTGCCACCTTCAAGGACCTGAAGGAGCAGACCGACCAGACCGCAGCCTACTTTCAGCAGCTCGGCATCGGTCATGGCGACAAGGTGATGCTCATCTTGAAGCGTCACTATCAGTGGTGGCTCTCGATGCTTGCCCTGCACAAGCTGGGCGCCATTGCCATTCCCGCCACCCACATGCTCACCTCGAAGGATATTGCCTATCGCAATCAGCGCGCCTCGGTGAAGGCCATCGTCTGCTGCAACGACCAGTACGTAACCACTCAGATTCAGGGTTCGCTGCCCGAGAGTCCGACGGTGAAGGTGCTTGTTGCCGTCAACAGCATGTCTGAGACCTCTAAGCCCGTGCCCGAGGGATTCCACGACTTCCACAACGAGTGGACGAAGGCTCCGAAGTTCCATCGTCCCAGTTTCGTCAACGACAACGACGACACGATGCTGATGTACTTCACCAGCGGCACGAGTGGCGAGCCCAAGATGGTGGCCCACGACTTCCTCTATGCCTTGGGCCATCTGACGACGGGCGTCTATTGGCACAATCTCAATGAGAACAGCATCCATCTCACCGTGGCCGATACGGGTTGGGGCAAGGCCGTATGGGGTAAACTCTACGGTCAGTGGTTTGCCGGAGCTACCGTCTTCGTCTACGACCACGAGAAGTTCACGGCCGAGAAGATTATGCGCCAGATAGAGAAATACCACATCACCTCGTTCTGTGCGCCTCCCACGATCTACCGCTTCATGATTCAGGAGGATTTCTCGAAGTACAATCTGAGTTCGCTCAAGTATTGCACCACTGCAGGCGAGGCCCTCGAGCCCGCTGTGTTTGAGAAGTTCAAGGAGTTGACCGGCATCAGTATGATGGAAGGCTTCGGTCAGACCGAGACCACGATGACGCTAGGCACCTTCCCCTGGACAAAGCCGAAGCCCGGCAGCATGGGAAAGCCCAATCCGCAATACGACATCCGCTTGATCAAGCCCGACGGCACGCCCTGCGAGGACGGTGAGAAAGGTGAGGTCTGTGTGTATACCGGTGACGAGAAGCCCATCGGACTCTTCAAGGGCTACTATCGCGATGAGGAACTGACCCGCCAGGCTTGGCACGACGGAATGTATCACACCGGTGACCTTGCATGGCGCGACCAGGACGGCTACTACTGGTTTGTGGGCCGTGCCGACGACGTCATCAAGAGTTCGGGCTACCGCATTGGCCCGTTTGAGGTGGAGAGCGCCCTCATGACCCATCCGGCTGTCGTGGAGTGCGCCGTGACCGGTGTGCCCGACCCCGTGCGTGGCATGGTGGTTAAGGCTACTGTCGTCTTGAGCAAGGAATATAAGGATAAGGCTGGAGACGAACTGAAGAAGGAACTCCAGAACCACGTGAAGCACGAGACTGCTCCTTACAAGTATCCCCGCATTGTCGAGTTTGTTGATGAGTTGCCAAAGACCATCAGCGGCAAGATTCGTCGTGTGGAGATCCGTCAGAAGGACGCCTCGAAGAGCAAGGAATAAAGTCATCCGGCCCTTCGGACCCATCGGACCTATCGGACCTATCTGACCCCATCGGACCTATCTGACCCCATCAGACCTATCTGACCCATCAGACCTATCCGACCCATCAGCCCCATCAGACAAGTCTGAAAAGTCCGATGGGTCTGAAAAGTCCGATGGGTCTGAAAAGTCCGACCGGTCCGAAGAGGCCTTTAGAATTCCATTTCCATGTCATTCATTGACAGGCATCCGATATTGATGTTCTTGCCTTTGAAGACAGTCTTCTGCATTTCAGCAACTTTTTCCTGAAGCTTCTTGGCACGGTATCTGTCTGGATTCCGTTTCACCTCATAGGCACAGACATTGCCGTCGACATCTTCTGTCACGATATCAATCTTATATTCGTCGTCTTGTTCTGCTTTCTTGGCAGAAGTCTTCCACCAGTTGGAGATTATCTGATAATGGCAAGAGTCCATCATTCTTTGGCGGAACCAGCGTTCAAGTGACAGTCCGGAGAAAGTGGTATAGTCATCAGACATCTTCTTAGCCAGTTCCGGCATATTTTGCAGTTCTACCAAAGCCGAATAGCGGTAAATGTATCGGAACCAAAACCTAAAGAAGTTGTCTCTTATCTCATAGCGTACAGTCTGCGAGTTTGGTTTTGCCCCCACAGGGCGCTTCTTCCTTATAATATTATAATATTCATCGAGCATTTTCATTTGTCCGCCCAATGATTCCACGCCCAAAGAGCCCTCTATCTCGCGCTGCGTGATATCCCCTTGGGCAATCTGTCCCAGGATGCTGAAGTAGGTTCCATATTGCTTGCCAAACTCTTGAAGAAGAATTTTCTTTCCTTCGTCGATGAAGAAGCTGTCACTGCTTGAGCAAATATAGTCGATCATCTTCTGCGGCGATGTGCAGCCATTATCCATAAAGAGTTCTACGTATCGGGCTACACCACCGGTGAAAGTCCATAGGGCCAGCAAGTCGTCTTTGGTGTAGTCTGATTTATAATCCCTCAGTATCTCTCTGATTGTGTCGGTCTTGAAAGCGTTGAGCTTGATGGTGGCGTCTGCTCTTCCAAACAGAGGCTGTTCCTCATCTTTGAATATCTTCTCCATCATTCGGAAAATCGAACCTGAAGCAATGAGAAACATGTGGGTCTCCCTTTTGTACCGGTCCCAAAGTTCTTGAATATCACTGAAGATACCGCTGTTCACATTGTCAAATTCTTGAAACTCATCGATAAAGACAGTGAAACGCCGTCTCTTAGATATTTCAAGTAGGAGACGGAAGAGATCCCGAAATGTACGTATGCTCTCAGGAATATACTCCTGAAGCTTCTCGCGAGCCTCTGCGGCAAAATTCTGAATCAAGGCTCCCTCGACTTTTCTGCCGACGAAGAAATAGAGTCCAGGGGCTTCTCCGCTCGTTTCTTCGATCATGTTGTAGACAAGTCTGGTCTTTCCGACCCGTCTTCTTCCCGTGAGGACAACAAAACGTGAGCAATCCGTATATGCCTGCTGTTGCATTTCCAGCAGTGTCTTCTTTTCGTTTTCTCTGTCGTAGAACTTCTTCATATGCGCAAATGTTATGCCCGTAAATTTTACGGCCATTTAATTTGAAGCAAAGATAGCGAAAATAACAATATCCTCCAAGATGTTTTAGGTAAGTTTTCGAAATTAGGATTGTGAGTCCGGTCCAATTACCGCTCTATAACAAAAAATGCCCGCGATTATTCGGTAGTGTCCATCACTGCGAATAATCGCGGGCATTTATTTTAAATGTCTACTGTCTATTCTTTCTTCTCCTCCCCGCTGCTGGCCTTCAACCCGGCTATCACTGCCTTGGTGAAGCCGTTCTCCTCCATGGCGTTGAGGCCGCGGATGGTGAGACCGCCGGGGGTGGTCACCTTGTCGATGGCGGCTTCGGGATGCATGCCCGTCTGCTGGAGTAGGGCAACGGCGCCCTTCATGGTCTGGAGCATGATGTCCTTGGCGACATCGGCCTTGAAACCTAACTCCACACCGCCCTCGGTGGCGGCCCGCACGAATCGCATCACGTAGGCTATGCCGCAGCCAGCCATTGCCGTTCCGGCCGACAGCGCACGCTCGTCGACGGTCATCGTCAGTCCAAGCAGATTGAAGAGATCCTCAATCTTCTTCGTTGTCTCGTCGTCGGCCTCCACCGGCACGAGGAAGGTCATCGACTGGCACTGGGCGATGGCGATGTTGGGACAAGCCTCAAACATGCGGGGCCGGCGGCCGTCGCGCTCGAAAAGCTTGCGCAGCTGGTTGCCGTTGACCGACGCGGCGAAGCTCACGATGATCTGACGCTTATAGTCGAGCGTGTCCATAATCTCATCCACCACGTCGGGAACAATCCACGGTTTCACAGCCAGCACCACCAGCTCCGCGTCTTTGATGGCCGCGGTGTTGCTCGTCGTAGTACTGGCTCCCTGGATGGCGAAGCGTTTCAGTTTGTCTTCGTGGGGATTGGAGATAGTGAGGTCTGCGGGGTTGAAGTCGTCTGACGACAGCAATCCTTCGGCAAAGGCGCCACCCATTGCTCCTGCTCCGATAACTGCTATTTTCATCATTATCGACGGTATTGGCTGGAACTATCCGGCATGACGATCCACAGGACAAGATAGACGATGATGCCGCTGAATGCCGTAAAGATTGTAAGTAGGGCATAGATCAGTCTCACCCATGTGGGGTCCCAGTCGAAATATTCGGCTATGCCCCCGCACACTCCGCCTATCATCCTGTTGGCTGACCGGTAAAGTCTTTTGTTATTTCCCATATACGCTTAATTTTGATATAGTAGATCTCGTCTGCGCCAGACTACTCTTGTTCTGCGTCGGGATTCACCTTCGGCTTTCTGCCGCGACGGCCCTTCTTCCATCCGATGAGCAGACCCAGCTGCTTGGCCAGAAGATTGGTGTCGGTGCCCTCGCGCACAACGATGAAGATGGTGTTGTCGCCGGCGATGGTTCCCAGGATTTGCGGACGGTTGGCATTGTCTATGTCGTAGGCAATGGCACTGGCATAGCCCGGACGCGTCTTGATGACGCCCACTGAGCCACTGAAGGTGATGGTCAGGATTCCCGACTCATGCAGCATCTCGTTGGCCGTTGCTGGATCTACAACACGCTTATACATCGTCTCGTTGGGGAGCACGTAGACGTAGCCGCCATTCATGCTGGCAGCCTTTGCGACCTTGAGTTGTTTCAAGTCGCGGCTCAATGTAGCTTGCGTCACTTCCACATTCTCTTTAGCGAGATGCTGAAGCAGTTCTTTCTGAGAACTAATCTCCTTGCTGGAGATGAGCATTCTCAGAATTGCAAGCCTATACTTCTTGTCTTTCTTGTCGTCTGTCATATAATCTCTCTATGTTTTTTGCAAATTTACTTATTATTTATTTAATTGCAAAACAAAATAATATAAATTAAGAGAATTGTTGTGATAATTTAAGCAAACGGATGAAAAGGGGGGATGAACAGCCGGCTTGCTTTCGTTGACTTATAATAAATATATAATAGAAGACCCACCCCCAACCCCTCCCTACAGAGGGAGGGGAGAAGCAAGCGGCGCTGGTTGGTAGCCCGGACTTGCTCCCTTCGGAGTAGCAGGAGCGTTTTAGGAGCGGCGGCATTCCTGCCGCCGAAGGATTTACTTCATGATAAGCAATCGTCTTTCTTTCTTGGTCGGCAGGAATGCCGACCCTCCTACCATTCGGTCTGCTCCTTCTTGCTTGGTCGGCAGGAATGCCGACCCTCCTATAGCCCTCCTACGTGCATCAATTGTGTAGTTCATGTCTCGTGACATTTGTCACAAAACAACGTGACAGTTGTCACTGACGAACGTGACATTTGTCGCGAACGAACGTGACAATTGTCACGAAGAAACGTGACAATTGTCACGCATCATCTCTCCTCGGTGGTTGAGCTTTTTTGTTACGATCACCAAGAGTTGATCTTACGTGATGGTCGTCGCATAACTACGTGACGGTCGTCGCGAACCAACGTGACGGTCGTCACGCACGAGCGTGATGGTCGTCACGCACAAACGTGACGGTCGTCACGAGACATTATATCATATATTTCCAGCACTGAGATGAATTTGGCTGCATGAAGGTACAGGCTCCGTAAAACCTAACCTTGCTGGGGATTTAAACAGCTTAAACTGAAAATTATTGGCGAATCGGTAATAGTTTAACGTATGATACCGGCTAGTGAAATACTGTTTCACTAATTTGTAGTAATTTTGCATTATCTAAAATTAATGCCGCCTTAGTTGTTAACCTTGGCGGAAGACACAAAAAATAATTTATTATGAAAATGATTTATATCCAGTCTAAAGTGAAAGAGGTAGCACCGAATGACTACCTCACGTTGGCCAAAGAGAAGATGTATGCCGACTTTGGCCGTCTGCTCTCAGCGAGTGATGATGTTCGCAAAGCATGGAAGGGTTCCAAGGCTGACCTTTACGAGATGGCCTATCGTGCTTATCTTGCCGATCGCATCACCGACAGCGAGGGTGTGCCCCTGACTTTCCAGGAGGTGGTGAAGTTGCTGTGCTCCCGTTTCCACCTCTATCAGCCCCACAATGCCTACGCAATTGCTAAGGCCGCCTGCAACCGTCGTGGCATCCGCTCTCACACCCTCCTCAAGAGATACGAGTGGAAGCTGAAGCATGGGATAAGATAAGGGTAGGGGAAGACACACCCCCAGCAGACCCACCCCCAACCCCTCCCTACGGAGGGAGGGGAGAAACATCAGTGTGTAAATGTAGGTTGTTCGAATGGTAGGAGGGTCGGCATTCCTGCCGACCAAGCCCGTACTTCTCCTGTTCGTCACAAGTAAATCCTTCGGCGGAAGGAATGCCGCCGCTCCTACAATAACAAATGGAGGGGCGGCATTCCTGCCGCCCAAGAAAAAAGTGAAATTCTGAATGGTAAGAGGATTGTTGTTTAATGATTGCCCCCGTTTGCTTCCCCCCTCCCTTTGTAGGGAGGGGTAGGGGGTGGGTCTAGACGGGGGGGGTCTGTAGGGTTGTTGGTCTTTTTTCTCCTTCTTCTCTATCTCGTCGTATACTTGATGGTCGTCTCCAACTCGTTCCCCAGCAACTTCATTTTCAACGTCGATTCTCCCGAGCTCACCCAATCGTCGGCTCCAACATTGATGTGAACATTTCCCTCTACTTTGATGTCGGCCATTCCCATCGTCTTCAGCGTTGTGTATGTCTGGTCGAAGTTGTCGCCAATGTTCTGTCCCGATTTCTCCAACATACTTTTCAGCCAAGCCTTCGTTTCCTCCTCGGTCATGCCCGATGTGATTTTCACGTCAACCTGTCTGCCGTCGGGCGATACGGTGAAGGTGCGCTTCCGGTTGAGGTGTTCTACCTCGAAATTCTCTGTCATTCCGGTGGTGATGGTCTTGCCCATCAGCATCCACATCAGCGAACTTTGCAGTTTGACAGCATAGGTATTGTCGGTGAACAGTTCCTCCGTTATCTGCTTTGCGTTGCCCGTTGTGCCGTCGATTAGTTCCTTGGCATTGAGGATGTGGCGGAAGGTACCGTCGGGATTGTAGGAGGCTTTGAGCGTCTTGTTGAGCAGCAGTCCGAAGTCACCGTCGGCTGCTTCAATAGCTTCTTTGGGTCCTTGCGTGTCAAGCTTTGTCACAGTGTAATCGATGATGGCGCTGTCTCTGGAAGCGTAGGTCACCTCATAGCGGTCCTCTACGTGTATTGTGGCATCGTAGTCTTGTCCCTGGCTGATGACCTTGAGCGTTATATCCTGATTGTAGTTCTTCACCAGCCCTTTCGTCAGTTGAGGCTTGTAGGTGGTTTGAGCCATCATCGTGGCGGATGCGGCAAGACCTAAGAGCAATAGCTTTATTCTCATGTTGTTGTCTTTATGTTGTTGATTGTAGACAATGATTGTTATTGCTCCTCCAGGAGTGTGGCCTTTGTTCCCACAACGCTCTTGCCCATCTCTTCGCCCATGTCGATGGTCGTTGTCAGACTGTAAGCTGTGGGCCAACCGTCGTTGCCGAAGACGAAGTGCTTGCGGATCTTGGTGCTTGGACTTGGTTTCGAGTCTGCATCTATTGTCTTTCCGTCTGCCGACAGCTGATAGTCTACTTCCACCACGTCGTCGTCCTGCTTCACGGTAGTCTTGCCGTTTTGCAGGGTCTTGCCGAAGAGCTCAATGATGGAGTTTGCGGAGAGATTGCTTATCAGGTAGTTGTCCGAGAACAGGAAGTTGAGGTAATCGTCGTCTATCTCGCTGTTGTCCACTTTGTAGGCATCGATGAGTTCCTTGGCGTTGAGCAGATGTCGCGGCGTGCCGTCGGGGTTGACGGAGAACAGCAGCGGATGGTGGACCAGCAGTTCCATGTCGGGCATCGTGTTGCCCTGGGATGTCTTGATGTTGGTGTAGCTCATGCTGATGACGGCCGAGTCGGGACTGGCCGTGTTGACCTTGAACGTCTGGTCAACGCTGTACGCGAGACTGTCCGTACCATTCTGGTTGACCGACTTGTTGAAGCCCGCGAGGTGATAGGTCTTCTCCAGTCCTGCCGTCATTTTCGGCTTTATCGTGACTTGTGCTGAGGCCGACAAGGCGCAGGCGGCCAACAGCCCTATAATCATCTTTCTCATAGTAGGCAGTGTTTTGATTTGTAGTGTTAATGCAGCGGTGGAAGCGTAAGAGGTTCTTACGCATAAAGAGAAGGAATGTTGTTGCTCCTGGAATTGCTCCGGAGCGGATTGTTCGGCATCACAAGGATGAGATCTTTTAGGAGAGGCTTATGGCTTCGACTCTCCTTCTACATATTGCTCGAGGAACAGGTGCTCACCATCAAATACGGCGTAGGTGAACTGCCATATCCAGTCGCCGAGAATGAGCATGCGGGTGTGGCGGTTGAGCGTCAGGTCCAGTTCGATATGGCGATGACCATAGATGAAGTAGTCGATGTTGTCGTGATCTTTCATGTATTGCTTCGTAAACTTCACTAGGTCCTCGCGGTCCTCGCCCATGTAGGGTTGCTCCTTACCGTCGGCCCGCTTCAGTCGGCTGTGTTTGGCCCATGTCAGCCCGAGCCACATTCCAAACCACGGATGCATGAAGTTGAGCATCCGCTGGCAGGTGCGGTTGTGGAAAATCTTCCTTAATATCTTGAATTTAGCGTCGCTGTCGCCCAGACCGTCGCCGTGGGCCAGGAAGAACACCTTGCCGTAGATCTCTGTGGTGATGGGCTTCTTGTGGACGATGAGTCCGCACTCGTCGTGGAGGTAGCCGTAGGTCCACAGGTCGTGGTTGCCCGTGAAGAAGTGCACCTCCACACCCATGTCGGTCAGCTCGGAGAGCTTGCCGAGAAAGCGCGTGTAGCCTTTGGGCACCACGTAGCGGTACTCGTTCCAGAAGTCGAACATGTCGCCCAGGAGATAGATGGCTGCGGCCTTGTTCTTTATCGAATCGAGAAAGCGCACCAGCCGCCGCTCCTGCGTGCGTCCATGCTCAATGGCCCACGATCCGAGGTGAGCGTCGGAAAGAAAATATACATTCTTCATAAGCAGTCTTAGTCTAAGCCCAATTCTGTGCGTGCCTCGTCGCTCATCATGCTTTGGTCCCAGACGGGCTCAAAGACGAGATTGACGTTGGCACTCTTCACGCCTTCCACACTCTCCACTTTCGTGCGTACGTCTTCAAGAATGAAGTCGGCGGCCGGACAGGAGGGGGCTGTGAAGGTCATGTCCATGTCCACCGTGCCGTCATCCTTTACATCTATCTTATAGATCATGCCCAGATTCCAGATGTCGACGGGAATCTCCGGGTCATAGACGGTTTTCAGCACGTCAACAATTCGTTCTTCTATTTTGGTCTTTTCTTCTTGTGTCATAGCTGTTCTTTTTCTGCAAAAATAACAAATTTTTTGTTGTTCGCAATAGTATTCTGTGGAAAAATCACCTGCGGGCGGAGAATTGACAGCGCAAGTCCGTGATTCTTTTCAGTTAAAAAACTCCAAAACGAAATGCCGCACTTCGGGAATGGCTGCAAAATTTGTATCTTTGCGATACTAACTCTTCGGTATATGGTAGACTTTTTACAGATTGGCAGCATTAAGAATCTTCTCCTACTGGTGGCCGTTTTCGCTTTCTGTTCGTGCTCTTCAGGAAAGCGGACGGAGGTACTGCCTGATGGAGAACTTCCTGCAATCTGGAAAGAGCGCCCTACCGTCCTGGTGGATTCCACCGTCTCCTTGAAAATCTTCGAACCGAAATTCAACGATATCGACTTGGTGTGCGGCACCATGTCGGCAGAGGATGACTCAACGGTTGTCTTCTGCGCAGAGGCCGCGTTCACGGGTAGTTTGCAGGACGCCTTTTCCCATTCCAATATTGCGGGCGACCATGTCTCAGCCGGTCAACGCTACAAGGGTTATTCGGCGCCGGTCAACACGGGAGCCTTCGTTTATGCGCAGGGAAAATGGAAGTTCGCCCGTCAGCCATATTCCGACCTCCTCGACTCCGCCGCGCGCCGTCATGGCATGGGCTTCACGCAGATACTGCTCGTGCATCATGGCGAGGGCGTACCGATATCGCTCAAATCGCTGAAAGACCACGTGAAGAATATCTATCGAGCCCTGTGTCAGCACGATGGAAAACTCTACGTCATGGAGAGCCGCAAGTCTATAACGCTCGAACAGTTCAAGGCCGCACTCCTGCGCCTTGGCGTTGAGGAAGCCCTCTATATGGACATGGGCAAGGGCTGGAATCATTCCTGGTATCGCGATTCAAAGGGAGAGGTGCATGAGATTCATCCCTATGCCCATCCGTATTGCACCAATTGGATCGTGTTTTATCAGCGGCCCAGATAGCCAGAAATGAAAAGTTCTCGATTTTTGGTCGCTGTCGGTCCTCATCTTGTTGGTTGTCCCCCCCATTCACCCCATCAGCCCCATTCACCCCATTCATTCCCATAAGCCCCCCCAAAAAAAAACATCCGCAACGCTTCTTCGGCATTGCGGATGTTTATTTTTATGGGGTCATCGCTGTTTAGTTGTTCCTCGATCCGAAGAACTGCAGGATGTAGATAAACAGGTTGATGAAGTCAAGATAGAGCGACAGGGCACCGAGCAGGGCAATGCGCTGTGCGCCCTCGCCGGCATCGGGCTGCAGGGCAAGCATAATCTTGATCTTCTGCGTGTCGTAGGCGGTCAGGATGGTGAAGAGCACTACGGCCACGGCACTGACAATGAGGTTCAGTGTACCGCTATGTAAAAACAGATTCACCACGATAGCAATGATCAGGCCCACCAGTCCCATGGTCAGATACTTGCCAAGTCCGTCGAGAGAACTCTTCGTGAAGTAGCCGTAGAGGCTCATGGCACCAAACGTACCTGCGGTGACAAAGAAGGCTGAGGCGATGGATTGCATGGTGTAGGCGAGGAATATGCTCGACAGCATTGCACCGTTTAGGGCCGAATAAGCAATGAAGAGCAAGGTGGCCGTCGGCAACGAGAGGCGCATGATGCGGGCACTGAGCGTGAACACCATGGCGAGCTCAGCGATAAACAGTATCCAGAAAGCTCCGCGGTTGGCGAACAGCTTGAATGCTATGGGCAGCGTTGATCCGTCGGGCGCCGTGTAGGTCACCGTTGCCATTCCGTAAGCCACGATACCGGTGATGATCATGGCGAACGTCATCCACAAGTAGGTCTTGCGGAGAAGTGCCGGCAGCGCTGCTCCAACATATCTACTGTCAACGGTGGCTTCCTGTTGGTTGATCATTGTCTCTAAATCTTTCAGTTTCATCTTTAAATGTTTTGTTTGTTAAAAATCAATACTTATTTTGGATAAGTACAATTAAATCTCTATATGGCTTGTTGTTTCTGTTATGATAGAATGACAAAGCCCGTTTGCCTATTGTTCTGCAAAAGCTATGCCAATTCATATTTTAGTGGCAAATATACGCAATTCTTTTCATCTTTTCTTTTTCCGCCCTGCGATTTAATCACATTTAACGATACTCAACTTTTCATAGTAATTTTGAAGTGCTTTAGTCAGAGCGTTGTTGTTGCGCCCCATGTCCCCCATTCACCCCACTCACCCCAAGAAAACCCCATTCACCCCACTCACCCCAAGAAAACCCCATTCACCCCATCCACCCCAAGAAATCCCCATCCACCCCATAAAATCCCCATCCATCCCATAAAATCCCCATCCATCCCATAAAATCCCCATCCATCCCAAGAATCCTATCTTCCTTAAATATAATAATGTCTCCTGCCTAACAAAATTGACATAAATCAACAGAACGCGAAAAATCGAAGAAAAATTGAAATTTTCCCTCGAAATATTTTGGTGGTTCAAAGAAAAGCACTACCTTTGCACTCGCTTACGAAAAATCAAGCA
>Ga0256406_1004710_pt1 | contig 15290 bp, 20 predicted proteins | sample RumenRJG_03DNA_FD_185986 | JGI IMG/M metagenome (GOLD analysis project Ga0256406, IMG submission 185986) | Bovine rumen microbial communities from Lethbridge, Alberta, Canada - RJG_03 | ecosystem: Host-associated > Mammals > Digestive system > Stomach > Rumen | place: Canada: Alberta | collected... | reverse complement strand
CACTGCCTACGCTTAAACCTCACCTCGCGGCTTTGGCTTCAAGGCTGTGTACCGGCTGCTTGCTGGGCTTTACCGGGGCAGGGCTTTCACCTGCCTGTATTCTAAGCGCCGAACTGGCGCACTCCTCTCAACGAAAGAATTGTAGCGGCTTTTTCCGGGAATGAAAAGATCCCCCCGGAAACCGGAGGGATTGAAAGTCCTGCTCATTCAGTTGTTTCCAGATATTGGTCCATCGCTGTTGTGATAAACCCGCAGGTTTCCCGGAAGACCTTCCTGGTCCCCTCAGGGTCCAGAATCATGGCAGCGAACGCATCGGCAAAGTACTCCCGGCTCTTCGACTGCGCGTAGGCCCTTGCATGGACACGCTCCTTTGTAAAGATCTCCGGGAATGACGCATCAAAGTCGGAGTAGCTTATGTAGACCATCTCCGGAATACCGGTCCCGGTTGCCTCATAGTAGAGGATCCGGTCAATCGCATGTCCGCACTCATGGAGAAGAGTCTGCTCGGTGATACCTTTGCCAAAGCTCTCCGTCTTCTCCCGGTTGATGTAGATGGTCCTCGTTCCGTACTTCGTGATGCCGGTCGTGTTGGCCACAGGCGTTGTGACACAAACCTTTGCATTCGGATAACGGGAGAGAAGCACCTGACGGTCGTACGAGAGTACCTCGTCCATCGTCATGTCCGTGAAGCGGATTGTCCACCCGTAGGTCTCCAGTGCCCTCCGGCAGCCTGCCGGAAGTTTCTGATAATACGAGAGAACCTCCGCATAGTCTGCCTCCGCCATGGCGTAGTCCGCAATCACCACGTCGGTGGCCGCCGCCTGGGCATGTTCGCCGCACAGCAGGGGGCATAACAAAATCGCCAGGGTTGTGAAAAATCGCGCCGTTTTCCTCATTCGATCGTCCTTCAGTCTGCTTCTCCGCTGCCTGAAGACCTGCGCTTTTCCCCATCTGCCCAAGCGATGTCCGCGTATTCCTGTTTCCTTTGTTTTCTTTCCGGAGACGCCGCCGGATGGGTTCCTGTCCCGCTCCGGTCACCGCATGTTCTCCTGCCTCCAACGGTTCCTGCGCCGCCGGAGGCTTTTTGCCGGGGCCCTGCCGGGTTCCTGTCCCGAAAGAGCTCTGGCACCGCAATTGGCCGGTTCTGCCCGGGTTCCTGTCCCGCTCAGAGCCTTTGTTTCAAAACTTTCTCTCTTTGCCCTTTGAGGATCGGTGGATCAGCGCCTTGCCCTGTCCAGTCCCCTCCGGGCGGTAAATCTTCGAAGCCTTTTGGAAGACCCGGCCGCTGCCGGCATCTTCCTGCATCGGTTCATATTTCATTCATATTTCCGGTGCACCTAAATCATACCGGATGATCTCCGCAGTTGCAAGCAAAAATCGCATCTGTTCGCCAAATGTTAATATTTTGTTCATAAATATAGGGAGGCAAAAAAGAACCGCTCTCTTTCGAAAGCGGTCCCCTGATTTCCCGGTGCCTGTTTACTTGATGTATGCGTTGCAGACGCCTGCGATAAAGCCGTAGGTCTGAGGGAATGTTGCTGCCATTGCGGAGCCTTCCATGATGTAGTCTGCGAACTCATCTGCAAAGTACTCACGGCTGCTGGACTGTGCGTAGGATCTTGCATTGGCGCTCTCTGCCGTGAAGATCGGCTTGAAGCTTGCATCGTAATCCGAGTAGTTGGTGTTCACATTGGCGTTCTTGTCCGTCCCGGTTGCGAGGTAATAGAGAACACGGTCGATTGCATGTCCGCACTCATGAAGGAGGGTCTGCTCGGTGGTGTTGCCGCCGTAGCTGTCCGTGATCTCCTTGTTGATGTAGATGGTTCTCGTGCCGTACTTCGTGATGCCGGTCGTGTTGGCTGCATGCGTCGTGCTCGAAACCTTTGCATTCGGATAACGGGAGAGAAGAACCTGGCGGTCATACTCGCCGGCTTCGTCCATCGTCATGTTCGTGAAACGGATCGTCCAGCCGTACTGCTCGAGGACCTTCCGATACGTCTCCGGGATTTCATAATAGTAACCGAGCACTTCCTGGTAATCCGCAGCGCTCATGTCATAGTCTGCAGTCAGAACCGGATCCGTTGCCGTTCCTGCTGCCTGTGCACTCATTCCGCAAGTGGAAAGGGCACATGTAAGAATCATTATTAAAGTAACTGCTGTCAGCGCAATTCGCTTCATAGCGTTCATCTTCGTCATCTCATCCACCTTCTCTGGTTTCAAATCTGAAAGATTTACATGTTATGAAGGACTTGCGTTATCCTTGATCTTTTCCCTGAATCCTTTTGCTGCCCCGGGCCCGCATGCCCTGCAGCTTTTCTCTTCCCTGTGGTCCGTCGTTCTTTACTTTTGAAGCGTTGACCTTTCCGTGACCGGCTCATCGCCGCCCCCACGGGAAGGAAGTCCGTCCGGGCCTGTGGCGTTCATATTTCATTCATACTTCCGTCGCACCTTAAGTCTACAGAGACATCCGGTTGAAATCAAGTGATTTTCCCTTATTGTTTCCAAATGTTCACATTTCGTTCATATTTATTCTTCCCGCCGGCACACGAACCAGTGCCCATTTTCTTCATAATACAGTTCCACGCTCTGTCCGAGCACCCGGCACAGGTACCGGATCCCCGCGCCGCCGGTTTTCCGGCTTGCCATGCGCTGTACGTCGAGCACCCGGTCGATCGGATAGACCCGTCCGTCCTCCCAGGTGATGGAAAGGGGAATCAGCGCCCCATCCGCCGTAAAGTCCGCCCGCACGGTGACATACGCCTTGCAGGGATTCTCCCGTGTCACCTCCGGTGCCCCGGGGCACAGCGGCACATATCCCAGTTCCCTTGGTTTCTCATCCGGTCTGTGATAATCATAGACACCCATTGATCAGGCCTCCTTCACCCCGGTCCGGTTTCCTCTCTCGAAGTACGAGTGCGGGTGGATCATGTGATCGTCCGCCTTCGCATCCAGGGACGAAAGATACCGGTCCTCCAGCATCAGTCCCCGCTGCACGCAGGAAAACCCGAACCGCTCCCGAAGCTCCATTGTCATCTCGTCCGCCTTTTCCATCTTCTGCCGCCTCTCCTCGCTCTGAAAAAGGTCGAGCTGCCTCGGGTGGACGTCCGGAATCAGATCCGCCACCCGAAGCCCGATGCTGCGGATGGGAAAGGGACAGCACCAGAGCTGCCGGAAGATCTCCTCCGCTGCCTCCTCGATCTGTTCCGAGACGTTGGTCGGCGCCCGCAGCTTCTTCTGCTGCGCGTATCCGTACAGCTCACTCGAGCGCACATATACCTCGACAACCTTTCCCTCGAAGTGATTCTCCTTGAGGCGCGCCGCAACGCTCTCGGACAGCAGATAAAGCACGATTCTCACGTCCTCGAGGCTTTTCAGGTCCCGGGGCGTTGTGGTACTGTTGCCGATGCTCTTGATCGGCACGCTGGTATTTTCCCGGCTCACCGGTGTCCGGTCCTCGCCCCTCGCAAAGGCCGAGAGCACAAGTCCCATCTTGCCAAACCAGCTCTTCAAAAGAAACGGATCCGTCTCTGCAAGCTCTCCGATTGTGCCAATGCCGTACTTTGCAAGCTTTGCCCCGGTGCGGTTTCCGACATAGAGAAGGTCTGCTGCCGGGAGCGGATAGATGAGCTCTCTGTAATTGTCCCTGTCGAAGACCGTGATCGCGTCCGGCTTCTTATAGTCACTTCCAAGCTTTGCGTAGATCTTGTTCCACGAGACGCCGATGCTCACGGTGATGCCAAGCTCCCGTTTGATCCTGCTGCTGATTTCCCGCGCAATCGAGAGTCCGTCCCCGAACAGGCTGCAGCTGTCCGTCACATCGATCCAGCACTCGTCGAGCCCGAAGGACTCCACCCTGTCCGAGTAGTCCGCGTAGATGCGCCTTGCCATGTGGGAAAAGCGAAGGTACAGGTCCATGCGGGGCGGGACGAACACCACGTCCGGGCAGACCTGCCTGGCCTGCCACAGGGCCATCCCGGTCTTCACGCCGCGATGCTTGGCCGGATAGTTGGCGGTCAGAACGATTCCGTGCCGCTTTTCCGGATCCCCGCCGACGGCAAGAGGCTTTCCCTCAAGCTCCGGGTGATGCAGCATCTCCACCGATGCGTAGAAGCAGTTGCAATCGCTGTGCAGTATGACTCTCTGCCTTGTACTGCTCATTGCCACTCTCCTTTCGGCTCCAGTATAATTCCTGTATGAGTGGATTTAAATCGTCACTTTGGTAGAATAAATCTCTTGATACTGGATTTTGTTCCCGACAGGCGTTACAATGATCCCGTCAGGAAAAGACCGTATTCCGAAAGGATTTCAGATCAGAATGAGAACAGAAAATGGCATGACCGGGACGGGTGCGTCCATCGGACGCATGATCCGGGCCTATCGAAAAAAAGAAGGGCTGACACAGAGTGAGCTTGCAGACCGGCTCAGGGACTTTGGGATTCCGATCAGTCCGAAGACGATCTCCGGCTGGGAGAATGATCTCATCGAGCCGGGGGCAAGGACGCTTCTTTGTCTGTGCAGGCTCCTGCACATCCCCGACTGTGTGGAGGAGTATTTCGGGGACAATCCGGAGAACCCGCTCTCGGGGCTCAATGAGGACGGAAAAAAACTCGCCCTCTCCTATATTGAACAGCTCCTCTCCCCCACCTGCTATGCAAAGGTGCCCAGGGTCCTGCCGCTTCCGAAGCGTCTTCTTCGTCTTTTCGATGTCGGCGTCTCCGCCGGCACCGGCAACTTCCTCGATTCGGACAGCTACGAGGAGATTGAGGTCGGGGACGAGGTGCCAAAGAGCGCGGATTTCGGGGTCCGGATCAGCGGCGACAGCATGGAACCCCGGTTTGTGAATCACCAGACCGTGTTCGTCCACCGGCAGGAGGTGCTAAGCAGCGGGGAGACCGGGATCTTCTCACTGAACGGAAACGCCTACTGCAAGGTCTTCCGGGAAACGCCGGAGGGCGTATTCCTGATCTCCCTGAATCCAAAATACGCACCGATTCCGGTGCGTGGGAGCGATGCGTTTCATATCTTCGGAAAGGTTGTGGGGTGAATAAGATGAGTGTACAGAATCACCTGAAGGAAGCAAGACAGGCCGCCGGCCTTACCCAGGCGCAGGTCGGCAGCAGGATCAATGCCAGCGTCAACACGATCTCCCGCTATGAAAAAGGGGTCCAGTGCCCCTCTTTGGAGATGGCGCTTCGGCTCTGTGCCTGCTATCATCGGAAGATGGACGATCTGTTTGAACTGACAGAGCCGTAAAAACATCTTCGGAGGAAAACTGCATGAGCGCACTGTCCCTGTTTCTGGAAATGCTGGTGATCTTCATCCTGATCAGCATCGGTTTCATTCTCTACCGCACGGGGAAGATCGCAGACGGCGGCATGAAGACAATGTCGTTTCTTGTCGTCAACTTCTGCAATCCCGCGATCATCCTGAATGCGGCGATGCAGAACGAGGAACCGATCGCTCCGGCGCTCATGGGGAATGCGGTTCTTGTCACCGTTCTCATCTACGCCATTCTCATCGGGATCAGCTATCTTCTGCCGCCTCTTCTTCGCATCCCGAAGAAGAGCCGGTTCGCCTATCAGATGCTCACCGTCTACGGAAACGTCGGCTACATCGGCTTTCCGGTCTGTGCGGCGGTGCTGGGGCAGGACGCCCTTCTGTATGTCTCGATCAACTGTCTTGTCTACAACGTGCTCTTCTACACGTACGGGGAAGCGCTCCTTGCAAGGGCGGCCGGAGTAAAGGAGGGCGGCCGCGGGATCGGCGGCATCATCAATGCCGGCACGGTCTCATCCCTCCTGACACTCCTTCTCTATCTCGTGAAGATCCCGGTGCCGATGGTCCTTTCGGACACCGTGGGGTATCTTTCCGATGCCTGTGTCTTCCTCTCGATGCTGGTTCTTGGCTGCTCCATCGCGCAGAAGCCCCTGAAGTTCCTCATCACCGGCTCGAAGACGATGTGGGTGTTCCTGGTCCTTCGAATGCTCGTCATTCCGGCGGCAATCGTCCTGGTCCTGAAGCCGTTCGTCCACAACGAACTGCTCCTTGGCACCATTGCGATCATGGTCTCTCTCCCCGGCGGGAACCTGCCGCTCATGGTGGCGGAACAGGACGGCCTTGAAACCTCGGAGCTCTCCCGCGGCATCGTGCTGACCACGATCGCCTGCATCGTGACCATCCCCCTTATCGCCTCTTTGCTCCTCTAGTAGATCTTCGGGATGTCTCCGGTAAGACCGAAAGTCTTTTTGAAGGCAGCAAGGTCCTCCGGCGTCCGGATCAGCATCACGTCCGTGAAGTGTCCGCCTGCCTTGTCGACAAAGCCTGCGACCTCCTCGCCGGTGCAGATGCTGCAGCGGATGGCAGGGCGCATGGTATCGGGATCATAGGAAATCGTATCTGATTGTCTGTGTTTTCGTCCGAACATGCTTCCATCCTAGCATGGAAATCAAAGGTCCTCACTGCTAAAATGTTCCCTATGGAAAAAACGAGTGACAACAACGAAATGAAGCTGATCCTGTCCGGCGCCTACGGCCGGTACGAGGAACTGCTCGTCGAGAAGGCACGCATGACCAAGGCGGCCGGTGTCCAGAAGATGCGCTACATCGCCGTCTTCGGGGAACTGTTGACCTCCATCGAGGAGGAACGCATCGCCTGCATGCGGATCCGCAGATCTCTTGCCTTCTGTGAAAAGGGCACAAAGGACGGCGAGCGGATCGACGGGAGGGCGCTTCGGGCCAGGCTTTCCGATGAGATGCGCCCCTACGAGGAGAATCTTCGCCGCATGAGACAGAGCCTTGACGGCTGCCGCCATCTCCACATCTCCACCGGGATCCAGGTCCAGAAGGTGAAGCGCTGGTACCGCCTGCTCCTTCGCCGCCTCCACCCGGACCTTCACCCGGACACCAAAGAGAATCCCGCTCTTGCAAAGCTCTGGAGCGAGGTGGTCATCGCCTTTCAGGAAAATGACCTCTCCCGCATGATGCAGCTCGATCTTACCCTCTCGGGGATGCTTGCCGACGAGGGCATGGAGGAGCTTCCGATCGATGTTTCCGGCCTTCCGGAGCGGATCGATCAGCTAAAGGACGACATCGCTGCGATCGAGAAAAGCGATCCCTATCAGTACCGGTTCCTCCTCGACGATCCGGAGGCCGCAAGGGAAAAGGGACGGGAGCTCGAGGCAGAGCTCTCCTCCTATGAGAGGCAGCATGAGCGCCTTTCACGGAAGCTCTCAAGATACCTCTCCGATCACCATCTGGAGATCGTCTGGACCATCTGAAAAACAAACAGCTCCCCGGTACGGAATCCGATGACAGATTCCGTACCGGGGAGTTTTGCTGTGCAAAAAGAAAGCAGCAGGATCTCTCCTGCCGCTCTCCTGGAATGGACCTATATTACAGTACGGCCTTTGTCGTGACCGGAATACCGGCATCGGACAGGCGCTTCATCAGGAGCGCATATCCCTCGTCGTTCCGGTCAAAGGTAAAGATGGCACGGTCTCTGCCGATCACATAAAGGCTCACCTTTTCTCCCTCCAGCGTGCATGCGCGGATCTGATCGAAGGTGTAGGTGTGCTTCGAAAAATAAGTCCGCACGGTAATGGTGTTTTCCTCGACCTTTGCCCCGTTCGCGCCGGACACCGGCTGCAGGGCAACGACGGCATAGGGCACCACGAGAAGCAGGCTCATGAGGGGAATCCCCCAGCCCGGCACCTGGACCGCACGCCCGCTGAGAAGCAGAATCGCCATCAGTCCCGCAAGAACAAGGAGCGGGACAATCCCGTAAAGACAAAACAGTGCAGGGCTGTGAACGGGGAAGTTCTGGATCGTGCACTTTTCTCTCTCCCTGCCTGCAAAGGCGGCATTTCCAAGAATCAGAGCCGCCGACAGCAGAAGAAGCACTGCGATGAACAGCATCAGTCGAAATTCCATGTCCTTACCTCCTGTACCTCAAGCGTACCGGAGGTTCGTAAAGAAGTTCGAATCCTCTTGTACAATTCCCGTTAAATCAGGCCTTGTGCCCGCCGATCTGATTGTTCCGCTCCATCCCCGTGGCATCATCGAGAAGATCCATGCCCCGCACCAGGGCGTTGTTTCCGTAGCGGCTCCTGATGCTCGCCATCGCCTCCTGGAGCTTTTCCTGCTTCCTGTCTTTTTCCTTTTCCTTTTTGTCCTTCTCCTCCTGCAGATGAAAATCCGTGAACAGGTCGAGCTGGCGCGGCGCATCCTCCGGCGCCTCATCGGCCGGGATGACGTGCTCACAGACAAGGCTCAGCCGCCGCACCATAAGGTTTGGATTCTCTATTCTCTCATAGAGCCTCGTAAAGCCTTCCATGAGCTTTGCAGGCGAGGACGTATAGCCGGAGAGGTGCTCTGCCCCGACCGAGTGCCTGGGCACCACCCGCCCGTAGTGATCAACGTGGGTCGCCCCGGTATATCCCTCGACCTTCTCATAGCCGATCGCCATCGACAGGTCCTTTGTCACGAGCTTCTTTTCAAAGAGCTCCATCGAGAGGGAATCCGCCATCTCCCGGACGATGAGCCGTGCCTTGTCTCCACTCCGGCCGCAGGAGAGCACCTGTCCTGCGCCGACGCTCTCTTTTCTCGGGTGGCAGGCCCTGATGTCCGCAATCGTCACCGGTTCCCACCCCCAGGCGTGGTCGATGAGAAGCTCTGCGTTGATCCCGAACATCCGGTAGAGGAGCTCCTCGTTGTAGTAGTCCGTGCTTGTCCCGATGGAGCACCTTGCGATGTCCCCCATCGTAAAAAGTCCCGCCTTCTCAAGGCGCTTTGCAATGCCCTTTCCCACCCGCCAGAAATCCGTGAGCGGCCGGTGGCTCCAGAGCTTTTCCCGGTACGTCTTTTCCGTCAGAGCCGCAAAGCGCATGCCGCTCTCATCGGGTTCGGCATGCTTTGCGAGGATGTCCATCGCGGCCTTTGCCAGGTACAGGTTCGTTCCCATCCCGCAGGTCGCCGTGATCCCGGTCTCCTGATAGATGTCCCGTACCATGCGGGAGGCGAGTTCCTGTCCCGTCATGGACAGAGGTCCAAGGTAGGAGGTGACGTCCATCAGCACCTCGTCAATGGAATAGACATGGATATCCTCCGGGGCGACATATTTTAAGTAGATCCCGTAGATCTTCCCGGAAAGGGCCATGTACCTTGCCATATGGGGCGGAGCGATAATGACGTCAAGGGCAAGGGACGGGTCCGCCGCAAGATCCTTCGCATCGGAGGCGCTTCCGGTAAAGTCCTGTCCGTGGTTTTTCGCCTTCCGGTCCGCATTGACTCTCCGCACCGCCTCCTTCAGCTCAAAGAGACGGAGACGCCCCGGAATGCCGTAGGCCTTGAGCGCCGGGGAGACGGCAAGGCAGATCGTCTTGTCGGTTCTCGTCTCATCGGCAACCGCAAGCATCGTCGTTAAGGGATCGAGCTTTTTGTCTGCGCACTCACAGGATGCGTAGAAGGACTTCAGATCGATTGCAAGATACGTTCTCTCCATCAGACCTCCTCCATGGCGCGGACCGCGGACACCGGGATCTTCGTCCTGTCCTGAAAGACGATGTTTCCCGCATCGTCGACCCGGACCGGCACGCCCTCAAAGTCCCGCATGGCGCCGCCTTCCTTTTTGGAATCCGGCTCAAAGAATCGAACGTGCACGCACGCCCCGTTCTCCAGGGCGGTGTCCAGGGTAAAGTCGAGAGAATCCTTTTCGTCCTCTGTCAGGGACACGTCGCTCTCTGTCAGCCGTCCGGCCTCCCGGATCACGTCCTCATATCCGGTCAGCGGCTGAAAGGGCAGAAACTGTGCCGCCCGCTGTTCCATGGAAAGCGGCGCATGCCGCGTGGAGACATGGTGCGGCATGTCCAGCATGTCTTTATATTTGTCCACATCCGTATCGCTCATCGCCGCCTCCACATAAAATCAGAGCAAAATCAAACGCACCTTCCACAGGCTCATTGTACAATACTGATATCCCACGGAAAGGCACAAACATGACCATTCGAACGATCGGTGAGGTCCTCAAAGAGACCTACGGAACACGCATCTACAAGCTGTCCCTCTCCTCCGGCTGCACCTGTCCCGGAAGAGACGGAACCCTTGAGAGCCCCTGCACCTTCTGCTCACAGGAAGGCTCCGGGGAATTTGCAGCTTCCTTTGCCCCGATCGGGGAGCAGATCGAGGAGGCAAAAAGGAAAGTTTCCTCCAAGATGGCGTCCATCCCGGAAGCTTCCCGCCGCTACATCGCCTACTTCCAGTCCTATACGAACACCTACGGGGACATTGACCGCCTGAGGGCACTGTACCTCGAGACGATCCTGCGCCCCGAGATTGTCATCCTCGACATCGCAACCCGACCCGACTGCCTGTCAGATGAGGTGCTCTCGATGCTGAAGGACCTCTCCGAGATCAAACCTGTCTGGGTGGAGCTGGGGCTTCAGACTGCAGACGAAGAGACGGCCCGCCACATCAGACGGGGCTATCCCAATGCGGTCTTTGAGAAAGCGTACCGTGATCTTACCGCCCTCGGGATTCCGGTCATCGTCCACGTAATCCTGGGTCTTCCCGGGGAGACGAAAAAAGACTGCCTGAATACCATGGCGTACCTCTCCCGCCTCACCCCGACGTCCGGGGTAAAGCTGCAGCTTCTGCACGTCCTCTCGGGGACCGCTCTGGAGAAAGAGTACGAGGAGACGCATTTCCACGTGCTCACCCTGGAGGAGTACACGGATCTTGTGGTCTCCTGCATCAGGGCACTGCCACCGGATACGATCTATCACCGTCTCACCGGGGACGGCAAAAAGTCCGAGCTGATCGCACCTCTCTGGAGCGCGTTCAAAAAAAGAGTGATGAACACGCTCCGCTCAGCGATCGCCAAAGCGTAAAAAGAAGCCAGGGCACTTCTGCCCTGGCTGTCCGACAATCTGATCTTTCCTCTGTTTCCGGTTTACCGGCCTATTTCTTCAGTTTGAAGCGGTCCGGCACCTTTGACATGTCGATTTCGTTGCAGGTCGCGCAGGACCCGTTGCAGGCTCCCTTGCTGCCACAGCCCTCGCAGGCATCGGGGTGCCTGACGGTATAGCGAATTGCAAGGACAAACAAAACGGCAATCGCCGCGAAGATCAGGATACTGATGAGATTCATACAATCCCTCCTGGTTAAACTTGCTGTTAATCAATTTAACTTCTCTAATTCGGAGTATACCAGTCAACATTTCCGGTGTCAACGGGTGGAAAGGACTTTTGCAAGGGTCAGTCCCAGGACAACGCCGACCACGGCAAGTCCCACCGAGAGGACGACATAGGCACCGCCAAGAACCGGGTGGCCGTCGTTCAGCAGGGTGTACGCCTCCAGGGAGAACGTCGAGAACGTCGTAAAGCCGCCGCAGACGCCGGTCTTCAGGAACGAGCCGGCATCCTTCGAGAGAACATTGTCGACAAGAAGGCCCGCGATCAGTCCTATGAGAAACGCACCGACAAGGTTCGTGAAAAACGTTGCAAACGGGAATGCGGTCCCGAAGGGAATGAGGCTTACAAGATACCGGAGGATGGCGCCGACCGCTCCTCCCGCGGCAACAAGCAGTATGGTTTTCAGCATGTCAGTTCACCTTATTCCTTGGCTCCTTCCCGGCAAGGACGAGCTCAATGTTCTCCCACAGCGTCCTGTGGGCTCTCTTGAAGAATCCCGTCGTAATTCCGCCCTCGTGCGGGGTGACAAGGACACGGTCCTGCACGTCCTCCGGAAGGGTAAGGAGCGGATTGTCCTTCTGCACCGGCTCCGGCGCGAGAGTATCGATCCCGGCCAAGGCGACCTTTCCGGAAAGGATCGCAGAGCGAAGGGCCATGTTGTCGACAAGCTCTCCCCGTGCCGTATTGATAAACAGAACCCCGTCCTTCATCTTCTCAAAGAAAGAGGCATCGCACATGAGCGTGGTATCCGGTGTTACGGGGACATGGAGACTTACGATGTCCGAGGTCGCAAGAAGGGTGTCGAGGTCCGTATACGATGCGTGCAGATCCTCCTCGACCGCGGAGTCCGCCCGGTGCCGCTGCCAGTAAACAACCTCCGGCCCGAACGGAACAAGAAGACGCGCCGTCTCCTTCCCAATCGCGCCAAAACCCACAAGTCCTACTCTCACCTCCGAGAGCTCCCGGATGCCCTGCGCCATGAGACGGTCCTTCTGCTCGATCTGATGCCCGGAAAGAACTGCGCGATAGCCGGGGACGACGCTTCGAAGAAGGCAGAGCATGAGCATCACGGTTTCCTCGGCCACTGCCACGGCATTGGCCCCCTTCTGGTTGCAGACGGGGATCTTAAACTCGGCCGCGGCCTTCACATCGATCCGGTTGTAGGCAACGCCTTCCGACTGAATGAGCTTCAGGGTACCGATTTCCTCCATCTCCCGCCTCGTACAGGGGCTGATCGCATCGACAAGGAACGCGTCCGCGCCCTGTCCCTTTCGGATCACTTCATCCTCCGGGGTATCAATGGGGAGAATAACCACCTCGGCGTTTTTTGCAACCGGAAGGTCCGGCAGAAACCTTGCAACGCGGTTTTCATTGGCAAGTACAAGCAGTTTCATCTGAAATCTTCCCTTCTGGTCCTGATTTTTCCTTTCAGGGAGCCATTGTAGCGCGCAATCTTGCGCCGGCACAAGACACATTGATGAGGAAGAGCGGCAGACAGGCGGCATTTTCAGGAGAAGTGCCGAGATTTGAATCTGCTCTTGTTTCCCTCCTTTGCCCGGTGATAAGATTTACGGTGTAAGGAGAAATGTTCCTGTCAGCCGGCTTTCCCGGCATCAGAAGGGAGTATTCCTGTCTATGATCTATACGGATGCGACGGAACGGGCCATGAGACTCGCCTACGAAAAGCATCAGGGCGCACTGGACAAAGCCGGTGTCCCCTACATCTTTCACCCGATCCACGTGGCGGAACAGATGGACGACGAGGATTCGACGATCGTTGCCCTGCTCCACGATATCCTCGAGGATACCGATGTGACGATCGGAGACCTTCGTGAGATGGGCTTTTCCGAAACCGTCATCGAGGCGCTGGACTGTCTGACACACCGGTGCGGGGAGTCCTATCTCGACTACATCGACCGGGTCGCGGAGAATGACCTCGCAACCAAGGTCAAGATCGCGGACATCGAGCACAACGCCGATGTCACGAGAGTGCGCAACAATCCGGAGCTTGTCCAGAAGTTCCAGAAAAAGTACGGGGAGGCACTCCCCCGCCTGAAGGCCAAGGCCGCCGAGCGAAAGCTTCGGTCCATGAACACGGCCGTTCAGTAATACAGGATTCTACAGGGTCTGCAGGGGTTCCTGCAGACTTTTTATTTCCCGGAGAGAAACATGCAGTACTTCACCGTCACCATCTCGACAACCTACACAACAACAGGGACTGACAAACAGGACAAGTATGTTTTCAAGGGCCGGGAAAAGGCCGTGAATTTTGTGAAAGAGCTCCTGTCAGAAGAAGAGAGAAAGGGGTTTCACCCGGAAGTGAAGGAGAACGGGACTCAGGTTGAAGCCAAGCGGGATGGCATCTCCATTGTCCTTCGCCTTGTGGAACAGAACCTCTCTGCCAGATGCCTTCCCTCCATCACCTCCAGAACCTACGAAACCCGAATCCCGGGGCTTGATTCTCCGGTCCTGATCGAGATCATGCGGGACAGGGATCAGGGCATGATCTACGGATACGCCTATGACCGGAAAAATCCGGATCCAAAGCGCCTTGTGACCTCCTTTAAGGAGACGTCTGACCTTACCGATGATCTCTGCGTTGCCCTTGTGCAGCAGGCTCTCCTCGAGAAAGTCCCGCCAAAAGCATAAAGGATATGGGAAAAATGTGTCGGATGACAAAAGCCCTGCGCTTTGCGCGCAGGGCCAATTTTTAGGAACAGACAAATCCGGAGTCAGATGGCGAAATCAGAACGCCTTCTCGTAGATTGCCTTGATGTCGTTCTTTGTAAGCGGCACGTAGCTGCCGACGCTTCCCTTGGCGGCCTTCTCTGCCATGATGTCGAACTTGCTCTTCTCCGTAATGCCGACGGCGCGAAGATTTGCAGGCATCTCCATCGTCTCAAAGAAGAAGGTGCGAAGAGCTGCGATGCCCTTCTTTGCAACTGCAAGGTCATCCTCCTGATGCAGGGGATCGATGCCGAAGACGTTGCGGCCGAACTTTGCAAACATACCCTTCGTGTTGTCCGAGAGGACATACTCCATCCACGCCGGTGTCAGGATCGCAAGGCCCTGGCCATGAGTGATGTCATAGAAGGCGGAGAGCTCATGCTCCATCGGGTGAATGCACCAGGCATTTGCGGAGCCCTCGCTGACCAGTCCGTTGATGGCATGGCTTGCAGCCCACATGAGGTTGGCCCTTGCGTCGTAGTTGTCCGGCTGTGCCAGAGCGATGGGGCCGTACTTGATGGCCGTGCGCAGGATCACTTCTGCAAAGCCCTGCTGCACATCGGCGCCGGTCTCTCTCGTGAAGTAGTTCTCCATCGTGTGGCTCATCATATCCGCCGTGCCGGCTGCCGTCTGCTTCTTCGAGACGGTATAGGTGAGCGTCGGGTCAAGAACCGACATCGTGGGCTTCAGGCAATCCGCAGCCGTGCCCCACTTCTCATTCTTTGTCATGTCGGAAATGACCGCGAACTTGTCCATCTCCGATCCCGTTGCGGAGAGCGTAAGAACGGTATAGATCGGAAGCGCTGCCTGAATCTTCGATCCGTCGAGGACCAGATCCCAGGCATCTCCGTCATACTTTGCACCGGCCGCAACGACCTTTGCGCAGTCGATCGTGGAACCGCCGCCGACTGCAAGCACCATGTCAATTCTGCCGTCCCTGCACAGCTGTACACCTTTGCGGACCGTCTCAATTCTCGGGTTCGGCTCAACACCGGCAAGCTCCGTGACGCTGATGCCGGCATCCGAAAGGACCGCAAGGACCCTGTCATAGAGTCCCGATCTCTTGATGCTGCCGCCGCCATAGACGAGAAGAGCCTTTGTGCCGCTTTGTCTCATTTCAGACAGATGGGAAACCGTATCCTTTCCGAACCAGATGCGGGTCGGCACGTGAAAACAGAAACTGTACATGATGATATCCTCCTTGTCCCAAATCGATGAGTGGCATCTTTGATGCCCTTAAAGGATATTAAACACAAACATCCCCAGAAATGTACATATGAGATGGATGTGCAATTTTTAAAATTCGAATAAATATATTGACAATTATCGTATTAAAGTGACAGCATCAACTGTTTTATTACCATTGTATGGCCATTAT
>Ga0256406_1004709_pt1 | contig 15290 bp, 16 predicted proteins | sample RumenRJG_03DNA_FD_185986 | JGI IMG/M metagenome (GOLD analysis project Ga0256406, IMG submission 185986) | Bovine rumen microbial communities from Lethbridge, Alberta, Canada - RJG_03 | ecosystem: Host-associated > Mammals > Digestive system > Stomach > Rumen | place: Canada: Alberta | collected... | reverse complement strand
CCTACCTAATAGTCGCAGACGGCATTCCGCAGCCTGCTATTTCTTTTATTGTGTCAAAAAAACAAGTTAAACCAGAATAGCCGTTTTATCGGCTGTTCACTATACAAACATTTTCGAATGAAAATAAAGTTCTATTTTTGCCACAAGGTTGATGAGTACCGCGCTGGATTGCAGTTCCGGAGGGAAGGGCTCTGAGACCTTTTTATTTTGGAACCACCTTATCACTATCTGATATGCTATGAATGACATATTCGCCCCACTTTTTCTCGTGAACTATTATCCATGATTTTTCATTGGCGATAATTGTTTCAAAGATATGACTACAAGCAACGTCTTCTCTTTCCTTTTTATCTATTGTTGGACCTAAATATTTAGATTCATTGAATAATTTTTCGAGATTCAAAAGCTCTCGATTTTTCTCACGAATATGTTTGTGAGGTTGATTTAACCATTCTTTTATACCAGCACCAGTTATTTTTACTTGGTGAGGAAAATTAGCATTATAAAAACTTTTTGAAGACAAAGACGCTCTTGCTTCTGCTCTTATAATCTTTCGTTCTTTTGAAATTTCTATAGCATTAATCTTTGCGTCTACTTTACTACAGTTCATACAATGCTTCTTCTCATTTTTGAAGAAAGTACCCAACTGATTTTTAAATCCTTTGTTGAACGGGCACGAGCTGCATCCACTTGGGAAGTACGGGTGATTGTCGGAGAAGGTGTGTCCGTCCTTTCCGGGATTGTTCTCGAGTCCGCGTTGCGGTGGGTCGACGCCGTCGATGTCGTCTGGCCGGTTGACGGGATCGTCGGTCTGTTCGAGGGAGCACTTGCAGTTCCATCGGTCGCCAGGGTGGTGTTTGGACCAGAAGGGGTCGTCGACAGGGAGTGTGAGCTTCTTTTCCCAAAACTTCCGATGGGAGGACTCAGGATTGGGGGATGTTGTCGGCATCCACCGGAGGTTCGGCATGACATCCTTGTTACGCAGGAATGACTGCCAGTCGGCTGCGTTGTGTGCCCGGATGACTGCCGTATCGTACTCAGTACGTAGCCATGCCCCACAGTGGTGTGTGGAGATGGAGGAGACATCATTGAGCCACTGGCGGAAGGTTTTTAACTTTCCGTTGGCGTCGAGGAGCTTTGCCGCCATGTCGGAGCCCATCTGATGGACTTTGAAGGCAGCGAAGACCTCGTTGGAGTGGCGAAGCGCGGTAAGGAAGTCGTCGGAGAGTGATCGGTCAGATCCGTTCTTACGTGTAAATTTCTGCTCACTTTGACTCATTATGCTGTTTGTAAATTAAAACTTTATAATGGTAAGGCAACTTTTGCACAAAAAGTTTTGAAGTGTGTATATAAAATTGTAACTTTGCACAAAATTTCAATAAACGTGCAATGGAGACAATTCCTAGTTTTAATGCCCAAATCGAAAAGAGTATCATCGACCATTGGGACAGAGACGCGCTAACCGATTATAAAGGTAAGACACTTCAATATCATGACGTTGCGCGCAAGATAGAGAAGCTTCATATAATGTTTGAAGCCAGTGGTGTGAAGAAGGGTGACAAGGTCGCTCTTTGTGGCCGCAACTCATCTATGTGGGCTGCTGCTTTTCTGGCTACATTAACCTACGGTGCTGTAGCGGTGCCAATTCTACATGAGTTTTTGCCGGAACAAATTCACAATATCGTAAACCATTCTGACGCAAAGATACTTTTTGTCGGTGATGTAGTGGCAACACAGATAGACGCAACGAAGATGCCCAAACTCGAGGGTATAATTTATCTTCCTGACTATTCGCTTGTAGTATCGCGTACCGATAAGCTTACTTACGCCCGTGAACATCTTAACGAGATGTACGGACAAAAGTTTCCGAAGTATTTCCGTCAGCAACATGTACATTATTACCGTGAGCAGAGCCCTGATGAGCTGGCACTCATCAATTATACCAGTGGAACGACAGGTCATTCCAAGGGCGTGATGATACCTTATCGTGCCTTATGGAGTAATTATGATTTTGCCGTTCATGTCCTGGGTGAGAAATTGAAGCCAGGCGATAATGTCATTAGCATTCTGCCGATGGCCCACATGTATGGAATGTCGTTCGAGTTCCTGTTCGAGTTCCTGCATGGCCTTCACGTTTATTATCTCACGCGTGTACCGTCCCCAGCCATCATCTCACAGGCTTTGGCCGATGTCAAGCCTGTTATTATGATATCAGTGCCGCTTGTAATAGAGAAGATTATCCGCAAGAAGGTTTTCCCGAAGATACAGAACAACAGAATGCGTCTGCTTCTGAACATGCCTGTGGTGAACAAAAAAGTACGGGAAAAAATATGCGAACAGGTACTTGCAGCTTTTGGCGGTAACCTTTATGAGGTTATCATTGGTGGTGCCGCACTCAACGGTGAAGTGGAGCGCTTCCTTAAGCAGATAGGATTCCCTTATACCGTGGGATATGGTGCTACGGAATGTGGCCCTATTATCTGCTACAGTGACTGGCATGACTTTGCAGAAGGTTCTTGTGGCAGGGCTGCTTACCACCAGAAGGTAAGAATAGACAGTGATGATCCTGAAACCATTCCGGGTGAGATACTGACGAAAGGTCCTAATGTCTTGCTGGGCTATTACAAAAATCCTGAGGCTACTGAGGCTGCCATTGATAAGGACGGATGGTTCCATACCGGTGACTTGGGTCTTATGGACGGTGATGGAAACGTATTCATTAAGGGACGCTCAAAGAACCTGCTTCTTGGTTCCAACGGTCAGAATATCTATCCAGAGGAGATAGAGGATAAGCTTAATTCCCTTCCTCTGGTCAATGAATGTCTTGTCATACAGGAAGGCAATAAACTCGTTGGTCTTGTCCATCCGGATTTTGACGAGGCTAAATCGATAGGACTCGGCAATGAAGATATTGAGAAGATTATGGAGCAGGACCGTGAGCAGCTCAATACACTTGTGCCGGCATACAGTAAGGTCTCTGAGATACGTATCCAAGAAGAGGAGTTCCAGAAAACCCCTAAGAGAAGCATCAAACGTTATCTCTATACAAAATAAGTATTATTTTGAACAATATATTGGTTATAACAAAAGGGCAGGATTTTCATCCCGCCCTTTTTGTGTTTAGCTGTTTTTTCGTTTATAATCGACAAATCTAAACTTACGGTGTGTCTTCTGCGTCTCATGCTCCTCCGAATGTTCTGAGACCCAATCCTCGGAATAATCAGGGAAGAATGCGTCAGCATTATGAGGTGTTGACTCTATCTCTGTCATATACAAATGGTCGGCAAGTGGAAGAGCCTGACGGTAGATGCTTTCTCCGCCAATGACAAAGACGTCCTCATCATTATCACAATGTCTTAACGCGTCTTCAAGTGAAGGAAACGTCTCACATCCTGGAAACTCGTTCTTACTACGGCTCAACACAATGTTTCGTCGGTCGGGTAGGGCTCCGCCGGGCAACGACTCGAAAGTCTTCCGTCCCATTATGACGGTATGCCCTGTCGTAAGCTGTCGGAAACGCTGCATGTCTGCCTTTATATGATAGAGCAGCTCGTTCTGATAGCCAATGGCATTATTGGCCGCAACGGCTGCAATAATATTCAATCGCATAAGGAATTTGTATTTAATGTTCTCTGTTTTAATTTTTATTTAATGTTCTCAGTTTAAAAAAATATCCCATTCCACCGATTGATCACACACTTACAGCCCCAGCTATATGCGGCCATGGATGATAGTCGGTGAGCTCAAAATCTTCATATTTAAAGTCGAAAATGTCTTTCACCTCAGGATTGATGTGCATCTTCGGCAGAGGACGTGGCTCACGGCTCAACTGCAACTTAGCCTGTTCCAGGTGGTTGAGGTAGAGATGTGTGTCGCCCGTGGTATGGATGAACTCGCCTGGCTTAAGTCCAGTAACCTGGGCCATCATCATTGTCAGCAGGGCGTAGCTGGCTATATTGAATGGGACACCAAGGAAGGTATCGGCAGAGCGCTGATAAAGTTGAAGTGAGAGCTTCCCGTCGGCCACATAGAACTGGAACAGACAGTGACATGGAGACAGTGCCATTTCGGGAAGGTCTGCGACATTCCAGGCGTTGACCACGATGCGTCGCGACTCAGGATGTTTTTTTATTAGGTCTACTGCATTCTGTATCTGGTCAATGGTTCCACCCCGATAGTCCTTCCAGGCACGCCACTGCTTGCCATAGATAGGTCCTAAATCACCGTTTTCATCGGCCCATTCATCCCAGATGGTCACACCGTGCTCTTTAAGGTATTTTATGTTTGTATCGCCCTTAAGGAACCAAAGCAGTTCATATATGATGGATTTCAGGTGTAGTTTCTTTGTTGTCAGGAGAGGAAATCCATCCTCAAGATTGAAGCGCATCTGATTTCCGAAGACACTCAGAGTTCCGGTTCCTGTTCGGTCGCCTTTCTTTACGCCCTCTGTGAGTATGCGGTTTAGAAGTTGTAAATATTGTTTCATTATTTGTTGTTTAATTATGTTGTCTGTAATGGTGAACTTCCGTTCTCCTATATTACTGGTCGTGCAATACCTTTACGTGTGTTGTCTTTATCCTCCATTCCTGGGGATAGAGATTGTTGGCGCGGTTGCCAAGATTATTGGCAAAGCCGAGTCCAATACCCTTGTATCCAATTGTTACTATGCCGCGTGGAGAGTCAGCAGGAAGAGTAATGGCTTCACGTCTCAGGTATTTTATTGCAGTAGGATAATCAACATTGACTTTCGGATACTTGTTTTCTTCCTGATTTACAGTCAGGGCCAGTGAAACATCAGGAATGGCTTTCTTACCTTTCTGTATCGGAGGATTTATGCCGTGGGAGAGGATGTGCAGTATCTTAAGGTTCTGTTTGCCTCCGAGACAGTCGTCATTGTCCCTCTTACGGAGTATGGCCATAAATAGACCTTCCCCACGTGTTCTGCCGGGAATGAAGCGGTAGACTGGGATATTGCCTCTGAGTGCTCCCGTGATGTTCCATTCGTCGTTGATGCCCTCAAGACTTATAGGCTCAGCCCCAAATTCATCTACAATCCATCTGACATTATCCTCGTCCTCCTTCACATTGAAAGTGCAAGTAGAATATATGAGCAGCCCACCAGGGCGGAGACACGGCCAGATGTCTTCTACGATTGATCTCTGTAACCGCCAACAGGACTCTACGTTCTGTCCACTCCATTCACTGACGGCGTTTGGGTCTTTCCGGAACATTCCTTCTCCGGAACATGGCACATCGGTAAGGATAACGTCGAAGGTGAGCCCGGCCTTTCTGTAGTCGCGTGCATAGTTGTTTGTTACTGTTATGTCAGGGTGTCCGAACTTCATGACGTTCTCCGCCAGTATACATGCTCTGGTCTTTATAGGCTCGTTGGAGAAAACCTTGGAACCTGCGGGCAGTGCCGACATGGCACATGTGGTCTTTCCGCCGGGAGCCGCACAAAGGTCAAGCATCGTAACAGGTTCGTTGACGAGCTGACGGATGACAAAGTCAAGAAACATCGACGATGCTTCCTGTACATAATATACTCCGGCATGGAGTAAAGGGTCGAAAGTGAAGGCCGGACGCTCGGAGAGATAAAAGCCATTATGACACCATGGCACAGGTTCAATGCTTTTTACGCCGAGCTGCTCTGTTATTTCCGTTGTCCTGATACCGTCCGCCTTGAACGGGTTTAGACGTATGCTTACGGGGGATGGCTCGTCAAGGCCTTTTAGGAGGTCCGCATACAAATCTTCACCCATCATCATTGACGTATATTGTTCGAAGTCCTTTGGCAGTTGCATGGCGTTGTATTGTTAATATTACTCTATTGTTATGTCGAAGCTGTTATCGCTGTTGCTATTTTCTTCATTTGGCTTCGGCTTCGGTGGGTTCTTAAGGTTGCCCTTATCGTCGAACATTCCGTATGTCGTTCTAAGAACTATAAACTCTGTACGGCGGTTGAGCTGGTTACAGACATCTTGTTTATCCTTGTCTAGTTTCTTGATAAAGTCCTCTGTCAGTATATCGCCTTCCTTCAGCCAAGGATATTTCTCCGTGAGTTTCTTACGGACAGTCTTTGGCTTTTCCTTTCCATATCCCACAGGAGTAAGACGATCTTTGGCGATACCATGATCAATGAGGTAACTGACAACATTATTGGCACGCTCCTGCGAGAGCCGTTTGTTGTATTCCGCTGAACCTTTATAGTCGCAGTGGGCACTCAGCTCGATGGTAACGTTCGGATTTTCGTCTAGGAGCTTGACAAGTTCATCAAGAGCTTTCTTCGATTCCGGACGAAGTGTAGCCTTGTCGAAATCATAGAAGATATTGTCGATCATCACTGGTACTCGTATGCTGGCCAGTGGGAACTGCAGCGTGTATTCCTTACTCTCCGTTACGGAGTCGACCTTCAGCTCCTCCTTGTGATTCAGGAATCCCTTGCATGTCGCCATCATGATGTAGTCGACACCTGGTTTTATTACCTGTTCAAAGCTGCCGTCGCCCTTGACGCTGAGTTTCAGATTAGTACCATCATCACCGACCATATAAACTTGTGCGGCAGGAAGCTCATAGCCTTCCATCTCATAAACCCATCCTTTAACCGTCTGGATAACTTCCGGCAATTCAAAGCTGTATATATGGTCCCATCCGCGCGCATCGTTGCGGTTGCTGGAGAAGAAGCCGCGGTTGTGCGGTCCTTCGAAGGTACATCCGAAGTCGTCACCCTGTGAGTTAAGCGGGTAACCCGGATGCTCAAGATGGTATCTGTGGTCGGCTCCGACTTTAGCAATGAATATGTCCAGTCCTCCCAAGCCGCCATGTCCATTGCTGGAGAAATAGAGGTCGCCATTGGGGCGGAATGTAGGAAACATCTCATCACCCGGGGTGTTAATAGGTTCACCGAGGTTCTCTACACCACCTGTTGTTCCACCGATAAGACGCACGCGCCATATGTCAAGACCACCTTTGCCACCCGGCATGTCGCTGACAAAATAGAGCCAGTTGCCATCCGGGCTGATGGCTGGATGAGCGAAACTGGAAAGAGTGTCGCGGCTTATCTGTAGTGGTGAAGCCTTTCCCCATGCGGCGTCGGAACGGTTGCTGACAGCTATCTGCGCATACCGCGGATATGTGGGGTCGGTAGTACACTGTGTGATATACATCTCCCTACCGTCGGGAGAGAAGGCAGGCGTTCCCTCGTCGTTTTCAGTGTTCAGGCCGGATTCTATGGTTTGTGGACGCGACCAGTTGCCTTTGTCGTCTTTCTCGGAATAGAATATGTCGCCGGGCTTCTGACCTGTGATGCCACTGAGCTCATCACCCTGAGCTTCATTGCGTGTTGACGTGAAGTAGAGCTGGCCATACTCATCACCAAAGAGCATAGGGGAGTAATCGGAGCGCCGGGAATTGAATATATCCATCTTCTTCACCTTGTATCTGGAGCCAGTCTGCTTTAGTTCCGGGGCCTCAGTGGCAGCCTCAAGTCCTAGCTTTGCATCCATGTTTCCTGATGCTGAGTCCAAGGCAAGACGGTACTCCTTTTCAGCCTCGCGGTACTGGCCTTGCTTCATGAGGTTGTTGGCTAGCCTGACATGTGTCTCCGCATTGTCCTGATGATAACGTATGACGTTACGATAGGCAGCTATGGCTTTGCCGGAGGCGTTTATGCGGTCATTGACCTGTGCTATCTTCTGACTGACTTTCCCTCGCAGTTCCCTTTCCTTTGGAGGAATACGGCGGTAGGCTTGCTTGTACTGCTCTGCTGCGTTGTAATATTCGCCAAGCGACAGGTATTTATCACCTTTTTTAACATTTCGGTCAGCTCCGCAGGAAAAAAGAAACAAGGAAATAAAAACGATAAAGGCACATGTGGAGATGTGCCCTTTTATCAGGGGCATAATAATATAATGTGTAAAGTTTTTCCTTCTCATATTATTCAGATAACGGAATTGATGCTTTGTTATTGTGCCTGATGTCGTTTAACATTCAGTCTTGTTTCTTCTTCAATAAGGCAGAAGACCTTGCGTGAACTTTATCCTATCACTCTGTTGGAACTGTCGTTCAAGACATCTTTTACAATGTTGGCTATCTGTTCTTTAAGACCATTGATGAAATCAGCCGGGTTGTATTTATGATGCTCTATGTCGCGGAGTTTCTTTTCCCATATTCCAGTAAGTTCAGCAGAGGTGAGCAACTTCTCGTGGATTGTATCTATGAGAGCTATGCCGGTAGGTGTAGCTTCAAGGTTCTTGCGGTTACGACGGATATAATGTCGCTTGAAGAGTGTTTCTATTATCCCCGCACGTGATGACGGTCGGCCTATACCATTCTCTTTTAGTGCAGCCCGCAGTTCCTCGTTGTCCACGAACTTTCCTGCTGTCTCCATAGCACGGAGCAGCGAAGCCTCTGTGTAGTGCTTTGGCGGTACCGTCTGCTTCTCGGTCAGCGTGGGTTTATGCGGACCGGACTCTCCTTTTTCGAAATGTGGCAGTATGCCACCTGTGGATGGGGTAGGGGCATCGGTCTGCTTCGCTTCACCTTCACCATCGTCAGTGCTTCCCTTGCCATAGACGACATGCCATCCGTCCTCAAGAATTTCCTTTCCTGTTGTCTTGAACTCGATAGGCTTTCCTTCGTCAGGCTGTACCTGCCCAATGACCGTTGTCGTGGCGAACTTGCAGTCGGGATAGAAAACGGATATGAATCGAAGGGCTATGAGGTTGAAGACATTTGCTTCTATGTTGGTAAGCCCGCGTGGCGGTACCCCTGTTGGGATAATAGCGTGGTGATCGGTAACCTTTGACGTGTCGAACACGCGTTTCGATTTTTTCAGGGCCTTTCCTCCAAGCGGTTTTATCAATGCGGCGTAAGGGCGGCTATTGCCAAATGAGGTCTGAAAGAGGCCGTTCATGATGCCTGGACATTTTGGATAGATGTCGTCGCTGAGATATTGTGTGTCAACACGTGGATAGGTGGTAACCTTCTTCTCGTAAAGACTTTGCACGGTCTGGAGTGTAAGGTCAGCAGAATAGCCGTACTTCCTATTGCAGTCTACCTGTAAGGAAGTGAGGTCGTAGAGTTGCTTTGGCTGTTCGGTACCGTTCTTCTTTGTTACGTTGGTAATGGTGAACGCCTTGCCTTCAATGAGTCCGAAGGCTTTCTCTCCTTCCTCCTTACTGGTGAAACGACCTTTCGATGCGGTAAAGAGCGTGTTACGGTAGATAGTGGAGAGTACCCAGTAGGGCTCTGGTTTGAAGTTGTCTATCTCTTTCTGGCGCTGAACGATAAGTGCAAGCGTCGGTGTCTGTACGCGTCCTATTGACAGTACCTGATGATTGCGTCCGTATTTCAGTGTATAGAGCCTTGTAGCATTCATTCCCAGAAGCCAGTCGCCTATAGCACGGCTCACACCGGCAAGGTAAAGGCTCTCATAATCTTTCTGTTCTTTGAGATGTGCGAAACCATCGCGGATGGCCTCGTCGGTCATGGAAGAAATCCAAAGTCGCTTTACCGGACATTTCACCTTTGCTTTCTGCATCACCCAGCGTTGTATGAGCTCTCCTTCTTGTCCGGCATCACCGCAGTTGATAATCTCATCGGCCTTGTCATAGAGCTTCTGTATCGTTGAGAACTGTTCCTGTATGCCTTTGTCGTTGATAAGACGGATGCCAAAACGCTGGGGTATCATAGGCAGTGCAGCCAACGACCAGTGCTTCCAGTTCTCACAATAGTCGCCGGGCTCCTTTAGCTCACACAAATGTCCGAACGTCCACGTCACTTGGTAGCCATTACCTTCCATATATGTACGGTGGTCATGTGTGGCTCCAAGGATTCGTGCTATGTCTCTTCCTACGCTGGGTTTCTCTGCAATACAAACTATCATAAGTGCAAAGGTACTCAAAAATCCCGTTCAAACAGTCTATAGAGAAACTTTTTCTGTTAAAAACTTGCACAAAAGGTGAGAAGTTATTATTTTTGCAAACGCTTAACAATAATTATAATTCAAAACCGATTGCCTATCGAAGCAACATTACTTAAATAAACGATAATTTTTAAGGAATGAAGAATCTCGAAGAGATGACTGACGAAGAGTTAGCCGTTTCATACATTAAAGGAGACAACAGAGCTTTCGATATGTTGTTAAGCAACAACCAGCGGAAGGTTTTTACTTATATTCTGTTTGTCGTGCGCAATCGTGATGTAGCCAACGATGTCTTTCAAGACACGTTCGTGAAGGTTATTACACAATTGCAGCAGAAACGTTATGCCCCTAACGGGAAGTTCAGTGCGTGGGTGATGCGTATTGCCCATAATGAGATAATGGACTGGTACAGGACGCAGCGCAGTGGCCATATTGTAGAGGCTACAGAAGATAATGACTTGTCGAATATCGGTGGACTGGATGTCTCGTTAAGTAGTGTTGAGAGCCAGTATGTCAACTCGCAGGTGCTTACCGATGTCAGACGGATGATGAATCTCTTGCCGGCATCACAGCGTGAGGTCGTCTACATGCGTTTCTATCAGGGAATGTCGTTCAAGGAGATTGCCGAGACAACGGGTGTTAGCATTAATACGAGTCTCGGACGTATGCGTTATGCCATTTTGAACCTTCGCCGCATGGCAAAGGAAAACTGTGTCCAGCTGCAGCTCGCATGAGCTATACACTGGACACGATGTTTATACCTTTAAGTTCTTAAGTCCGCTGATAGTCTTTATGGGGTCCTCGGCTTTAAAGACGTATGAGCCGGAGACAAGAACATCTGCTCCATGTGCTATTAGCTTTGGAGCCGTCTTGTCATTGACGCCGCCGTCAATCTCAATAATAGCATTACTGCCACTGTCAGCGATAAGCTTGCGCAAACGGTCCAATTTGTTGTAGGTGCTTTCAATGAACTTCTGTCCGCCAAATCCGGGATTGACGCTCATAAGCAGAACCATGTCGACATCACAGATGATGTCTTCAAGCATACATACTGGTGTTGAAGGGTTCAGTGTTACGGCAGCTTTCATTCCACTCTTATGTATCTCCTGCACAACACGGTTCAGATGGGTACATGCCTCATAATGTACGTTCATCATCATGACGCCCGCATCGGCAAGCAGATGAACCCATTTCTCTGGATGCACAATCATAAGGTGTACGTCAAGAGGCTTCCGGCAGACCTTTGCGAGTTTCTGAAGGACCGGAAAGCCAATCGTGATGTTGGGGACGAATACACCGTCCATGATATCAATGTGAAGCCAGTCGGCCTCACTGTTGTTGATCATTTCAATGTCCTTTTCCACGTTCAGCGGATTTCCGCCGAGCAAGGATGGTGATATGAGTACTTCTTTCATCAGTTTAAACAATATGATTCAATTTTGCCGTTTATCCGCACTGTGCGGTATGTGTAGGCAATTTGTCGTATGAAGTTCAACGTCTTCTCTGATGGATTAGTGTCCTCGTGAGTAGAATTGTTCATAGGCGAAATGATATGTTTATGAATGTTATTGCTAGTCATTTATATAGCTGTTATATAGTTTTAACGAGTTATCTGCGTTAATATTATATATGACCACTTATTTTTTTTCAAAAACTTGATGTTAATATTTTTCGTATAGCCGACTTTTGGGAAATTGCCTTGTAACAAATTGAGACTCAATGGATTGTAAGTATAGTCATTTTGCGTTGTATTTTCCGTACACTTAGCTCGTAACTGTGCCCCTTTTACCATGTTTTTTCCGTACATTTACAACATAACTACTCAACCGGCCAAATGGTGTTAACGCGCTCTTAACATGGCTCTTGAAAACTGCAAAAAATTGAAAACGCCCACAACGTGTCTTCAACGACTTTGATAACTCCAATAACCTAATTGGTAAAACAAGACAGCTGTGGGAAATGTTTCCATAATACGGCATAGGTTGAACCGTCTGCCATGTAAACTTGTAACACCTCGGCGGAATACAACATAACTTGATTTCTGTCATGAACAACTTTAAAAGACTTTAACTTTAGAATTTAGCTGCGCCGACAAAAAAGACTGAGTAGCTACTTATTTTAAGCCTACTGTTTGAGTGTTGGAAACTTTAGTAAAGGAAGAAGGCAAAGAATAGGAAATGCATCCCGTTCTTTGCCTTCTTTTCCATTCCAGGACTAGGTCTTATTCCTTTCACTTTTGCTTTGGCTGTTTGCTTTTCACATGCAACTCGTCATTCCGAACGTTGTTGCGATGGCGGTGAGGATGGAGATTATCATGTTGATAACCATTTTCCAAGTTTCTTTTTTGTTATCTACAGACATAAGCTTTTAAATTAGAGGTTAGAAGTTAAAGTTAGAAGTTATCCCCTAGAGCTCCTACGCGTTGGTGCCGCCCGCCGAGGTGCCGCCCGCCGAGGTACCGCCCGGCGTAGAGCCGCTGTCGTCGGAGCCGCTGTCGTCGGATCCGTCGCTCTTTGCTGAGAGGAGGGTGTTGGAGTTGCGGAACTTGGCGGCGCGGGTGAGCTCTGCACGGGTGAAGCCGCCGGTGGAACGTGCGCGGAGGTGTACCGACTTGACGTTCTCGGCACCGAACTTGTCGCGCTCGTCGGCACCCTTGGTGGTGAGGCCGAGGGAGAAGATGGCCAGGTTGGGGATCTTCACGGCGTTGCCCTCGAGGACGAGCTCGCGGATGCAGCCTACCATGTCGGTGAGCACTCCGTAGATGGCGCCCTTGGAGTAAGGGGTGTTGTGGTTGGCCATGTGCTCGGAAAGCTGCTCCAGGGTGATGGTATCGATGACGGCGGCGCGAGCGAACCACTTGCCTTTGAGCTTGGAGTTCTTGGAGTTGTTCTGATAAACTTTGTAGTGTAGCATAATCGAAGGGTTTTTAAAGGTTATGGTGCAAAGGTACTACATGAAAAGGGCGTTTGCAAATTTTCGGTTTCTATTGCAGTTAAAATCTGTTAACAACAAACGATAAACCTCATTTTTCTGAATTTATGGTTTGCGAGGCGCGTAATTATTATCCGCTCAATGTATATATATCGTTTGGACAGGGCGGTGTGCTCATTGCTCACTGCTAATTGCTAATTATTCTCTCCCACCTTGCGTCGCACCGTCGCACCGTCGCACCGTCGCATAAGGCCGGTTCTGACATACAGCCGGATAATCAGCAAAAATGAGACTATAGAGTAAAAATATATTATATTATTATATATTATAATATTAATTAATATATTAATAATTAGTATATTATATTGTTTATATAATCTATCTTTTTATTTTACAATATTGTTTCCCCCGACATGCGATAGCTATAAATGCGACGGTGCGACGGTGCGACGGTGCGACGGTTGAGGAAGGAAAGAAAAACGGCGGAGGGAGTTGGTGAGTTCGGAAAAAGGTTGTATATTTGCAAGCTGAAACAAAGCAGCAACAATCATGGAAGAGAATCAGAAAAAAGCAATCATAGAGAAGGGCAAGGAATATTTCCGAAGTATTATCATACCCGCCCACTTGAAGAATGTTGAGAAGCTCCATCTGAAGAGTTTCAACGTCAATCCCTTTCTTGTCAACTACTTGGCCTCGTTTCTCTGTGGCGACACGAGTTCGCTGTCTCTTGCCAAGGCTCTGATTTATCCGCGCATCCTCGGCACGAGCATCAACACCAGTTTCGGTCAGAACCTGCAGGTGTTCATCTCATCACTGGCAGAGGTTGCCGGCAAGGCATCGGGTATCGACGGCATCGACATTGAGTTCACCGACGCCATCGACGGGCGGACGAAATACTGCCAGTGTAAGGCGGGACCACAAACTATCAACGCCGACGACGTGGCCACCATCATGGGGCATTTCGGCCATCTGCAGTCCAAGGCACGCCTTGACCGTCTGCCCCTGCAAATTAACGACCTCATTGTGGGCGTGCTCTATGGCGAGCCCTCGGAGCTGTCGGGTAACTACAAGAATATCGACAAGACTTATCCCGTGTACTGCGGTAAAGAGTTCTGGACACATATAACCGGGGATGAGAACTTCTATTTTGAACTTCTAAAGGCTTTTTCTGATTGTGTTGACGATGCCGAATTTCAGGGTGCGGAAAACTTGAAGAATAAGGTTAACGGCCTCGCTAAAGAAATGGAACTTGCTATTCCTGCTTAATTATTGATGCAAAATGAATAAATGGAACGACTTTGTAATTACACTCTTGGACTGCAAGCAAAGAGATGTGAAAGAGGATGAATATCAGAAAAACATCGAAGAGCAATTTAAATTTCTTGGATGGAGCAAGTTTAATGGATGTATAGAGACCAAACCTATCCTTCCAGTTGGAAATTCCAACAGTTTGATTCCGGATATTGTTTTGAAGAAAGACGGTGTTAGAGTGGTGCCTATTGAAATCAAGCAACCGAATAATAAGATTAAGCCAAGACAAGAACTCCAATTGATCTCATACATGCGCCAGCTAAAAATCAATATCGGGGTTTACATTGGCTCTACCGTTCAAATCTACTATGATAATCCCGAAGATAATAGCAAGCCACATTGCGTTCTTAAGGCTGAATTAGAGCCTGACAATCCAAATGGAATATCATTTTGTTCTCTATTCGAATATGAAAATTTTTCCACGGTTAAAATTGAGCAGTTTTGTAAGAAGAAATTGGATTTAATTAATTATCGTCAGAAAATTAGATCGTGGATTAAGAATGAAATGACTACAGAGTATGTCAAAAATTTGATAATTGACAAATTGAGTCAAAACAGTCCTAATGTAAATATCTTAAAAGAAGAAATTGACAAAGTCAAAGTAACCATTGGTAATTTTAAGGAGACCCCAAAAAAGGCAGAGAAAAAGAAAACACGTAAATATTCTTTGAATGGAAGCAAGGGCATGTTTAAATCAAGACTTGTTTTAGAAGCCCTTCGCCTATACATGGAGAAGCATCCCGATTCTACATATGAGCAAATAGAGAGCGTATTTCCAAAATCTGTACAGGGGGGATACGGAGTGGTCAGAAAGCTTTCGGAGATTAATGATTATCAAGAAGCTGGTAGCAATCTGTTTGCCAGATATTTTTCAACGCCACAAGAAATTCTTAAAAGCAGCGATGGGATAGATTTCGTGGTATGTAATCAATGGGACTATAACAACTTTCCCAAGTTAATTAGGATTTTAAAAAACTTAAAGTGGAAAGTAAAAGAATCTTGAACATGCAGCCCCCGCACCCATCGACATTGATGCTGCCAATCTCATAGCTCGCCGCATGCTTCCGCCACAGCAAGCAGCCCTCTTTTAAAAAACGTTACTCGCCGCAGACCTCCTCCGTCT
>Ga0256406_1004708_pt1 | contig 15297 bp, 11 predicted proteins | sample RumenRJG_03DNA_FD_185986 | JGI IMG/M metagenome (GOLD analysis project Ga0256406, IMG submission 185986) | Bovine rumen microbial communities from Lethbridge, Alberta, Canada - RJG_03 | ecosystem: Host-associated > Mammals > Digestive system > Stomach > Rumen | place: Canada: Alberta | collected... | reverse complement strand
GGCGTCCGCCCGCAGATGTTCCTGGCCAGGAGAGGCGCATGATCTCCCCCTTCGGGATGACCTCCGAGGGCCCCGCGGACAAGATCGACCTGGAGGCCGGGGAGGTCTCCTGCTCAGTCATCACCTACGGGGCCGCCCTGCAGTCGCTGACCGTCCCCGACCGCGAGGGCTTCTACACCGACGTCGCCCTGGGGTACCAGACGGCCTCCGAATACGAGAGCAGGCACGGCCGGATGGGGGCTGTGATCGGAAGGTTCGCCAACCGCATCGCTGACGGCAGGTTCCCCTTCGAAGGGAGGACCGTGGAGCTCTCGAAGAACCGCGGCCCGGACCACATCCACGGCGGATTCAGGGGATTCGACAGGAGGATCTGGCACATCGATGAGTCGGGAGAGGATCACGCCGTCCTTTCGATAAGGAGCGCGGACGGGGAGGAGGGCTACCCGGGGAACCTGGAGGCCTCGGTCCGCTACACCGTCTCCGAGGAAGGGCTCAGGATCGACTATCTGGCACATTCCGATGCCGACACCGTCTGCTCGCTGACCAACCATTCCTACTTCAACCTCGCGGGCCAGGGGAACGGCGATGTCTCGGGCCACACGCTGAGGATCGGCGCCTCCCGCTACCTCCCGTCCGGCGACCGCTCGCTCCCCACCGGGGAGATCGTCGCCGTGGACGGAACGCCCATGGACTTCCGGGAGCCCCGCTCGCTGGGGGCCAGGCTCCGCAAGTACGGGGGCTACGACTGCTGCTACCTCCTGGACGGGGAGGATGCGGCCGAGGTCTCCTGCGGCGACACCGGGATAACGATGAAGCTGAGGACGGACCTCCCGGCGCTGCAGTTCTACACGGCCGAGGGGCTGAAGCCCTGCACCGGGAAGGACGGGGCCTCCTACGGGAGACGCAGCGGCCTCTGCCTGGAGACCGAGTTCTGCCCAGACTCCCCCAACCACGGGAACTTCCCCTCCTGCGTCCTGCATGCGGGCGAGGAGTACCGCCACTACGCCCTCTTCTCCTTCAGATGAGGTTTTTCCAATCCAATCCTGTTGTTCCTGTGAAAGGATAATTATCGGCAGGGCGATGCCCGACCGAACCGGCAGGGCGTTTCATGATTTTCAGATACCTGGGGAAAGGAGGGTGGGCCCTCATCGCCGTCCTGGCATGCCTGATAATGGGGCAGGCGTACCTGGACATCAGCATCCCCGGCTATATGAACGACATGACCGACGCCATCCAGGAGCAGGTGGTGTCCGGGGACACCTCGAACTCCGCCGTCACCGAGAACGGCATCAAGATGGTCTCCGCCGCCCTCCTCAGCCTGATCCTGGCCGTCCTCTCCTCCACCGTCGCGGCCCGCATCGGCGCATCCCTGGGAAGCACGCTCCGCCGTCTGGAGTTCGCCAAGGTGCAGTCCTTCTCCGAGGAGGACATGAACACCTTCTCGGCCGCCAGCCTGGCCACCCGCTCGACCAATGATGTCTACCAGCTGATGCAGTTCACGGCCAGGGGCCTGACCCTGATGATAAAAGCGCCGCTAACCGCGGCCTTCGCCATCGTGATGATCTCCGGCAAGCACTGGGAATGGACGGCCGCCACCGCCGCCGCGGTCGCCGTCCTGATCTGCGTCACTGTCTTCACCACGTACTTCATAGTGCCCAGGTTCAAGAGGATCCAGTGGCTCACCGACGGGGTCAACCGGGCCGCCAGGGAAGAGCTGGAGGGCCTGCGCACCATACGCGCCTACGGTACGGAGGCCGTCCAGAGGGAGAAGCTGGACAGGGCCAGCGACGAGCTCCTGGACAACAACCTCTCCGTCGTCCATGCGATGGCCCCGATGCACCCGATATTCAGCTCGGTCAGCAACTTCCTGACCCTGGCCATCTACTGGATCGGAGCAGGGATAATCGCATCGTCGTCCGGCACGGCGGCCAAGATGTCCGAGTTCTCCGACATGGTGGTCTTCACCTCCTACGCATCGCAGATCATCTCGGCGTTCATGATGATGAACGGCGTGGTCAGGATGTTCCCCCGCGCCATGGTGGCGTCCCGGCGCGTGGAGGAGGTCATCGACCACGAGCCCTCCGTGAAGGACGGGCCCAGGGAGTCCGGCGAGCCGGGGAAGGAGGGCACCGTCGAGTTCAGGCATGTCACCTTCACCTATCCCGGCTCCGATACGGCCGCCCTGAGCGATGTGAGCTTCTCCGTCGGGAAGGGGGAGACCATCGCCTTCATCGGCCCCACCGGGAGCGGGAAGAGCTCCATCGCGAGGCTCATCCCTCGCCTCTACGACCCTGATTCCGGGCAGGTGCTGGTGGACGGGACGGACGTCAGGGAGTTCCGGCAGACCGCCCTGCATTCCAGGATAGGCTACGTGCCCCAGGACGCCGTCATCTTCACCGGGACCATAAGGGAGAACGTCGGGTATGGGGGAAACGGCGGGGAGAGGTCCGAGGCGGAGATCCGCGAGGCGCTGGACATCGCGCAGGCGTCGGAGTTCGTCAGCGCCTCCCCCGACGGCCTCGATACCCGCATATCCCAGTACGGCAGGAACATCTCCGGCGGGCAGAAGCAGAGGGTCTGCATCGCAAGGGCCGTGTGCATGCGCCCGGAGATCTACGTCTTCGACGATTCCTTCTCGGCGCTCGATTTCAAGACGGACCTAGCTCTGCGCGAATCCCTCCGGAAGAGCACCGAGGGGGCCACCCGCATCATCATCGCGCAGAGAGTGGGGACCATCATGGACGCGGACCGCATCGCCGTGGTGGACGGCGGGAGGATCGTGGGCCTCGGCACCCATGACCAGCTGATGCAATCCTGCCCCATCTACAGGAGCATAGCCGAATCGCAGCTCGCAGGAGGGTCCTGATGCCCGGGAATCCCGGCAGTGCGCCGAGATGGGCGGCCTCCGGCGAGAGACCGAAGAACATCAGGGGGACCCTGCGCCGGCTCATCGGCTACATGGGAGACTACCGCCGCGAGGTCTACGCGGGCATAGCGTTCTCGGTGCTGTCCACTATATTCTCCCTGATCGGGCCCCAGTACCTCGAGGCGATCACCGACGAGATCTCCGGCGCCGTGCTCGGGGGCAGGGACATCGACTCCGATTTCATCGCCGGCACCGCCTTCTTCCTGCTGGCCGTCTACGCCCTCTCGATGCTGTTCATGACCGCCAGCGACTACCTCATACCGGCGGCCTCTGAGAAGATAGCCAACCTGGTGAGGAGGGACCTGAGCAGGAAGATCAACACCGTCCCCCTGAACTACTATGACGGCCGCACGACCGGCGACGTCATGAGCCTGATGACCAACGACGCCGACATCATCGGGAACCAGAGCGCCGACTGCATAACCCAGGCGGTCTCGTCGGTGACGATCGCCGTCGGCGCGGTGGCCATGATGCTGTACACCGACTGGAAGCTCGCCGCCCTCACCGCCCTCCCCACGGCCGCCGGCCTTCTGTTCATGCTGTTCATCATCAGGCATTCCGGGAAGTACTTCAGCAGGCAGAGCAGGGACCTGGGCCTCATAAACGGCATCGTGGACGAGAACTACTACGGGCACGAGATCGTCCGCACCTACAACGGCGAAGCGGGCGCCATGGAGCGCTTCGCCGAGGTCGACAGGGACCTGTTCAGGAGCTCCTTCCTGGCCAGGACCATGGGCGGGACGATGCCGGCTGCCATCAACTTTGCCTCCAACATCTCGTACGTGGCGGTCTGCGTCTTCGGCTCGATGCTGGTCGTCGAGGGCGAGATCGGGTACGGGGTGGTAGTCGCCTTCATAGTCTATTCCGGCATGCTCTCGAGGCCTCTCATGATGCTGTCCGAATCGCTGACCTCGATGCAGTCCGTGTCCGCATCGGCGGACAGGATCTTCGCTTTCCTGGACACCCCCGACATGCCCGACGAGTCCTCCAAGACCGCCCGCCCCGGGAAGGTCAGGGGCGAGGTGGAGTTCGACGACCTCAGGTTCTCTTACGTGCCCGGGAGGGAGGTCATCCGCGGCCTCAGCATCTCCGTGAGGCCGGGGGAGAAGGTGGCCATCGTCGGCCCGACGGGGGCCGGCAAGACCACTCTTGCGAACCTCATGCTGCGCTTCTACGACGCCGACAGCGGCGACATCAGGATAGACGGCGTCTCGATATACGACATGAAGCGCGAAGATGTGCGCTCCCTGTTCTGCATGGTCCTCCAGGACTCCTGGGTCTTCGACGGGACGATAATGGAGAACGTGGCCTACGGATGCGGCGGTGTATCGGATTCCCGCCTGGAGGAGATCCTCGGAGACGTCGGCCTGGGACCGTTCCTCGAGTCGCACGCCGGCGGCCTGGATGCGAAGATAGCTGCCTCATCGCTGTCCTCGGGCCAAAGGCAGCAGATATCCATCGCCAGGGCGATGGCCAAGGACGCGCCGCTGCTCATCCTCGACGAGGCAACCAGCTCGGTGGACACCATAACCGAGCGCAGGATACAGGATGCGATGGACCATCTGATGCGCGGGAGGACGTCGTTCGTCATCGCGCACCGCCTGTCGACCATCGTGAACTCCGACATCATCCTCGTGGTGAGGGACGGGAGCATCGTGGAGAAGGGAAGCCATTCGGAGCTGATGGCCCTCAACGGGTTCTACCGCAGCCTCTACGACAGCCAGTTCGAAGGGTGCGACTGAGGCCGTCCGCTGCGCAGATGAATCCAACTGGGTCATCTGCCCGATAACGGCTAAAAACACCTATCCCTTATGGGCCTTGAATGCTGATCAGGTTCTGGGTCGAGAACTACCGCTGCTTCCGCGGGAGGGCGAAGCTCGACTTCACCGACAAGAAGAACTACCGTTTCGGGAAGATGTACGTCCGCGGCGACCTCCTCGGGAAGATAGTGCTCATCGGCAACAACGGGTCCGGGAAATCGAGCTTCGGGTATGCCCTCTGCGACATCATCACCACCCTGACGGGCTCGACAACAAAGTCGGGCAGAAGGACCCGGATTGCTTCATCAACGGCTACGGAACGTCCGACCGGGCGGTCTTCCATTACGAGTTCGCCTTCGGCGGATCCATCGCGGTCTATGAGTACTCGAGGAAGTCCCCGTCGCTCCTGGCCTCCGGTCCATTGGAGAAGAGTGTCCAGCTTGCCCTCGCTGTTGAGATTGGTCATGGTCTCGACGGTGATCTCCCTCCAGCTGCCGAGGGATTCCAGTTTGGTGATACCGGGGAACATGCTGTCGCCGTACATGGTGGGGGTCGTGGCATCAATGGCAGTCAGCATGCTGTAGGAATGGATGATAGGGAGGATCTGCAGCTGGAGGTACTCCGCCCCGATGTGCTGCCCGACGGGATAGTTGACATAGGTCACGTTCCCGTAGTAGTTGAGGTAATACATCTTTGCAGATTCTTTGTTGATGAACTTCTGGACGAGCGCTGCATCGTCCGCGTCAACGTCGCCGTCGTTATCGGCATCGGCGAACGGGTACTGGGTCTTCCAGTCGATGTGCTTGATCTCATCCTCGTCGCTGTTGGCCTCGATGATCCTGTTTATCAGGTCCACATCATCGGAGTCGATGGCGTCGCTTCCGTCGGCGTTGCCGAGGATCTTGAGGCGGACGCTGTCCGAGTCGTAGGGATTGAACGTCTTATCCTGGCCGTCGTCATTCCCGAGGACGGCGATGGCCGCTATCCCGGCAACGGCGATTATGACCGCGGCGGCCGCGGCGATGATGATTTTGCTTTGGATTATACCACCAATATTGGATGACTCATCCAATTATTAAAACGAAATCCGAAGAGTAAAACAATTACAGAAGAGGACGGCAATGGATTGGAAAGGCATCCCCGGGGATGCTGAGGACAGGAAAAGACAACAGGAGATCGGAGCAGGCGCATCATTCGAGCATGCCGGTCAGACGGACCATCTGGCCGTAGAATATCTGCCTGAACGTTCTGCAGGGGACGGTGCCGCCGGCCGCTTTGATCGCTTCCTTCTGTTTATCGGAAAGATAGCTTATCGGATATGTTCCGTGGAAAAGGATGAGCAGCCCCTCGATGAAGCAGCACGCGACCTCCGCCGACGTGTTCGGGAACCTGCGGGCGATGAGGTCCGCCACGCGGTCGTTGAACTCGAAGTACTTCTTCTTGAAGGCCGCTATCCTCTCGATCCTGCAGCCCTCTTCGATGTTCCTCAGATCGCTGAACATGAGGAACAGGTTCTGATAGCGGTCTGATACATCCGTTATGATCTTGCAGAGGGCGTTCGCTGTCAGGGAAGGCGCGGAATCGGTGGCCGCGAAGATCTCGCCGTACCATCTGACGAAATAGCGCTCGAAGAGATCGAGCATGACCTCCTCCTTGGTCGCATAATAATTGTAGATGGACGGACGGGTGAAGGACGTCTTCTCCGATATGGCCTTGAAGGTCACTGCATCGAATCCTCCTTCCATGTAGATCTGCTCGCAGGCATTGACAATCTCGTTACGCCTCTCAGCGATCTGCTCAGCAGTCCTAGCACGGATGAAATCCTTCATCGGGGCACAGATTAGTTTGATAGAGATAAAAACGTAACGGGACAGAGATTATGAATATGCAGCTCCGCCCCGTACTGCGATAGACGCAGCGGGATGATGCGCAATCGCATGATTGATAAACAGTAAGCCGAGACCCGTCAACTGCCGCCGCAATAATAATCTACTGAAAATGCACTGCAACTTGCAGTAAGTTTTCATTTGAGGACGGCCGTCATGGAAATCAATCGCGACAGATATCTCAACAGGGTGATCAAAAGGAAATGGAACGGTTCCGTGAAGGTGATAACCGGCATCAGAAGGTGCGGCAAGTCCTATCTTCTGTTCAAACTGTTCAGAGATCATCTTCTGTCCGAGGGCGTCCCTGAATCCAACATCATAGGCATCGCCCTGGACGACATCTCGAACAAACATCTCCGTGATGCTCAATCCCTGTACGATCACATAGTCTCCGAGATGAAATCCGTCGACGGGCCCTGCTACATCTTGTTAGACGAGATCCAGATGGTACCGGACTTCCAGGATGCGGTGAACGGCCTGAGGCACCTGGACAATGCGGACATCTACATCACCGGCAGCAATTCGAAGTTCCTCTCATCGGACATCCTCACCGAGTTCCGCGGGAGAGGAGACGAAATCCGCGTCCGCCCCCTGTCCTTCGGAGAATTCCGTTCAGCATATCCGAACAGGAGCATCGATTCTCTCTGGAAGGAGTACATGACATTCGGGGGCATGCCTGAACTCCTCAGCAGACCGGACGAAGAACAGAAGGCATCCTATCTCGACAGCCTCGTCAGGGAAGTCTATCTGAAGGATATCGAGGAGCACGACGGGGTGAAGATGCCGAGAGAACTCTCCGCGGTGTTCGATCTTCTGTGCTCCTCGGTCGGATCTCTGACCAATCCGACGAAGATTCAGAACATGATGGCAACGGTCAACCGTTCAAAAATGGCCAACAACACGGTCGGGCGTTATATCGATCTGCTGTGCAACGCATATCTTTTCGAGAGGGCAGAAAGATATGACATAAAGGGAAAGAAACTCCTCGATACGCCGTGCAAGTACTATGCAGTAGATGTCGGCCTCAGGAACGCCAGACTGAACTTCAGACAGCAGGAACCTACCCGTCTGATGGAGAACATCATCTACAATGAACTGAGGTCGAGGGGCTACAGCGTGGATGTGGGCGTCGTCGAATCCAGGACGATGGTCGGCGGAAAACAGGAATACCGTCAGCTGGAGATCGATTTCGTTGTGAACAGGGCCGATTCCAGATGGTACATCCAATCAGCCTACGGCATCCCCGACAGCGATAAGATGGAACAGGAGACCAGGCCGTTCAGAAAGGTTCCTGACACGTTCAGAAGGATACTGGTCGTCGGAGACGACGTCCGCCCGTGGACCGATGACAACGGGATCCTCATCGTTGGGATCAGGGATTTCCTGCTGGACGAGACCATCATGTCTGTGCTATGAATCAAATGAAAATCTACTGCAACTTGCAGTGGATTTTCAGTTACAACTCAATATGCAGCAACCCGCCGCAGAGGATCGATAATACAGGAACTCGGAGGTGTGCTCGGTCGGAGCGATATGATGGTGGACAAGGCGCGATTCGAACGCGCGGCCTCTGCCTTGCGAAGGCAGCGATCTACCGGGCTGATCTACTTGCCCAAGGAAAATCCCGGCAAGCCTGCTAACAGAGCAAAGGATATAAAACTTTCAATCAGGCAAACGGGGATCTGACAGCCAGCCGGCCCATAAGTGCCAGCTGCAGTTCTTAGAATCTAACGAGACAGCCGGAGAAAGTTTCAATAAAGTTATTTCCCCCGGTGCCTTCATCCTCCGCGGGAGAAAGGATAATGGCCACCAACGCGGAGCTCACGGAGATCTCGAGGCAGAAGATCATCGACGCCTTCTGGGACATTGTGTTCGAGTCGGGCCTCAACTCGGCGAACGTGAGGACGGTCATGGCCCGCGCAGGAATGAACCGCTCCACGTTCTATGAGCACTTCGACAGCATCCAGGACCTAATGGAGAAGGTTTCGGAGGACATCCTCGCCTTCATCAGGGAGGAGGGGAAGAAGATCATCGAGGATGAGGTCATCGCCAATCCTCCGGATTTCGAGGAATTCATCACGAAGTTCTTCTATAAATTCAGCAGGAAAGTCATATTCCTCATCGGAAGCGGCGCTGTCCCCGAGTTCCTTCCGAAACTCAGGGACACGCTCAAGCCGCCGGTCTTCGAAATTTACAAGATCGAATGCCCCAAAGAGGATGAGCCCCTCATCATGTCATTCATCATGTCCGCTCTCATGGGCGCGTCCTATAACCTCTTCGACGTCAGCCCCGACACCGATCTCTCCGCCATGTTCAGAAAGGCCTATGGGCTCATATTCAACGGCATCGGGCAGTACATCAAGGACGCTCATCGATCCTCCGGGCGATGCAGGGGCGTTCTTCCTGTCGGAGATGAAGTGCGCAGCAGCCAGAAACACGGCCGAGAATGCCAGCAGCCCCGCGTATCCGATTAAGCATCCGTAATCCGGGGAAGATGTCCCTATGCTGGTCAGGGAGTCTATGTCCACGAATCCCGTCAGCGAGAAGCAATAGAAGTAATCGCACCAATCCGCGCCTGCTCCTGCCATGACCATCGTCGGGAAACTGAGGATGCCGAGCATCGATGACAGAATGCTCAATGCCGACAGCCCTCCGTCGAACATCAGCATCTTCTTCGGCTCTGAGAACAGGCTCACCCCCAGATATGCGATGCTCGCGAATCCCATCGCAAGGAGGAACATCCCCATGTATCCTACAGGAAGGAACGCATACCCGTCCAGGTCCCCGTTCTTCAGGAGGACAAGCACCGTGTGAACGGCCAGCAGGACGGTTTCTATTATTGCTGCCGCAAGGGCGATGGCAGCCAGCCTGTACTTGGTCCTGTCTGCAACCACATGCCGCTCTCTCATCCTCGGGATGATCTCGAGAAACGCCACAGATCCAAACCCGCAGATCATCGCCGGGACCACTCCTGTGGCTTTGAAGTACATCCGGCTGTACATGGACCCCATACCGGCATTGTAGTTCGTCATCGACACTGCGATGTTGTTCACGAACAGGCAGAGGAAGCAGCCCATTACCAGAGAAACTGCGATTATCGGGCGCAGCCTCAGAAAATACCTCTTGACGTAGTGTTTGAATTCGCTTTCCATGAAGACCACTCGCTTGTTGCGATTAACTTATGCAACACTGTGTTGTACGATTTGCACAACACTATGTCTGATAAATATAGCTTTGCATGTTCCCGGAAAGGAGATGGGAACTGACCGCCTGTAATGAAAGGAATGTCTGGCACATAAGGATCGAAAACATTTGTGCAGGCATATGCCATCCATTGGTACGAATCTGCAGAGATCGGGCCCTTGGAAGAGACTTTACTATGTGCCAGATTGCAGGAAAGCCGAGTCTCCGCAAATGTCTATACCCATGTTCGGCGATACGTTGCGGGAATGCCGATGAAGAGATTCTACCTGGCCGGGCCGCTGTTCTGCAATTCTGAGAGGACCTACAACCTGAAGCTCAGGGAGGCGTTCGCCGAGGAAGGCCTCGAGCTCGTCCTCCCCCAGGAATGCCAGGCGGAGATAGACCCGGCACGCATGGCGGATGCAGAATACGCCTCCTCAAAGGCGGCCGAGGTGTTCCGCGAGGACATAAAGCTCCTGGAATCCTGCGACGGACTGGTGCTGAACCTCGACGGGAGGGTTCCCGATGAGGGGGCATGCGTCGAGCTCGGCTATGCACTGGCGCGCGGTAAGCCCTGCTTCGGGATCAAGACCGATGTCCGCACTGCCGAGTACGGGACGGACAACATGATGATATCGGGACCCCTGGCCGGGCGCACCGCCCGCAGCGTCGGAGAGCTCCTGGCACTTATTGAAAAAGAGGGGCCTGAGGCCCCGAGGTAAGAGGTTTATCAGCCCTTCTTGGGGGCCACATGCACGTGGACGCCCTCGGAGCTCACGACGGTGACCTCGGTCCCGACGGGGATGGGGCTGTCAGAGTTCGCGCTCCAGGTATCGGAGCCGATCCTGACCTTGCCGCGGATGTTCCCGGGAGTGACCTCGGCCGTCACGACGCCATCTTTCCCGATCAGGGACTCGGAGACCGTCGTCGACGGCGGCACCGGGGCCCCCAGGCGCTTGTAGAGGTACACCGTGCCGGCGGTCACCGGCACCGCTGCAACTATGGCCACCGCCGCGGTGACCCATGTGAACAGGTCGTCCCGGTCGGCCAGCCCGAACACCCCGACGATGACGAGCACCCCGCCCGGGATGAGCAGGTACCCTCCCGGGAAGAACGCTTCCGCTGTCAGGAGGATCAGCCCGAAGGCCAGGATGGCAGCGGCGACGACCAGTTCCTCCATGGCTCACACCCTCGGCATCTCAGGCGCGGCCATGGCGGATGACTCGTCAAGGTCGTCCTGCACGTTCTTCTTGAAGGAGTCGGTCTCGTGCCTGATGTCCTCCTGGGTCGGGATGGGGCCGAGCACTTCGTCCGGGTCGCCGACGGCCTTCTTCACGCTGTCGGTATCGGACACGGCACGGTCCGGGACCCTCTGGGCGGATCCCATGTAATCCGAGATCCCCTCGACCAGCCTGGTGAGCTCCATCGGGAAGAAGAACTTCGACGATTGGCCCTCGCCGACGGCCTTCAGGGTGTCCATCGACAGGACGGACAGGGCCTTGGAGTCCATGGCGGCGGCACCGACGGACATGATCCTGAGCTTCTGGGCCTCTCCCTGGGCCTCCAGGATGGTCGCCGTCCTCCTTCCTTCCGCTTCGAGGATCATCGACTGCCTGGTACCCTCGGCCTCGAGGATCTTGGACTTCTTCTTACCCTCGGCCTCCAGGATGGCGGCCCTCTTCTGGCCGTCCGCTTCCAGGATGGCTGCGCGCCTCTTCCTCTCCGCGGAGGTCTGCTCCTCCATGGAGTCCTTGACCTTGGCAGCCGGGTCGACCTCCTTGATCTCGACGTTCTCGACCCTGACGCCCCACTTGTCGGTGGCCTCGTCGAGGGTGTCCCTGAGCTGGACGTTGATGCTCTCCCTGTTGGAGAGGATCTCGTCGAGCTCCATCTGGCCGATGACGGAACGCAGTGTGGTCTGAGCGAGGTTGACAGTCGCTATGTGGTAGTCGGTGACCTCGAAGAACGCCTTCTCCGGGTCTATGACCTTGATGTAGATGATTGCGTCCACGGAGACAGGAGAGTTGTCCTTGGTGATGACCTCCTGCTTGGGGACGTCCAGGACCTCTGTGCGGAGGTCCAGCTTGACCACCTGGTTGATCAGGGGGCAGACAAAGTTCAGTCCCTGGTTCAGTACGCGCACGAACTTCCCCAGGCGCATGTATATCGCCTGCTCGTAGGGCTGCACGATCTTCACTCCGCTCGCCACTGCCACGACAATGGCGAAGAGGATCACGATTGCAATCGATATTACGGTCGCTGCGTCCATCGGTTAAACACCTATGGAAATGTATGCATCTGCGCATATTATACTGATTCGATGTTACGGACCGGCGATCCGATGATTGACATCATGGGGAAGATGAACAAAAAGGGAGATGGCCGGGCCCCGGGATTCCCGGGGCCGGCGGGGTTTCCCCCGCTCCCGGTTAAAAGGTTTGATCAGTACTTCCCGCTGCGCTGTGCGAGGAAGACCGCTCCGAAGACGGCGATAACAATGACCACCGCGACGATGAGCGCGAAGATGAACTCATCATCGTTGTCGTCGGAGGGCTCTTCGTACATGATTGCGTAAGTCGAGAAGTGGCCGGTGGTGAAGGTGACCGTTCCGTCATCCGAGTAGGTGCAGTCGAAGGTCTCAGCCACCTGTCCGTCGTAGATGTATGCGATGTACAGGCCGGCTGCGTCCATTCCATCGGCAAGAGCGTAGGGGAGGGTGACGGTCGCGGTTCCCTCACCGAAGTTGGTGTTGGAGCCGAAACTGATGCTGTACACAGTTCCGTCTCCGACGATGTTCCTGACCGCATCGGTCAGTTCGTCAGAGGAAATCTCATTGGCAGTGAGCTCTGCAGCCCCGGTACCGAAGTTCCTGATGGCTGCATTGTCGAACACGACGGTAATGCCGCTGCCGATGGAGACCTCCAGGGTAACGTTCTCGTCGGATTCGGCGGAGCTGACGATCGCCTGCATGCTGTCGGAGGAGATCGGAGCACCGTTCGCGTCAACATTGACGGAAATGATGTCAGTTTCACTGTCGGCATCGGGGATGACAACGTCCCAAGTTGCAACGAGGGTCACATCGTTGGCGGGCATCTCGAACGGGAAGGTGCAGGCACTGCCGTTGAGGAACCATCCTGCGAAGGCGTAGCTGCCTTCCCTGACGGGGTCGGCGGGCGCGGTCACAGAGGAGTTGTACTCGACGGTGAGCTCGGAGAGTACGACATCGCCCGCCGTGAGGTAGGTGAGGACGTAGCTGTTGATGCTGTAGGTGTAGGTCACGACGTTCTTCGAGACATCGGAGGCGATGGTGATCGTCTGGGCCGCAGGCGCGGTGTATCCGTCGATCGCAGGGACCTCGGGGGTGACCTCGGTGCCGAAGACGGCCTTGCCGTCGGCGGCATCGGCAATCTCGTTGCCGTCGGCGTCCACGTACTTCACGGTGTAACCGTAGCTGTTGATCGTGTAGACGTAGGTCACAGCATTCTTCGTCTCGTCGAAGGAGATGGTGATCGTCTGGGCCGCGGGCGCGGTGTATCCGTCGATCGCAGGGACCTCGGGGGTGACCTCGGTGCCGAAGACAGCTTCTGCAGCGGCAGCGTCCCTGATGGAGTTGCCGTCGGCGTCCACGTACTTCACGGTGTATCCGTAGCTGTTGATGCTGTAGGTGTAGGTGTAGACGTTATCGGCCTCGACCTCAGTGATCTTGACGGATCCCTGAGTTGCAGGCGCAGTGTATCCATCGACAGTAATGATGGGCGCTTCGACGGTAGCTCCGTAGTCTGCCTTGCCGGTGGCGGCATCGGCGATCTCGTTGCCGTCAGCGTCCACGTACTTCACAGTATAGGAGTACTGGTTGACGGCGGTGGTAGCCTCAATCTCGACGTCCTTCGCGGGCATCGTGAACTTGCCGTCCTCGATGGCGACATCGTCGGATGACCAGTCGGTGACAGTGTAGCCGGTCTTCGTGTACTTCTCGGCGACAGCAACTTCAGACTTGTAATCATGAGAGACAACGCCCTCGATAGCCACTCCGTCGACCAGATATGTGACCTTGTACTGGTTGATGGTGTAGGTATAAGTCACGACGTTCTTGCTCTCGTCAGCAGAAATCGTGATGGTCTTGATGACTGAATCCGCAGTGTAACCGGAGATGTCCTCGATAGGCGCATCGATAGTGGACCTATAGTCCGCCTTTCCGACGAACGTTGAGAGGAGGTTCCCGTTTTTGTCCACACAGTTGATAGTGTAGGCAAACTGATCGGCAGCGATCTTCCCTTCGTCTGTCCACTTATATCCATATGGCGCGGGCACTTCGGCGTCCACTGCCTTGGAGACATTGTCGGTATAGGCTCCGATGACAATCTTGCCATCGAAGGTTCCGCCATTGAAGATCAAAGTACCAGCATCATATTCAGCATACGCATCGGGGCCGTTATTGACTGTGCAGAAAGCGTCGCCGGAGGCAACGAAATTGCCGCCGTTGATGGTCGCCTCGTTCCAGTTGAGCAGGACATCCTGGGCAGAGTTGGTGAAGGTACCGTTGTTGATAGTAAGGACTCCGCCGTCGTCGTTCTTAACGGTGTTCTTACCGCCTGTGAATGAGCCTCCTGTGATGGTCAGCTCGGGGTTAGCTGCGTTGATGCCCTCGACATGACCGCTCCTGGGGTCGGTGCTTCCGTAAGTGTAGTAGCCGTTCTCGATGAGGCTGGAGAAGCTTCCGCTGTTCTCGAAGGTGCCGTTCTCGATGGTCATGATGCCGTGGTTGAGGACAGTGTAGTAGGAATTGCCGTTGGCGGAACCGTTGGTGTGGTTCTCGCCGATGGTACCTGCTTCCAGAGAGCGGGTGAACTTGCCGTTCTCGATGACGACGGTGCCGTTGTTGAAGACGTCGGCCTTCCCGTTGGTGATGTTGTCGACGGTGCCGTTCCCGGTGATGGTGAGACCGGCCCCGAGCGCGACGGTGATAGTATCGGAAGAAACATTGGTCAGCTTGTGGCCGTTCAGGTCGAGGACGACGTTCTTGCCGTTCTCGATGATAACGTTCTCATTGATATCTGCAGTCAGCTGGATATGATCCCCATCGCCGGCTTTCTCAAGCGCGGCGGACACTGTTGCGTATTCTCCGTCTCCGACAGTGAGGGTATTGTAATTTTCCCCCTCGGCCGCCGAATCTCCGGAGTCCTGCACGACCGCAGCTGCGGCGAAGACCATAGCCAGCGCTGCGATCATTGACAGGATCGTAAGTTTCCTAGCATTCATATTATCAAACTCTGCGTCTCAGAAGCGCTTCCGGCCGTCCCCTGTGCCTCATAGAGGAACATGCCGGCGTCCTCAGGTGTATGTAAAAGGCTCGGCAGATCTGCAATGCCTGCACCCGCATGCGCTGAAGCGCATCCGTGAAAGTTCAGGCGATAGTCAGCATCCATCATAGCAGATTTTTTTTCGGTTCTATAACATTTCGTGTGGAATCGGGCAGAGGAGCAGGCTCATAACGACCTGCAGCTGTCGCGGAAGAACACTATCCTTCCGAGACGCATCTCCT
>Ga0256406_1004706_pt1 | contig 15309 bp, 13 predicted proteins | sample RumenRJG_03DNA_FD_185986 | JGI IMG/M metagenome (GOLD analysis project Ga0256406, IMG submission 185986) | Bovine rumen microbial communities from Lethbridge, Alberta, Canada - RJG_03 | ecosystem: Host-associated > Mammals > Digestive system > Stomach > Rumen | place: Canada: Alberta | collected... | reverse complement strand
AGAGATCTCTTCGACAAAACTATATTCAAAAATGACAAAGAACGAAGCGGTTCAGGTGAACCTAATTTATTTAATTTTTAAACTCGTCCATTTTTTAGTGGACACTAGTGTCTAAAAATAATAACTAAAAACTAAAAAGGTATGAAAAAGATTGTATTTGCATTGCTTCTGTGCATGCTAAGCCTCAGTGCTTTTTGTCAGTCATCTGTTTCTCTGGGAGGCACTCCAATAGAGTGGCAGGTTAGAGGAAATGGTGGTCCTGCAACTGGTGGAGGAGTAATCCGTAAGTCCCCAGCAAAGCTTCCAACTCCTCCAGAGGCAATACTTTCAGAAAATGTTTTAAGCTTTGTTGATTCTCACGCCGAATACACCTTATTTATTATAGATGAGGAAGGCGAAGAGGTATATGAAGCGTTTATTCCAGAAAATACATCAACCATAACCTTACCATTAAATCTTTCAGGAGAGTACGAACTGCAACTTGTTAATGGTAACTATTGTTTCTATACATATATAAAATTGTAATGAATTAGTCAAAAATAAACTTTATGATTTCTTTTCGTATGAGAAGGAAAGATTTAACTAATATTGTAAATTATCTATTGTTGGAAAACTGCTATGTAATAGATGCCAGTCTGTTTCATGGTAAGGCAGGGGTAATGTTATCGTTGTATGCATACAGCAAGAAGTATGATGTATCGTTGATTCGTGACTTTTCGGAAGATTTGCTTCAAGAACTGTACGGTATGATAAATAAAGGCTTGCCTTATGGTATTGAAAAAGGTCTTGCTGGAATTGGATTAGCGGTTACTTTGTTGTCTAACGCGGATTTGATATGTTGTAATCTAAATGACACCCTTTGTGATATTGATGAAACGATTATGTCTAATGATCCCCGCAGGATGAAGGACATGTCACTTAGAACAGGCGCCCTTGGTTTATGGGTCTATATCAATGAACGCATTAAGTCTGACTCTCCTTTACAGTCAATTGACAAAAGGTTTATTCATGAGTTACATGCAACACTTGTTGAAAATGGTGTGAATCTCAACTATAACCCATCCTGGCTTTTGAATGAACTAAAGAAGCCAGACTTTGACTGTAAGGAATACATTGACAAGAAACAAGGTATCGATAGTGGCAGTGCATATTTCATAATTAAAGACGCGTATGATTCGGTATTTTATCATCAATAATGCAAGCAGAGCTTCAAATTATGGTGTAGGCACCTATTTGAAACAGCTACTTTCATGTCTCTCTTCTCTTTCTGACGTTCAGATTTCAATGATAGACATGGACGCCGACACAAAGGAATATACCATTAAGAAAGATGAATCTGGATATACTCATTATGTTATCCCTAGGGCGTATGGTGCAGCAAAATATGATATATACTGTCGAGGTGTGTTCTATTTCCTTGCACAGCAAATAAAAATCAAATCTGGTGAAACACTCATTTTTCATTTCAATTTTTACCATCATTATAATATTGCGACACGACTTAAGGCTTTTTTCCCAAAAAGCAAAATCGTTTTAGCCATCCATTATTTTTCATGGTGTTTCGATCTCAAAGGCAATGTAAGGAAATTCAAGAATTATATACTTCGTGAACCAGTCAGTAAGGGAAATCTGACAAATGCCTGCCACTATTACTGTGGTGACAATAACGAACAGTCATACAATTCCTATAAGGGAACAATCGAAGCATATAACACAGAACGCAAGTTTATGCAACTTGCCGACTCGGTAATTGCGTTGTCAGAAAGAACAGCAAATACCATAGAAAATGACTACCACATTGGCAGGAATAAAATACGAGTTATTCTGAATGGGCTAGAAGAGGATGAAAGTCTAAATGAAAAGAATGTGGTAAATGGAAATCAAAAAAACATTCTATTTGTTGGTCGCCTTGACGAGATTAAGGGTGTTCATTATCTTATAAAAGCATTTAAACGCTTATATAAAGATGATCAATCCTTACATCTCTGGTTAGTTGGGGATGGTGACTTTAGTGGACACTTGGCTGATGCACAAGATGTATGGGAGGCCATAACATTCACAGGAAGAACGGATAAAACGTATACAGAACAACTGTATAACAAAGCATATATAGGCGTTCTTCCTTCATTTCATGAACAATGTAGTTATACTGCTATCGAAATGGCAATGCATGGAATACCTCTTGTAGGGACTGATAGTACGGGATTATATGAAATGCTAAAATATACCCCTGAAAATATCGTCCATATTGATGAAGAATCATTTGATGAGGATACTTTTGTTGTGGAGCTATCAAAAAAGATTCAGCATTTGTTGGATGACAATGCTTATCATTGCCAATCTTCACAATTGATGCGCCAAACATATCTTGAGAACTATACCATTGATTTAATGCGAGCAAATTACATCAAATTAATTGATTGCTTGAAAGAGAATAGGAATATTTTATCTGATGAAATGCTTCAAAACATTGATTATCAGATGTTCGAATATATAAACAAACGACCAGAAATTGATTTGAATTTCTTTGGTATGACAGGTGTTGGCTATTATCTATGGAGAAGGGTTTCCCTCCTTGGCGATAGTAATGACAACAGAATTCTGTCTCATAGTCTTATGATTCAGGAATATCTGATTTATTATTTAGATTGGATGATAGAGGAGATTAATAACCTGACAGCAAAGGAAATAGAGATGTTAGATCTTAATAAGTTGCATTCACTTGTTTTAGAATTGCATAAAAGTGGATTCTATAAGGTCGGTGTACGCAAAATTTCTAATATGTTGGGAATTAATCTGAGTATGAAACATAAAAGTGTGCAAACGAAAGATATCTTTGCTAACGCTTTAAAGATTTATAATTATGGAGCATAACTTAAAAGATATACTAACTTTTGTGATTCCTACACGAATTGATAGTGAGGAAAGATTGCGCAACCTTTATGCGGTTCTCCGTTGGCTAATGCCTCTTGGATGCAAGATATTGCTTCTTGAAGCAGATACCCAAAAGTATGTTCATCTAGGGACCCTTAATGCTAAAAGTAGTATAGAGTATTCTTTCATTCAAGATTCTAATCCTTGTTTCCACCGCACTCGATATATTAATCAGTTGCTGAGAGCTGCAAAAACAAAGGTCGTGTCGGTCTGGGATACAGATATTATCGCAGATTATAGTAATATTCATGAGGCAGTCAGATTAATTGTTGAGCAGGAGATGACATTGACTTATCCATACAATGGAAAATATATCATGCTTTCGCCAGAGGAAACATCATGTTTTCTTAAAGATCAGGACATAAAGTTGTGGGAGTCCAAGAATCTTTCTTCCGTATTCGAACGTCCTTTCTGTGGAGGAGCCTATTTCGTGGACAAAGAGAGATACTTACAGATTGGTGGTGAAAATGAGAAATTCATAGGATGGGGACCCGAAGACGCTGAACGCCTAAGAAGGACTCAAATAATGGGTTATAAAACTGCGTGGACATCTAAAGGTTGTGCTTTTCATTTATGGCATCCTAGAAATAAGAACTCATCTTGTTTTGATGATGCTACTGCTATTGCTGTAAGAAGAGAGTTTGTTAAAGTCTGTAGTATGGATTTTTCAGAGTTGCAGGCATATATTAACACATGGAATAAATAAGATAGAAGAAGAGTATGGCAAATATTATTGAAGATATATTGAACTATTTGGAGGTGCGACATACAAAATATTTCGTCAACAAACTCTATAATGAACATCCGCACAATAAGGATATGTATGGACTTAAAGATATGTTGAATGTATATAACATAGAAAGTGTTGGAGTTGATATTAAGGATAAGGACGAAGCAAACATGGTCTTTCCTTCCATCTATCATGTTGACAATGCCTTTGTTCTTGCATTAGAATGCAACAATGAAAGAGTGTCATTAATTGAAAATGGAAAAAAGACAACCATGTCTTTAAATTTTTTTAAAAACTTATGGGACGGCAAAACTTTGGTTATTACATCCACGGAAAATGCAAAAGAAGAAAACTATTTGTATAATTTAGGGTTTGAATGGACAACTAGATTATCTTGGTTTGGTCTTGTTTTTATTCCATTCGTCTTAATGATTATCCCGTTTCTATATAATCCACTTGTGAAATTGTATTCTTGTATTCCTTTGCTTTTATTGGATGTCATTGGGTGTATATTGTGTTATTTGCTTCTTGATAAAAAGAATAAAGATAACGCTATTAGCGATAGATTCTGTTCTATGATTACTGAAAAAGGATGCGATGCAGTATTATCGTCGAATCATTCCACAATACTTTATGTCTATTCGTGGAGTGAAATCGGTTTTGCGTATTTTCTTGCTAATGCAATGATTATTTCTCTTACTCCTCGATTCATGTCAGGGCTCATTATTATCAATTACATTGCAATGGCATATGGCGTTTGGAGTATCTGGTATCAATCTGTAAGAGTTAAGAAGTGGTGTACTTTATGTTTATCTGTTCAACTTGTCTTATGGTTGCAGGGACTATATAGCACCGTTCTTTATTTCTATGGTGTATTGTCACTTACCGATTCTTTGCTATCTCTACCTATTGTGACAATTTTTATTGTATTTGCAGTTATTATTGTGCATTTTGTAGCTAAAACAGATTCTGACAATTATATTATAACGTCCACAGTACAGAAATTAAAGAAGTTTCAGGTTGATAATGATATTTTCAAGGCGCTTTATTCTAAAGGAACGAAATATTCCGATGCTTCTGACATATCTTCTGTAGTCTTTGGGAATAAAGATTCTAATTATCAGCTAACAATTGTTTCCAATCCGAATTGCTCACATTGCAGAGACTTACATCGCAAAATAGAGCCGTTGTTACGAAAAGAAAAAATGCGAATAGGAATTCGTTTTGTTTTTTTGTCATTTGGACCTCAATATGACAACGCATGCAAATTATTAATTGCTGCAAGGCAACAATTAGATAAAACGGAAACTTTGAATCTCTATTCTGCTTGGTATGATAAAAAGCCAAACCGTTATGAAGATTTTTTGATGCCATATGAAGTTGACATAGAATGCGAAGATGTTAATAGCGAATTTGCACGACATAAACAATGGGCATTGGAGAATAACATACATGAGACCCCATTTATACTTGTTAATGGTTATGTCTTACCAGATATATATGATTTGGAAGATTTAGATAAAATAGATGAATTATGATATCATAATATCAATGGAGTTTAAATGTCATGGGCTCCATAGCTAAGAAGTAGCTAATCTTGGTAGACACATGACTATAATAAAAAAAAATTAAGTATGAGAAAGATTAAAAAATTCTCAGTGAATGAGAATGCGTTTGTCTTATCACCTGAAGAAATGCGTATGATTAGTGGCGGAAGTCAGAGTAATCCTTGTCGTGTTGGTGGTTGTTATGTCTATCTAATAGCCAATCCATCAATACGTTATTATGGGACTTGTATAGAATATGGTGATGGATGCTATTGCCAACTTTCTGATGGCACTAAGTTTAATGCAGACAAAGAGAATAATAAATGTTATTCTTAATGGAATTGCGAGTTAAGTAATGTATGCTAAGGCTGTGTTTCATACTTTATTCTATAGTTACCGGAAGAGTATTGAAACACAGCTGTTATCAATAAGATTGGTTATGTAGATATGAATAAAATAATTTATATTATTCTTTTGACATTTTTTGATTTATGTCCTCTTTTAGGACAGACTCAAAAAGATAGTCTTTGGGTATATACATATGATGTCCGAGATGATTTTACAAATGCTGTGATTAAAGGAGGAAAAGCCTATGCTTTAACTCAAGATAGTATAGTGCTAGATAGTACAAGCATAAATGATAGTGGCCAATTCTATATGAGGATAAAAAAGGAAAAGTATGGTAACAAACTGCTAATTAAGACTATAAATCCCGATTATGAGCTACAGTATAATGACTATTCTATGAAATATATGGGGAAAAAAGACGTATTATATATACCTGCGATTTATATGAAACGTAAGACGTCATTCGGTATGCAGCATCTAGGGGAAGTTGTTGTAACAGCGACAAAAGTGAAGATGTATTATCGGGGGGACACCTTGGTGTATAATGCAGATGCTTTTAATATAGCAGATGGCAGCATGTTGGATGCGTTGATTAAGCAAATGCCTGGCACGGAACTTACCAAACAGGGAGAGATTTTTGTCAATGGTCGGAAAGTGGAAAACCTGTTGCTCAATGGAAAGGATTTTTTTCGGGGCAACAATAAAATTATGTTGGAGAACTTGCCATATTATACTGTGAAAGAGGTCAAAGTTTATGAGCAAACAACTGAAAAGGCGATTGCATTACATGATGCCTATTCAGAAAAGGATTTTGTGATGGATGTTAATCTAAAACGTGAATATAGTAGAGGTTATATCGCTAACATGGAAATAGGCGTAGGAACGGAAGATATCTATATGGCTCGTCTGTTTGGTTTGATGTACACCGATGCATCTCGTTTGGCTATTGTGGGCGGAGCCAACAACCTGAATATGGGAGCCTATACCATAGATGGCTACGCTTATCGTAATGGTGACAGGGAAGGTCGAACAGACACAAGACTTCTGACAGCCGAACTTCTGACAGATAATAAACGAAGGAAGAATGTTCTAACGGTCGAACTGAGTAAAAAAGAAACAGAACAAGGATCTGATATATTTGAGGAAACTTTCCACAATACACTTAGTACCTTCAGTACTTCACGAAATTCTTATATAAACAATAATTTGGGAGCTTCACTCACAAATAAGTACACCTTAAAACAACCTCTATGGGTAGAAAGTACAACTGGATTGCGTATTAATGACAAAAAGAATGACAGTGACGAACGCTATTATGAATCAGGAACAAACACGAGACCGCAAGGCCTTGCTGTACTCGACTCTCTGTTCTCGATAGGAGTACCCCTCAATGATCCTTTAATGAAGAGTGCCCTCAAACGCAAAATGAATGACAAAACAAAAGAGTATGGCATCTCACAAACTATTAAAATCTCAAAGAATCTCTTTACTACAGATATTATTGACTTCAGTGCAGGTGTTGACTATACCAAAAGTACCTGTAAAATAGATCGATTCAACCAATATCTGATATGGCAGTCTGGAAAGAACCAAACTAATATTACGGAAACTGTTGACCATCCAAATACCCATGCTAGTGCTATGGCTGATGCTGCTTTAAAAAATTCACGTTTGTTTTATGATACCCAGATGGAATTTCATCTTGGTTATCAGTACAACTATGAAAAGGATAAGGAATGGATTACCGATGGGACATCACAAGTTATTGACACGGAAAATAGTTACAAAAGACGGATGAATGAAAATAAATATCAGATGAATATGAAATATCATTATAATCATGTTGTTAACTCACGGAGACATTTAGAAATCAACATGTTGTTACCCGTTTCCTTCATTCATCGGAATACAGATTATAGTCGATATACCATAGATACCTGCTTGATACAGAAACAAGTATTCTTTGAACCATCGCTATCTTTACGTTACGAAAAATATAAGAACGACTATGGTAATGTGGATTGGGGCATATCCGTTTCGACTTCTCTGAAACATGCTCTTCCTGATGCTACTCAATTAATAACTCTTCCATTGACCTCCGATAAGATAAATATCTACCAAGGTAATGCTCATCTGAAATCATCCTCTGTTTGGGAATCAGAATTAGGATGGCATTTGCCTATAAAGGGTGAAATGGAAGAATTTTTTCAAAAACTAACTTACACCAGGTATTTCAACCAGATAGTTTCAACATACCATTATGATTCAGGTATATATACACATACGCCAGCCAACATCAATGGAACCTGGAAACTTTCATTTTATAGTAAGGCAGGCCACAATTTTAAGATTAAAAAAAAGGATTTCCATTTTAGTTGGACTTTTAATGGTAGTTTAAGACACATGAAGAATTTTGTTGCAGAGGGTGTCACAGGACTATCACAAGAAATTGATAACGATGAAGTAGATATTTCTGTTCCTTTGTACCTTGGTGGTACAATCAACAAACGAATATGGGCAAGTATCAGAACTGGCATAAACTGGAGAAAGTCTCTAAAGGATAACGGAGGTGTTGCTGATCGTGAGATGACTGATTTCTATACCGAACTTGAAGCAGAATTAAAACTTTTCGCTGATATCAGTTTTAAAACAGATTGTGAATTTGTTAAGCGCAATGGCTATTCTGATAATAGTCTGAACAAATGGAATTGCCTATGGGATATATCATTATCTAAGTCCATCTTGAGAGATAAGATTGGACTAACCCTTAAGGCAATAGATATCCTTCACCAATACAAAAGCCTGGCCTATGTTATTAACGAACGTGGTATTCGCGAGACTCACGCCATTGCCCTCCCATCATACTGGCTCTTCACTGTTACCTATAAGTTCAATAAACAACCTGCAAAGAAATAATGAAGAAATCCTTTCCATTTTTTCGCCAGCGAGAATCTGTAGATTGTGGTCCATCGTGTCTTCGAATGATCTCTAATTATTACGGTAGAGACTATTCTTCTGAGATGCTTCGCAAACATTCCTTTATATCAAGGGAAGGGGTGTCTATGCTGGGCATTAGCGACGCAGCAGATTATATTGGTTTTAAGACGCTGGGGGCCATGATTTCGTTCGAACAGTTAGCAAATGAAGTCGTGTTTCCTTGTATTCTTCATTGGAATCAGAATCATTTTGTAGTTTGTTATAATATTAAGAAAAGTTGGAGGGGCGACTATAAAGTATATATCGCTGATCCTGCCCATCAAAAGTTAACATATAACGAAAAAGATTTTAAGAAGTGCTGGATAAGTACGCAACGTAGTGGAAAGGAGTGTGGAGCAGTTCTATTAATAGAACCGGGAGTTGATTTTGGAAAACGAGAGGATGAAATACAGATGTCCAAGAAGAGTATTACATCTTTTCTGAAATATTTCTTTCCTTATAAGGGTCTCTTGTTTCAACTCATATTAGGAATGGTTCTTGGTAGTTTGCTTCAGTTGATCTTCCCATTCTTAACGCAAGCAATGGTTGATTATGGTATTCAGGGAAAAGACATGAATATCATTACCTTAATATTGATTGCCCAACTAATGCTCTTTATTGCTCAGTTAAGTGTTGGCTATATTCGAAGTTGGATTCTTCTTCATATTAACTCAAGAATCGATATCTCGTTAATATCTGATTTCCTGATTAAATTAATGCATATGCCACTTCACTTCTTTGACACCAAAAAGACGGGTGATATTATGCAAAGAATAGGTGATCATGGAAGAATCAAGGGATTTTTAATGGGAAATTCCATAGGCATACTTTTTTCCATAACGAACTTTATTATTTTTGGTGTAATACTTGGTTATTATAATCTAAAGATTCTCTTGATATTCTTACTCGGAAATACGCTCTATGTATTGTGGATTCTTGGATTTATGCGTTATAGAAGAGAATTGGATATCAGACGTTTCTATCTTGCCTCCAACGAGCAAAGTAATGTCATTCAGTTGATTCAAGGAATGCAAGATATAAAACTGAATAACTGCGAGAAGCAGAAGCGCTGGGAATGGGAACATATTCAGATAAAACTCTTTAAGGTTAGTGTAAAGGGATTGACCATTGGTCAAATTCAAGAGACAGGCTCTGTGTTCTTTACTAAATCAACAGATATCATTGTTTCGTTTATCGCTGCATATTCTGTGGTTCATGGTGACATGACGCTTGGTATGATGATGTCGCTCACTTATATCTTAGGCCAAGTGTCAGCACCCATACATGATTTTATTGGTTTTGCACATTCCTATCAGGATTCAAAAATCAGTCTGGAACGCTTGAACGAGATTCATGCCCAAGAAGACGAAGAACAAGACATTGCAAATAAACTATCTGTGTTGCCAGAAAGCAGAGATATACAAGTGAAAGACCTAACCTTCAGCTATAGCGGTGCCGAAAGAGACTATGCTGTGGATGGACTGAGTTTTACGATTCCAGCAAATAAGGTAACTGCTATTGTTGGTGAAAGTGGAAGCGGAAAAACTACCTTTATTAAACTCCTGCAAGGTTTCTATAAACCCAATAGAGGGCAAATTACCATTGGTGGCATCAATCTTGAGTTAATTAATCCCCATTTATGGCGTAGTTTGACAGGATCGGTAATGCAGGAAAGTTTCATCTTCAGTGATACTATAGCCAAAAATATCGCATTAGCAACTGATGAAGTAGACCTCGTGAGACTCTATCACGCTGCTGAAATGGCCAACATTCATGATTTTATAACTTCGCTGCCTATGGGCTATAATACAAAGATTGGTATGGAAGGTTGCGGTGTTAGCCAGGGACAGCGACAACGCTTGTTGATTGCCAGGGCCATCTATAAGAATCCTGATTTCCTGTTTTTTGATGAAGCCACCAACTCGCTTGATGCCACAAACGAAAGTATTATCATGCACAATCTTCAAGAGTTTTATAAGGGTAAAACGGTGGTTGTTTCTGCACATAGACTCAGTACGGTGAAGAATGCAGATAATATCATTGTTTTGAGTAAAGGTCATGTCATTGAACAAGGAACTCATCAGGAACTTGTAAAAATGAAAGGCGCTTATTATACATTGGTTAAGAATCAATTGGAATTAGGTAATGAGTAAACAAAAGAAGGATTCCCCTCAGCTAATAATCGCGGGCGTGGTTGGAAATTATATTGAAACTAAAAAAGACGCAAAGGAGAACAGTTCAAATATTGAACTTCGAAGTGGTGAGGTACAAGAACTAATGAGTAGACCTCCTGGAATAATTCTTAAGAGTGGTATTACCGTCATACTGATGCTCGTAATTGTCTTTTTTGCTTTAAGTTCCTTTCTTACGTATCCAGAACAGCTGACAACAACAGCCAAGCTGTTTCCTGCTATGCCTATGGAATGTGTAGAATCGCCAATAGATGGTAGGTTGGCGTGGGTAATAAATGGTTTGAATAGGGATGTGAAGAAGGGCGATACATTAGCCATGATTTGTCATTCTGCTGACACCATGTATTTTACTAGTAAGGTAGATGGTCGTGCCTACTTAACAGATGTGTTAGAACGAAATATGATTGTTAAAGCTGGCCAAAGTTTGTTTAAAATTGCCGAGGTTATCAATAAAAAGCAGACTCGAAAAGTGCATGGCGTAATATATCTTCCTATTGATAGTGTTTTGGTTTTAAAGTCTGGCCAGATTGCAGAGGTGAACTATAAGGGAGCTTCTTTTCCTTTTCAGATATCAGAATTTGGGAGTATTGCTAATAAAGAAGGAAAATATCCAATTAGTATTACTTTCGTTGATAGTCTGAATATTTTCACGAATATAGAATCGGAAAATTGTATGGCCATGATTAAAATGTCAAATCAAACAGTGTTTGACAAGTTTTTCGCGAAACAACTAAATATTCTTAATAAATATAGAGTACCCTAAAAAGACGAACAATGGATGAACTGAAAATTTGGCTCACTTATCACGATGATAAGTTAATCCAAGAGTATGGATTAAAGGAAACTGATACCATTCACCTGTTTAAGGGTAATGATGTGTCGGTAAAAGGTGAAAACATCAATCATCTTAATAAATTTTATTCGGAATTGACAACGATGTATTATGTTTGGAGGAATAGGCAATATAGTCCATATATTGGTTTTTCTCACTATCGTCGGATGTTCAAAGAATACTATGAAGTAGAGAAGGGACAATGTCAAGTGCTGGCAATTAATCATGGAGATCATGTATTTCGACATTACAAAATTATGCATAATTACCAAGATCTATATGATGTTGTAGATGTTTTGACTGAACAATATGGCAGTATTAGTAAATACACGAAGTATTTTCTTGAAGGAGACATATTTATCCCATATTGTTGTTTCATCATGCAATGGAATGATTTCGAGAAGCTTTGCGAATGGTTGTTCCCAATCTTATTTGCATGGGATAAGAAGAATGGACTGAATATGGATCCTGAGAAGTATATGGAGAAAGCGAAGCGGGATTTTCGTTATGATGACGTTAACTATCAATGTCGGGCTGTGGCTTTTCTTGCAGAGCGACTCATCAGTTGCTATATCGTGACAGAGATGAAGCCTTTCTGTATATCTTGTCTATAAATGAAATTTACAATGAAAAGGTATGTAACTATTATAGCCTTGCTACTTTCGATAGAAGTACAGGCGGAAATATTAGATTCCACTCAGTTTGTGGCATTTTATCGCTATATCTTACAGACGCAGGATGATATAGGGCAGGATGTTAGTGATTCCATACGACTAGCTTTGCTCGTAGGTACACGTGCAACGGAATGTACTACAGTGTTGGATTATGAGCGTGATGCTAGCCCATGCCAAGAAATGACGAATGTGTTCCTAACACATATCCCATTCGTATTGACGAATATTGAAAAGTCGAAGGTTATAAGTCGTGAGACACTTTATCCTTATCGCTATGAGACTCATGAGACAGTAGCCGACGTGGACTGGAAATTAATCAATGATACTCTGACGATTAATGGCTTTCGATGTCTTCGCGCTACGGGAAAACTTTATGGTAAGCAATGGACGGTATGGTATACAAAGGATATTTGTTCGTCTGCAGGTCCATGGAAACTACGTGGATTACCCGGATTGGTCGTCAAAGCCATTGATGCGGAAGGCGTGCATTGTTTTGAACTATATGAAACTAGAAAAGAGAGAAAATTCATAAGTTATATTGAACAGCCCGATTATAAGGAATTAAGTCGTAAGAAGTTTGTAAAGTTAAAGAATAATGCATTGGATAATCCTCGTTATGCTAAAGAACCGACTTACTATGTTGAGAAGCAGCCAGATGACGTTGTTGAGATAGATTATGATGGTGTATTATATTATGTTGCCAATCACATCATTATCCCACAAAAAGCACATGTGTACCAACCTTTAGAATTGGAATGAATTGTGTATGAAATACGATTACCTCATAGTTGGCTCCGGCCTCTTTGGCGCCACGTTTGCACGCCTTGCTACTGATAGTGGGAAGCGGTGCCTGGTGATAGATAAGCGCCCACACCTGGGCGGCAATGTGTATTGCAAGGAGGTGGGGGGCATCCATGTGCACCAGTATGGGCCGCATATCTTTCATACCTCCGACAGAAAGGTGTGGGAGTTCTTAAACCGCTTCGTAGAGTTCAACCGCTTCACGCTGATGACGGTGGCAAACTACAAAGGAAGGCTCTATAACTTGCCGTTTAATATGAATACGTTCTATGGGATGTGGGGCGTCAGGACGCCAGAGGAGGCTCGCGCGAAGATAGAGAGTCAGCGCAAGGCGGTAGGACAGATAACGAATCTGGAGGAGCAAGCTATTAGTCTCGTTGGACGTGATATCTACGAAGCGCTAATCAAAGGCTATACAGAGAAGCAGTGGGGGCGTCCTTGTACGGAGTTGCCATCGTTTATCATTCGCAGATTGCCTGTGAGATATACCTTTGATAATAACTATTTCAACGATACTTATCAGGGAATCCCGATCGGAGGGTATAATGTTTTGATAGAAAAACTGCTGGAGGGGGTAGAGGTGAGAACGGACACGGACTTCTTTGATGGCATGGAGCATGAATGGAAGGAGATGGCAGAGACGCTGGTGTACACAGGAAAGATAGATGATTTCTATCATCATCGCTATGGTGAGCTGCAGTATCGGTCGCTGAGGTTTGAGCATGAGCTTTTGCCGATGCCCAACTATCAGGGTATCGCCATCATGAATTTCACGGATAGGGAGACACCCTATACGCGCATCGTGGAGCATAAGCATTTTGAGATGATGGGCAGTGAGGTAAGTAACCTTCCCATGACAGTTATCTCGCGTGAGTATCCGCAGGATTATTGTCAGGGTGCTGAGGCTTATTACCCTGTGAATGATGAGGCAAACTGCCTGTTGTATGCCAAATATCAGGCTTTGGCAGAGCTGGAGGATCGTGTCATCTTTGGTGGCCGTCTGGCGGAATACAAGTATTACGATATGGACGACACTATCAGAAGGGCTATAGATGGAACTGGGCTACGGTAATCTTGGCATAATTCGCCTTGGAGTTGGCTTTGTGTTCTGACATGAAAAGAGATCAGACTGTCCCACGTGGCATGGGGCATGGTGGAGATATCAAAAAGTAATTAAAGATCTGCGACATGTTTTTTCGTGAATTATTTTGGAAGTTCAGAAAATCTTTTTATCTTTGCAATCGTAAAAAATAAAGGATACGGTTATGCTTGAACTTCAAAACTGTATAAAAAAACTGTCAAACTTCAAGAAGATGTTTGCACAGAAATATGGTATTACTAAACTCGGAATCTTCGGCTCAGTTGCTAGAAACGAGAATACAGAGGATAGTGATATCGACATTGTTGTGGAAGTTCAGAAGCCTACGCTGCAATTGATGTATGAGTTGAAAGAAGCACTCAAACAATTGTTCGGATGTGAGGTTGACCTTGTGCGCTTCCGTGATTCGCTTCGTCCTTTATTTAAGTCAAACATTCAACGTGATGTCATCTATGTCTGATAATCAGTAATAGAAGAACTACTGAGGCAATATTAATCATGGCGGCTTGTTTACTCATTGTTTAGTTTCTGTTTAATTGTTTTCCTTCTGAAAATTTGGAGACAAAATAAATAGGAATTATCTTTGCAGCGTGATTATCAACTAAAAGCCAAAGATGATGAAAACAAAAGTGAAAACGATGTTGATGAGTCTGCTGATGTGCTCAGTATGTTGTGCTCAGCATATCAAGCCGAGACCATCTTTTCCTGGAGGGTATAAAGCTTTGCAGGAATTCATAGAGAAAGAAAAGAAATACCCCGATGAAGCCTTAAAGAAAAGAGAGGCTGGAACAGTTTACGTTGTTTTTACCGTCGACACACTTGGTAATGTAGTTCATCCTAAAGTCGCTACTAGTGTCTCACCCTCGTTAGACAGAGAGGCACTACGAATCGTTAGAAAAATGCCGAAATGGATACCCTCAAGGGAAGGGGGCAAAAATATCAACATGGATTTCACCCTAATCATCAGGTTCAGCGCACCTCCATTACCGCTAGATTCTGAAGAACATGTTTATAGGTTGGTATGTAACGATCTCCCAAAGGAGCTAGAAGCGCCCGCTGATACCAGCAAGATATACGATGTTGTTGACACCATGCCGTCTTTCCAGGGTGACCTGATGACCTATTTATATAATGAAACACGTTATCCCGCCATTGCAGAAGGAACAGGTGCATCAG
>Ga0256406_1004703_pt1 | contig 15323 bp, 14 predicted proteins | sample RumenRJG_03DNA_FD_185986 | JGI IMG/M metagenome (GOLD analysis project Ga0256406, IMG submission 185986) | Bovine rumen microbial communities from Lethbridge, Alberta, Canada - RJG_03 | ecosystem: Host-associated > Mammals > Digestive system > Stomach > Rumen | place: Canada: Alberta | collected... | reverse complement strand
TCGCGGCAGGAGAAGCGTGACACTGTCGAGCTCTGGAAAAAGGTCATCGTGGCCACGCTGCCGGCCGGCATCATCGGCCTGATGCTCAACAAGTTCATGGAGGAGCACCTCATGACGGCGCCGGTCGTCGCGACGACGCTCATTTTCTATGGCATCCTGTTCATCATCATCGAAAACTACAACAAGCGCCGCCATCCGCGCGTCACAGACCTGCGGAATCTCGACTACAAGACGGCGCTGATCATCGGCTTCTTCCAGGTGCTCTCGCTCGTGCCTGGCACGAGCCGTTCGGGCGCGACGATCATCGGCGGCCTGCTGTTCGGCGCGAGCCGCTATGTCGCAACGGAGTTCACGTTCTTCCTCGCCATCCCGGTCATGTTCGGCGCGAGCTTCCTGAAGATGGTGAAGTTCGGCATCCACTACACGGGCGCCGAGGTGCTGATCCTCGTGCTCGGCATGGTGACGGCGTTCATCGTTTCGATTCTTTCCATCCGGTTCCTGCTGAGCTACATCAAGACGAACGATTTCAAGGCGTTCGGCTGGTACCGCATCGTGCTCGGCATCGTCGTCATCGCCTACATGTTCATTGTCGGCGATCCGACAGCAGATGAATGATATGTGATTTTAGCCTCTCCCTCAGGGAGAGGTGCCGAGCATATGCGAGGCGGAGCGGGTGTCGAAGAATAGATAGAAACTTGAAGCTAAGAATTTGAGTCGAAGGATTTTTACCTTCGACTCATGTTTTATTCCAATTTGTGAATCTGTACCTTCGACACCCGCTCAGTCACGCTTCGCGTGCCAGCTCTCCCTGAGGGAGAGCCTTTTCAGAATTGGAATATCGAAAGGGGCTTTCGTTAATTATGAAAATAGTAGTCGGCCTCGGCAATCCCGGCCGTGAATACGCGCAGACGAAGCACAATGTCGGCTTCATGTTCGTCGATGCGCTTGCGAACCATCTCGGCGTGACGGAGTGGCGCGAGAAATTTGACGCGCTCGTCGCGGAGACGCGCATCGGCACGGAGAAGGTGCTGCTCGTGAAGCCACAGACATATATGAACGAAAGCGGCAGGGCCGTCGGGCCGCTCATGCATTTCTACAAGCTCGCGCCCGAAGACCTCATCGTCGCGCATGACGATATGGACATCCCGGTCGGCACAATCCGCATCCGCAAAAAGGGGAGCTCGGGCGGCCACAACGGCATCAAGAGCATCCTCGCGCATTTTGGCGACGAACACTTTGCGCGCGTGCGCATCGGCATCGGACGGCCGCTGCCGGGCTGGACGGTCGTCAACCACGTCCTTGCGCCATTCGATAGCGTCGGCGCACCGAAAATCGCCGAGGCCATCAACTACCTGATTCCGGCCGTCGAGTGCATCGTGAACGATGACGTCGATATGGCGATGAACAAATTCAATCCGAAGAAGCAGAAAAAGAAGAAGCAGGAGGCGCAGGAACATGAATGATTTCATCACGGCCGTCTATGCTGACGAAGACGGCAACATTCTCGATGCGGCAGGTCTCGAAGGCATGGGCCGCACGGGGCGCGAGAACGTGCGCCTGACGCCCGACGACCTCATCCCGCTGCCTGAGAGCGCCGACCTCATGCTGCTGCCGGGTCATCAGGCCGTCGGCCGGACGCCGGACGGCGAGGTGCTGCCCGTGACGGGGCAGGCCGTGGCCGCCATCCTGCCGGCCGGCTACACGCGCCTCTACCTGCCGGCCTACGAGCGCGCAGAGGACGCCGAGCGCCTGCCGCTCTATGGTTACACGGCTGTCGTCGTCTATCATGACGAGCTCTGCTGTGCGGCCGTTTATACGGATGAAAATGACAAGTGGGATCCCGTGCATTACAACACGCCGGAGCTCAAGAAGCTCGTCAAGCGCACGAAGAAAGACCTGCCGCACAACCGCATCGTCGAGCAGGTCGCAGGCTGCTCGCTCAAGTGGCATTGCTGCACGGCGCAGAACCTCTTCTATCGTCGCTGGGAGGCGGGCATTCCGGCTTCGCCGGTCTGCAATGCGAACTGCTTTGGCTGCATCTCGCTCCAGCCCGCCGAGTGCTGCCCGTCGCCGCAGCAGCGCATCACGTTCCGCCCGACGCCGGAGGAAATCGCCGAGGTCGGCGTCTACCATCTTTCCGTCGCGCCCGATGGCATCGTGAGCTTCGGCCAGGGCTGCGAAGGCGAGCCGAGCCTTGCGGCCGACAATATCGCGGCCGGCATCCGTCTGATTCGCGAGCAGACGAAAAAAGGCCAGATCAACATGAATTCGAATTCCGGCTATACGGAAGGCGTCAGGAAAATCGTCGACGCCGGCCTCGACAGCCTGCGCGTCTCGATCATCAGCGCGCGCGACGAGGGCTATGACGCCTACTATCGCGCGAGCTACCACCTCGATGACGTCAAGGCATCGATCCGCTACGCGCTCGACCATGGCGTCTACGTCTCGCTGAACCTCTTGTATTTCCCCGGCTACAACGATCGCCCCGAAGAACTCGCCGCCTGGCAGGCGTTCTTCCGCGAGCTCCCCGTCCAGATGATCCAGGTCCGCAATCTCAACCTCGACCCCGATGCCTTCCTCGACATCATGCCCGAGGCGCAGGGGAAGCCCGTCGGCACCAAGACGTTCCTGAGGGCGCTTCACAAAGAATTCCCGCAGCTCGTCATCGGCAGCTTCAGCCATTACGTGGAAGGATAAGAGGGGCATCGATAAGATTTTCTTGCCAAAATCCTCCAGATTCGGTACAATAAAAGCAACTTGATGTGTATTGTTTGATTCGATAGGAGGGTTCTTTATGGCAAAACGTTTCTTCATCTGCAGGACGTGTGGCAACATCGTCGGGCTCGTGCACGAGGGCGGCGGATCGCTCGTGTGCTGCGGAAAACCGATGGAAGAGCTCAAAGCAAACACGACGGATGCGGCGCAGGAAAAACATGTGCCGGTCGTGACGGTCGATGGCGCGACGGTCAAAGTTGTCGTCGGCAGCACGGCGCATCCGATGGCGCCGGAGCACTACATCGAGTGGATTCATCTCGCGACAAAGAAAGGCGCGCAGATGGCGCACCTCGCCCCCGGCGAAGCGCCTGAAGCAACGTTCGTCCTCGCGCCCGGCGATACCGCCGTCGCGGCATACGCCTACTGCAACCTCCACGGCCTCTGGAAAGCAGATATTTAAACCTGAACTTTGTAGAGGAAGAGGGAGCTCCCCATTTGGGGAGCTCCCTCTTCCTCTACATTTTTATTATTTTTATTCTATTTTTCAGTGCGCCCCGCACGTCCCCGTGGACACTTCGCAGTCCTCATCCTTGTTCGTGAGGCCGAGCTCCTTGAGCATCTGCATGTCCTCTTTGATCGTCGTGCCCGACGTCGTGAGCATGTTGCCCGTGATGGACGCCGATGCGCCCGTCTGGAACGCCGTCGCGCCATTCTGCGGCAGCAGCTTGCGGCCAGCCGCGAGGCGGATGTTGGCCGTCGGGTTGATGAAGCGGAAAAACGCAATCGTGCGCAGGATGTCATCCGCCGGGAGCTGCGGGCGGCCTTCCATGCCCGTGCCTTTGATCGGCATCAGCGCGTTGATGGGGATGGACTCGATGCCGAGCTCCTGCAGCGAGATGGCCATGTCGAGGCGGTCTTCCCACGTTTCGCCCATGCCGATGATGCCGCCCGAGCAGACGCAGAAACCTTCTTCCTGCGCCATCTTGATCGTCCTGATGCGGTCGTCGTACGTGTGGCTCGTGCAGATCTGGGGGAAGAAGCGGCGGCTCGTCTCGATGTTGTGATGGTAGCTCGTGACGCCGGCCTCGTGCAGGCGGTGGAGCTGCTCGCGCGAAAGCAGGCCATGCGATGCGCAGAGGTCGATCGTCAGCGTCTTCTTCATTTCCTTGTACGTATCGATGGCCTTGTCGAAGTCCTTTCCGACAAGTGCGCGGCCCGACGTCACGATGGCAAAGCGGTTCGCGCCTGCATCCTGGTTCGCCTTCGCGTTCGCGATGATTTCCTCTTTCGGCAGGAAGCCGTATTCGTCGATGCCCGTATGATGGCAGGCGGCCTGCGCACAGTATTTGCAGTTCTCGCCGCAGCGGCCCGAGCGGCCATTGATGATCGTGCAGAAATCGACATGCTTGCCGCAGAAATGCGACTGCAGACGGCCTGCGCCGCGCCGCAGTTCCTCGAGGTCGGCATCAAGGAAATACGAAAGGTCGTCCGTCCGCTGGATGCGGTAGCCCGCAATGATTTTGTCAACAAGCTGGTCAATCGTGAGTTCGCGAAGGTTCATGGGAAATGCCTCATTTCTAATAGAGTTTGCGAGAAATCAATTCATAGTCAACATTATAGCGTTTTATCGGTTTACCGTCAACTGCGGCGGACGGGCAGATGGACGCGTGTTGTAAAACCCGGCTTGGTGTTGTAGAATTGAGAGAGAATGATACAAGATAAGTGGATGCGAGGGAACATTTATGAAGAAGATCGTACTGGTTTCCATGGTGAAGAATGAGGCCGACATCATCGAGAGCTTCGTGCGCCACAGCCTGACGTATGCGGACGAGATGATCATCGCGGATCATCAGAGCTCGGATGCAACATGGGACATTTTGCAAAAGCTGCGTGACGAGGGATTGCCGCTGACGCTCCATCGGCTTTATCGCGTGGAGCTCGCGCATCGCGAAGTCATGAACCGTCTGACGCGCGAGGCCATTGCCGAGCATGGTGCCGAGCTCGTGCTGCCGTTTGATGCCGATGAATTTCTCGTGAATGACGAGAACGACCTTTCCTGCCGGCAGGTTTTGGAGATGCTGGATACGGATCATCTTTTCTGCCTGCGCTGGCGTCTCTACGAGCCACTTTCACCGGACACGGAGCGCAGCCGGTTCCTGCTTTCCCGTCCCTGCAGGCGTGGAAAGGATTTCAACAGCGGCCAGAAGACCATCGTGGGAGCGAATGGCTATGCGCATGGCCGTCCGTATGAGCTCATCCAGGGCGCGCATGCCGGAACATATCTCGATGATGGCAGCAGCGTGACGATGGTGATCGTTCCATATCTTCATACGGCACATTTCCATTGGCGCAGCCAGGATCAGTACGAGACGAAAGTGGCGACGAGCTGGCTGAACAACGTGTCGAAATACACCGTGCACACGATGACGGCAGCGTATCTGAAAGGCGGATTCGACCACTTGCGCCATCATGAGCCCGTCGCGCGCGAGGGCGTGCTGCAGAATCCCGAGACGTTCGATCTGTCCCCGTATGTGCAGGAGCAGCCGCTCCGCTATACGTCGGCGGAAAAGGCCGACGTGCAGGGCAATGTCATGGCGGCGGCGGAACGGGTGGCCGAGCAGCTCGCAGAAACGAAGGTGCTGCTGCGCCAAAAGACCGTCAGCCTGATCCTCGTCTGGAACGGGCAGGAGGATGCGTCGTGGCGGCAGACGGTGCGGTGCGTCTGCGATCAAACCTATCCATATCTGGAAATCTTTGTGCTCGGCTTTGCAGGAGAGCGGCCGCCGTATGAACAGGAACTTGAGAAAAAGGCAGGCGGCTCCGTCACATGGATTCCGGCAGAGAATGGCGGATGGGCGCAGGTGCTGGAACAACGCGTTCATGGCGATTATGTGCAGTGGCTGCTGCCGGATGAGGTCATCACGCCCGACAAAGTGCAGCACATGACGACGTTCCTTGAGACACAGGACAAGCACTTTGATGCCACGTTTGCCGCCGGCAGGGAGGAACAGGCGGCGGAGTGGCAGCCAGGCTATCATTTCCAGCTCGAAAGCCCTGTCTTTGCCGACCTGCCGGAAGATCTTCGGCGGCGTTTCCTGAAATCCGGCCGCTGCCCGATCGGCGGCCTCAGTGCAGGATTTTTCCGCCGGCAGTCCCTGTCTGCCGCTCGCTGGCTGGAGTCCTGCTTCCTCGACGGTCATCCGATGACATTCGTGATGTGGCAGGAGCTGATGCGCGTGATGGACAGTGCGTCTGCCGATCGCGGTCTTGTCGCCATCCTGCGCGGCTCGTTCTGCGAAGTGTCGCAGCACATCACGCCGGACGCTTTCCTCTGGCAGCAGCTCCAATGGGCGAACTCACTGCAGGCAGGCCAGGCACCGGCCGAAACGCTCCAGACAGGATGGCAGCATTTCCGCGAGCAGGGCGAATGCGCTATGCAGCAGGATGCTGTCCTGCGACAGTCGCCTCTCGAACCCGCCTACCAGCAGCTTCTGGGGCAGGCAGCGCAGGCGTAATCTCCACCTTGCTATATTTCAAATGGTATGGTATGATAAACGCATCAAGAAATTCGGAGGGAGAAAAATGAATAGTTATAATAGATTATTCATAAACGGGGGGGGGTAAGAATGATTCTCTGATCCCCGCCTTGTCCACACCCGTGGACTCCCTCAAAATCGCATACAAGGCACGCCATCTTGGCCGTTGCCGTTCTTTTTCGATGGAACATCGGAAGAGAACGGAGACGGCCGAGATGGCGTGCTTTTGTTGTGCGCAGAAAGAGCCGTTCTACATTTATGGAACGGGATTCGTGGCACGTCGGCTGCTGGACGTGCTCGTTCATCGTGGCATCATCGAGAATCTTCGCGGATTCGTTGTGACAAAGATGCCGGAAGATGGATCGCATGAATTCTTTGGAAAATCCGTCCAGCCCATCACGGAGATTCCGAGAGAATCTTTGATCCTCGTTGCTGTCCATATGATCTGGGAAGATGAGATCGAGCAGAATCTCCTCCGCCTCGGCTTTCAACGTTTTGTCATGGTTTACGACAAACTGCTGGAAATTCAGTTCGGGGCTCCAAAGGTTCATCACCAAAAGATCCGTGTCAGGGAACAGGTTGCAAGGCTTGCGAAGACGGTGTATGAGCGATATGCAATGACGGCATATCTTTCTGCCATTCAGAAGCATGTGCATGGTGCACCTGGCAGTGACGCATATTATCTGAAATTTCAAGGTGCGCTGGCAACTCCGAAGGCTGCGAAGGTGCGGTTGGAACGATTTCATCAGATGATTGATGAATTCCGGAGCGAGGGCGAGCGGGCTCTCCAGCGGCATCCTGTTTGTTTTGACGAACATGGAAATGTTCTTGATGGCATGCATCGGATGAGTACGGCTTATGCGTTCCATGTCCCTTTCTTGTTTGCGGATATCTACGATACCGAAGAGTATTGGGGCATGGGCTACGAGAAAGGATTCTGGAAACGTTCGTATGCAGAAATCTTTTCTCCTGAAGAGCTGCAGGAAATGGATGCCATGCAGGATGCATTGTTTTCCGGCGCGGAGGAATAAGGAGGCTGCATATGCTTCGTTTGATGAATTGCGGTCATCGCGCGTTCCTGCGGTATGCGCAAGGAAAGACGGCGTATGTCTATGGCGCTGGGCGGGCGCTCGAGAGCTGCCTCGACCTGTATTTTCACGATCAGGATGTTGCCGCCATCATCGATGGGAATCCGAAGCTCTGGGGCAGGATCGTGCATCATCATGGAAAGGGTGTGCCCGTTCTATCGCCTGAAGCATTTGCTACGAAGATGGCAAGAGGCGGACGAGACCAGGCGCTCCTGATGGTGACGTCACCGTTTTATGCGGCAGAAATCGTTGAAGCGCTTGACTGCGTACCAGAATTTGACGGACTGGCATGCTTTCTGCAAGCCGTTGTGCGCGAGACGCTTGAGCCCGTGCCGCCATTCACATTCTCGCAAGGGCCGCAGCGCATCCCGAAGAAGATCCATTATATCTGGTTCGGCGGCAAGCCGTTGCCTGAGCGGTACAAGCGGAATATCGAGACATGGCGGAAATACAATCCAGATTTCGAGATCATTCGATGGGATGAATCGAATTATGATCTGCATCGTCATCACTATGCGGAACAGGCGTACGAAAGCGGTGCGCTGAGTTTCGCTTCGAACCTTGCGCGGCTTGACATCCTTCAGGAGCAGGGCGGCATCTACCTTGATACCGACGTGGAAGTGCGGCAGAGCTTTGCGCCGCTCCTTGCTGACCGTGCGTTCTTCGGCATGGCGGAAACCGACCGCGTGAGCAATGGTTGCGGCTTCGGCGCAGCACCACATCAGGACATCATCGGAGACATGATCGCTGCATTCGATGCACGTCCGTTTCTCCGTTCGAATGGCCGTCCGGAAAAGCGCCCGTGCCATGCGTTCCTTCATCCCGTCCTGCGTCGCTATGGATTCCGTATGGTGAACGAATATCAGAATATTGACGGCATTGCGCTCTATCCAACCGAGGTGTTGTCTCCGCTTCGGATGTATGGATTACCAGATGGTTTCACCGAGCAGACGATTGCTGTGCACAGACAGGATCGGACATGGCAGAATGAGAGGGAACGGCAGGGGAATGAGCGCGTGATGGAACTCGTGAAGCGAATGGAATTTTTGAAGCCAGAGAACTATGGAGGTACCAATGGAAATCAGAAGTGAGGATGTACAACAGATTTCTGGGCAGTTGCAGGATGACGAGTCCCGTTTTCTTTTTGAAAAACGTTTGTTGTATTCGCTGACGAAAGATGCATCTTATATTCGCGATATTGCGCTGTCCTTTCCAGAATGTCAGGAGCTGAGGGAGAAAGCCAGCGAACGAGCAGATAATTTCATTTTTGGTGCAGGAACGTATGGTGATGTGGTATCGCATCTTATTCCGAATCATTGGCTGGGAATTCTGGATAATGATAGGACGAGGTGGGGAAAGAAAATAGGGAATGTGACAATTGTCCCACCCGAGACAATTTGCGAACATCCAGAGAGCCATGTCTTCCTTGCAGTGCGGACATCGGGAAAGCGTTATCAGGATGAAATCCTGCAACAACTCTTGGATCTGGGGGTGAATGAAAGTCGAATCGTGCGTGTAGATAAAGTGGCAGATCAGTTTTTTGAACGCCGTACGCAGTATTTTGACTTGCCCGAGCTGCCGCATGTAAAGGATGAAGTTTTTGTTGATGCTGGTGCTTTTGATGGAGCGACATCAAAAGACTTTGCCGATTGGGCAGGCGACTATCAGCATATTTATGCGTTTGAAGCAGACCCTGTGAGCCAGCCGCTTTGTCAGTCGGGGTTGCAGAAAATATCAACAGAGAAAACGACATTGATTCCCTGTGGTGTCTGGAATGAGTGCACTGAGCTCCGCCTTAACAGCATCGGCCCGCAGAGAGGACAGATTGATTCGGAAGGCACAGTCAGAATTCGCGTGACGTCGATCGATCATGAACTTGTTGGAAAGCGTGTCACGTTCATCAAGATGGATATCGAAGGGGCGGAAATGGAAGCCTTGCATGGTGCTGAACAAATAATCCGTGAACAGCGTCCGAAACTGGCCATCTGCCTGTATCATCAGTACAAGGATGTCATCGAGATTCCGAAATATCTTTTGTCTCTGATCCCAGGCTATCGGCTCTATCTTCGCCACTATACCTTCTGGGATTCGGAAACCGTATTGTACGCCATCTGAGCAAAAGCGAATGGACGACAGCATTGAGGTGGAAAAATGGAGCAGGCGAAGGAGCAGATTTTCATCTATGGCGCGGGCAAGATCGGCGGGCAGGCCGCTTCGCTGGCGCTCGCAACCGGGCGTCAGCTCATCGCATGGATGGATGCGAATCCTGCGCATGCAGGCGAGGAGCGTTGCGGTGCTGCAATCTACGGCCTGGAGGATTTCCCCGATGACCACGTGAGCCGCATCATTGTCGCGGTGGCCAATGCATATGAGAGCATCCGGCAGACGCTGGTGGAACACGGGATTGCGGCAGGCCGCATCGTGCGATATGGGGCATTCTTGTTCGAAACAGCGCAGGAAATGGCGGCGTCACTGCCGGAAGCCGGCGACGCTGTCCCAGCGGATACCGTCGATGTCTATATCAGCCTGCCGCTCGGCTTCATCCTCGGCGGTGTCGAAGCGTTCTGCATGGAGCTTTATCAGCGGCTGACGGGCATGGGCTTTTCTGTGAAATTCCTGTGCCTGTCCGACGCAGAGAAGCCTCCTGCGTCGCTCCAGCCGGACATGATCTTCCTGCCCGAAGGCGCTTCGTTTGCAGTGCATGTCCGCGAAGCAATGAAGTTCTTCCAGCAACATCACGGGGCGGCCATCATCATGAACTGGCTGGAAGAAATTTCTCTGGCGGCTGCGGCCATGCAGCAGCGTTGTCGGCTTCGCATTCTTTCCATCATGCACAGCGATGTAGAAGATGTTTATCGGAACAATGCCATGCTCGCGTCATGCATCCAGTCGTTCATCGGCGTCAGCGACGCAGCCTGCCGTCATCTCGCAGAAGCGGGCATCGATCCCGCGAAAATCCATAGCGTGACGTTGCCTCTGGCAGGAACAGGAACGCTTGTGCGCAGTTACGCGCAGGGAGATGCACCGCTTCGAATCGGCTATGCAGGCCGTATCGTGAAGCGGCCGAAACGCATCGATCTGCAGCTGGAGCTTATCCGGCGGCTTGAAGCCGCCGGCATCCCGTATGAATATCACTTTATGGGTAGCGGGACATATGAAGACGAGGTTCGTGTGTTCATCGGACGGGAGAACCTCGGCAGCCATGTCTTTTTGCATCCACCCTGCGCTCGGATGAACATCGGCACATTCTGGCAACAGATCGACGTCTGCATCAGCACATCGATCTGGGAAGGCCGAGGTATTTCCATCCTCGAAGCGATGATGTGGGGTACGGTGCCCATCATCACGGAGACGGCAGGTGCGCATCAGGACATCGAAGACGGCCGCGACGGATATATCGTCCCGATCGGTGATGTTGATGCGATGACTGAGCGTGTGCTGGAGCTCGCGCAGCATCGCAACCGCCTGCCTGTCATGGGAGGGAATGCGCATGACCGCGTGCGGAAATATGGAAATTTCGAGGTGTTTGATGCTTTGTGGAGGAGGCTTTTGGATGGAGCAGCTGAAATATCATGAAATCTGGGATGCTTTCGAAGCCCGTCTGCGCGACCTGTTCCTGCTTTGCAATGGCAAACAGGTCGTGATCTGGGGCTATGGCCACAGCGGACGCTTCCTCGATCATGTGTTCCGGCGGCATGGAAAGCAAGTCGAAGTGCGGATGGATGCGAGCGGCAAGGTGCGCGGCGTCGAGCGTCCTGCCATCCTGAGCCACCTTGATCCCGAAACGCATGTCGTTTTGCTGACATTTCCGCTTTCTGGGGACGTCATTGAGCGTTTGGAACGCCATGGCTTTCATCGCGGGACGGGCTATGTTCCTGTCATCGAATTCTTCTATGGTAGCGAAGACATCCGCGGCCTCGATTATCACGATTGGATCGAGCATCTGGTGCCTGTCGATCTTTGGCGGCCGGAGATGGAAGTGAATGCATCAAGCAGGGAGTTCAATGAATTTTCTCGCGGTGCGGATTATTCCCTGGCAGAGGTGCTCGACAATTTCTGTTTTACGGAGAAGGATGCCATCTTTGATTACGGGTGCGGGAAGGGTTCTGCCCTTGTCCTCTTCGAACGTGCGGGCGTCTCTTGGGGGGGGATAGAGTACGATTCCCGCATGTACGAGACCTGCAAGCGCAATCTGGAAGCGCTCGGACTGCCGACGGATGCGGTGGTCAAAGGCAATGCGGCAGAGTTTTCCGATGTCGATGGGTATGACTATTTCTATCTGTATAATCCGTTTGTCGGCGAGACATTCCGAGGCGTCATCCGGCAGCTGGAGGCGAGTCACTGGAGGAAGCCGCGCGTGATGACGCTGATCTACAGCAATCCATTCTGCCATCAGAGCGTCATCGAGCATGGCGTCTTCCGGCGGACGAAGACGATTCCGGCAGACTTCTATATCCCAGAAGTGCATGTCTATCAGACGAAGGGCGAATGAGAGCGTGAGAAGGAGAAGCCATGGCGAATAACTGGATGCTCTATGATGAAGGCGCGGGCAGAAACGTTGCGGTGAAGGCCTGCAACGATGCAGAAGCGTGGGAGAAGATCGAACCGGACATGATCTACAACCGGCTGGATCTCATCCGAGAAGAACCGTCAGGGCTGTTGCTGACTGAGATACAGGGGGGGGGATCTTGCGTCTCATATTGCATCCTTGACAATACGGCAATCCTCGGGGTCTGGGGAACGCGCATGACGATGGCGCAGGCACAGGCGGTTGCAAGGTATCTTTTCGAGCATCATCCCGAGGTCGTTGCGGTCAGCAGCCGCCGAGCAGATCTCGTTGATGCACCGGCCTCGTTTCATCGGGTGAATGATTTCCATATCGTGCTGCCGAAGCATCCAGAAGAACTGGATCAGCGGATCTCTTCGAAAATGCGGTACAATCTGCGGCGCGAACGCCGTTTGGCAGAGGAAGCCGTCGGACCGCTATCCGTCGATGCGTCTGGTATCGACCGTCCGGAAGCCAAAGCATTGTTCGAACGTTATTTTGCGATGAAGCGTGTGACGCATGGGCGCGACTACGGCATGACGATGGAAGAGTATATTCGCCAATACTATGTTTCTATGATTTACACGCTGCGATTTGGCGGAGACATCGCCGCCCTCGTGCTTTCCTGCGAACAGGGAAGCTCAGTGTATCTGGAAAATCTCACATATGATGCCAAGTTCGCGAAATTCTCGCCCGGCAGCCAGCTCTACAACCTGTATCTGAAACGGCTGTCAGAAAAAGGCAAGGAAAAGCTGTACATCAAGGGCGGCCCTCTCGCGTACAAGCGTCACTATGGAAGCATCGAGCAATGGCTCACGACATTTAAGATTTATCGGGACGAAAGTGTTGTCGGAAAAGATACCTTCTGACATCTGGCAGAGGAGGGATACCTATGATACCCATCGACATCCGCCCAGAGAGCCGCATCCTCATCGTCGCGCCGCATCCCGATGACGAATGCATCGGCGCGGGCGGCGTGCTCGTGAAATATGCGGCACAATGCGACGTCGTGCTGCTGACGAATGGCTGTGCATGCAATCCGGAACGCTCGAAAGAGGAAAACATCGCGACGCGCCGTGGAGAATTTGCCAGCGAGATGGCGGTAGCCGGCGTGCATCGTCACTGGTCGCTCGGCATCGATGACGGGACGCTCGCCGAGCATGCCGACTGCCTGCTGGATTTCGATCTTGCGCCGTATTCGTCCGCGCATCTGGAGGAAGAGCGGCATCGGATGATGGAAGAGCAGGCAGCGTACATTGCGTTCCTCGATAATTTCACGCGGATGTGGGAACTGCGGCCGATCGATGATTCCTCCCTGTGCGTCCTGATGCAGGAATCATCCCGTTGCTGCATGGAGCGCGTCAAGAGGGACGACGGCGTGCGCGTCACAGATGACGTTGAGCAGACAGATCTGGCGTTCATGCGCCACATCCGCGAAGCGGATGCAGCACGACGCATGTCGGCGAAAGAGCTCAGCAGCATCCCGCCTGACCAGATTTTCGAGGAGATGCAGGACGGCGAACTGTATCGGCAGCGCATCGCGAATTTCCACCAGTTCTGGGGATGGCCGGATGACGCCGTGCGGCATACGTTTGACGAATTCCGGCATCAGGCAGAGCCGAAGGCTGGGTATTGCCGCTGGAACGTGCTGGAGCACTACATCGAGACCATGATGGACTTCCTGAACGCCATCCCGTACCACCAGGACCGCCTCGCGAGGACGAAGGGCTCGATGACGCACGACATCACGCATGCCATCTACGGCGCATTCTGCGACTTCTTCGTGACGGACGACAAGAAGTTGACATACCGTCTGAAGGCGCTGTACCACTGGATGGAGGTGTCGGCAGAGGTGATGGGGCTGCAGGCGTTTCGAGAAAAGTTTGCGTAGGGAGAAAAACATGAAAACGATCGTTGTTGTTCCCGTCTACCGGGAGATGCACTCACTGGAAGTGATTTCGCTTCAGCAAGCAGTTCGCATTTTCCAAGAAGAACCTCTCTGCCTTGTCACTCCGATGTCATTGGATGTCTCATCGTTTCATCGTTACGGAAAATTTCTGGTAGAACGTTTTGACAATCATTGCTTTCAGGGGATTGCAGAGTATAGCAAGCTGTTGCTCAATCCGAAGTTTTATGAGCGATTTTCTTCGTATGATTATCTGCTGATTTATCAGCTGGATGCTTTTGTGTTCCGTGATGCACTGCCATATTTCTGCTCGCTGGGATATGACTACTATGGAGCGCCGTGGCGTCTGACGAACTGGTGCCATCGTCTGGCAGAGAATGCCGTAGGGAATGGCGGGCTGTCGCTTCGCCATGTACGTCATACGATTGAAATGTTGCGAAGCTATCGGGAAATCATCGAGCGTGATTGGCTGCCCAAGATGTTTCCTGTCGGGGAGGATATTTTTTTCGGCTGGGCAGGAGCGCAGAGGGATTCTGGCTATCAGACATGTCCGTTGGAAGTTGCAGAAAAATTTGCTTTTGAATGTGATGTCCGACATGCATTCCGCACTTTGACGAAAGAAACATTGCCGTTTGGCATCCATAAATGGTATCAGGAAGATTTTCAAGTCTGGCGTCCTTATATAGAGAGCTGCGGATACCGGGTGGATGCATCCAATCCTCATATCCGATGGCTGACGACGCAGGAGAAACGCAGAGAAAAAGCGAGTGAATGGGGAATCTGGCGAATTGCAAGACGAGGAACCCCCAACCGCATTCATGAAATCATTCATCAGATTGTTCCCAAAAAAGAAAAGTTCTATGTTCGTGGAACGGGCGTGGTCGGAGAGCGTGTTCAAGCGCTTTTGAAACGAGGAAATGTGGAAATCGAAGGCGTTTTGGAACAATGCATGCTGCCAGCATTGCCAAGCTTTATTCTCGTGGCTTCGACGCGGTATGAAGAAGAAATCACGAAAGAACTAATGGAGGCTGGACGGGTGCATGGGAGAGATTTCATGACAGCGCGCGAATTTGAACTGCAGGTCTTGCAGGCATACTACGGACAGCGCAGGGGATGCGGCGAGGTGAAAAGATGAGGCTGCTTCTGTTTGGAACGGGGCGTTTTTACCAGCGGCACAAGGCAGAACTTGCTGCCGTCTTGCAGGGGGACGAAATCATAGGATTTGTCGACAATCGGGCAAGAGAGATTGGGTGGTTCGAGGAGAAACCGGTATACCTCCCTGAAAATCTCCCGAAGCTCGTGTTTGACCGGATTATTCTGATGAGTGCAAGCCATCATGAGATGCGGGCACAGCTCTTGTCCCTTTGCATCCCGGAAGAGAAGATTTTCTTTTTTGAACAGCATGTGACCTGAATTATTCAACCGGCAAAGGATCAACACTGTCGAGCCCTTGCCATAACTAACGAAATGCTTCTTTCCGTCCTTCACCCGATGGGTTGAGACGAAAGAGTAGCAAAAAAGAGCATAACCCG
>Ga0256406_1004702_pt1 | contig 15324 bp, 13 predicted proteins | sample RumenRJG_03DNA_FD_185986 | JGI IMG/M metagenome (GOLD analysis project Ga0256406, IMG submission 185986) | Bovine rumen microbial communities from Lethbridge, Alberta, Canada - RJG_03 | ecosystem: Host-associated > Mammals > Digestive system > Stomach > Rumen | place: Canada: Alberta | collected... | reverse complement strand
CCGTAACTTTGCACCCGGCCAGCATGGCCAGACCCGCAAGAAGTCTTCTTCCGTGTACAAGCAGCAGCTCGTCGAAAAGCAGCGTCTGCGTTTCACCTATAACATTTCCGAAGCTCAGTTGGCCAAGGCTTATGACGAAGCCAACCGTCGCGCCGGTTCTGCTGGTGACAACCTGATGATCTTGCTCGAAACCCGTCTTGACGCCCTTGTCTACCGCATGGGTTTTGCTCGCACGATTTTTGCAGCTCGCCAGTACGTCGCTCACGGTCACTTCACCGTGAACGGTGTCCGCAGCTACTCTCCGTCTCGCCAGATCAAGGCCGGTGACGTGATTGCAGTTCGCGAAGGCTCTAAGGAACACGTTCAGATCAAGGAAGCCATTGCTAACGCTCCGGCTGCTCCTGAATACGTGACTGTCGACGCCGGCAAGATGGAAGGTTCTCTCGTGAAGCTCCCGCTCCGCGACCAGATCCCGGTCAAGCTGGAAGAACAGCTCGTCGTGGAATACTACTCCAGGTAGTCTCCCTTCAAACCAAGAGTTTGGACACCCTGCTTTGGCAGGGTGTTTTTTTTGTGTCTTCCTAAACAGACTGCCGACAAAACATATATTTATCTCACGAAGTGAGAAAGTGCGATGTCAACGTTTAGGTCTAGACTAAATATCATGGTAATCGAAGACGATCCAGATTGCCAGGAAATTTTGCAGAACGTCCTGGAGGAGTCTTATAATATTACCGTTGTCGGCAATACGCAAGATGCCCTACTTCTGTTGATGGACTCCCACATAACCTATTCCCTTATTTTTCTAGAACTGGACCTCCCTGATGACGCCTGTATCAAATTTTTAAAGCAGAGAAACGAGCAAAGCGCTCTGCAAAACATTCCCATTATCGTCATTACAGGTGACGGGGATGACAATGGGTGTTACAAACTGGGCGCAGACGAATTCATTCGAAAGCCGCTGAACACTCCCGACATCATTCTCGCCCGCTGCGAACGGCTCCTCTCTCTCTACGAAAACAAGAACCTGATTTCGCAAACCGAACGGGATAAGCTCTCAGGACTCTACACCATTGACTACTTCTTTGAATACCTGAAGCAGATTATTCCGCTGGACATGGGCTCTGACCGAGACGCCATTGTCATCGATATCGAGCATTTTAAACTCATCAACGAAATATACGGGCGCGGAGTCGGTGACCAGATTCTGGCAGAAATCGGCGACTACCTGCAACAGATCCTGACGACATTGAATGCGATTGCCTGTCGTGCAGGCGCAGACGTATTCTTTGTCTACTGCATTCATCAGGATGACTACCAAGAACTTCAGGCCGCACTCCAGGCTATTCTTGCCCAAAATATCAAGGTCAGCAATATCCGAGTCCGAATGGGCGTATGGCATTACGTTGAACGAGGACTAGTTGAACCCGAAACCTGGTTCGACCGAGCCAAGAGCGCTTGCGCCCGCATTAGCGGCAACTACACCACCTCGGTCGCTGTCTACAACAGCGGTCTGCATTCCAAGCACCTTCGCGAAGAACGCCTGATCAGGGATATTTACGAAGCCATTGAACACAAGGACTTGAAGGTCTACTACCAGCCCAAGTACGCCATTCAAGGCGACAAGCCGCACCTGCGCAGTGCCGAGGCGCTTATCCGCTGGATTCACCCGACTCTCGGCTTTATCAATCCGGGCGATTTTATTCCACTATTCGAATCCAACGGTCTGATTCAAATGGTGGACTACTACGTGTGGAAAGAAGCTGCCGCCCAGATCCGCCGCTGGAAAGATGAATTCGACTTTACCGTTCCTGTTTCGGTAAACGTTTCGCGCATCGACATTTACGACCCAGATCTCGAGAACAAGTTTTGCAACATCCTGGAGCAGAACAAGCTTTCGCCTACCGATTACATGATCGAAATTACCGAAAGCGCCTATTCCGAAAACGCGCAGGGTTTGATCGAAGTTCTTGACAGCATGCGCAAGAAAGGCTTCAAAATCGAAATGGATGACTTTGGTACCGGGTATTCCTCCCTCGGTATGCTGACCGAAATACCCATCGACATTCTCAAGATCGACATGTCCTTTGTCCGCAACATGGAAAAGCATGAAAAGAACAAGAGGATGGTGGAACTGATTATCGACATCGCCAAATTCTTGAAGGTGCCTTGCGTTGCCGAAGGCGTCGAAACGGAATCCCAGTTGAGGACACTCCGAAGAATGGGCTGCGACGTGATCCAAGGCTATTTCTTCTCTAAACCGGTCGCTCCTGAAGATTTCGTGAAGTTTATCGAAAAAGAAAAGAGCCTGTGGACTAAATAAGACCGAAGATTTTGTATCTTATGGATATGAAATCAATTGCTCTTAAAGTATTCGATTATCTCAAAAGTTATTTGAAATCCCTGAACTGGATTGTCTTGCTCGGAATTGCAGCGTTCTGCATTGCCCTTGCCGTTATCAATAACATTCGCGTTGAAGATTCCAAGTCTGTCGATTGGATTGGCAGCCAGGAAATTCTCGCCAAGCCGGACGAGGTGCTGTAATGAAGAAGACCGTTATCTCTGCAGCACTCCTTGTAGTAGCTTCGATTCTCGTGGCTATCGGCGTTGCCGAAATTTCGTTCCCGGAATCATTCTTGACTTTTACCGACCAAGATTGGCTGATTGACATTTGGCCCAAGGCTTACCGCTACAATATTCAAGTGGGACTTGCCGCCATCATCATCGCCACGGGCATCTGCGTTCCGGCTTACCGTCTGCAAAAGGACTTCGCCATCCGCGCACTCGAAACGCTGTTCCGCGTGGGCATTGGCGGCATGTTCATTTTCGCAAGCATTTACAAGATTCAGGACCCGCACCAGTTCGCCATCCTTGTGGCGCAGTACCAGTTCTTCCCCGCTTTGCACTTAGAAAGCGTGAACAACTTCTTTGCGCTGGTGTACCCGCAGTTTGAATTCTGGTTCGGCCTCGCGATGATTGTTACGCCGTTCGTGCGTGAATCGGCCTTCGCTATTTTCTGGATGTTCGTGAGCTTTATCATCGCCCTCGCTTGGGCTCTTGGAAACGATCTCGGCATCACTTGCGGCTGCTTCGAACTTGAAGACGGCGACGCCCACGACAAGGCAGAAGCCTGGACAAGCCTGATCCGCGACCTGATTCTGATTTGGCCCACGCTCTGGCTTGCGACAAGGAAGAACCACAGCCTAATTAAGGTGTGGCGCCGGAAATAGAATTAAAGAAATTGATAACGCGCTTACTGAAAGACTCCATGGAACAATGTTCCAGGAGTTTTTTTGCATTGGATTCATCGATTACATTTTCGCCAGCAAGCACGCGATCGATCACGCGGGCGTATGCCTCGGCATCCGTCGGCGGATTGATCAGCGGGCAAACGCCATCCAAGTTTTCCTTGATTGCCGAAGTGGCAGCACCCACGGCAGGCGTTCCGCAGGCGATTGCTTCGATGGGCGGAAGGCCGAACCCTTCTAAAAGGGACGGATACACCATGAGGTCTGCGTGGCGATAGAAGTCGCGCAGTTCATGCGCCTTAAATTCGCTGAAATGATAAACGTTATAAAGCTTCTTTGCATTCACAATGGCGCGAAGATGTTCAGAGAACTTGCCCACTCGCACAAAGGCCACATGCGGCCTGAGACTAGCCATTTCAAAGAAAGTCTCGATATTCTTGCGGGGTTCATCGAGGCTTACGTTCAGGCACATACCATCAAAATTCTTGATGCCGTACTTGCGGAGGAAAGCCTTCTTTTCTTCAAGCGTCGGTTTCGTTTCGGGCTTATTGAACAGGGCGCTATCGATGGGGCAACCGATTACGGTTCCCGGCTTTGACGACATTTCTACGCCGAAATGAGCCGCCGCCTGCTCACGAGTCCAATCGGAATTATACACGAAAAAGTCAGCCTTGACAGTCGGGCGAATGTAGAACAGGTTCAAGAGCTTAAACTTCATGCTGTCCGGATACAGGGTCTCGGCAAAGGTATCATGCACAAACATCACCGTCTTTGCACGCCCCTTTACTACCGGCACCAAAAAGCCGAGTTCTGGACGGATAAAGAAGACCATTTCCGGCTGGATTTTCTTGACTAGCTTTTTCAGCGGAGAACGAAAGCTGGCGAACCCTGTATAAAGGGACTTGGCCCAAACTTCGTGAGATACATAATTCGGATCTTGCGAAGTCGCCGCATTCGTTTTACCGGCATCGCCAAAGAACTTGGGAGTCTTGAGCCAAAGAACATGGGCATCGAATTTTCCCGACACCGCCTTGACCAGATTCAGCGTCAATCGCCCGAAACTGGTACACTCGTTTTTATCGCAAACAAAAAGGATTTTTGGTTGGCTCATAGAACATCCCTCAAACATCAAAATAATAGCAAAAACAAGATTCAAAACCGCCCAAAACACCCTTAAAAAAGGCGTTTTTGCTATATTCAGAGTATGGCGAAAATCGGCATAGTCCTTGCGACCTACAATGGCGAAAAGTATCTGGCACAGATGCTCGATTCGCTTGTGGCACAAACTAGGCAAGCCGACTTTATTGTCGCCGTAGACGACGGGTCCAAAGACAATACGCCCGCTATTTTAAAAAGTTTCCAGGACCGTTTGCCCCTCCAAATAACCCGCCTTGAAAAGAATTCAGGGCACCGAGCCGCTTTTTCAAAAGCTCTGGAACTGGCACAACCTCAACTGGATGACAACGACCTTATTGCCTTGGCAGACCAAGATGACGTCTGGCTACCGCAAAAGCTGGAATTTCTCGAAAAGGCCATGGAAGCGGAGCAGGGAGAAAAGCCGACTCTCGTTTTCGGAGACGCCCAAGTGGTGGATGCCGACGGAAAAATAATTGACGAATCCTGGAGAAGCATTTCTAACATTCCTACAGAACTCTCTGCCGAAGCAAGGATTGCCGGAACAAACAATGTCACGGGTTGCCTATCCCTTTTTAGGGCAAGCCTGCTCCAATATGTTTTGCCCATTCCCCCTGCCGTCGGAGTTCATGACGCATGGATTGGACTTTTGGCCGCCCAGCATGGAAAAGTAATTGCCCTCAAGGAACCCGTAATCTTATACCGTCTCCACGACGAAAACTCCGTAGGCTTGGGAACCCCCTTCAGTTTCGACGAGACTTGCAGGCGCCAAACCGCCTGGACCGACATGTTGCTTGAAAAAAGCAGCCTATTGAACTTAAATTTTGCTCAACAGACGTTCTTAAAAAAACTAAATCGCTATTGGCACAGCCGATCGAAAGCCCCCATTTTACTGACCTCGACAGTCTTCTTAATCCGTTCAAGAAAGCATCTCTTCCCCCATTCTGAACGCCGATTCAAGAAGATTCTCTTTTCGTTATTAGGCTCGCCCGCTGTACACCTTCTTTTTGGAAAAGATAAATGAAGACCATCGCTTTCTACTTGCCGCAATATCATCCGATACCGGAAAACAATCGCTGGTGGGGCGACGGTTTTACAGAATGGCATAACGTGAGCCGCGCCAAGCCCCTTTTCAAAGGGCACCGTCAGCCCCAAGTTCCGGCTGAACTGGGATTTTACGACTTGCGCTGTGACGAAACCCGCCACGAGCAGGCCGCCCTCGCCAAACAGTTCGGCATTGACGCCTTTTGCTATTACCACTATTGGTTCAACGGAAAGCAGCTCCTGGAAACGCCCCTGAAAAAGCTCCTTGCCGACAAGGAATGCGACATGCCGTTTTGCCTATGCTGGGCAAACGAAACCTGGTCCAGGGCGTGGGACGGCAAAGATCGCGAAATCCTGATGGAACAGGTTTACAGCGACGAAGATTCCAAGCACCATGCCGATTATCTGTGCGAGATATTCAAGGATCCCCGCTACCTGAAATCCCAAGGCAAGCCCATATTCATCATTTACCGCGTCGGCAAGATGGACAACCCGGCAAAGTTTGTGGAAGTCTTGAATGAATCCGCCCAGAAAACAGGATTCGATGGAGTCCGTGTTTTTGCGGTACGCAATTTTGCCAGCGATGTTCCAGATGAAAAGCTGGCCTCTTACGGCATCAACGACATTGTGGATTTTCAGCCCAACAACACCGAGTATCCGCCACGTTCGGTTTTTGGAAAAGGCATCCGCCTGCTGCAACGGCAATGGAATGGCCTCGCCAAGAAATTCGGCCTACCAGAAGTATACTCCATACTTCGTCTCCGCTACACAGACGTAGCTAAAAATGTGCTGAAGCTTTACGAAACCTTTAGTGAACATCACCATCCCACGGTCTTCCCCAACTGGGATAATTCACCTCGAAGAAAAGCGGCTACCATTATACAAAACGACAATCCAGCTGACTTTGCCAACTGGGTACGGGAAGCGGCAAAGATTGTCCGCAAGAGAAGCGCAGACAATCAGTTCCTCTTTGTCAACGCATGGAACGAATGGGCCGAAAGTGCACACCTGGAACCTGAACAGAAAATGGGCCGGGCATTTTTGGAAGCGTTCAAGAAGGGTATTTCCGAATGAGTTCTTCCGTCTGCGTCATCCTCGTCAATTTCAAGAATGAACAGAAAACCGTAGATTGCCTACGTGCCCTTGAAAAAAGCTCGGTTCAGCCCTCATGCGTCTGCGTTGTCGACAATGCCAGCACCGAAAAATCGAAACAACTGTTCTTGAACCAAGCCTTCGGCTTTCAAGTCCGCTGGATTTGGAATCAGGAAAACAAGGGCTTTGCCGCCGGATGCAACCAGGGAATTCGTGCCCTTCGTGAGGAGTTCGCCAACAGCTACATTTGGTTACTGAACAACGACACCCTTCCCGAAGCAGACGCCCTCCAAAAATTGCTGGAAAAAGCCGAAACCACCAAGGCCGGCGTTACCGGTTCCCAGATAAAAAAAGCCAACGGGGACTTTTCGGGCGGAGTATGTTTCATCCACCCAAAACTGGCAACCGTGCGTAGGCCCAGTTCCCCTAGCGACACGGGATTCGACTACGTAGAAGGATCTTCATTCCTGATTTCGCCGGATTGTCTGGAAAAAACGGGACTTTTAAGCGAAGAATATTTCTTGTATTTTGAAGAAAGTGACTACTGTTGGAAAGCCAAACGAAAGGGTTTCACTTTGGCCTGGGCAACGGACAGTGTTATCTGGCACGACATAGGCTCTTCTACCGGTAGCGAAATCGCAAAGGGAGCTGTTCCCTACTTTATTGACTGCCTGATGATTCGAAACCGAATCCACTTCGCATTGAAAAACGGATTCCAGACAACAAGCGTCTTGATTGGATTCATCATCAGTCTCCTTTTGCGATTAAAAAGATTACAAGTTTCTAGGATCATAACGATTATCGCGATCACACTTTCTAAAAAACGATTCAAGAAATTCATTGAACGTAACGGGGGCTATTATGAAATTCAAGATTAGCATTACTGCAGGCATCGTTCTGGGATTGATGCATTTTTCATTCGCCCAAGGATCCCATATTGTATTCACGGATTCGGCCCGTCATCATCAAGTCAACATTGGCGCGCAGCTGGTGGATTCCCTTGCGATTACGAACTTGACGAATGCGCCCACGCATTACGACAATTCGGCTTCGGTTCGCCTGTTCTTGAACGGGCACTTTACCGAACGATTCCTGTTCAACGCCAGCGTCAAGGTGAGCACGGATCACACGAATAAGGAAATCTACGACAACTTTTATAACCCCAGCGAAGGCATTCCTTACAACAAGCAAAGCGACAACAAACGCACTTGGGATATCTTTACCGCAAGCGCCCGCTACGACTTGGATGCAGTTAAGCTCCTTACCGGATTCGATTACCTGAGCATGGGTCCCGCCCGCCGTAACCACGTGATTCTGCGCGGCGAACAGAACAATTACCGCCCGTGGCAAGATTCGACAAGCCACATTTACGAGCCTGCCCCCACGCCCTATTTCGGCTACCAGTTTGAATTAGGCCCCATTGTTTACTCGCAGTATGCCATGAAGCTTTTCGAGAAGAAAAATTTTGGCAAGTACATGCACGTACACCGCTTGGACTTGAACCTGCCCAAGAACATTACGTTAGGTCTTTCGGAAACCGCCCTTTACGGAAGCACCACTGAAGAAGAACCGAATCCGAACGAAGACGCCGATAGCACTGGCCGCGAATTTGAATGGGCCTACGTGATTCCGTTCATTCCTTACGTTTTCCAGGAGCACCTGCAGGGCGACCAGGACAACATTTCGCTCGCGTTCGATTTGAGCGTGAAGACGATTCCGAATTGGGAATTTTACGGAGAACTCTTGTGGGACGACATGAAGTCCCCCACAAGCATGTTCGATGACGGCTGGTGGGGCAACAAGTGGGCCACCTCTGTCGGCGTTGCCCGCGATAGCCTTAAGCTCGGCAGCACACTTTGGAACTGGTACTTGGAATACACGCGCGTAGAACCGTGGGTGTACACGCACCACAAGGGCGGTGGCTACACGTACCGCAGTTATTCTCAGAGCCTCGGCACCGATCTCGGCCCGAACAGTCGCGAAGTTTACAGCGAAGTCAGCGGACTCTACTCCATTTTCAAGGGAACGCTGCATGCAAGCGCCGTCGCCAAAGACACTGCCTTCGGCGGCAACATCACCGACATGCACACGCCCGAAAGCGCCACGGACAAGAAGTTCTTGAACGACAAAACCACTTTGCACTACGTAGAAATTGGCGGCAAAATTGAAATCAAGCCGTGGGAATGGATGACATTCCGCGCAGGCTATGACCGTTACTTTGGTGATTACGAAGGCTTCCGCGCTATGGTTGGCGGAAGCTTCCAGTACTAATCGGCAAAATTTTTATTCCGCAAACAGGGCGTTCAACTGTTCGGGGGTTTTTGCATCCAGAGCTTGAGCTCGCCACTGCGGATTCAGCAGTTTACGCGCAATGTTGGCGATAAACTGCGTATGGCACGTTGCAGACTCTGCCGGAGAAAGCAGCAGGCAAATGTACTGCGGCACCTGTCCCGCCTTCACTGCAATGTCGGTAAAGCCCTTCGGGCAAACCGCAAAAGCAAACAGAGGCTGCGGAAGTCCCGGCACGCGAGTATGCGGCAAAAGCAGCCCCTCGCCCATATAGATTCCCTGGGACACTCGTTCCGACAAAGACTTCCACGTCGCCATGGGATCAAACTTGACTGGACCATGCACCAAGGCATCGTAAGCAAAGCCCAAAGCCCTAGCAAAGGACTCGGGTTCTGCATAATGTTTTACGTAAATCGGTTGCATTTAAACCAACGCGTTGTCCATGAAGTCAAAGACCTTCGGCGATGTAGCCTTGGCAATCTTCTTGAATTCATCAAAGACAACACGCAGCTGACGCTTACCCGGTTCAATGTACTGTTCAAACTTCTGAATTCCCTTGACCTTGCTCAAGAAGCAGTAGGCGCCCATGGCCTGCATCACGCGCTGCAAGCTCGCGTGAATAAAGGCTTCCCAAGCGTCTTCCTTGGTGTAGGTCTTGGTTTCGCGATAAGAAATGCGCCAGTATTCAAAGAAATCCTTGATTTCGATCAGAGAAAGTTCTACGTACGGATCCCACAAGAGAGAAGCCAAATCATAAAACATGGCACCACGGCGAGCGCCCTGGAAATCCACGAAAGCGATTTCGGAGTTCGGCTTCACCATGATATTCTGGCTTTGGAAATCGCGGTGCATCAAAACCTTGTGCTGGGCTTCCACAGAAACCGCAATCAAGGAATAGAACTGACGCACGTATTCGGGAACTTCTGCAATGCCCTTGAAATTCTTCAGGTAGTTTTCGGTAAAGTAGTCGGTTTCCCACTTAAGGGCGGCAAAATCAAAGCGACGCAGCCAAAGGTCAGAGCGAGAGCTGAAAAGCGAGCGTGAAATATTCTGCCACTTAATCAAGGAATCGATGACTTCGGGGTAGAGAATACGAACGTTGCCCGTCTTCTTTTCGGAACCCGGCGAAACAATGTTGTCGAGCAAATTGTGAGCGCCCAAATCTTCTTGAAGCACGGAGCAAGAGGCTTCGTCTACGCAATAAATCTTAGGAACCGGAAGTCCGAAAGAGTTGAATGCTTCGGCATAATCCACGAAACGCTTAAAATCTTCATCGACCGAGGCAGAAACCTGCAGCACGGAGCTCTGCTTGCCAGAGGCAATTCGATAATATTTACGGCCCGAACCGGCACCGGCGATAGAGGTGACTTCGTAATCGGCATAGCCGCGGGACTTCAAAAATTTTTCAATAACTGGCGAAACAATTTCGTTACTCATAGTCTGTAATATAGTTAATTACGAAAATTTGATGCGCGGGTCTACGAGCGTGTAGAGGATATCGCTGAAAAGGCGCCCAATCATCGCCATCAAGCTGCTAAGGAAGATGACACCCATGACCACGTTATAGTCGCGGTTCACCATGGAGTTGTAATAAAGCAGGCCCATGCCGTCAATATCGAAGACCTTTTCGATAAGGAGCGCGCCCGCAAACATCAAGGTGCAGATTTCGGAAAGGCGCGTTGCAATCGGGATGAGGGCGTTACGGAGAGCGTGGCGAACGAGCGCCTGATTAAAGCTCATGCCCTTCGCCAGAGCCGTACGCATGTAATCCTTGCCTAGCTCTTCCAGCGCGGAGTTTTTCATCAGGAAGGTCAGGAAAGCGAATTCGCTAATCATGTAGCAGAAAATCGGCAGAATCAAATGGTGTCCGAGGTCCACAATCTTTTCGAAAAAGGTAAAGTCTTCAAAGTCGTCGCTCGTGAGGCCCCCTAGCGGGAAAATGTCGAGGTACGAACCGCCTGCGAGGAAGATAATGAGCAAAATACCGAGAGCGTAGCCCGGCATCACGTAGCCCGAGAAAATCACGCCCGAAGAAAGGGAATCTAGCTTGCTCCCGTGATGTACCGCCTTCCAAAGGCCAAGGGGAATGCAAACCAGGTAGCTCAGGAAAAACGAAGTAATTCCAAAGAACAGCGAAATCGGGAAACGACTCGTAATCACGTCCCACACGGGGAGGCCATAGGTATAGCTTGAGCCCAAGTCCAGGTGCAGAACGTTCCAGAGCCAAGTCAGGTAACGCTTCCAGGCGGGTTGGTCAAAACCGAAGTACGCCTGGATTTGCGCAATCTGATCAGGCGAGAGAGCCTTGGAGGCATCTACCCCGCCCTTCATGGCCGCAGCCTGCTGCGCACGCGAAATCATTTCCTCCACAGGTCCACCCGGCAACAGCTGGATAAGGATAAAGCAAACCAATGAAATCCCGATGAGGGTCGGGATCATCAAAAGTAAGCGACGGAGGATATAGGAGCGCGTAGCGACCTCTTAACGCATCTTGCCGGAGCGGAGCACGTCCATCATGTTGAAGGGTCTTGCCGTTCCGTTTGCAATGTGGCAAGCGAGGAAGTTCACAGCATCCACAGTACCTTCGGCGTAAATCTTGCGACCGCACACGTTATGCTGGAATTCAAAGTGAACCGTACCGTCAGCGCTGTCGAGGCTGTAGGTGTGGAACGCGTGACCGCCGAGGTATTCTTCGGGCACGTGCATGCGTTCCATCTGTTCCTTCTCGTCGCGGACCTTTTCGATATCGTCAACGGTGAAATCAAAACCCATCTTCTGGAAGTCACCCACCACGGCGCGTGCGGTACCGCTGGTGTCAGCCTTGGTCTTCTGGTGGCTTTCCACCACAGAGAGTTTGTAGCCGCGGAAGGCTGTCGGGAATTCCTTAGCCAGATATTCAATCATCGTCTGGAAAGCGACAATCTGCTTTGCCATATTCGGAGCAATCACGCTCGGGTGATTTGCATCGGCAACGAGCTTGGTGAGAGCATCGCGGTCACCGCCGGTGGTGCCCATCACGAACGGAATTTTGTGCTTTACGTAGAAAGCGGCGTTGTCATTCACAGCCGTCGGGTGCGTATAGTCAATGCAAATGACGTTCGGATACTTTTCAAGAACTTCGCCAATGCGAGCTTCACGATTGCTCGGCTTCAAAAGTTGGATGGTCTTGCCGACGACTTCGGCTTCGTTTTCAACGATAATTTCACCCGTCAGAGAATACGGAACGAGTTCGAGGCCGCGGGCCACGCAAGTTTCGGCCACGATGCGGCCCATGTTGCCCGGAATACCATTTACCATCACTTGTACAGACATAATAACTCCTGATTTTTTGAAGAACAAGATAGAAAAAAATGCAAGAATGAGACTGCGAGACGCTTGATGTGAAGTGTGAGATGTGGGATGTGGAATGAAGAATTACACATTGCGGCGCAGCCGCCCACATTACACATTATTTTGTCCAGCGTTTTTTTTCATAATCATTTAGAACAGCAAGAGCATTCTTTGCTTTCTGGATTTTTTTGAGAGGGATTTGGTTCTCGGCGAGGCGTGAAAGCGCAATCCTAACACGAGCCGCAAATTTGCCGACAGTTTCGCCGGGCTCCCGCCTAAAGCCAGCGCGGATCAAATCACGCTCGGCGCGGTTCAGCTTGTTAACCCATTCTAGAGACCGCGCCGAGACATATGCGCGATTCTTGGAGCTTAAGTTATATGCAATATAAATCTTGCGGCCAGCAAAGCCCGCTACAAGAATGACAAGCACCGCATACAGAATCGGACTTTCCAAGAGGGCGGTTGACTGATTCTGCCAGCTATCGACGACGCGGCGCCACTCGCCTTCTTTGAGCGCATGCATCACGCGGGCGAAACGCCCGCGCACGCCCTCCCATTTGACGCTCCACCAGCTGGGTGCATCCGCAAACTGCGGCAAAATGGGAGGCGTCGGGTCGAAGATCACCCAGCGATTATCCACATACGCTTCGACCCATGCATGCGAATGCTTGCGCCGGAAAATGCTATAAGGCAGTCCTTCAACCACTTCAGGATTCGCAAAGCCAGTTACATACCGCGCCGGAATTCCCAATCGGCGAAGTACCAGCACCGAAAGCGTCGCATAATATTCGCAGAAACCTTGCTTTTCACGCCAGAAAACCGCCAGAGGTTCATTTTGTGCGCCACCCCAGCGAGAAATTCCCGGCACCGTAAGCGAATAGGTAAAGTTCGTGAGATAATAAGCCAGCATTTTCTGCAACACAAGAGAATCTGGCATCGATTTTGCAGATGCTGCAGAATCCACCGCCGCAGAGTCGCGCAAACCCATCGCCTCAATCACGGAGTCAATCAGCGGCAAGTACCGCTCGCCCACCATCAAGTCGCCTTCGCTCGGAGCCAGCAGAGAATCTGGCATTTTGCAAGCCTCCGGCGCATTCTCCGCCGAAACAGGGCGACATTTAAAATAATGCCAGTCGGAGCGTTTCCCGTTACTATTCAGGCCCTGCACCATACCGCCTGCATAATAAGTCAATGAGTCCACATCTTTCGCCGCAAAGCCCACGGCACCATAGGGAGCAAATACAAAGCCAAAGTTATTCAGCGTTGACTGCACCCAGATTTGTTCCACCTCGCGCAGCGAATCGGCCTTCGTCAGCGAATCCGCTGTTTCAAACACAGCATAGTCCACTTGGTAATAAGCAGGATAAAGCCGTTTCGCAAATTTTGTCGGCAACTTCCAGATACCCGCCACATACTTTTCGTAGCTCGCCGCCTTAAAGTATCTTGATGGCTGTTTATCCCACACGCGCAACACCACTTGGCTATTGTAGCGGGAATTGTAATTGCTTCCGAAACTTCCCAAGGCCGCGACCGGATCAAAGCCCATCATGCGTTCGCGCTGGTAGTAGTCTTCGGCCATTTTCGCACCATAGCGGTAACGCTGCGATTTCCAATGTTGCCAACCACCGTAAGAAATTGCGCCGAGTGCTGCAATCACCAGCAAAAAGAGTCCGTATTTGTAAGGCGCTGTACCGCGACGGCTATAAGCGCAAAGCGCAAGCAAGAATCCGACAAGTCCGACAATGCCCCAGCCATGCGGCACCATGTACATACCAAAGAGCAAAGCGCCTACGCCATCGAAGGCAACAAAGACTTCAAAGCCACCGTTTCCGCGGCTCCGTTCCTGCAACGCCGCCAAATACAGCAAATAAATTCCCGGCAAGAAAATCAAGTAAGGCGACACTCCGTTTTCGACCGAAGGCGTCATCACCCAGAAAAGCGCAAGCGGGACAATCGCTCCGTACGCCAAAATTTTGTTGTAACGCGGGCGCTTCGCAAACTCTCGGCGGCGCGTCGCATTCAGCACTCCGATGACCACAAAGTAGATTGCAAATAAAAGCCCAAGCCACAAGAAATCAAACGTATGACCTAGATTCACCGACGCCAAGCACAAGAACAGTACCTTGAAGGCGTAGCGAATGTCTACGTTCTCGCGGGCCATCATAGCGTCACCCTCTCGCCTTCGCAATTTTCAGGCGGAATCACCAGCAGTTTATCTTCCGTCGAAGCCGGATAATTTCCGACCACGATATGCTTGTTCACAAGCGGTTCATCGTTTTCGTAAAGCCCGATGCGAAGCACCGGATCCATCGGTCGCGCCGCAGGGGCCCAAGGCGCAGATTGCTTGGCACGTGCAAGCGATGCGGGCGGAATTCTCGCCAAAGCATCCAACAAATTCTTGCGGCTTTCGCTACCGCCATCCAAGGCAATTTCTTCGCTATCGATAAAGAACCGTCCGAGAATTTCACGATCCAGGAGCCATTCGCCCACCGCCGCCGTCACGCGAATCGCATGTTCCAAATACTGGCGCGACTTGAAATTCGGAGTCGCCGTATCTAGGAGCAAAATCACGCCCGCACTGCGCTCGATTTCAAATTCTTTCGTAAAAGGCTTTCCGTAGCGGGCAAAAGCCTTATGATGCAAATCGCGCAAGGAATCGCCTTCGCGGTATGGCCGCACGCCGATAAAATTCATGCCGCGGGTAAGGCTTGGCATCAAGAACGGCGCAAACGCCATGCCCGAAGCGCCCTGTGTAAGGAACGGGAATTCCTGCACCTTGAGCGCCCGCGGGTAAACCAGCAATTCTACCGAACCGTTAAAGCCATAAGGCCAGCGCAAAAGCCCCATAATTTCGGGCACATTCGCAGAAACCTTATTCAGCATGAAGGAGCCGCGGCGCGTCGTACGCACATGGCATTCCATCTTGCGCGGCGGCTCGCCCTTCTTAATCTTCTCGCGGTCCGATTCAAAGCCTGTCAGCGAGGGCGGCAAACGGTTCGCGCCCAAAGTCACGCAATCAATCGTCGAGCGCACCGCCACATACGCCGTTACCGTGGCCGTTTCGCCTTCGCGCACACGATTCACCGACACGCTTTCAACCCAAATTTTGCTCCGCTTCGCGGTCACGAATAGGCTAAAGACCAGTCCCAAGAAAAGCAGAAAATCAATACCCGCAAATATCCAGGCC
>Ga0256406_1004701_pt1 | contig 15324 bp, 10 predicted proteins | sample RumenRJG_03DNA_FD_185986 | JGI IMG/M metagenome (GOLD analysis project Ga0256406, IMG submission 185986) | Bovine rumen microbial communities from Lethbridge, Alberta, Canada - RJG_03 | ecosystem: Host-associated > Mammals > Digestive system > Stomach > Rumen | place: Canada: Alberta | collected... | reverse complement strand
TACGACACACTCAAGCAGGAGTACAGTTCCTTTACAACTGCGGACCGTGCGCAGCAGACACAGCTCGAGAGCGCCGCGGACGAGGCGGTCACGCAGTATGAGACCGGCCAGGCCGCAGCCGACAAGGTCGCCACGCAGAAGGTTACCTCGCAGACCAATACACTGGATTCAGAGGAGGCCATCCGCGCTGATCAGGCGACACTCGAAAACCGCGAGGTCAAGGCAGATATCGACGGAATCGTCACAGCCGTGAACGTGGCGGACGGGCAGGCGTATACCGGAACGGAGGCTGTAGTCATCGACAATCTCGATACGATGAAGGCAACCTGCGAGATTCCGGAGGAAAACATTGCGGACATCGCTGTCGGAACCAAGGTGGAGGCAACAACATCCGCCACCGGACAGGATACCGTGGAGGGTTCCGTCTGCTTCACGGCACCGACACCGACACGGGATCCGCAGACTTCGACAAAGACCACAACGACGGCGACCGCCAGTACTTCGGATTCGTCATCTTCAGCATCATCTTCCTCTTCCACCGGAACTTCGAAATCGGGCAAGGTCACTTACAATGTGCAGGTCGATCTCGGACAGAATGCCCGGCTTCGCATCGGCATGACTGCAAATCTCAATTTTATCCTGAAGGAAAACAAGAACTGCCTCGCGGTTCCGAAAGATTGCATCAGCGGAGATGCGGTGAACGGATATTTCGTGACCCGTGTTCTCGGGGACGGTTCGGATCCGACGCAGACGGAAGAAGTGATGGTGGAAATCGGTGCGCAGGGAGATACCTACACCGCGATTACTTCCGGCAATCTGAATGAGGGTGATGTTCTCATCGAAAATGTTGACATGGGCTCGATGACAGACAACAGTGCTGCCGGGTCCACGGGTCTGATGGACGGAGTCTACTGATGGGGTCTTTGCAGCAGGAACGTGAAAACATCATTCATCTTGAAAATATCGTCAAACGTTTCAATATCGGAACCGAGAATGAACTCGAGGTTCTGCACGGCGTTTCACTCGATGTATATGAGGGCGATTTTGTCTGTATCGTCGGCGAGTCCGGTTCCGGCAAAAGCACGCTCATGAATCAGATCGGTCTCCTCGATCATCCTACCGAGGGGAAATATCTGATGCACGGCGTGGATGTAAGCGAGGCGACGGAGGACCAGCTTGCCGAGATTCGGAATCAGGAGATCGGTTTTGTGTTCCAGACGTATAACCTGATCCCGCGCACAACAGCGCTCGAAAATGTGGAAATGCCGATGCTGTATGCAGGCGTTCCGCGCGAGGAACGCCGGGAAAGAGCTGCAGATCTTCTCACCATGGTCGGCATGGAGGAGAGAATGGACCATACTCCGTCCGAACTCTCCGGCGGCCAGCAGCAAAGAGTCGCCATTGCCCGCGCGATGGCAAACGATCCATCGCTGATCCTTGCGGACGAGCCGACTGGTGCGCTTGATTCTCAGACAAGCCGCGTGGTCATGGATCTTTTCCACAAGCTGCATGACGAGCAGGGGCGGACGATTGTCATGATCACCCATTCGGCGACACTGGCCGAGGAAGCGGAACGGATTTTAACGCTTGTCGACGGGCGTATTACCGGTGAACGCGCCGGAAGGGGGCAGATTTACAGACCTGCCGGGGAGACGCGGGAACTGCATGCACGCCGCGATTTCGGCGACCTTGCATTTACTGAGGAAAAAGCAGAGGCAGAGGAGCAGAGGTAAATACGCATGTTTCTTGAAAATATCAGACTTGCGCTGCACAGCCTTGGGGCCAACAAGCTGCGGACGTTTCTCACGATGCTCGGAATTATGATCGGTGTCGGTGCGGTTGTCGCGATCGAGACGATCGGAGCCGGACAGACAAAACAGATGGAGGAGCAGTTCGCCGGAAACGGAGTCAATAATATCCAGATCTATATGTGGTCGGAAAATAATGACGAAGATGCCCCGCAGCTGTCTTTCACGCAGGACATGATGAAGAAGTTCGTGAACAAGTTCGGCGATCACATCGAAGCCATCGAGATGGATGCATATGGGAACAGTGGAAAGGCATATCTGGACGCTGCAAAGCAGGACGAGACGTATGCGAACTTTTATCAGCAGGGAGTGAACAACGGCGCTTTCACGGTTGAGAACGTGAAACTGAAGGAAGGAAGGACATTTACAGGCGATGAACTGAACAATGCCTCGAATGCTGCGGTTGTCTCGGACAAATTTGTCGACAATATGTGGGGCGGAGACTATGCAGGCGCCATCGGCAGGAGCTTCACCGCGGATTTTGGAAATGATCAGACGGCATCCTATACAGTCGTGGGTGTGTATACGTACCAGATTGATGCACAGTCCCTGCGGTCGATGGATCAGAAAGACATCAAGAGCATGTCAACACCGATGTTCGTTCCTTACAAGAATGTGACGCAGAGTCCCTATCTTGATCTCTCCGGTTATCCGGACGGGTATGATCCGTTTGCCATTACCTACTTTACACTGCAGGCAAAGCAGGGCGAGGATGTGGTACAGCTGGCCACGAGCATGCAGGACTACATGCAGAGCATGTTCTCGGCCGATCAGAATGTTACCGTCGAATCCTTCAGCAACAAACAGATGGTTGATGAGGTGAAGGCTTCCATGCAGCAGCAGACTACGACGATCTCACTGATTGCTGCGATTGCGCTCCTTGTCGGCGGCATCGGAGTCATGAACATCATGACGGTCACGATTACAGAACGCACCCGCGAGATTGGGACGAGGAAAGCAATGGGTGCCAAGCGCAGAGCCATCCGTCAGCAGTTCATCATCGAGGCGGTTGTGATGTGCGTGATCGGCGGCATGATCGGTACGATCGGCGGACTCATCGGCGGTATCATCGGATGCAGACTCATGCATTATTCCATTGCCGTGCCGATGGACTCCATCGCGCTTGCCATCGCCGTTTCCCTTGCCATCGGAATTTTCTTCGGATATTATCCGGCAAACCGTGCGGCGAAGATGGACCCGATCGAGGCGCTGCGGTACGAATGAGCAGAGCGGAAAACGCACGATCGCGGACAGAAGGTGTGCAAAAATTTTGCGGCTTATAACCGTTTTTTACAATTATTCAGCGGATTAAAAACGACAAATCCCCGGCCTTTTCCATATAATGATAAAGCATGGAAAAGTACCGGGAATTTTTTGATTCTTGTTTTATATCTGTTCGGCACAGATGAAAACCGATGCCGCCGTTCGAAAGCGGCGTATCAGCGCCGCAGACAGACGATTCTCTGATGAAGGAGGGAAAGAACCATATGAGCAAAGAGCCCAGGCAGCACTACAGAAATTTCAGGACCGTCACATATATACCGGCAGCCATCACGCAGCGCGGCACGAGGACCCAGATTGAAAGAGACCTTGCATTCCTTGAGAAGTATGTGGGGTTAGACAAGGTGTATCTCGAGACATTCCGCGGAGACACATTTGCTTCCAAAGAGAAGGTTCTGCTCTGGAAGAGCATTCTTGAGGATCACGGGGTTGAGGTATCCGGCGGCTTTACAACGGTTATGCCGGATATACCGGGAAACGGCGATGAAAAGCGCCAGAGACTTTTCGGTACGCTCTGCTATTCCAATGAGGCGATGCGCCGGAAAATCAAAGAAGTGTCCGAGTTTACAGCCGGGATTTTTGATGAAGTCATTCTGGATGATTTCTATTTTACCAACTGCACCTGTGAGGACTGCATCCGGAAAAAGGGAAAACGCACATGGAAGGAGTTCCGCCGCGATCTGATGGTCGATGCTTCGAAGAACCTGATCGTGGGACCCGCGAAAAAAGTCAATCCGAATGTGAAGATGATTGTCAAATTTCCGAACTGGCGTGAGTCCTTTGCTCTTGCAGGATACCGCCCGGGTGAGGAGAAGGATATATTTGACAAGGTCTACACGGGAACCGAGACGCGCATGGCTGCCTTCCAGGATCAGCATCTGCCCGGGTATCTTAGCTACTCGCTGATGCGGTGGATGGAAAACGCTGCGCCGGGAAGAAACGGAGGAGGCTGGCTGGATACGTATCAGTGCTGGTCGACGGACCGGTATCTGGAGCAGGCATATCTGACGGTACTCTCGCGCGGCCGTGAGGTGATGCTCTTCCAGTGGAGCGACCTCATCGGCAATAAGTTCACGGCACCGCTTGGCATTCAGCTTCATAAGCTGGATGAATACCTCTCGAAGGCCGGAAAGCCCGTCGGGGTACCGTGCTATATTCCGTTTGCCTCATCCGGTGAGAACCACGTTGAAATGCGGCTCGGCATGCAGGGAATCCCGATTGAGCCGACCCCGTATTTCCCGGAGAATGCGAAGACGGTTCTTCTTACCGAATCCTCGCTGGAAGATAAGGATATCTTTGCGAAGATCCGCGGACAATTGCTTTCCGGACGCGATGTTGTCGTGACGAGCGGGTTTGTGCAGAAGGCACCGGCAGATCTGTGGCATGAATATTCTGAGCTTTTCTATACCGGCCGCAAGATCACGGCGGACCGCTATTGGATCACAGATGACCGGGCCGGCTATATCGATGGTGCAGAACCTGTTCTTTTCCCGGACATGCAGCATGGAAACAATGCCTCCTGGGCGCTGCTTGACGGAGGAAGCGGAGATTATCACTGTGCTCTGTTCACGAAGAGCCCGTATGGCCCGGGCCGGCTTTTCACTTTGTCCATACCGGAGAATCCCGACGATTTGTCCAGAATGCCGGAAGAGACGCTTGATCCGGTAAAGAAGGTCATGAACGTGAACGGCCTTTATGTGACCGGCCGGAATGTGTCGCTTTTCCAGTATGATGACGGCACCTTCGTGTTATACCGTTATGTGACGGATCCGATTCACGATGTGCGCGTGACCGTTCACGCAGGAGCAGACGCAAAAGAACTGGTATCGCTCAATACAAATCCGCATACCGGGAGAAAAGACATCATTCCGCTCCGGGAAGTAAAAACTTCCTTTGATCTGGAGGGGCGGACAGAGAAGACGGCACAGCTCATTCTTCCGCCCGGAGAACCGGCCGCATTCCGGCTGAAATGAGCAGGTCCGTTTGGAGTAAATACAGAAACTGGCAATAAATGAAAAATAACACTAAGAACAATATACATGTGAACAGTCCGTCTGCCGGAGAAAATAACGGGGTTTCGGGAAATACCATGAGGAATTCGGACGGCGTCATAGACATGACGCAGGGGAGCCCGGTACGGCTGATGCTGTCATTCATGATTCCGATGCTGATCGGCAATATCTTCCAGCAGCTCTACAACATGGTTGATTCCATGATCGTCGGTCATTTTGTCGGAGCGGATGCACTCGCGGCGATCGGTGCGACAGGATCGATCAACTGGATGTTCTTCTCACTCTGCAACGGACTTGCAAATGGTGTAGGCATTGTTATCTCGCAGTATTTCGGAGCGGGCAGGGATAATGATGTAAAAACGGCCATCGGCAATGCGTTTTACATTGTTGCGGCGGCGGCACTGCTGATGGGCGGCCTTGGATATGCCCTGGCCCGGCCGGTTCTTGCCCTGCTCGGCACGCCGGACAATATTATCGACATGTCGGTGCAGTATATGCGCATCTGCTGCCTCGGTGTCATCGCAATTGCGCTCTATAACTGCATCGCCTCTATCCTGCGCGGACTCGGCGACAGCAGGACTCCGCTGTATTTCCTGATTGTGGCCTCCGTCCTGAATGTCGTGCTGGATCTTGTCTTCGTGTGTGTTTTCCACTGGGGAGTTGCGGGAGCCGGTGTGGCAACCATCATCTCGCAGCTGCTCTCCGGTGTCGGGAGCCTTACACTGTCGATCCACAGAAATGCGTATTTTCATCTCACGAAGGAATCCTTCCGGTTCAACAGGAACATCATCTTCCAGACGGTACGCATCGGTGTTCCGATGGCAGCCCAGAGTTCTCTGATTGCCTTTTCCTGCGTCATCCTTCAGAGCGTGGTCAATTCGTTCGGTTCATCCGTAGTCGCGGCATTTACTGCGACAAGCCGTGTTGAACAGCTGGTGCAGCAGCCGTATATGTCTCTGTCTACAGCAATTTCCACTTTTACCGGACAGAATATCGGTGCCGGAAAGAAGGACAGAGTACGTCTCGGCGCCAGCAGAGGACTTATCATGATCCTGGCTTTCACCTGCGTTATGATGCCGCTGATCTGGATTTTCAGCCATCCGATCATCGGGCTCTTTGTCACGGATAAAGAAGTTATCCGGCTCGGAGCGCATGCTCTTCATCTCACAAGCCCGTTCTATTTTCCGCTCAGCATTATATACGTATACCGCGGGCTGCTGAACGGCGCCGGAGATGCTATGTTCTCCTTCCTGAACGGCCTCACGGAGTGTGCAGGGCGCATCGCTTTCCCGAAGCCGCTCACAATGATTTCACAGATCGGCGTCTGGGGAATCTGGCTCGGTACAGCGCTCACCTGGCTTCTTGTAGCGATTGTCACATTTCTCCGGTACCGGTCAGGCGCATGGAAAAAGATCTCCCTGCAGGGGAGAAGTGCATAGGAAGGTGAGGACAGCTGCAAGGCAGCTGTGAGAAAGAAAAAACGCTCATAATAGAATATTGTAAGAATCGATAGTGTCTTTTGAAGATCCGGAATCCTGAAATGAAATCAGGCCGGATCTTTTTTTATTGGTACTTTTCCCCGCTTTTCGACGCTGCATCCGGAGATATCCCGGAGATATCCGGGAGAAAGCCATAGAAGAGAGAATGCATTACTCAAATGTTATAGTAAATAACTTCTGAGGCAGAAAAAGTTAAATAGAAGTTAAATGTAAGGGCGTCTGAAAGTTATTTCTGTAAATTTAATCGTACATTTTCGATAAATTAATTGTAGAAATATTGTCTAAATAGAACAATTTTCTTTTTGACAGCAATGGTATAGAATAAATTTAAACGGACGAAAACGTTTAAGAAAACCGCGGTTTTAACAGTTCCCAAAGCGCAAAACCGGGAATTCTCATGTTCAAGTCCGGCTTTTATCAACAATACCGCGATTTCAAGGGAGGATACATATGGCAAAAAAGAGCGGCGAAGCGGCAGTCACCGAGACAGCTGAGATGACTGAATTCGACTATAAGAAAGCAAAAAGCAACAGCTTCTGGCATAATACCTGGAAGCACAGGGCATATCTTGTAATGGCTCTTCCGGCTGTCATTATCATGCTTCTTTTCAATTACATCCCGATGACGGGACTTGTACTTGCATTCAAGAAGTACGATATGACGAAGGGTATGTTCTTAAGCCCCTGGAATGGACTTGATAACTTCAAGTTCCTGATCGCATCGAAGAAGACCTTCTTTACGATGACGAGAAACACTCTGCTGTACTACCTGATATTTACAGCAATCGGTACATTCCTCAACGTCGTAATTGCAATCGCCATCGATCAGCTGGTGTTCAAAAAGTTCGGCAAGGTCATGCAGACGATCATGATCATCCCGGTCTTTGTCTCCTATGCAGCTGTACAGTTCATTGTAATGGCTTACCTCGGATCAAACGTCGGTATGATCAGCAATGCCCTTGCGGATGCCGGAAACAAGATTGCGTTTTACCGCAGCCCGCAGTACTGGCCGCTCATCCTGACACTTGTCAAGATCTGGCACGACACCGGTTACGGCTCAGTCCTTTACATGTCAGTTCTTGCCGGTGTTGATACTTCTCTTTATGAAGCAGCTCAGATCGACGGCGCAACCAAGTGGCAGCAGATCAAATATGTTTCCGTGCCTTCTCTTGTTCCGATGGTCACGGTTATGCTCCTTCTTTCCGTCGGCAATATCATGCACTCGGATACCGGTCTTTTCTTCCAGGTCACGAGAGATACCGGAAACCTTTACAGCACGACGCAGGTTATTGATAGCTACGTTCTTCACGCAATCATGCATATTTCCGATTTCGGATTCCTGGCTGCAACGACATTCTTCCAGTCTGTGGTCGGTCTGCTCCTGATGCTGTTTGCGAACTGGCTGGTCAACAGAGTCAGCCCGGAAAACGCACTGTTCTGACGCAGACGAGTTGTATACCTGTTTACGGCAGCGCCTGCCGATGAAGGCAGAAAGAAAGGATTGTTATGGCAAAAACAGCAATGGCAGTGAAACCAAAGAAAAAGAAAAACGGCATCGGGCAGTATATCTTAAGCCTTTGCCTTCTTATTTATACAGCATATTGCGCACTCCCTCTTATCCTCGTCGTCATCTCTTCCTTTACGGATGACACGGAACTGAAGAAAGACGGATTCACGTATTTTCCGTATAAGTGGTCGACTGCAGGCATGAACGCAATTCTGCGTTATGGCAAACAGCTCGGCACCTCTTACATGGTCACGATTTTCGTTACGGTTGTCGGTACGCTCCTCGGCCTGCTCGTTATGTCGATGTTCGCTTATTCACTGAGCCGTCCGCAGTTCCGCATGCGCCATTTCCTCAGCGTCTATCTTCTGATTCCGATGCTGTTCAATGGCGGCCAGCTCTCAAGCTACATTGTCTTCACTTCGGTTTATCATCTGAAGGATTCGCTTCTCCTGCTGATTCTGCCGATCATGGTTACGACCATGAACGTCATTATCCTGAGGACCTATATCGCGAACAGTATTCCTGAAGAACTGATGGATGCCGCCAGGATCGACGGCGCAGGAGAGTACCGCACCTTCTTCCAGATCACGCTTCCACTTATGAAACCGACCCTCGCAGCTGTTGGCTTCATGATGGCGACCGGGTACTGGAATGACTGGCAGAACGCATATCTTTATATCGAGTCCAAGAGCAAGCAGCCCCTGCAGCTCCTTCTGATCAAGATTCAGAAGTCCATCGAGCAGCTGCTCTCCAATAAAAATATTCCGGCTGCCGTTATTGCAGCAATGGGCGGCAATATCCCTCAGTGGTCTGCAACAATGGCAACGGCTCTGGTTGTCATCGGACCTGTCATCATTGCATATCCGTTCTTCCAGAAATATTTCGTAAAAGGTCTTACCGTGGGATCGGTCAAGGGCTGATCGAATGGCGTTTCGAAAACGTTCAAGATTTTTACGGACCCGGGCTGTTTAACTGCTTCGGGTCCGGTCAGGAAGCGAACAAGAGAACGGCTGCTTTGCTGCGCGGTAATCGTTATTTTGCCGAGTTTACTGCGCAAAATAACGAAAAAACGACATTTCAACTATACAAAGTGATGATTTAGTACCACGTGTTAAAAATTACTTGCAAATAGTGCACAAGCAGTCTAAAATCTTAATCGGTTTCGAAAATAAATATTTCAGGAACCGGAATTCTTTATCAAGGCATCCTGGGCAATGAATTCGGGATCTCCCGAGTACCCCGATCCAGAACCCTGACAATGCAATATACACATCACATGGGAGGAAAGGTATGAAATCAAAGAAAGTTTTGTCACTGGCTCTCACAGCGGCAACAGCAGCTGCACTGCTGGCCGGATGCGGAAGCTCTTCCACCGACACGACAGCAACATCGAGCGCTGCAAGCTCGGCTGCAGAAACGTCGACAGCAGCAGAATCCTCTGCGGCAGCTTCCACAGAAGCAGCTGCGGATGCGACCTCCACAGCATCAGATTCCGGAGAAGCAAAGACCCTCGTTATCTACAGAGCGGCTTACAACGTTGCTGATCCTGATGCAGATGAGGAAGCAAAGATTCAGGATGCTATCAACGAGTATCTTGCAGGCAAGGGCAAGAACTACACCGTCGAGATTCACGATATCAATAATTCTGAGTACGGCGATAAGGCAAACCTGGCATTCAACAGCGGCGAGGTCGATATCCTCTGGACAGCAAACTGGTGGCAGACCATTGGTACCGATGATCTGTACAAGAACAAGTCCGCATATGATATCACGGATCTTCTTCCGGGCACCGATCTTTACAATGCAATTCCTGAGTCCTACTGGGCAGGATGCCGTTACGACGGAAAAGATTATTACATTCCGGTCTACAAGGAAGGCGCTGAAGGCTACGAAATCAAGATTCTTGATTCCAACGCAGATGCACTCGGCGTGAGCACGGATGACATCGTAAAGGATGTCGACGCAGCAGACGGCATGCTGAACAAGCTTGCAGCTCTTGAGCCTTACATGCAGAAGGCAGCAGATGCCGGAATTCAGTATCCGTTCGTATTTGCTTCCACTCCGATGTTCTATCGCTTCGCAATGGACAAGTACGATTTCTTCGCTTCCAATATGCTGTCGATGATCGCTGTCGATGCTGAGAAGGACGAAGTTGTCAATCCGATTCAGACCCAGGATTATGCAGACTTCTGCAAGATGATGGGCAGATGGGGTGAAGCTGGTTACATTGATGTCGATGCGGAAGTCGGCAAGACTGTTACAGCGGATGTTACGCAGTCTCAGGACTGGCTGTTCAACTGGTGGACCGCAGTTCCGAACGACAAAGAGTCTGAAGGACGTGACGGCAATCAGGCTGAAGCATTTGCAAAGCTGACGGACAATTATTCAACATCCAGATCCACCCTTGGTTCCTGCTTCGCAATTTCCGCAAAGTGCGATGAAGAGACCGCTAAGGACTGCATCGACTTCCTTGGACTCCTTGAGACCGATCCGGAACTTGGCAACCTTTATACCTATGGTATCGAAGGCACCGATTACGTCCTGACCGACGGCAAGGTTGATCGCACCCAGGAAGGCACCGGCACTCTTTACAACCACAGCCCGTGGGAGTCTACTTCCGTCAAGGCTGTAACGCTTGAAGTCAACGAGCCTGACAACAAGGTTGAGATGTATGATACATTCAACAACAGCGCTAAGACGTATCCTTCTACCGGATTCCGTTTCAACGCAGATGCAGCTGGTGTATCTGACAAGGTTACGGCCTGCATCGATATCTTCAACAACTACGGCATGACCCTTGAACTCGGCGGCTACAGCGAAGATCAGGTTGATGATGCAATTGCTGAATATCAGCAGGAGCTCGATGGCGCTGGATATCAGGATATCCTCGCTGCAGCTCAGCAGCAGTATGCAGACTGGAAGGCAGAACAGTAATCTGCGCCCAGAGTCAAAACTGAGTAATCTTTAGAAGCTCCGGAGGGACGCTGCAAAAGCAGCGCCCCTCCTTTTATTTCCGTCGTATTTTCTTCACAAAACGGGGCAATTATGCTTTAATTAAGAATGGTCATTCTCCTGCAGATGAGATGGGCGGAGTGGGCAGAAATCCGTCTGTTTACGATATTCAGGTCTATTGATGCAGGAAGCTCTCAATATATTCTCGAAAGGAGATCTCACATGGTTTACTCAACAGAAGTAAAGAATATGTGCGTCGTTCATCAGGGCGTACATCACGGAGCTGCTCCCATTCCGGAAGAAGCAAAGTGGGTTAAGTCAAGAGAAGTAAAGGACATTTCCGGCTATACGCACGGCGTAGGCTGGTGTGCTCCGCAGCAGGGCGCCTGCAAGCTTTCCCTCAACATCAAGGAAGGCGTCATTCAGGAAGCTCTGATCGAGACGATCGGCTGCTCCGGAATGACTCATTCCGCAGCTATGGCTTGCGAAATTCTTCCCGGCCTTACCGTTCTCGAGGCTCTGAATACAGACCTTGTCTGCGATGCAATCAACACCGCTATGAGAGAGCTGTTCCTTCAGATTGCTTATGGCCGTTCTCAGTCTGCGTTCTCTGAAGACGGACTTCAGATCGGCGCCGGACTTGAGGACCTCGGCAAGGGAACCCGTTCCATGATCGGCACGACCTATGGCACACTTGCAAAGGGACCCCGCTACCTCGAGCTGACCGATGGATATATCACCGAGCTCGGACTTGATGAGAACGATGAAATCATCGGATATAAGTATGTTAACTTCGGCAAGATGATGGACTTCATCAAAGCCGGCGATGATGCGAACACTGCTTTCGCGAAGGCTCAGGGCTCCTATGGCCGCTGCGCTGATGCAGTTCGCTTTATTGATCCCAGAAAGCAGTAATCGAGAAGAGGAGGAGAAACAGTCATGGCATTATTTGAATCATATGAGAGAAGAGAGCCGCAGATTCTGGCTACTCTGAAGAAGTATGGCATTTCCTCCATCGAGGAGTGCAAGGAAATCACCGAAGCTGCCGGCCTGGATGTCTATCACACAGTTGAGAAGATTCAGCCGATCTGCTTTGAAAATGCAAAGTGGGCTTACACCGTAGGCGCAGCAATTGCCATCAAGAAGGGCTGCCGCAAGGCGGATGAGGCTGCTGCCGCAATCGGCGAAGGTCTGCAGAGCTTCTGCATCCCGGGCTCCGTTGCTGACCGCCGCAAGGTCGGTCTTGGCCACGGCAATCTCGGCAAGATGCTTCTTGAAGAGAACACGGAGTGCTTCTGCTTCCTGGCAGGCCATGAGTCCTTTGCCGCTGCAGAGGGCGCTATCGGTATTGCTGACAAGGCAAACAAGGTTCGCAAGAAGCCGCTTCGCGTTATCCTGAACGGACTTGGCAAGGATGCCGCAAAGATCATCTCCCGTGTCAACGGATTCACATATGTTGAGACCGAGTATGATTATTTCACCGGCGAGCTGAAGATTCTTTCCGAGACCTGCTACTCCAAGGATCCGGAGAGCCCGAGAGCAAAGGTAAGATGCTACGGTGCGGATGATGTTCAGGAAGGTGTTGCAATCATGTGGCATGAGAATGTCGATATCTCCATCACCGGCAACTCAACCAACCCGACAAGATTCCAGCATCCGGTTGCAGGTACATATAAGAAGGAAAGACTCGAAGCCGGCAAGAAGTACTTCTCCGTTGCATCGGGCGGCGGCACTGGCCGTACTCTTCATCCGGACAACATGGCAGCGGGTCCTGCATCCTATGGATTCACAGATACCATGGGCCGTATGCACAGCGATGCACAGTTCGCAGGTTCTTCTTCCGTTCCTGCACACGTCGAAATGATGGGCCTGATTGGTATGGGCAACAACCCGATGGTCGGCGCTACGGTTTCTGTTGCAGTCTCTGTTGAGGAAGCTGCAAAAGCCGGAAAGTTCTGAGTAAATACGAAGGTTTTCGGATAAAATGATGAGGATGGCAGAGATCCCTTCTGCCGTCCTCTTTTTTGTATAGTATTTTCGGGATTTTTACGCGAATTTCACGCAGGAAAGGCCGGAAATGCTTGCAATTCCGATAAACACGTGGTATTTTTTAACTGTTAGTTGGAACCGTCGGAAAGTGGACTTGCAAAAGTCCACTTTCTTTGTTGTCAGGAGCTATCTGCACGAATCGTGCCGGATGTTAATGCATCTGGCTGCTCATGCAGGGTCGGGGAGATAAGGTGGCAAAAAAGTCAAAAGCAGCTGATTATGCGCAGACGGTGGAAGAGATTCTCTCGCCGATCGCGGCAGAGAACAAAGTCCGGATTTACGATGTCGAGTACGTAAAAGAGGGCGGCGAGTATTTCCTTCGCTGCTACATCGACAAGGACGGCGGCGTCACGATTGATGACTGTGAGAATGTGAGCCGGGCGCTTTCGGACGCGCTTGACAGGAGTGATCCGATTCCGGATGCGTATACACTCGAGGTGTCCAGCCCGGGACTCGGCAGAATTCTGACGAAGGACCGGCATCTTTCCGCGAGCATCGGCGAAGAAGTGGAGATAAAACTCTACAAGCCGCTTGAGGGCATGAAGGAGAAGGAATTCACCGGAGTGCTGAAGAGTTTTGACGGCGGTACGGTCACCATCGAAGAGACAGGAAAGAAAAGCATCAGAGCAGGGAAGACGAATCCGGCAGGGAATACCGCAGGGAAGAAAGAGAACCGGGAAGAAGACGCCGTGTCCAAAGCCCCGGAACTGACAATTCCCCGGAAGGATATTGCACTGATCCGGCTGACAGTCAATTTCTGAGCCGGCTTGTATATTGCAAAAACAGATTTCTGTCCGGATTTTTCAGCTGTATATAAAAAGCGGACTTGATTCAATCATTTGAAAATCAAAGCGAGGATAATGGGAAATGGCAAACGAGAACGAACTGAAGGCATCGATTGAGGCTCTTGAGAAGGAAAAGAGCATCAGCGCAGATGTGCTTTTTGACGCAATCGAGAATGCACTGATGAGCGCATGCCGGAATCAGTACGGCAGGGTTGACAACATTCATGTCGACATCAACCGAGATACTTTCAAGTTCCGCGTCTATGCGGATAAGACGGTTGTTGAGAATCCGGAGGACGTCGAGGACAAGACGACGCAGATTTCGCTTGAGGATGCGAAGCAGATTACGCCGGATGCAGAAGTCGGCGCGCAGATTCAGGTTCCCATCAACAGCATGAATCTCGGCAGAATTGCCACGATGACGGCAAAGAACGTCATCACCCAGAGAATCCGCGAAGAAGAGCGGAACGCTATTTTTGAAGAATACAGCAAACTTCAGCATCACGTTGTAACCGGACAGGTTCAGAGAAAGTTCGAGCATCGCGCTGCTGCAGGACAGTTTCAGAGCAGGACCGACGATAACGGAAGCTTCAGCTACAGCATCAATCTGGGACATGCGGAGGGTCTTCTTCCTCCGAATGAGCAGGTTCCGGGCGAATATCTTCAGGTCGGCGACCGCATCAAGGTTTATATTGTAGAAGTCCGCGCAAACCAGAAGGATTCCAGAAGCTCGGGTGCTCCGAGAATTCTTGTTTCCAGAACGCATCCGGAGCTGGTAAAGTGCCTTTTTGAAGAGGAAGTCGCCGAGATCCGCGACGGCATTGTCGAAATCCGTTCGATTGCCCGCGAGGCCGGAAGCCGCACGAAGATGGCTGTCTGGAGCAATAATCCGAACGTCGATCCGGTCGGTGCCTGCGTCGGCATCAATGGATCCCGCGTGAGCCGCATTGTCGATGAGCTGCACGGCGAGAAGATTGATATTGTAAACTGGGATGAGAACCCTGGCAACCTGATCCAGAATGCTCTCAGCCCGGCCAAGATTGTGGCAGTTTTTGCGGATCCGGATGAGCGCACTGCCAAGGTGGTTGTCCCGGATTATCAGCTCTCTCTTGCGATCGGCAGCGGCGGCCAGAACGCACGTCTTGCTGCGAAGCTGACAAATTACAAGATCGATATCAAATCCGAGACGCAGGCCAAGGATGCGCCCGGATTCCGCTATGAGGATTATGTCGATACCGAGGAGGTCGAGTACGTCGACGAGAACGGCAATCCGGTTGACGCAGAAGGCAATCCGCTTCCGGCTGACGAAGAAGCCGGGGACTTTACAGAGGCTGAAGACAGCGCAGAGGAAGAGAACGGCGCAGAGGCGGAAGAGAATGAGACTGCCGCTGATGAGTCTTCGGATGAAGAGCCTTCAGGTGAAGAGCCCTCG